>Ga0099794_10000547_pt1 | contig 12624 bp, 11 predicted proteins | sample Rivendell_Oct201_10_FD_77320 | JGI IMG/M metagenome (GOLD analysis project Ga0099794, IMG submission 77320) | Vadose zone soil microbial communities from the Eel River Critical Zone Observatory, Northern California, USA -... | ecosystem: Host-associated > Plants > Roots > Rhizosphere > Soil ... | reverse complement strand
TCATCACCGCCATCGGCGTCAGCTTCTTCCTCGAGTACGGCGGCCAGTATGTCTTCGGGCCCAATCCGCGCGCTTTCAACGTGCTTCCCCGCCACCTCGCGCAGCACGTCGGGCCGGTATCGCTCGGCTACGTGGACATCGTGACCATCATCGTCTCGGTGGCGCTGATGCTCCTGCTGCAGCGGATCGTGTTCCACACCCGGATCGGCACGGCGATGCGCGCCGTCTCCTACAACTCGACCGTGGCGTCGCTGATGGGCGTGAACATCGACCTGGTGATCTCCTTCACCTTCGTGCTCGGCTCGGTGCTCGCCGCCGTCGCGGGCATCCTCTACGCGAGCAAGTACCCCAGCGTGCAGCCGTTGATGGGGCTCATGCCCGGCCTCAAGGCGTTCGTGGCCGCCGTCCTGGGCGGCATCGGCAACGTGCCCGGCGCCATGCTGGGGGGCCTGGTGCTCGGGCTCGCCGAGCAGCTCGTTTCCGGTTACCTGAGCTCCTCCTGGCGCGACGCGGTCGCGTTCGGGATCCTCATCCTCGTCCTGCTGGTGCGGCCGAGCGGCCTTCTCGGGCGCGGCGAAGCGGAGAAGGTCTAGATGGCGGGCCTCTTCGGCGGGTCCGCGCTGACACAGGCCCGGCGCGCGTTGCTCAGCTGGCTGCCCTTCATCGCGGCCATCCCGCTCCTCTGGCTCGTGCAGCATTTCTGGGCCGAGCAGCCCGACTGGGAATACGCGTTCCAGAACATCAACCACATCGGCATCGCCATCATCCTGGCGGTCTCGCTCAACCTGGTGAACGGCCTCACCGGGCAGTTCTCCATCGGCCACGCCGGGTTCATGGCGGTGGGTGGGTACGTCTCCGCCGTGCTGCTCATGCGCGGGCCGGCGGAGGACCCCTACCGGCTGTTCTTCATCGCCTCCATCGCCGCCGGCGCGGGCGCCGCGGCGCTCGCCGGGTGGCTGGTGGGCAAGCCGTCGCTGCGCCTGCGCGGCGACTATCTCGCCATCGTCACCCTGGGCTTCGGCGAGATCATCCGCGTCGTCATCGAGAACACGCGCCTCTTCGGCGGCGCCATCGGGCTCTCGCCGATCCCGCGGTACGCGGACTTCACCTGGATCTGGACCGCTGCGATCGCCACCATCCTGGTCAGCAAGCGCCTGCGCGACTCGACCCACGGCCGCGCCTTCCTCTCGGTCCGCGAGGACGAGGTGGCCGCCGAAGCGATGGGCGTCGACACCACCGGCTACAAGGTGCGCGCCTTCGTCATCAGCGCGGGGATGGCCGGCGTCGCAGGCGCCCTCTCCGGCGCGTTCGAGGGGAACCTGTCGCCGCAGAGCTTCACCTTCGTGCGCTCGTTCGAGGTGGTGGCGATGGTGGTGCTGGGAGGCATGGGCTCCATCACCGGGTCCACCATCGCGGCCGGCGTGCTCACGCTCCTGCCCGAGTACCTGCGGGCCGTGGCCAACCTGCGCATGGTCATCTACTCGGTCGCGCTGATCGTCCTCATGCTGGTGCGGCCGCGCGGCCTCTTGGGGACGCGGGAGATCTGGGACCTCCTGCCCTGGCGCCGCGGCAAAGGCGCGCCGCCGCCCGCCAAGGGGCCGGAGCTCTCCGAGGCCCTGATCGACGTGCGCCGCGCGACCATCCGCTTCGGCGGGCTCACCGCGGTCTGCGACTTCTCGCTCACGGTGAAGCCCCGCGAGCTGGTCGCGCTGATCGGCCCCAACGGCGCGGGCAAGACCACCGTGTTCAACCTGCTCACCGGCGTCTACCCTCCGAGCGAGGGGACCATCCTGGTGCGGGGGCGGGACACGCGCGGGCTCGCGCCGCACGACATCGCGCACCTCGGCCTGGCGCGCACCTTCCAGAACATCCGCCTCTTCCGGGAGCTGACCGCGTTCGACAACGTGCGGCTGGGCTGCCACCACCTGACGCGCGAGTCGATGGCCGCCTCGGTGCGCAAGGGCGAGCTGGCCGAGGTCGAGGAGTCCTGGATCACCCAGCGATCCGAGGAGCTGCTGGCGGTGATGGGGCTGCTCCACCGGCGCGACGACCTGGCGAAGAACCTGCCTTACGGCGAGCAGCGGCGGCTCGAGATCGCCCGGGCGCTCGCCACCGACCCGAAGGCGCTCCTGCTCGACGAGCCTGCCGCCGGCACCAACCAGAAGGAGAAGTCGGAGCTGATGCAGCTCATCCGCGACATCCGCGACCGCTTCGGCGTGGCCATCGTGCTCATCGAGCACGACATGAAGCTGGTGATGGGCGTCTCGGAACGAATCCTGGTGCTGGACCACGGAGTGACCATCGCGCAGGGGCTCCCGCGCGAGATCCAGACGAACCCGCGCGTGATCGAGGCCTACCTGGGCGAGAAGTACGCGCGCGAGCACGCCCGGCAGATCGCGGCGGGGCGGGTGCAACCGTGAGCGATGCTCTCCTGCGCCTGTCCGGGCTGGACGTGCACTACGGCGCGATCCACGCGTTGCGGGGGATCTCTTTCGACGTGGGCGAGGGGGAGATCGTCACCCTGATCGGCGCCAATGGGGCGGGGAAGACGACCACGCTCCGCGCCATCTCGGGGCTCATCAACCCGTCGGCCGGCAGCATCGTCTACCGCGGGGAGCCGGTCGCTGGAGTCAAGCCCTACAAGCTGGTCGCGCGGGGCCTCTCCCACGCGCCGGAAGGGCGCGGCATCTTTCCCAACCTGACCGTGCGGGAAAATCTCCTGTTGGGCGCTTTCCTGCGCCGCGACCAGGACGGCATCGAGAGAGACATGCAGCGCGGCTTCAGCCTCTTTCCCATCCTGCGCGAGCGCGAGCGGCAGCTGGCCGGCACGCTCTCGGGCGGCGAGCAGCAGATGCTCTCCATCGCCCGGGCGCTGATGGCCCGGCCGAAGCTCTTGCTGCTCGACGAGCCGTCGCTGGGGCTCGCGCCGCAGGTCACCGAGACGATCTTCCGCATCATCGAGGAGATCAACCGGGCGGGCGTGACCATCCTGTTGGTCGAGCAGAACGCGCACCTCGCGCTGGGGATCGCCCACCACGGGCACGTCATGGAGACGGGCCAGGTGGTGCAGAGCGGCACGGGGCAGGACCTGCTCCGCAGTCCCGAGGTGCGCAAGGCCTACCTGGGAGAGTAGGCGCGCCGCCGGTTGACACTCAGAGCGCAGCCCTGGATGCTCAGTCGATGGGGCATCCGTCGGGGGACCGGCTCGCGCCACCTTCGCGCAGGCCCGCAATAAAGACGGGGGTCCGGACGTACTGGGACCGCATGTCCACTTCGCTGACCGGCACGGGCCTGTTGGCCCCCAGGACGGTCTGGCGCGCCGCCCTGTCACGGCTGCGGTCGTTCGCTTCGCGCAAGCAGGCTCCTCCCCCGCGTGAGCAGGCGCCCGACCGGGTGGTGTACGGGATGGCGCAGCCGCTCCTGGGCTTGCGCGTGCTGATCTCCGACCCCGAGTTGCTACGGGAGGCGCTGGTCCCGGCCGCGTGGCTGGGCGCCTTCTGCGCGGTGGTGGCGGCGTTCTCGCACGACGGCAGCGGCTGGTGGGACTGGGTGAAATCCTTCTACAAGACGTTCGCGGTGCTGGCGCCGGTGCCGTCGATCGTGTTCGCCAGGCACTACGCGCGCCTGGCGGCCATGGTCCGCTGGCGCCTCGGGTTCGGTCCCTGCGGGCCGCGCGAGTACTCGATGGCCGTGTCGCTCAAGCGCGCCATCCAGCAGGCCATCGTGGTGGCGATCGGAGTGATACCCTTCGCGGTGATCTGGAAGGTGCTGCCGGGCCTGGGCGTCCTGATCTCCAACGCGGTGATCCTGGTGTGGGGCGTGCACTGGGTGGTGGTGGACGCGTTCGACGACGCGCGCGTGCTGCTGCCGGGCGAGACCATCCGCAGCGCGGAGGCAACCGATCGGCAGGCGCCGGCGCCGTGGTTCGTGCGCTGGTTCCGGCACGCCGCCGACCGGCTTCCGTTGATCGGCGGCCCGCTGCGCGCCTTCGCCCGCCTGTGCGATCGGCTGTCGCTGCCCTGGCGGGGCGAGATCGCGCTGATGGAAGCGAACCCGTCCATCGCCCTGGGGTTCGCGCTCAGCACCGCGACGCTGCTCGCCGCCCCGATCTTGAACCTCCTCTTCCGCCCCATCATCCTGGTCGCCTCGTCCCACCTCCTCGGCCACCTCGAAGCCGCCGATCCCTCCCAGCACCCGCAACTCCCCTCCCCACCCCTCCGCCCACAGCTGAGGGCCTAGAAGCGTTTCACGCGAAGCGCGGAAACGCTGTTAGTCAACCCAACGGCTCAGTGGAGGGAGAATTCGGATTTCAGCTCGCGGGAGAGGAGCTGGGACATGGCCTGGCGCACCGGCAGGCCCTCGTGGAGGATCCGGTAGACGGCGTGGTGGAGGGGGATCTCGACCTGCAGCTTGCCTGCGAGGTCGTGTGCGCTCTTGGCCGTGCGAACGCCCTCCGCCACCTGCGTCATCCCCGCCAGCACTTCCTGCAACGACTGGCCGCGGCCCAGGCCCAGGCCGACGGTGCGATTGCGGGAAAGGTCGCCGGTGCAGGTGAGCACCAGGTCGCCCATGCCGGCCAGCCCCGAGAGCGTGATGGGGTTCGCCCCCTTCTTCACGGCGAGCCGGACCAGCTCGGCCAGGCCGCGGGTGATGATCGCCGCCCGCGTATTGTGGCCGAACCCCATGCCGTCCCCGATGCCGGCGGCGATGGCGCACACGTTCTTGAGCGAGCCGCCCAACTCGACGCCCGCCACGTCGTTCGAGGTGTAGACGCGGAAGTAGTCGTTCGAGAACACGCGCTGCACCTGCCGGGCGATGCGCTCCCAGGTGGCCGCGACCACCACGGCCGTGGGCATCCGCTTCATCGTCTCCTTGGCGAACGAGGGCCCCGAAAGGAACGCGAGGTACGGGTGCATCTCGGGAGGCAGCACCTCCTCCAGCACCTCGCTCATGGTCAGCAGCGTCTCGTTCTCGATGCCCTTGGTCGCGCAGACGATCGGCGTGGCGCGCGGGAGCGCGGGCGCGGCGCGCTCCATCACCTCGCGGGTCACGTGCGAGGGGCTGGCGGCCACTACCAGCTCGGCGCCGGCGAGCGCCTCGGCGAGGTCCGTGCTCCCCCGCACCGACGGCGGCAACGGCAGCTCCGGCAGGTACTTCGGGTTCTCGTGCCGCTCCCCCAGCGCGACCGCCACCTCCGGGTCGTGCGACCAGATCACGACCTCCCAGCCGTTCCCCGCCAGCACCGAAGCGAGCGCCGTGCCCCAACTCCCGCCCCCGATGACCGCTGCGCGCATGCCTCGTGACCTCCGCCTCTTCAGCTTGGCACGTCCGCCCCGCGCGGCGCGAGCCCCGGCCACCGGGCGATGTCGGAGGGGGCTGCTAGGGTCCGCAGCATGGCAAGGGCGGCGAGGGCGGCGCGGGTCGAGCACGTCTGCGGAACGTGCGGGTACCGCACGGCGCGGTGGTTGGGTCGTTGCCCGGAATGCGGCGAGTGGGCCTCGATCGTCGAGGAGGTCCCCGGCTCGGTTTCCGGGTTGGATGCCATCGGCATCGACCGAGTCCCGCTCGAGTCCGGCGCCCGCCTGCGGACGGGAATCGGCGAGCTCGATCGCGCACTCGGCGGCGGACTGGTCGCGGGCGCGGCGGTCCTGCTCGCCGGCGACCCCGGTATCGGCAAGAGCACGCTCCTGCTCAGCGCGCTCGATCGGGTGGCGCGCGCGGCGCCGCACAGACCGGTGCTGTACGTGAGCGGCGAGGAGTCGCTGGCGCAGATCCGGCTGCGGGGCGAGCGCCTCGCGGCGCTTTCGCCCGGGTTGCTCCTGCGCGCCGACACATCCGTCGCCGACGCGCTCCAGGCCGCCGACCGGCTCCGGCCGCAGGTGCTCGCGGTCGACTCGGTGCAGACGTTGCACGCGCCGCATCTCGACGGCGTACCGGGCAGCGTCTCGCAAGTGCGCGAGGTCGCCGCGCGCCTGGTCGAGTGGGCCAAGCGCACCGGCACGCCCACGCTCCTCGTCGGGCACGTCACCAAGGACGGTGCGATCGCGGGCCCGCGCGTGCTGGAGCACACGGTCGACACCGTGCTGTACTTCGAGGGCGACCGGAGCCACGCCTACCGCCTGCTGCGGGCGCACAAGAACCGGTTCGGCTCCACCAACGAGATCGGCGTCTTCGAGATGAAGGGCAGCGGCCTGGAGGAGGTCCGCAACCCGAGCGCGCTGTTCCTCGCCGAGCGCCCGCGAGACTCCTCGGGCAGCGCGGTCGTCGCCCTGATGACCGGCAGCCGCCCACTGCTCGTCGAGGTGCAGGCGCTGGTGTCGACCTCCACGTGCGCCGGGTCCCCACGGCGGACGGCGATCGGAGTGGACGGGGGTCGCGTCGCGCTGCTGACCGCGGTGCTGGAGAAGAAGGAGGGCGTGGTGCTCTCCGACCAGGACATCTACGTCAACGTCGCCGGCGGCGCTTCGCTGGACGAGCCCGCCGGCGACCTCGCGGTGGCGGCGGCCGTCCTCTCCAGCTTCCGCGACGTTCCTCTCGACCCGCACACGCTGGTGCTCGGCGAGGTGGGGCTGGCGGGCGAGGTGCGAGGGGTGAGCCAGGTCGAGCAGCGCCTCGCGGAGGCCGCCCAGCTCGGATTCCGGCGCTGCGTGCTTCCGGAGAGCAACGCCCGGCGCCTGAACGATGCGCCGCTCGAGCTGCAGCCCGCCGCGACGGTAGCCGCGGCGATGGAGGCGCTCATGACCTGACCCCCGCACACCCCTTCCCACGTTGAGCGCTTGCACGGGCGTCGGGCAGGATGGGCCACGTGCACGACTCGACGCCGCCGCCGATCGCCGGGCGATCAGGGCCAGCGCCTTTGCCTGGCGTCAGCCCCGACAAGTCCCTGGCGTCGCGTGGGGACGCAGCGACGGACCGGCTCACTGCGCCGGAGGGAAGTCCGCGCCTCTCGGCCGTCGAGGAGGAACGGCGTCGCCATCCGCGCGCTACGGTCGACCTGCTGGTCGGGGTGAAGTTCGAGTCCGTGCAGCAGTTCCTCGCGGTGTACGCGGAGGACCTCTCCGAGAGCGGCATGTTCCTGCGCAGCGAGCACGCCGGGCCTCTCCGCGAGTCCGGCCAGATCCTCGAGCTGCGGTTCGACGCCGGCAACCGCCGCATCGTGGAAGGCAGGGCGCGCGTGGTCCGCGTGCTCGAGCCCAACGCGCCGGGAAGCCCCGGCGGCATCGCCATCGAGTTCATCGACCTCGACCCGGCCAGCCGCAAGCTCGTCGAGGCCATCGTCCGCATCAAGCTCGCCGCTGTCCAGGACGGCTGATCGCGCGACTACAAGCAGGCGCGGTCGACGGCCTTGCGCCAGCGGGCGAGGTGCTCGTCGCGGTCCTGCGGTTTCATGTGGGGGCGGAACTGCTTGCCTGCCCGCCAGGCCTTGGACAGCTCCTTGATACCGGGCCACACGCCTGTGCCGAGGCCGGCGAGGAAGGCGGCGCCCAGCGCGGTGGTCTCCACCATGCGCGGCCGCTCGATGGGCGTCTGCAGCAGGTCGGCCTGGAACTGCATCAACAGGTCGTTGGTCGAGGCGCCGCCGTCGACGCGGAACATCGGCATCGGCTTGCCGATGTCCTGCGACATGGCCTGGGCGAGGTCGTAGATCTCGAACGCGATCCCCTCCAGCGCCGCGCGCGCGATGTGCGCCTTGGTCGTGCCCCGGTCGATCCCGCTGATCAGGCCGCGCGCGTCCTGCCTCCAGTGGGGCGCGCCGAGGCCCGCCAGCGCGGGCACGACCGCCACGCCGGCCGAGTCGGGGACCTTCCTCGCCAGCGCCTCGACGTCCTTCGATCTCCGGAACAGCCCGAGCCCGTCCCGGAGCCAGTGCACCACCGCGCCGGCGATGAATGCGCTCCCCTCCAGCGCGTAGGCCACCTCGCCGCCCACCTGCCACGCGACGGTGCCCAGCAGGCCGTGGCGGGAGGTGACCGGCCGGTTCCCCGCGTTCATCAGCAAGAACGCGCCCGTCCCGTAGGTGCACTTCGCCTCGCCCTCGGCGAAGCACGCCTGCCCCACCAGCGCGGCTTGCTGGTCGCCGGCGATCCCGGCGATGGGAAGCCCGTCCGGGAGCCCGCGGACGCCCTTGACCGTCCCGAAGACCCCCGCCGAGGGCCGGATTTCGGGCAGCACCGCGCGCGGCACGCCGAAGAGCTGGCACAGCTCGTCGTCCCACTGCCGCACGGCGAGGTCCATCAGCAGCGTGCGCGACGCGTTGGTCACGTCCGTCGCGTGCGCCGCTCCGCCGGTGAGCCTCCACAGGAGCGCCGAGTCCACGGTGCCGAAGGCCAGCTCGCCCCGCTCGGCGCGCACCCGCGCCCCCTTCACGTTGTCGAGCATCCAGCGCACCTTGGTCGCGCTGAAGTAGGCGTCCAGCACCAGGCCCGTCTTCTCGCGGACCCAGGGCTCCTTCCCCGCCGCGCGCAGCGCGTTGCAGGCGTCGGCCGTGCGCCGGTCCTGCCAGACGATGGCGTTGTGGATCGGCCGGCCGGTGCGCCGGTCCCACAGGAGCGTCGTCTCGCGCTGGTTGGTGATGCCGACCGCCTCGAGCTGGGCCGGCTTCACCGACGCGTCCCGCAAGGCGGCGGAGATCGCCTTCAGCGTCGAGGCCCAGATGTCCTCGAAGTCGTGCTCCACCCATCCCGGCCGGGGGAAGATCTGCCGGAACTCCACGTTGCGCTTGCCGCGGACCGCGAGCCGCTGGTCGAGGACCAGCGCGGTGGTGCCGGTGGTGCCCTGGTCGATCGCGAGCACGTACTTCGCCATCTCATCCCTCCTGGAAGAAGGAGACGATCGCATCGCACACGGCCGGTCCGTCCATGTCGAGCGGCAGAACGTGCCCGCTCTGCGGGAAGACCCGCACCGGGGCGGCCGCCGACAGCGACCGCGCGAGGCGCCGCGCTCCGCTCAAGGAGGCGGTCCCATCCCGCCCGCCGTGCAGGATGAGGGCCCGCGCCCGTACGCGGCTCGCGACCGCCATCGCCTCGTTGGAGAGAAGGCGCAGCTCGCGCCCCCAGCGCCACGGCACGGCCGTGTACGAGCCGTCCTCGTTGACGGCGGTGCGCGGCGCCGGACCGCCTTCGGGCACGCGGCCGTCCGGCGGCGGCACTCCCGAAAGCGCCTGGATGTCCCGCGCTCCCTTGCCGATCACCCCGGGGAAGGCCGGTAGCCGACCCAGCACCTGCGTGAAGAACCACGTCAGCCCCGCCATCTCCACGGCCGGCGCGAGGAGCGCCAGCGCCGACACGGGAGCCACACCCTGCCGCACGAACCCCTTCGCGGCGAGCCGGACGGCCAGCAGCGCGCCCATGGAGAGCCCGCACAGGTACACACGCCGCGCGCCGCGCAGCGAGAGCAGCGCATCCTCCGCGGCGTCCAGCACGTCGGCGCGGGTGACCGTCTCCAGATCGCGCGGAGACGTGCCGTGGCCGGGGAGGAGCGGGGCCACCGCGCGGAACCCGGCGCGCGCCAGCGCCTCGCCGACCGGGCGGACCTCCGACGGCGCGCCCGTCAGCCCGTGCAAGAGCAGGCAGGCATCGTCGCCCTCGCCCAGGCTGAACGGAGCCGCCGGACCGGACATGCGGGACGGCGCGGTACCACGTCCGCGCAGGGGCCGCAAATGGACGTGCTAGAAGCAGCCATGGCCGACAATCCGCAACACGGGCAAGTGCCGCAGCAGGTGCAGATCCAGCTCCAGATCGACGACCCGATCGCGAACGGCGCCTACGTCAACATGGCCCTCCTCAACCACAACGAGACCGAGTTCGTGATCGACTTCATCTACGTCCAGCCGCAGGCCCCCAAGGCGGTGGTGCGCGCGCGCGTGATCAACAGCCCCAAGCACATGAAGCGCTTCCTGCTCGCGCTGCAGGACAACGTCGCCAAGTACGAGTCCCAATTCGGCAAGATCGACGTCTCCGGCCCCGCGCCACATCTACTTCCGATGCATTGACGCACGTCGACCGCTCTGCCAGTAACGCCACGCTCTTCGATCCGGCGCCTTCGGCGCCTCCACGAGGGGGGGGCTCGCTCCCCCTCGACCTCCCCAACAGATCACGGTCAACGAACTGCGGGCCCGGGCGGCACGGGGCGCAGCGTCGTGTCGCCCTCGACCACCAGGTGCCTGCGGAGCTTCTGCACCACGCCCTTCATCCCCTTCATGCGCGCAAGCTCCTCGATGCTCGAGAAGGGACGCTTGCTCCGGCGCTCGACGATGGCGTGCGCCCGTCCGCGGCCGATGCCGGGCAGGAGCCGAAGCTCGGCCTCGCTGGCGCGGTTCACGTTCAAAACGCCGGCCATGGCGGGCTTGCCGGGGCGCGCGCGCGGGCGCACGCTCCGGACCTGTGGAGCAGGCTCGGGCTGCGCCGTCGCCTGCGGAGCGGACGCGAGCAGCCCGAGAAGCAGCGCAAGCTGCACGCGCCTACTCCTGCGGGTCCTGCGCGGCGACCGCCAGCGGGCCCGGGGCCCCGCGCGGCTCGGTCCGGCGATCGCGGTCGTCTTCGCGGAGCTGGATCCGGCCGCCGAGCGGCAGGGAGTCCAGCACGACGTTGATCGACCCGTCGCGGTTCAGCCACGCCATGCCGACGCGGCTCCAGATCCGGTTCCGCAGCCCCGGCTTGTCAATGATGTTGTAGGCGATCCACGGCTTCTTCCACGCGCCGCTCTCGCTGGGCCCCACCGGTTGCATGACCGCCGCTCCCGCCTGGTCCTCCATCCACTCCTCCCGCCCGGCCGCGCCAGTGCGGCCACGCCCACTTGCCGGAGCACGTGCCGTGCCAGGATCGCCCGCTCTGCGCGCGCTCCCACACGCCGTTCCACGACGAGAGGGGGTCCCAGAATGGGACAGGGTTTGCCTTGACCGGCGCGGCGCGCGGGCGTAGGAGGGCCAGCACAGATCGAACCCGCCGCCGTGGCGCCCGAGAGGGCGATGAGGGAAGCCGGTCGAAAGCCGGCGCGGTCCCGCCACTGTAGCCGGGGAGCCAGTCCCACGTAGCCACTCGGCCTGACGGAGGCCGGGGAAGGCGGGACGGCGCGCAGCGAGCGGGGCTCGCTGCACACCCGGGAGCCAGGAAACCTGCCTGGCGGCGAACAACGAATCCACCTCTTCGCGAGAAAGAGGGGAGATCAGTGCCGCGCGCCTTCGCCGCCTTCCGGCGGTCCATCCGTATCGCCCCCCCGGCCGTGACCGCGCTCGCTTTGGCGGCGCTCTCCGCACGCGCGGAAGAGCCGCGCCGCGAGGCGGCCCCGATCGACATCGTCGTCCAGGCGCCGGCTGGATCCGTCCGGGCGCCGGCCGCCGAATCGACCGTGGTCGAGACATCCGCTTTCGCGGGAGAAGTGCGCTCCGTCGCCGAGCTTCTCGGCTCGTCACCCGGCGTGTCCTTGCACGCGCTGGGCGGGCCAGGGCAGACCGCCACGCTGTCGCTCCGCGGTGCTACCGCCGACCAATCCCTGGTGCTCCTCGATGGAATTCCGTTGCACGGACCCGGCGGCGGCGCGGTCGACCTCTCGACGCTCCCGGCCACCCTGCTCGACCGGGTCGTCGTCAGCCGCGGAGTGCTTGGCGCGCAATTCGGGGCCGGCGCCCTGGGCGGCGTGGTGGAACTGGTGCCGAGGACGGCGAAAGCGCGCGGCGCGGGCGCTCAGCTGAGCGTCGGCAGCCATGGGACGGCGCAGCTCTCCGGGGACGTCGAGCTCGCCGGAGGAGGCGCAAGCGGGCTGGCTGCCGCGGAGCTCGAGACGACCCAGGGGGACTTCCCGTACTCCCGGCAGCTGACGCCGGAGGTTTCTCCCGACTACTCCGATTTCACGCGCGAGAACGCGGACGCGCGGCGTGGCTCCGCTCTGGTGCGCTGGGCGCAGCAGCTCGGAGCAGACACCGAGCTTGCCGTCCTCCTCCAGGCGGGGGCCGGGGTGCACGGGCTCCCCGGGCCGTACACCACTCCCACGCAGCGGTCGCGCGCGCTCGATCAGGGCGGCCTCCTCGGCGCGCGCCTGCGCGGCGAGGTGGGCAGCGCCGCCTGGACCGTCCGGGCATGGGGTCAATTCGACCGGCTCGAGCTGCGCGGCGTGCAGGTGGTGGCGGACTGCACGGACGGCGATCCTTCCTGCCCGCGCCTTTCTCAGCGCTCCACGGCCGCACACGGCGAAGCCGAGCTCGGCTTTCCGCTCGGCGACGCACACTGGCTGCGGATCACGGCTGCGGGCGGCGAGGAGTGGATCGGCGGAACCTCGACGGGCCCGCACCGGCGCGGGGTTGCGTCTCTCGCGCTCATGGACGACGTGCGCCTTCCCGGTCGCGTGTCGGTCCATCCAGCCGTGCGCGCCGAGGTCGTCGGCGCCCAAATGGCCCTCAGCCCCGGCATCGCCGCGGCGTGGCGGCCCTTCGGCGAAGGACCTCTCGTCCCCTTCGAGCTGCGCGCCGGGGCGGGACTCTCGTTCCGTCCCCCCACCCTCAACGAGCTGTACCTCGATCAGGGCATCGTGCTGCCCAATCCCGATCTGCAGCCGGAGCACGCCTGGTCGGCCGATGCGGGGGTGCGCTGGCACGGCCAGGTCGTGACGATCTCCGCCGCGGCGTTCTAC
>Ga0099794_10000545_pt1 | contig 12656 bp, 8 predicted proteins | sample Rivendell_Oct201_10_FD_77320 | JGI IMG/M metagenome (GOLD analysis project Ga0099794, IMG submission 77320) | Vadose zone soil microbial communities from the Eel River Critical Zone Observatory, Northern California, USA -... | ecosystem: Host-associated > Plants > Roots > Rhizosphere > Soil ... | reverse complement strand
GCGGTCGCGGCGGCCCAGGGCGACCTCGGCCCGTTTTTGCAGTCGCTGCACGACGCGGCGCAAGGAGAGAAATAGCCATGTGGCTCCTGCGCAGTGCCCTTCGCAATCCCGTCTCGGTCGTCGTTCTGGTGATCGGCGTGGCCCTGTGTTCGATTCTCGCGCTCACGCGGATGCCCATCGATATTTTCCCGAACCTGAATCTGCCGGTGATCTATGTGGCGCAACCTTACGGCGGAATGTCTCCCGCGCAAATGGAAGGGTACCTCGTTTACTACTACGAATATCACTTCCTTTACATCACCGGCATAGAGGCTGTGGAATCGAAATCCATCCAGAACGTCGGCCTGCTGAAGTTGACGTTTCATCCCGGTACGGACATGAGCCAGGCGATGGCGCAGACGGTCGGCTATGTGGATCGCGCGCGTGCGTTCATGCCGCCGGGAACGGTCGCGCCGTTCATCATGCGGTTTGACGCCGGCAGTGTCCCTGTCGGGTATCTCGTCTTTTCGAGTCCGACGAAGAGCGTCGGCGAGATTCAGGACCTCGCGCTGAACCGCGTGCGTCCGCTCTTCGCGACGCTCCCTGGCGTTTCGGCTCCCCCGCCCTTCGGCGGTGCGGCGCGAACGATTGTCGTGAGCGTCGATCCCGAGCGACTGCGCGCCTACCGCATGGCTCCGGACGAAGTGGTGCAGGCGCTAAACACAGGGAACACCATCGTGCCCGCGGGCAACGTGCGCACTGGAGATTTGCTGCGCCTCGCGCCGATCAATTCTGTCGTCTCGAACATCAAAGACTTGCAGAACCTGCCGATCCGCACCGGGGCGGGCCCGACGGTATTCCTGCGCGACGTCGGCACGATCGAAGATTCGAGCGACATCATCACCGGCTATGCCGAAGTGAACGGGCGCCGCACCGTCTACATTCCGGTTACGAAGCGCGCCGATGCTTCGACGCTCGCTGTCGTCAATGAAGTCAAAGCGAGTCTCGCGCAATTTCAGTCGGTGGTTCCGCCCGACATCAAGATCGACTACGAGTTTGACCAGTCGTCGTACGTTCGAAACTCTCTGCTGTCGGTCGTGAAGGAAGGGCTGCTTGGCGCGGTGTTGACCGGTGTGATGGTGCTGCTGTTTCTGCGCGACTGGCGAAGCGCTCTCATCGTCGTCGCCACGATTCCTTTCGCGTTGCTGACCGCGGTCGTCGCGTTGTGGGGCGCGGGCCAGACGGTCAACATCATGACACTTGGAGGCCTGGCTCTGGCGGTCGGAATTCTGGTCGACGAGTCCACGGTGGTCATGGAAAACATTCACAGCCATCTCGGCGCGGGGCGTGGGAGAGCGGTCGCGGTGCTCGAAGCGAGCAAGGAAGTGCAGATTCCGCGGCTCCTCGCGATGCTTTGTATTCTCGCGGTCTTTGTACCGTCCTTCTTCATGACCGGAGTCTCACGCTCGCTCTTCGTCCCCCTCTCGCTCGCGGTGGGCTTCGCCATGGCCGCTTCGTATCTGTTGTCGAGCACGCTTGTTCCTGTGTTGTCCACGTGGATTCTGCGCGAGCACGCACCGGAAGCGCAGGGTGCGCCTTCGCTTCTGCATCGTGTGCGGGACACACTTGGCCGGATTCTGAACCGCCTGTTTGCCGTCCGAGGCCTCACGGTCGCGGCTTATGTTGTCGCTTCCGTGCTGGTGACGGCGTTTCTCGGTCCGTATCTCGGACGGGAGATTTTTCCGCGAGTCTCCTCCGGCCAGCTGCTTCTGAGATTCCGCGCACCGGTCGGGACGCGCGTCGAGACGACGGAACGACTGACGCTCGGCGTCCTGGACGCAATACAAGGAGAAGCCGGCGCGGGGAATGTGGGCGTAACGCTGAGCTACGTTGGCGCGCCACCGCCGAACTATCCGATTAATACGATCTATCTGTGGACGAGCGGCCAGCATGAAGCGGTACTGCGCGTGGCACTCAATCCCGACTCGGGCATCCGCGCCGAGCAATTCGAAGAGCGCTTGCGAAAAGTCCTGCCGGACAAGTTTCCCGGTTGTCAGTTTTCCTTTGAAGGGGCGGACATCGTCACGCAGATCATGAACTTCGGCGCTCCGACGCCCGTCGAAATCAACGTCGGCGGCCCGGACCTCGGCGCCGATCGCGCCTTTTCCGCGAAACTTCGCACCGAAGTCGCCAAGATACCGGCGCTGCGCGATTTGCAGTACGACGAGCCACTCGACTATCCCAGCATCAACATCAACGTGGACCGCGAGCGCGCGGGACAGTTGGGAGTAACGACCGCAGGAGTGGGCCGTTCGTTCCTGGCGGCAACTTCCTCGAGCCGGTTCGTGGCGCCGAACTATTGGGCCGATCCCAGGTCGGGGGTCGCGTATCAGGTTCAGGTGCAGCTTCCGCAATCCGACGTAACCTCGATCCAGGACGTCGAGCACATTCCCGTGACTCTAGGCACTGCTTCCCATCCTCTGATGGGGGACGTGGCGCAGGTGGGATACGGAACCGTTGTCGGTGAGTACCACCGCCTGAACGGCCAGCGCATGGTGACGCTGACCGCGAATGTTTCGGGCGAAGACCTTGGACGGATTTCCTCGGAACTGGACAGCGCCATCAAGCGCGCCGGTGAACTGCCGCGCGGCGTGAAGGTCACCGTCCGCGGCCAGATCGGTCCGATGAAACAAACGTTGACGAATCTTGGAGTGGGTCTGCTGCTCGCGGTGCTGGTGATCTATCTGCTGCTTGCGGCGAACTTTCAATCGCTGAAGCTGGCGTTCGTCGTCCTTTCGACGGTACCCGCGGTGATCTGCGGAGTGCTGTTCATGCTCTTGCTCACGGGCACGAGTCTGAACGTTCAGTCATTCATGGGCGCGATCATGGCGATTGGCGTTGCGGTGGCGAATGCGATCCTGCTCGTGACGTTCGCCGAGGAGTATCGCCGCGCGGGCAAGGCGGCGATGGATGCCGCGCTGCACGGAGCGAAAACCCGCATGCGTCCGATCCTGATGACAAGTATGGCCATGATTGCGGGCATGGTGCCGATGGCGCTCGCCATCGGCGAGGGAAGCCAGCAAACGGCTCCTCTTGGTCGCGCTGTGATTGGCGGGCTGCTCTTTGCGACTGCGGCCACGCTACTGATCTTGCCCCTGGTATTTTCGCTCGTTCAGCAACGTGCCGGAGTCGGGTCGCCCTCGCTCGATCCCGACGACCCCGCAAGCGCATTCGCGCGAGGCACGGCTGTCCGACCCGGAGAAACGACATGATCAGACACAAACTCTTTTCGCCAGTCATCTTCAGCTCCGCCGCGCTGTGGTGTGCAGCTTGCGGTGCGAACTCAAATTCCACGACGAAAGCGGCACCGGCGACACCGGCGCAACCCACAGTGGAAGTGGTGAAAGTCGCCTCCAAGAAACTCGCGATCACGACGCGTTTGCCGGGAGAACTGCAGGCAGACGAAGCGGTGGCCGTGTTTCCGAAGGTGACCGCCTACGTGGACTCGATCGGCGTGGACCGTGGTACGCGGGTCCGGTCCGGGCAAGTGATGGCGCGACTGGTGGCGCCGGAGCTGGCGGCGCAACGGGCCGAGGCGCAGTCGAAGCTGCAGGCGGCGGAAGCACAGCGTGCGGAAGCGGACTCAAAGCTTGCATCGGATCAAAGCACGTTCGACCGGCTGAAGAGCGCGTCGGCCACGCCGGGTGTGGTCGCAGGCAATGACCTCGAAGTCGCACAACGCACCGTCGACGCGGATCGTGCCAAGGTCGAAGCCATGCGAGGCAGCGCGGAAGCGGCGAAGTCGGGCCTGAAATCCATTTCGGAAATCGAGGGATATCTCGAAGTGCGCGCACCGTTCGACGGTGTCGTGACGGAGCGCAACGTTCATCCGGGCTCGCTTGTGGGGCCGGCCACCGGCGCGGCGGCGAGTTCCCTCCCGATGGTGCGGGTGGAAAAGATCAGCAAGCTGCGGCTCGTCGTTCCCGTCCCCGAAAAGTATTCCGCGGGAATGACCACGGGGACGAAGGTGGACTTCAGCGTCCCGGCGTTTCCGAATCAGACCTTTACGGGCACGGTGGCGCGCATCGCCCATTCCGTGGACGTGAAAACGCGGACGATGCCTGTGGAACTGGACGTCCAAAACGCCGACAGACGCTTGAGCTCGGGAATGTTTCCCGAAGTGCTGTGGCCGGTGCGGCGGTCTGAGGCGACGCTCTTCGTGCCGGCTTCCGCGGTCGCGCGGACGACGGAGGCGACGTTCGTGATCCGCATTCGCGACGGAAACACCGAATGGGTGAACGTGCAGACTGGAGAACAGGACGGGAAGTCAATCGAGGTATTCGGTGGCCTGCGCGAGGGAGACGAGGTCGCCGTACGCGGAACCGATGAATTGCGCGCGGGAAATCACGTGACGACGAAACCGTTTGTCGAGGCGGCTCCGGCGAAGTAGCGCAACGAATTTGACCAGCCAAAGAAAAAACACATGGAGGTGTTTGATGTCAGGAACGTAGAAATACACGCAACTGCTGCTGCTGCTAGCTTGTTTGTTGCTTTTCGGAACATCGGCATTCGCACAGGAGATGCCGAGCGACTACCAGGAGGTTCTGAAATCGCTCGACCGTAAGGGCGACTTCAAGGACGGCGTCCTCAAGGTCAACATCCCGCGCAGCGATCTGAAGATAACGGTCGCGGGCGTCCCGACGCCAACGCCGTTCGGCTTTGGCGGCTGGGTGGCGTTCACGAAGGCGAGCGACGGCGGCGAAGTGATGATGGGAGACCTGGTGCTGCTGCAAGAAGAAGTCAATCCGGTGATGTCCGCGCTGCTCGACAACGGAATCGAAGTTACGGCGCTGCACAACCATTTCTTCTGGGACGACCCGCACGTGTACTACATGCATGTGCATGGAATGGGGAAAGCGGCGGACCTTGCGCGCGAAGTGAAGCCGGCGTTTGACCTGATCGGCCACGCAAAACCGGAAGCTGTCACTCCTTTGAGCGGCTCCGGCGCGGCGCTCGACACGGCGAAGATTACGCAAATTGTCGGGCACACCGGAGAGCAGTCCGGCGCGGTCTACAAAATCACGGTCGGCCGCAGCGACTTGGCGATGAAGGACCATGGCGCGACGATCAATGCGCGTATGGGACTGAACACCTGGGCGGCGTTCTACGGCACGCAGGACGATGCGGTTGTTGCCGGCGACATCGCCATGCTCGAAGGCGAAGTGACACCGGTATTGAAGACGTTACGGAAGAACGGCATCGATGTCGTCGCGATTCACCACCACATGACGGAAGAAAAGCCGCTGGTGATTTTTCTGCACTACTGGGGGCGGGGACCGGCCGACAAGCTCGCGAGCGCATTCAAGGCAGCTCTCGGCGAACTGGGCAAAGGAACGGCGTCGCATTAAAGGGGCCACTTCATGCGAAACCACAAATCCTTTTGGCAAAGAGCGGCGTTTGTCCTTGGCTCGTTCCTGAGTGTCTGCGCGAGTGGAGCGAGTGGGCAGACCTTGAAAGAGATCACGAAGTTCGACCTCCCCGGTCCGGGGGGAAAACGGTTCGACTACCTCACGATTGACCCGGACGACCACTACCTGATTTCCGCTCATCTCGCCGCGGATCAGACCTACGTGATCGACCTCGCGACGAACAAGGTGGTTGCGACCATCGCCGACACGCCGGGAGCGGAAGGCGTCGAGTACGTTCCGGAGCTCAAGAAGTTCTACACATCGAACGCGCACGACAACACGATCGGTGTGGTGAACCTCAAGCAGATGAAAGTCGTCAAGAAGCTAAAGACGGAAGCGAAGCCGGACGGGAGCGCTTATGTCGCTCCCTTCCACAAACTCTATGTGTCGGACGAGCGCGGCAAAGTGGAAGCGATCGTCGACGTGACGAAAGACGAGATCGTGAAAACGCTGCACTTCGAGAGTGAAACGGGGATGCCGCAGTACGATCCGGTCGCGCGCAAGGTTTATGTCAATCTCCAGGACCAGGACATTTTTGCGGTGATCGATCCCGCGACCGATAGGGTGGTGGGCCGGTATCCGGTCGGGAAATGCAAAGGGAACCACGGCATGGCACTCGATCCGGAGCACCACCGCGCGTTCCTTTCCTGCGAAGGAAACGAACTGATGACGGTGTTCGATCTCGACAAGAAGAGTGCCATCGCATTTCTTCCACTGCCAGGCGGACCCGATGTCATCAAGTTCGATCCGGGCCTGCGGCGGATCTACGTCGCCTGCTATAGCGGGGCGATTGCCGTCTTCCGCCAGGACGACGCCGACCACTACCGGAAGCTCGAAGACTTTCGCGTGCAGCACGCGGTGCACACAGTCGCGGTGGACTTGAAAACGCACATGCTCTACACCCCGGAACAGGAAGAGGATGGGAAACCGGTAGCGCGGATGGTCGTGTACGAAGCGCTCGGCGACCGTTAGCCGCGGTGTTCTGTGCGAGAGGACCAAGGGGAGGGCTCGGCTCCAGTCGCGATGTCGTTGATAAATTTCATTCCGGCTTCCCTCCGCGCGTTGCCGCGGGACGGCATCGTTCTGTTTCTCACGCGATTCCTGCGTCTGTTCGCGTATGGAGCGCTCTCGGTCGTCCTCGTATTCTATCTGGTGAGTCTGGGCCTTACGGAAGCGCAGGTGGGACTTCTACTGACGCTGACGCTCGTCGGCGATATCGCGATCTCGCTGTTGCTCACGACGCGGGCCGACCAAATGGGGCGGAGGCGCACGCTCATCGTCGGTGCGATTTTAATGGCGGGGGCGGGTGTTGCCTTCGCCTCGACCCACAATCTGCTCTTTCTGATCATTGCGGGAACGATCGGAGTGATCAGCCCGAGCGGAAACGAAGTCGGTCCCTTTCTTTCCATCGAACAAGCGGCATTGTCCCATGTCGTTTCCGCTGCGAACCGCACGGAGGTTTTTGCCTGGTACACGTCGGCGGGCTCCGTCGCGACGGCTCTCGGTGCGTTGTGCGGCGGTGCGGCGTCGGGAATCGTCCAGAAGGCATCGTTCTCCGCGTCCGACAGCTACCGCGCTGTGGTCCTTCTCTATGCCTTACTCGGCATGGCGCTCGCGTTCCTCTTCTTGAGTCTCTCGTCCTCGACGGAAGTGCGAGACTCCGTGCCCGAAGAAGCCTCGGCGGCGAGGAAGGTGCTCGGCGTCGGACATTCGCGTTCGATCGTCTTCAAGCTGTCGAGCTTGTTCGCTCTGGATTCATTTGCCGGCGGTTTCGTGGTGCAAAGCTTTGCCGCGTATTGGTTTTATTTGCGCTTCGGAGTCCAACCTGTGAAGCTCGGCGTGATTTTCTTTTGGGCCAACGTGCTCGCTGGAATTTCTGCGCTGCTCGCTTCACGGCTCGCCTCCCGCATTGGATTGGTAAAGACGATGGTAGTGACGCACCTACCTTCGAATGTTCTACTCATCCTTGTGCCGTTGATGCCCAACCTCGCGCTCGCCGTGGTGGTGCTGCTCATCCGTTTCAGCATCAGCCAGATGGACGTTCCGACAAGACAGTCCTACACCATGGCGATGGTTCGTCCCGAGGAACGTTCTGTCGCAGGCGGAATTACCGGCGTGGCGAGGACGGCGGGAGCGGCCATGAGTCCCATTTTCGCGGGGTTTCTGTTCTCGCGGCCGCTTCTGATCGACATCCCTTTCTTCATCGCAGGGGGGGCTCAAGATCGCCTACGACCTGATTTTATATCGACAGTTCGTGTCGATCCGGCCGCCGGAGGAAGTTCGTTAATCAGAGGTTTATTCCCGCGGTGGAAGAACTACGGAAAGGGTATCAATTGCGACCAGGCGAATTATTAACCTTCAACCTTCCCGAGGAACCTGTGACACGCAGCGGAGCGGTCGCCCAACGCATTGCCATGGGAGTCGCGGCTCTGTTCTTACTGTTTGAGGTGCTTTCTCCGGTTGCGTTTTGTCAAACGCTGAAGCAGGCGGCGAAGTTCGATCTGCCCGGTCCGGAAGGAAAGCGCTTCGACTATCTCACTATCGACTACGAGGATCATTTCTTGCTCTCGGCTCACCTGGGTCCTGGGATTTTGTACGTCATCGACCTGCGGTCTAACAAAGTCGTGAAAGCAATCCCGGGGTTGCCGGGTATTACCGGGCTCGAATACGTACCGGGAACACATAAGGTCTACACATCGGATTGGGGCGAAGCGAAGATCGGTGTGGTCGATCTACAGTCGATGACAGTAACCAAGCGACTCGCAACGGCCGCCAAGCCCAACGGGAGCACGTATGCCAGTCCATTCCACAAGGTCTATGTCTCGGACACCTTGGGAAAAGCCGTGGCGGTCGTCGACGTCACAAAAGACGAGATCGTTAAGACGATTGAGTTCGACAGTGAAACGGGCATGCCGCAATATGATTCATCGGCACGCAAGGTTTACGTAAATCTAAGGAACGCGAACGAAATTGCAGAGATCGATCCGGCAACAGACACGGTATTGGGGAAATATTCCGTGGATGGTTGTCAATTCAATCACGGCATGGCCGTGGACTCAGAACATCACCGAGCGTTTCTTCTCTGCGCTGGAAACCGAACATTTACGGTGTTTGCCTTAGACACACACAAGTCCATTGCGCATCTTCCGCTGCCAGCAGGTGCCGACGTCGTGAAGTTTGATCCTGGTGTCAGGAGAATCTACGTAGCCTGCTCGAGTGGTTTCATTTCCGTGTTTGAAGCTAAGGACGCGGACCACTACCAAAAACTCGAAGATTTCTCGGTCGAAAAGATGGTGCACAGCCTTGCAGTGGATCTAGCCACGCATCGCATTTATGCGCCCGAGCAGGAGGAGCATGGACGGCCCGTATCGCGAATGGTCGTGTACGATGCCGTCATCTCAGATCGGAGCAAGCCATGAGGATTGGTCGAACTATCCGACTAAACATATTATTTCTGCTGTCAACGACGGTTGCACTGGGGCGGGCAGTTCCGTTGAAGCTTGAGAAGACGATCGAACTGCCGGATGTGCAGGGACGCATCGATCACATGTCCCTCGATGTTGCGGGGCAACGGCTGTTTGTTTCGGCTCTCGGCAACAACACGGTCGAAGTCATCGATCTGAAAGCTGGCAAACGCGCGAACACGATCTCCGGGCTGAAGGAGCCGCAAGGAGCGTTGTACGTCGCGGACAAGAATCGGCTGTTTGTTGCGAGCGGCAAGGACGGCACGGTCAAGATATTCGACGGAACTTCGTTTCAGCTTCTCAAGACCATCGAATACGGTGAAGACGCCGACAACCTGCGTTACGATGCCGCGCGCCAGCGGGTCTATGTCGGATTCGGCGGCGGAGCGCTCGGAGAACTGGACACCGAAGGGCAAAAGATCTCGGAAACGAGGTTGGACGCGCACCCGGAGCCGTTCCAATTGGAAAAAGGCAGTTCTCGCATCTATGTGAACTTGCCAGCTTCGCGGAAGGTCGCCATTGTGGAGCGCGAGGCGCATTCCGTGGTGACGAGCTGGGGCATGGGACTGACCCTGGGTAACTACGCGATGGCCCTCGACGAAGCCGATCACCGACTGTTCGTTGTTTCGCGCGTACCGGCGCGGCTGGTGGTGATGGACACAGCAACCGGCAAGGTCCCTCAAAAGCTCCCGGCCGTCGGCGATTGCGACGACATCTTTTTCGATCAGGTGCACAAACGCATTTACGCCACAGGGGGAGAGGGGGCGATTTCCGTTTTCGAGCAGCAAGACCCCGATCACTACCGGGAGATGGCTCGCGTCCCGACGGTCAAGGGAGCGCGCACCAGTTTCTTTTCTCCGGATCTGGGCCGGCTGTACGTCGCCGTGAGACGGCAGGGCTCGACGCCTGCGGCGATTCAGGTGTTCTCGGTCGTTCCGTAGCTTTGTGTGATTCGAGGTAGCACGGTGGATGACAGGTCTTTTTTCGACTGGCGCTCGAAGTCTGAGTGGAGATTCGCTGTTGATGCACATGTCTAGACCGAACAGGCCAAGGGGACGTGACGAGCAGAACGTACAAGTGGGCGCGCGCTTTCGGGACAGTTCTGTCCTTGCTGGTGTGTTGGAGCGCTCGGACCGCCGCGTTCTCGCAACGTGGCGAACCGACTCCTCAAGCGGAAACGGCAGCGCCGAATGCGGCGGTGGCTGTTCGCGTCGACCAAGGTCCGAAGATGGACGGAACGCTCGACGATCCACTGTGGCAGTTGGCGAAAACGATTTCGGACTTTCGCCAGCAAGAACCGTACGAGGGCCAGCCCGCGACCGAACGGACGGAAGTGCGGATTCTGTACTCAAGACATGCCGTCTATTTTGGAATTCACTGCTTCGATTCTGATCCGTCTCGTATCATCGCCAGCGAACTGCGCCGCGACGTGAGCCAGGACCTCGACGACCATCTTGAAATCCTGATCGATTCCAATCACGGCCGCCGCGGAGCGTACGTGTTTCAAGTCAATCCGCTCGGGACACAAATGGACGGGCTCATCGTCGAAGAGCAAAGGGACAACTCCAGCGTGGATTTCGACTCCGGGTGGGACGGCGTCTGGACGTCGGAAGCGCGGACCGCCGCGGATGGATGGACCGCAACGATCGAAATTCCGTTCACCACACTCAACTTCACGCATTCCACGGATGTGTTGTGGGGGTTGAATTTCAAACGGTTCATTCGGAGAAAAAACGAGTCGGATTTGTGGAGAGCCTACCGGAGGACTTTCGGAATTACGAAGGTGTCGGAGGCCGGAGACCTCGAAGGCATCAAGGATATTGGAAGCGGCCGGTTGTTCATCGTGAAGCCGTACGGCCTTGCGCGGTACGACAAGCAAACGGGGCAGGACCCAAAGTTTCCGTTCACCGGCGGCGTGGACGTGAAATATGGCCTCACTTCCAACCTCGTTTTGAATCTCACGGGAAACACCGACTTCGCCGACACGGAAGTCGATTTGGAGCCCTTCAACATTACGCCCTTCAAGGTCTTCATCCCCGAGAAGCGGCAGTTCTTTCTCGAAAATGCGGGCGTCTTCAATTTCAGTTTGGGCGACCAGGACCAATTGTTTTTCAGCCGGCAGATCGGCATTGATCCGGTCACCGGCAATCAGGTCCCCATCAACGGCGGAGCGAAGCTGACCGGGCGCATCGGCCGTTTGGAATTGGGCGTGATGGACGTGGACACGCGCTCCAGCGGTCCAAATCCGTATTCAAACTTCGCCGTAATTCGTCTGAAGGAATCCCTTTGGGCCGGTTCTTACATTGGGGTCATGGGAATCGACAAACGATCCGGTGATGTGCTGGACAGCCTCAACCAGACGGGCGGTGTGGATACAAGACTTGTTTTTTTCAAGGACTGGTTCGTGGACGCGCACATGGCGGGAACACAATCCCCCGGAAGTCCGAGTGGAAACAGCGATGTTGGCGCCTCGCTGACCTACCGCTCGAACTGGGTCGAAGGAATCGTCGAGCGAAGGAAGACCGGGCCGAATTTCAACCCGGAGGTGGGCTTTGTCGAGCGGCCCGATTCCAACGAAACGTACGGAGATCTGACGTTCAAGGTACGGCCGAGCATTCCGGGCGTCCGGGAGTTGCAATTCGAAGGCTTCCTGCTGCACGCGCCGGATACGGCTGGCCAGGTGTCGACGCAGGAGTGGCAGAACACGTTCCGGGCCGAATTCCACAACGGGGCGTACACCGACGAAGACATCGTCGATGTGTTTACGCAGCGAATCACCACGCCCTTTCACATCTATAAGAGTGTTTTTATTCCGAACGGTTTGTATCACTTCGCGCGGCACCAATTGACCTACGGGTCGGGGCAAGACAGGAAGTTCACGTACAACTTTTTCGAGCGCTTTGGCGGGTATTACGGCGGCACGCTGAACGAGTTTCGCATCAGAGCCAACTACCGTCCCAGCGCTAAATTCTCCATTGCCGCCTCGGAGACGTGGGACCGTTTTCGCCTGCCCCTGCCCAATGGCAATTTTTCCGTCGTCCTAGCAAGTGTGCAAGGAAACTACTCGTTCAACCGGTTTTTGACGTTCACGAGCCTCGTGCAAATGGACACGTCAAACGCCCAAGCAGTGAGCGCGAATCTTCGCCTTCGCTACAACTACCGGCCGGATAGCGACCTGTATGTCATCTACAACGTTGGAACGCAGTTCGCCAGCATCGCGCCGTCGAATCCGCCACAAGTGCGGGAAACACGCTTCGCAATCAAATGGACGTACTCCTGGCAGCCATAGAAAAGAGGAGGAGCGGGAGCGATGGAAAACGCGCGACGGCACTTTCTAAGAACGATTTTCGGCGTGGCAGCGCTGCCTGCGATTGGCTCCGTCCTGTCGTCGAGCCCTGTTCACAACTGCGAACGCTGATTCTAGTGGATAAACATAAGGCCTGGCCAAACGAAGGCATCGGACTAGGAAACCGTTGATCCGCCTCCGCGATCCTCGCGCAAGGTCCGTAAATGTCAGTTTGAATGCCTTGTCGTGGCGCCCAAATGTATGTATCGCCCTGCCAGAGAGATACATCAAATTGGGAGAGTCTGAACCGCGCCTGGGCCCTCCGGACATATCCATAACACGTCGGCGTGGAGCAAAAGAATGAAAGTCGAACTCTTTCAACCTGAATCTGTCACAGAGCCGCGTCATTGGGTGCGGCATGATCAGGCTTTCGCAATGATGTTGCGACCCGGCTCAATT
>Ga0099794_10000544_pt1 | contig 12659 bp, 12 predicted proteins | sample Rivendell_Oct201_10_FD_77320 | JGI IMG/M metagenome (GOLD analysis project Ga0099794, IMG submission 77320) | Vadose zone soil microbial communities from the Eel River Critical Zone Observatory, Northern California, USA -... | ecosystem: Host-associated > Plants > Roots > Rhizosphere > Soil ... | reverse complement strand
TCGGTGCAGGAGCTGCGCGAGGCGTGGCCCGTGCTCTCGCGCGACGACCGGGTCCACGGGCTGCGGCTCCTGCCTCGCGACGCCGCCGAGGATCTCTTTTTCGAGCTGCCGTCTTCCGAGCAGGCGTCGCTGGTGCTGGCGCTGCCGCCCGCGGAGCGCCGCTCCTGGCTTCGCCTGCTGCCCCCCGACGACGCCGCCGACCTGATCCAGGCCACGCCGCCCGAGGAGCGCGACGCGCTCCTGCACCTCCTCGACGACGCCACCCGCAAGGAGGTGAGCGCGCTCCTCGCCTACGAGGAGGACCGCGCGGGCGGGCTCATGCACCCGCGCTTCGCGCGGCTCCGGCCGGACATGACGGTCGACGAGGCCATCACCTACCTGCGGGCGCAGCCCCGCTCCAGCCTGGCCACGCTGTACTACGCCTACGTCCTGGATCAGGAGCAGCGCCTGCTCGGGGTGGTGGCCGTCCACGAGCTCCTCGCCGCGCCGGGCGGCGCGCGGGTGCGGGAGGTGATGAAGACGGACGTGCTCACGGTCAGCGAGGACCTCGATCAGGAAGCCGTCTCGCGCGTCTTCCGGAAGAGCGGGCTCCTCGCCATCCCGGTGGTCGACGCGCAGCGGAGGATGAAGGGCGTCGTCACCGTCGACGACGTGGTCGAGGTGGTCAGCGAAGAGGCGACCGAGGACATCCAGAAGATGGGCGGCAGCGAGGCCCTCGGCGAGCCCTACCTCACCATCGCCTTCTCCCGCATGCTGCGGAAGCGCGCAGGCTGGCTGTCGGCCCTGTTCCTCGGCGAGATGCTGACGGCCACCGCGATGGGATTCTTCGAGAAGGAGATCGCCAAGGCGGTGGTGCTGGCGCTGTTCGTTCCGCTCATCATCTCGAGCGGCGGCAACTCCGGTTCGCAGGCGACCTCGCTCGTCATCCGCGCCATGGCGCTGGGCGAGGTGCGGTTGCGCGACTGGTTCCGCGTCATCCGGCGCGAGCTGGCCAGCGGGCTCGCGCTGGGGTCCATCCTGGGCGCGATCGGCTTCGCGCGCATCGAGATCTGGCAGCGCTTCTTCCACACCTACGGCGACCACCACCTGCTGGTGGCGACGACCGTGGCGGCCGCGCTGGTCGGGGTGGTCACCTTCGGGACCATCGCGGGCTCGCTCTTGCCCTTCGTGCTCCGCCGCCTCGGCTTCGACCCTGCGAGCGCGTCCGCGCCGTTCGTCGCCACGCTGGTCGACGTGACCGGACTGATCATCTACTTCACCGCGGCGAGCCTCATCCTGCGCGGCACGCTCCTGTAGCGGGTCACACGGAAGCATGGCCTTGCGGCGCCGGCGACGGCGGTTCAGGCGTCGGGCGGCTTGACGTACTCGTGGTCCGCCGCCATCCCGTTGATCCCTTTGCTGGGCGGGGCGATCCAGCTGGCCATCTTGCCGCGCTCGTAGACGGGGTGCATGAGCGCCTTGACGTACGCGCGGTCCGCCTCGGAGATCAGCCACTCTCCCTTGCGGGCCTCGTAGTCGGCCTCCGAGATGAGCCGCCCCTCCGGGTCGAACGTCGCCGTCGCGCACGGTCCGACGCCGCGGTGGAAGCGGCGGCTGGGGAGCCGCAGCGAGAGTCCGTTGACGCCGCTGCGCTGCAGAGTCTTGTTCCAGCGGTCCACCGCGCGCTGGCAATCCTTGACGTACTCGTCGCGGAGCACCTCGTTCATGGCGTTGCGCAGCGGAACCTCCTGCTCCACCAGCGCGCCGTTCTCCGGCACCTCCAGGCGGTAGCTCTCGGAGAGCGCCTTGTGCTCCGGCTGGTCGTCCTCGCGGAAGCGGCCCTTGAGCCCCGCGGCGAAGAAATCGGCCGCGTTGCTCGACACCTCGCCGCCGAACAGGTCGAGCGAGAGGGTGAACCACTGGTTGAGGTAACGCTGGATGACGTCGAGCGGGACGGCGCGTTCCTTGCGGGGGTCCTTGCCCTGCGCCATCAGCTCCCCGGTGCGCTGGACGACGCGGTCGACGCCCATCTCGCCGACGAAGAGGTGGTGCGCCTCCTCGGTCAGCATGAAGCGGGTGGTCCGGGCCAGCGGATCGAATCCGCTCTCCGCCAGCGCGGAGAGCTGGTACTTGCCGTCGCGGTCGGTGAACATCGCGAACATGAAGAAGCTCAGCCAGTCGTCGATCGGCTCGTTGAAGGCGTTCAGGATGCGCGGCTTGTCGGACGAGCCGCTGCGGCGCGCGAGCAGCTCCTCGGCTTCCTCGCGCCCGTCGCGGCCGAAGTGGCGGTGGAGCAGGTAGACCATCGCCCAGAGGTGCCGGCCTTCCTCGACGTTCACCTGGAAGATGTTGCGCAGGTCGTAGAGCGAAGGCGCGATGCGCCCCAGGAGGCGCTGCTGCTCGACCGACGCGGGCTCGGTGTCCGCCTGGGTGACGATGATGCGGCGGAGCGCGTTGCGGTGCTCGCCGGGGACCTCGTCCCAGGCGGGCTCGCCGTAGTTGTCGCCGAAGCCGATCTTCCGCTCGCCTGCCTTCGGCGCGAGGAAGATGCCCCAGCGGTATTCGGGCATGCGCACGTAGTCGAACGTGGCCCACCCGTCCGGCTCCACGCTGACCGCGGTGCGCAGGTAGATCTGGTGGGCCTGGAACCCCTCGGGGCCGACCTCGCGCCACCAGGAGAGGAAGTTGGGCTGCCACTGCTCGAGGGCGCGCTGCAGCCGCCGGTCGCTCGAGAGATCGACGTTGTTGGGGATCGATTCCAGCGCCTGTGCCACTTAAGTCCTCCTCCAGTCGAAGCGCGGGCGCTCCGGCTTGCCGTACAGGCTCAGCGCGCCGGTCTCGCCGGTCGCGTTGGGGCGGATGAAGATCCAGTTCTGCCAGGCGGAGAGCCGCCCGAAGATCTTGGTGGCCAGCGTCTCGGGCCCGGGGAAACGATAGCTGGCTTCCATCCCGGTGAGCGCGTCGGGGCTCAACGAGGCCCGCTCTTCGACGGCGACGCGCAGCTCCTCCTCGAAGTCGATGTCGTCCGCAAGCACGGTGGCGAGGCCGAGCCGGTCGGCGCGCGCCGCGTCGATCGGTCCCTCGCGGCCAGCCGCGATCACCGCCTTCGTCCGGGCGGGGCCTCCGAGGAAACGCGTCTCCAGGCGCGAGAGGCCGTTCCAGCCGGGAAGGAGGCCCTCCGAGAGCGGTCCCGGGCGCACCTCCACGCCGTCCGCGTCGAGGAAGTAGCTCCGGTCGGCCGCGGCGAGCAGCTCGAACAGGGGACCGGCGAAGCACGACTTCTGGTCCACCACCGCGAAGAGGCTGCGCGCGGTGACCTCGAGCCGGCGCAGCACCCTCTGCCAGAGCAAGCGCGTCTCGCGGAGGATCCACTGGTTGCGGTCGGGGCCGGCCAGCAGCTCGCCGACGGCGTGCGCCTTGGCGCGATCTCCCTCGGTGCGCAGCAAGACCAGGCCGATCGTTTCATGGTGGAAGCGCAGGCGCAGGAGCGCGTCGTCCAGCTCGCGCGCCGCGCGGATGGCCCAGCCGGCCGCCCCGCGCGCGAGCGCTCCGGCCGCGTCCTTGGGGACCTCACCCTCGAGCGCGCGGACGGTAAGGGTCGCTACCCGCGCGCGGGGATCCAGCGCCAGCGTGACGTGCCGGTATTCGATTCGGTCTTCCGACACCCGCGGCTCGAGCGCGTCGAGCTCGATGCCCGGCCCTCGCGCCACCTCGGGCGCGGTGGCCGCCAGCGCGTTGGCGCGCTGCAGGATCGCCTCGGCGAACTTGCTGCGCGGCACGACCGCATCGACCAGGCCCCACTCGACCGCCCGCTTTCCCTTGATCCCCTCCGCAAGGGTAGAAAAGGCGTCTGCCAGGTCGCGCCGCACCTTGCGCTTGTCCACGACTCGCGTGAGGCCGCCGGTGCCGGGCAGCACGCCCAGCAGCGGCACCTCCGGCAGCGAGACCGTGGACGAGCCGTCGTCGACCAGCACGATCTCGTCGCACGCGAGCGCCAGCTCGTAACCGCCCCCCGCGGTGGCGCCGTTGCAAGCGGCCAGGAAGCGGATGCCGCTCTGGGCGCTGGCCTCCTCGAGGTAGAGGCGCGTCTCGTTGGTGTACTTGCAGAAGTTGACCTTGAAGGGGTGCGTCGAGGAAGCGAGCATGTAGATGTTGGCGCCCGCGCAGAAGATGCGGTCGTGGGCCGAGGTGACCACCACCGCCTTCACTTGCGGATGGGTGAAGCGCAGGCGCTGCACGGCGTCGGCCAGCTCGACGTCCACCGGCAGATCGTAGGAATTGCTCTTCAATTCATAGGCCTTCGCCTGCTGCGGCTCCGGCCCGCCGCCGGCCAGGCCGGCTCCTCCGTCCGCCTCGCCTTCGGCGTCCTGGCCGCCGATGGGTTGCACCTTCATCGTCAGCCGGGCGATCTCTCCCTCCACGGCCAGCGTCCAGTGCCGGTACCGGCTCGGATGCGTTTCGAACGACGGCCGCGGGGCTGCCTCGGGCTTGTCCATGCGCGCGACAAAGTAGCGCATCGCGCGGCGCTCCGCAAGCAGTATAGTGCTTGACCGCGCTTGTAACGCGGCACATGGCTGCACTATAATGCATCACCTCATGGATCAGGCCAGGGACGGGCTGCTGGGCGGAGTGGGAAGCGCGGTCCGCAGGCTGCGCGAGGAACGCGGCCTGTCGCGGCGGGCGCTCTCCGGCGCGAGCGGCGTTTCGGAGCGGTTCCTCGCCGATCTCGAAGGTGGATCGGGCAACATCTCGGTGGTCCGGCTGGCCGAGGTGGCGCGCGCGCTGGGGACCACCGCCTCCGCCCTGCTCGGCGAGGCGGAAGGGACCCCCGCCGGGCCGCCGGCGCTCCTCGCGGGCCTCTCGCGCGAGGAGCTGCACGAGGCGGAGCGCTGGTTGCGCGCGCGCTTCGGCCGCGGCGAGGGTCCGCTGATCGCGATCGTCGGATTGCGCGGAGCGGGGAAGAGCACCATCGGGCGCGCCCTGGCCTCGAAGCTCTCGGTGCCGTTCTTCGAGCTGGACGGCCTGGTCGAGCAGGCCGCGGGCCTCTCCCTGCCTGGGATCTTCTCGCTGCACGGCGAGGCGTACTACCGCCGGCTCGCGCGCGAGGTCCTGACCCGCTTCCTGGCCGAGACCGAGGAGGGGGTCCTCGCCACCGGCGGCGGCCTGGTCCTCGACCGCGAAGCGTGGCGGCTGCTGCAGCGCCGCTGCCGCACCGTGTGGCTGCAGGCGACGCCCGACGATCACTGGCAGCGGGTGCTCGCCCAGGGCGACGAGCGTCCTTCCGCAGCCAGCCCGCACGCGCGCGACGAGTTGCGCGCGCTGCTCAAGGTCCGCGAGCCTCTCTACGCCCAGGCCGAGATGGCAGTGGACACCTCGCGCGTCGGCGTCGCCGGGGCGGTCCGCGAGGTGCTCCAGCGCCTCACCGGCCAGCACAAGCCCGCCGCGTTACGCAGGAAAGCCCACACCCGGCAAAATTGACGAGCGCCGGGCGCCGCGCAACCGTTCGGGATTCCTCGGGGGAGCGAACGGTGGACGAGATTCGCAGGACCTCTGCTCGCGCTTCCCTGTCGGCCATCGCGGCCACGCTGCTGGCCTGCGGCGGAGCGGCGCTGATCGCCGGCCTGCCCCACTGGGTGACCCGTGTGGCGCTCGGACAGGTGGCAGGATCGAGAATTGTTCTCGAACGCTGGAGATCGGGTGGGGAACGGCGGTAAGATGTGTTTCGTGCCCAGCCAGCCCACCGGGACGCGCCAGAGCATCCTTGAGGCATTGAAGCGCAAGGGCCCGCTGGCCATCGCGCAGCTCGCGGAACGCCTGGAGATGTCCGGCGAGGCGGTGCGCCAGCAGCTGGTGCAGCTGCAGCGCGAGGGGTGGATCGAGGCGCTCCACGAGCGCGCCGCTGCCCGCCACAGCGGACGCCCGGCGGCCCGCTACCGCCTCACCCAGGCAGGCGACCACGTCTTTCCCAAGCACTACGACGCGCTGACGGTGGCGGTCCTGGATGCGGTGGCGAGCGAGCTGGGCCCCGAATCGCTGGACCGGATCCTCACCAACCTCACCGAGGCGCGCGCGCGCTCGTGGGAGCCGCGGCTCGCGGGCAAGTCCGTGCGCGAGAGGGTGGAGGCGCTGCGCGGCGTGTACGAGGGAGAGGACCCGTTCATGGACGCCGAGGAGGTGGCGGGCGGGTTCCGGCTGGTGGAGCACAACTGCCCGTTCCTGAACGTCGCGCTCGAGCGGCCGGTGCTGTGCAGCCTGACCGTCTCGCTCCTCTCGCGCCTGCTCGGCTTCGAGGTGGTCCGGGAGGAGCGCTTCCAGACCGGAGATGGACGCTGCGCCTTCCGCGTGCTGATGGACCACCCCCGGGCTCCCGGGTCGCCGGCCTTCCAGCGCGAACCCAAGAATTGACTCGGCCGCCGCCTGTATCGGGCGGCCGCTGTTCACAGCCCGGACGTCAGGACGGCCTCAGGTGCCGCTGAAGCGCGGCGGCCGGCGCGCGTTGTAGGCCGCGATCCCTTCGGCCGCGTCCTTGCCCTCGAACAGGCGCTGCTGCAGCTCGCGCTCGAGCGCCAGCCCCTGCTCGAGCCCGACCTCGAGGCCGGTGGTGACGGCGCGCTTGATGAAGCCCACCGCGCGCGACGCCTTGGCCGGCGGCACGAATTTGCGGGCGTACTCCAGCGCGGCCGCCCGGAAGCCGTCGGCCGGCACGTCGAGCACGGCGTTCACGAGGCCCAGCGCCTTCGCTTCTTCCACCTCGACGGTGGCGCCCTCGGCCATCATCTCGATCGCCTTCGCGCGTCCCAGCGCACGGGCCAGCCGCTGCGTGCCGCCCGTGCCGGGCAGCACGCCGAGGGCCACTTCCGGCAGCCCGAGCTTTCCCGCCTGGCGCCGCGCGACGCGCAGATCGCAGGCGAGCGCGATCTCCAGGCCGCCGCCCACGCAGTGCCCGTTGATCGCCGCGATCACCAGCTTGGGCGTCTGCTCCAGCCGGCACAGCGTCTCGTTCGCGTGCAGGCAGAAGTTGTACTTGAAGTACGGGGCACTCTTCTGAAGCATCTCGATGTCCGCCCCGGCGCAGAAGAACTCGGTGGGCTTCTTCGCGTCGGGCAGCGGCGGTGCGCCGGTCAACACGAGGACGTGCACGGCCTCATCCATCCGCGCACCGAGGATGTGCGCGTCGAGTTCGCGCATCATCTCGTAGCTGTACGTGTTGGCGGGCGGGTTCCTCAGCTCGAGGACCATCACGCCGTCATCCTTCGAGGCGGTCACCAGAGGCGTCGTCATGCGGCGCCTTCTATCACCAGTCACGGCTGAAAAGCGGACGACGACATCCAGTCGAACGGGAAAGGTGACTGTCAGCCGTGATGGCGTTTCATTTGCAGACCGGCGCACCAGCGTCAGGTGTCAAGGCAATGCAGTCGCCGTCCTTGTTGCAGTATCCGTTGCTGCAATTCGAGCAGCGTGGGTCATCGGTGTTGTAGACGTTGCAGGACGGATCGGGGCAGCAGCGGCTGCCACAGGACAAGTGTTCGCAACGATTGCTCCCGCAGCCGGAGAGGAACAGGGCGAGCACGATGGCAGCCCCGAATCCGGGTGCCTCGGGCATCCTGAGCGGTTGGCGCATCGTCAGACAGCCCCGGCGTACTTGAAATAGGGGTCCGCCTTCGCATTCAGCTCCAGCACCGCCACCCCACCGTCCTTGACCGCATTCACCAATGACATGCCGCGCCTTTACCACCTTCTCGTTGATCTTTTTGTCACTCTAGCGGCGCAGCAGACCCATGTCCTTCTCCAGCGACAAGGACATCTCCATCGAGTCGGCCCATTCGCCAGCGTCCTGGGTGACGAGGGCGGCGGCGGGATCGAGGATCCAGGCGCCCAGCGCCGAGGAGAAGAGGGCGACCAGGTTCTGGAAGGGGTGGACCCGGTTCTGGTCGTCCAGCTTGCCGCTCGCGACGGTGAGGAAGGTCTGCGACGACTGGAGCGCCTGCCGCGCCTCCATGCCCAGCTCGTCGTCCATGGTGGCCAGGTGATCGACCATCGCGAAATGGGTGCTGGAGGGGTCGTCGAGCGAGAAGAGCTGCACCAGGCAGTCGTGCGGCTCGGAATCGGTGTACTCCCTCACCGTCACCCGCCAGGTCCGCTGCAGCTCCAGCTCCGCGGCGGTGGGGTTGCCGAGCGGCGTGAGCGTGAGCGAGGCGCCTTGATCCTCCTCGCGCATCGCGGTCAGGCACACTCCCACCAGCCGCTCCAGCTCGTGCGGCCGCATCTGCCGCGGCGTGAGCATCCCCACCATGCGGGCGGGCTGCTCGGTGTTCACGAGCGTCTGCAGGTAGATGTTGTCGGCCACTGTGCGTCCCCCCGGGCGCAGCATCCTCACGCGTGAACGCCCAAGTCAACCTCGGTCAGACCGCCTCCACGATGACCGAAAGTCCCTGCCCGACGCCGACGCAGAGGGTCGCGAGCCCGTAGCGCCCGCCGCGCGCCCGGAGCGCGTGCACCAGGTGGGTCAGGAGCCGCGCGCCGCTCATGCCGAGCGGGTGCCCGATGGCGATCGCGCCGCCGTCCACGTTCACCCGGTCCGGGTCGAGCTGCAGCTCCTGCACGACCGCCAGCGCCTGCGCGGCGAACGCTTCGTTCAGCTCGACGAGGTCGAGGTCGCGCGCAGACAGCCCGGCTCGCGCCAGCGCCTTGCGCGTCGCCGGCACCGGGCCCATGCCCATCTCGCGCGGATCCACGCCGGCCGAAGCCGAGGCGAGGATCCGCGCGAGCGGCGTCACGCCCAGCTCGCGCGCCTTCGCGCCCGAGGCGACGAGCACCGCCGCGGCGCCGTCGTTGAGCGTGGACGAATTCCCGGCGGTGACCGAGCCGCCTTCGCGGAACACGGCGCGCAATCCGCCCAGCTTCTCCAGCGAGGTGTCCGCGCGGGGGCCCTCGTCGCGCTCGACGGTCAAGTCGGTCTTGCGCTTCTCGGCCGACAGCTCGGCGAGCGGAACCGGCAACAGTTCAGCGGAGAGCGCTCCGGAGCCGGCCGCCGCCACCGCCCGGCGGTGGGAGCGAAGCGCGAACTCGTCCTGCGCCTGCCGGGAGATCTTGTACCGGGCGGCCACGTTCTCGGCGGTCTCGCCCATGCTCTCCAAGGGGAACCGCTCCGCCATGCGCGGGTTGGGGAAGCGCCAGCCCAGCGAAGTGTCCCAGCTCTGCAGCGACCCACCGGCATATCCGTCCGGGGGCTTGGCCACCGCCCAGGGAGCCCGAGTCATGCTCTCCACCCCACCCGCCGCGACCAGCTCCGCCTCTCCCGTCTTGATCAGGCGGGCCGCCTGGGCCGCCGCCTCCAGGCCGCTGGCGCACAGCCGGTTGACCGTCACGCCCGGCACGCGGTCGGGCAGCCCGGCGAGCAGCACCGCCATGCGGGCCACGTTGCGGTTGTCCTCGCCGGCCTGGTTCGCGCAGCCGAGGATCACCTCGTCGAGCTGCTCCCCCACGCCGCGCCCGACCCGGGCCAGCAAGGCGCGCAGGGCATATCCCGCCAGGTCGTCCGGCCGCACCGAAGCGAGCGCTCCCCGCAGCTTGCCCACCGGCGTGCGCAGGGCATCGACGATCACTGCGTCCCGAGGTCCGATTCCCGCCACGTAGCCTCCCCGCGCGTCGCGCGCTACCATCCGCCCATGGTCCCGCGCGAAGGCGATCCTGCACCTGATTTCATCCTCGAGGGAGTCCCCGAGGGGCGGTACCGCCTCGCCGACCAGCGCGGCAAGGTCGTCGTTCTAGCCTTCTATCCGGGAGATTTCACGCCCGTCTGCCTGCGCCAGCTGCAGCACTACGAAGACCAGCGGGACAAGCTGGTCGCCACCGGCGCCACGCTCTGGGCGGTCTCCACCGACAAGCTGGAGAAGCACGAGCGGATGGCGAAGAGCTACGCCCTGAGCTTTCCTCTGCTCGCCGATCCGGAGGGCCAGGTGGCGGATTCGTACGGGGTCCGGTCGCTCCTGGGGACCGCCCGCCGCTCGGTCTTCCTCATCGACCCGAAGGGGATCGTGCGCTACCGGCACGAGGACCCGCTGTCCTTGTCCTATCGCAGCGTGGACGACATCCTGCAGGCGCTCGACCAGAGCGGACTGCTGGAGAAAAGAGCTTGAGGCTCGCAGGGTTTGCTCCGCGAGCCGCAAGCCGGCAGCGCCGTCCTATTTGCTGACGTCGTTCTTCGCCTTCTCGGCCGCGTCCTTGGCGTCGTTCTTGGTGTGTCGCGCCTTCGCCTTGGCGTTCCGCCCCGCCTTTTTCGCGTGGCGCTTGGCCTTCGCCGTGCCCGAGTCCGTGCCCAGCTTGTCCTTGGCGTCGTCGACGGTGTTCTTCATCGAGTTGTCGACGTCCTTCGCCTTGTCCTTGACCTTGTCGTTGTCTGCCAGCGCCGGAGCCGCGAGAGCAAGCGCCAGCGCGCCGATGATGCCCTTCAGCATTGTGGGTCCCTCCTGTGGGGGAACCTGGGCATCGGCTGTCCGGCTGACAACACACCGGCGGCCGATCACGCTTTCGCGAACGGGTCGGCAATAGAAAAAGCGGGAGCGCCCGGACGGCCGGACGCTCCCGCCTGTCGCGTGGAACCGCGCGCTTACTTCTTCGGCGCGTTCGGGTCGCTCGGATTGGTGCTCGTGCTCGAGCTGTCGCTGGGCTTCATGGTGCTGTCGCCCGTGCCCGGCGCCTTGGAGGTGTCGGTGGTCGAGCCGGTCGTGCTGCTCGAGCCGGAACCGGTCGCGGTGCCCGAGGCGGAGCCGGCCGCGCTGGTGTCGCGATCGAGGTCGCGCGGCGCGTTCGCATCGCTCGCGCCGGGCCGGCGGGTCGAGCTGTCCGTCGAGCTGCGGCCGCTGGCGCGGCGCTTCGACTTCATCGCGCCCTGCTTGCTGCAGTCGCACTTGCACTCCTTGTCGTTCGCCATCGTGTCGGACGAGGTGGCCGCGTTGCGATCGGACGTGGTCGCGGACGACGACGTGGACATCGAACCGCGATCCGAGGTGTTGCCGGCCGAGGTTCCTGCCTGCGGCATCGTCTTGTCGGGCGGGGAAGAGGTGTCCTTCTTGGTGGACATGGTGGTCGAGCTGGGGCGATCCTCGGTCGTCTGCGCCGTCACGGCCGGGGCTGCGAGGGCGAGGGCGAGGGCGAGGGCGAGGATCGAGGTTGCGGCAAGCTTCATCGGTGCCTCCGTCAGGGTTGCAATGCTCCCCGATCACGGTGGCGACGACCTGCCCGAGGGACAACGCACGACCCCTCGGCAGGCCCGCTCCGCAAGCGAGCGGGCTCCGAAGCGCACGAAGGCGGGGGCATGGGCCCACCGCCTTCCTGGTCGTTCTCGAAAGGTACCGCCCTCTCGGCGGCGACTAGGCCGAGAAGCTCGACCCGCAACCACAAGTGTGCTTGGCGTTCGGGTTCTTGAACGAGAACCCGCTCTGCCCGAACTGGCCCTCGACGTAATCGATCTCGACGCCCATCAGGTACATCGAGCTCATCGGGTCGACGAAGCAGCGCACGCCCTTCACCTCGAAGATGAGGTCGCCGGCGCGCTGCTCCTTTTCGATGTCCAGGCTGTACTGGAAGCCCGAGCAGCCGCGGCCAACCACCGCGACGCGCAGGCCGGAGCCCTGCAGGCTTTCCCGCTCGATGGTCTCCTTCACCATCACGGCGGCCCTGTCGGTCAGGCGCACCGGCGGAGGCGGCTCGCTGGGCGAGGTGGTCTGCGGCGCGACGTCCTGGGTGGTCTCCATCGTCATGCGTCCTTTCCGAGGCGGTCCAGGGCCCCAATATAACGTCCTGCGACCAGACCGCAAACCAAGCCGTCGCCGGCGGCCGCCGGCGACGGCGGCGGCGGCGCCGCGCTCTTCGGCTAGGGCTGCACCGACCGCCCTCCGTCCACCCCCAGGACCTGCCCCGTGATGAAGGGCTCCGTCGCCAGGAACAGCACCGCCCGCGCCACTTCCTCCGGCGTCCCGATCCGGCCGGCCGGGATGCGCGACAGGATGCGCTCGCGGCGGGCCTCCGGAAGGGAGTCGGAGAAGAGGATCGCCCCGGGGGCGACCGCGTTGACCCGCACGTCGGGCGCCCATTCCAACGCGAGCTGCCGCGTGACCGCGGCCAGCGCGGCTTTGGACGCCGCGTAATGTGCGGTCCGCTCCCACACCTGAACGGTGCCGCAGAGATCGAGGAGGTTCACGATGCTGCCCTGCCGTTCGCGCAGGTGCGGCCAGGCCGCGCGCGCCAGCTGGAAGGGCCCGGAGAGGTTCGCGGCGAGCAGGGCGTCGAAGCGCGCGCGCGTCAGCTCCGCGGCCGGCGCTTCCTCGAACTGCGCCGCGTTGCAGACGAGCGCGTCGAGCCGCCCGTGCGCATGCACCGCCTGGGCGACGATGCGCTCCGGCTCGCCGTCGCGCGCCTGGTCGCCTTGCACCAGCGCGGCGCGCACTCCCAGCGCCCGGATCTCGTCCGCCGCCTCCTGCGCCTGCGCCGCCGAGCTGCGGTAGTGCACCACCACGTCCGCGCCCGCCTCCGCGAACGCCCGCGCGATGGCGCGCCCGATGCGCACGGCGCCGCCGGTGACCAGCACCGAGCGGCCGCGCCAGCTCTCCCGCGGCTCGTCCACTTCGGGCGAGCGTAGCATGTTGACAGCCGCGGTCGCGCCGAGCACGTTGCCCATA
>Ga0099794_10000542_pt1 | contig 12670 bp, 10 predicted proteins | sample Rivendell_Oct201_10_FD_77320 | JGI IMG/M metagenome (GOLD analysis project Ga0099794, IMG submission 77320) | Vadose zone soil microbial communities from the Eel River Critical Zone Observatory, Northern California, USA -... | ecosystem: Host-associated > Plants > Roots > Rhizosphere > Soil ... | reverse complement strand
GCGCGCACTCGGGCGGCACCTGGGGATCGCCCTCGATGTCCTCCCCGCACAGGGGCAGCCAGTAGAACACCAGGCTCGTCCACACCTCGGTGGCGGTGGGGTGCGCCGCATCCCGTCCCGGCGAGAGCCTCATCCGCCCCTCCGCGCGGAGGAAGCTGAGCAGCGTGCCCACGTCGTCCCCGACGCGGACCACCGCGTAGAACCATCCCGGCAGGAACTGCCCGAGGAGCGAGTCGATCACCGCTTGCAGCCACACGGGGAGGCCCAGCCTGCCCGAGAGGAACTGGTCGAGCGCGCGGATCCCCTTGAAGGTCTCCTGAAGGCCGCGGGGGAGCGAATCGCGGATGGCGAAGACGTGCTTCGTGTACCAGACGCCGGTCACGTCGGGCAGCGCGGGGTCGCTGGGGACGCCGGGCTCGCAGACGCCGTCGGCGCAGACCCACCCGGTGGGGCACTCGACCGCGCACGGTCGCGTCTGGTCCGCGAGGACCGTCACTGCGAAGTAGACGGCCTCGCTTCCGGTCGCGGAGAACGCGGTCGCCTCGAATCCGGGCTCCACTGCCCCAGCCATCAGGAACGCTTGCGCCTCGCCCGCGGCGTTGGTGGTCGCGCGCGCGGACTTGCCTCCGCTGCTCCCGAAGGTGGACCGCGCACCTGCCGGGATGGAGAAGAAGAGGAGGTCGCCGGCGATGGGCGCCCCGGTGTCGAAGTCGATCTCGCGCACGCGCAAAGGCGTCGACCCGGACTCCGAGACCGTCACCGAAGCGGTCTGCCCGCCCTCGTCGACCAGGGTGCCCGGCCCCGCCAGGACCTCCAGGCGCCTGCGGGTCGGAACCACCTCGACCGTGAACGTCACCTCGGGCGCGTCGAAGCCGGGCGCGCGGGCGATCAGCTCGGCCGAGCCCGTCCGCGGGCCGGCGGTGAGCGCGACGCTCGCCACGCCTCCCTCGGCGGTGGTCGCGTCCTGCGATCCGAGCGAGAAGACGCCGGTCTCGCCCCCGAGCTCGAAGTGGACGAGCGCGTTGGCGACGCCGCCGACCTGCTCCCGGGCCAGGACCACGCGCACCGTGCGCGTTTCTCCGGGGTGGAGGACAAGGTCCTTGTCGGAGGCCGGGGCGAGCCTGTACGCCGCCTGGCCAGGCGGCCCGACCGCGGGATCCCCGCCGCAGGCGGCCGCGGCAAGGCAGAGGGTGGCGGCCAAGGCACGTGACATGGCCTGCATCGTCACGGATCGCGCCGCGCCCGCCCATCGGTCGACCGGAGGACGCGGGGACGATGGTCCCCCTTCCGGGCCCGGTCCGCGAAATGTTAAGCGATCGGCCATGGCCTCCCCGTCCACTCTGCGGGTCCAGGCGTTGCTCGAGTTCGAGCTGCCTACGGCGCCGCAACGGGTGGACGAGCTGCCCTCGGGGCCGCCCGGGGTCTGGGTCCAGCGGGTGCACGTACCCGCCGGCCGTTTCCTGCTCGTCTGCGCGGAGGGAGCGCTCGCCGTCGCGTTCGAGGCGACGCTGTTCGACCTGCTCGCGGAGTCCCGCTACCCGGCCCCGCGGCCCCGGCGCGCGCGGGGCGGATCGTTGATCGCGCGGCTGGCGCGCGAGGGCGGGCACGCGGGCGCCTCCTGCTACGCGGTGGGGTCGGGCGAGCAGCTCGACCCGGCGAAGGCCACCACGCCGCAATTCCTCGAGATCGGCAGGCTGCTGGCGCGGCTGCACCAGCTCGGCGAAGCGCACCCGGCGTCGGTCCCTCCCGCCTTGAGCTACGCGGAGCTGGCCGCCCGGCTGCCTCGAGGCGCCGAGGCGGAACGATTGCAGCCGGCATTGCGGGCAGACCTCTCGTCGCTGCCGGCGGGGGCCGCGCACGGATCGCTCGGCCCGAGGCAGGCCCTGTACATCGGCGACCGTTGCTCGGCGGTGCTCCCCTCGGGGGAGGCGCACAGCGGTCCGCTGGTGCTCGACCTGGCGCGCGCGGCGTGCGCCTGGGCGACGGCCGCGGCGGAGCAGCTGCCCGCCCTGCGCGCGGTGCTCTCCGGCTACCAGGCCTTGCGGCGGCTCGATCCGGAGGAGCGCGACGCGCTCTATCCGGCGCTGCTGTGCGCGGCGGCCCGCGAGGGGGCGTACCTGCTCGTGTCGGGCCGGCCCCACGCGCTGGCCGCCCTGTCCGCCATCGAGGCCCTGGGCGAGAAGGAGCTGCGCGCGGCCGCTGGGTGACTACATCCCGGAGCTGATCTTCCAGTCCCCATCGATCTTCACGAACTTCATGCGCTGGTCGTCCGACTCGGTGAACCACTTCTCGCCGGTGGGGACGGCCACCGCGTAGCGCATCACGCCGAAGTAGTCGACCTGGGCGCGGTCGCCGTCGATCGTGAGGTTCCGCACGTCGATGTCGAGCTTCAGGGCGCGCACCCCGTTGAAGTCGCGCGGGACCGACCTGCGCAGGCCCTCCAGATCGCGCGGATCGCCCGGGCGGCTGGTATCCCCCTTTTCGAAATATTCCGGCGCCGCGAGTGAGAGGAGGGCGTTCGGGTCGCGCGCCTCCATCGCCTGCTTGTAGTTCGCCAGGACTTGCAGGACGGCCCGGTTCCGGGGCTCGTCGGGGATGGTGGTCCCCGGGATCATGTTGTGGGTGCAAGCCGCGAGCGCGGCCAGCGCGAGCAGGTAAGCGATGCGCATGGGCTTGCATCTAAGTTTGAAAGGGCGCGCCGGTCAAACCAGTTCGTGGTAGGCGATGCGAGTGGCGGACTGGATCGACGTCGGCCCTGCCGACCTCGTGGAGGGCGAGCTGCGTGGGCTCGAGATCGGGGAGAGGCTGGTGCTGCTCGCCTGCCAGGACGGGCGGGTGACCGCGATGGACGATTCTTGCAACCACGCCGGGTGCCTTCTTTCCGGAGGCTGGCTCGACCGGCGCAAGCGCGGGGTGGTGTGCCCGTGCCACGAGTATTGCTTCGAGCTCGGCACCGGGCGCAACGTGACCATCCCGCGGCTGTGCGACGACCAGCGGGCCTTCCCGGTGCGGGTCGAGGGTGGGCGCGTGCTGCTGCGGCTGGAGGAGTAGGTGGGGCACCGAGGCGGGCACGAGCACGAGCACGGACACGAGCACGAGCACGGACACGAGCACGGCCGGGTGCCTGGCGAGCACAAGGCGCGCGCTCCGCGGAGCGCCAAGGTGTACGTCGTGACGTGCTCGGACTCGCGCACGGAGACGACCGACGAAGGCGGGCGCATCCTCCGCGAGCAGATGGCGGCGGCCGGGCACACGGTGACCGGCTCGGCGATCGTGCCCGACGATCCCCAGCGCATCGCGGCCGAGTTGGACCGGGCGCACGCTTCCGGCGCGCAGTTCGCGCTGGTCACGGGAGGGACGGGTCTGTCGAGCCGCGACTCGACCTTCGAGGCGCTCTCTTTGGCGGTGGTCCGCCCGCTGCCCGGCTTCGGCGAGCTGTTCCGCATGCTCTCCTACGAGGAGATCGGCAGCGCGGCCATGCTGTCGCGGGCGCTGGCGGGCCAATTGGGGAGCGGCCTGTTCGTCTTCGCCATGCCCGGGAGCCCGGCCGCGGTGAGGCTCGCCTGCGAGAAGCTGATCCTGCCCGAGCTGACGCACGTCCTGGAGGAGCTGTCGCGGTGACGCAGGCCGCGCAGTGGAAGCGCGCCGCGCTGGTCGGGCCCGCGCTGGAGGACCTGCTCCGGCGCACCGACGCGGCTGCCCGGATGCGGGGCGATCCGGTCGAGCTGGTGCACCGGTATACGGATCCGCTCGACGTGGAGGTGGCCGGACTGCTCTGCGCCGCGCTCGCCTACGGCCGCGTCGACCTGTTCAAGCCGCGGCTCGCCGCGCTGCTCGGGGCGCTGGGCTCACCGGGCAAGACCGCGCGCGACGCCGGTCCTCCCGAGCTGCTCCGGCGGTGCGCCGGGTTCGCGTACCGGATGACGGGCCAGCGGGACGTGGCATGCCTGCTCTACGGCGCCGGCCGCATCGTGCGCGCGAACGGGTCGTTGGGCGCGTTCTTCGCCGCCCGCTGGCGGGCTTCGGGCTCGCTGCGGGTCGCGCTCGGCGATCTGGTCGACGAGCTCTGCGCGGCCGACTTCACGCCCCTGCTCGGGCAACGCGGCCCGACGCGCCGGCTCAAGCACCTCCTCCCGCACCCCGCTCGCGGCAGCGCCTGCAAGCGGCTCAACCTGTTCCTGCGCTGGATGGTGCGCGGGCCCGATGGAGTGGATTTCGGCCTCTGGGACGTGCCGTGCAGCGCGCTGGTCATGCCGCTCGACACGCACGTGCACCGCATCGGCCGCTTCATCGGGCTCACGCGGCGCAAGGATCTGTCCTGGCGCACGGCCGAGGAAGTCACCCGGCGGCTGCGCTCGCTCGACGCCAGCGACCCCGTCCGCTTCGACTTCGCGCTCAGCCATCTCGGCATCAGCGGCCAGTGCGCCTCCAGGCGGGACGACCGCCGGTGCGCGGACTGCTCGCTCAAGCCAATCTGCCGGTTCTGGACGTAGGCGAGCTCAGAGCTCGAGGGCGAAACCTTCGCTCCCCGGGTCTGGATAGGCGGCGCGGTAGGCGAAGCGTGTCTTGGTGCTCTCGTCGTCCCATACGGTCGTGTACGGACTTGCGTAGTTGAAGAAAAGCGTCTTCAGCGCCGGAGAAGAAGTGACGATCCGGGCCATCGTTTCTGGATGCGGGTGCCCGAACGTGCCCCCGTTGCTGGAGACCAGATACCTGGGGCATTCGACCTGTGCCAGCAGATCCGGGGAGAGGTTGTTCATGCTGCCGTGGTGCGAAAGCTTGAACGCGTCGAGCGCGACCCGCTCATGCGACAGCCGCTGGAGAGAGCGAAGCAGCGGGGTCGGATGCGCGTCGGCAGCGAAGAGAATGCGCTTTCCCTCGGACTGGAAAAGGAAGGCGATGCTGCTGCCGTTCGGCCGCGCGCCGTCCTCGTCGAAGCCCGTTTCGGCGAGATCGCGCACCTGCTCCACGTCGATGCCGGCCAGCGGGGGACGCTTTCCGAGGATGTCGTCGTCCGGATCCGGCGCAGCGTCCGCGGCCGGTTCCTCGTCCCAATGGCCGAGCGTATCGTCCCATTCGGACGCCAGGGCTTCGAGGTCATCGCGATAGGGCGAAAGCAGGGTGATCACCGCGCCGCCGTCCAGCGTTCGCTCCGGCAGCTTTCCCGCGCCGGGTACGACCACCGCGTGCTTGGCGGCTGGACCGAAGGCCACGTTCCACGGAAGGTTCTTCTCGACCAGCAGTGCGCCCAAGGCCTCGCCGTCTTTCGCGCCCAGCGCGTCGTCTTCGAGATGGTGGCGGCCGTTGAACCAGATGTCCTTCGGCGCGATCGCGGCCGGCTTCTCGCGTAACAAGGGCAGTATTCCGCAGATGTGATCGCGGTCGATGTGCGTCACCACCAGGAGGTCCAGAGGCACGGCCCTGCCGAGCTTCGCGAGCCGCGGCCTCAACGCCTGGGCGTAGGTTCCGGTGAGGCCGGCATCGATGAGGACGCGATGGCGGTCCTCCGGCTTGCCGTACTCCACGAGAATGCAGTCGCCGAACGATGCAGCGAGCATTTCGATTCGGATCATCGCGCACCTCCCAGCTGCCAGTCCGCCTCGCCGAACGCCACCAGCGCCAGGCCGATCGGCAGACCCTTCGCCAAGACCCGCAGGCGCAGGTCGCGAACCACCTCGCCTATGCTGCAGCGCGGCCCGTTTGCGCGCGCCATCAGCAGCTCGATTGCCTCCTTCGCCACGGGCGCCATGTGGCGCCCGCGAACCGTGCTCAGCGTGGCGATCACGACGGACGCGTGCGCCTGCCGGAACGCTCCGATGAAGCTCGAGAACGGCGTCCCTTCCAGGGCAGTCCGGCAGCCGAGCAACACCACGAGCGGCCCAGGGGTCGGAGGCGTCGGCGCCGGCTGGCAGACGTGCCGCTTTTCCTGCGCGATTTCGACGGCCGCGATGTGCTGGTCTGCGCCGATCTCGAGCACGTCGGCCCCCGCCTCGGTTTGCGTGTGGGGCAGGAGCAGGAGGAGCTCGGGGTGGAATTCCTTCACCTGCGTGGCCCAGGGCTCCCAGGCCGCGCTGGTCACGAGCTTCACGCTCGCCGTGGCGAGCGTGGCCTCGATGGACTTGACCATTTCGTCGAAGGACTTCTTGTCGAAGTTTGCGGCCTTGTCGGCGCTGCCGAAGAGCACCGTCCGGCAGGGTGCCAGGGCGGGACGGTTCTCGCCGGGCTCCGAACGCAGCGCGTACTCTGCGCCCTTCGACTGGATCTCGGCGGCGACGCTCTCTTCGTAGAGCCGCCTCTCGATGACGTGGCGGATGCCCCAGAACCCGCGCGCGCACACCGTCTTGCGGTCGTTCGGGCAGCCGTCGCCGCAGGCACCGCCCGGCTTCAGACCCGGGCAGAGCTCCGCGTCTACATCCGGAAACACACGGTCGTAAGCGAGCTCGAGCGGCACCAGATCGTCGGGATCGATCGACATCACCTGCAGCCGCCGGCCCGTGCCGTCGATGCCCGCCAGGACCGCTCGCATGCGCGGCAACTCCCGCAGCGCGTTGGCGAACGTGGATCCGGCGCGCGCGAGCGTCACCAGGAGAAGCTTCGTCGCCTGCGCGTCCAGGCCCACGTAGTCGCCTGGGGACCTGGTGATCTTCTCCAGCTCGTCGCGGAGGGACTTGACGAAACTCTTCACGGAACCGAGGCGGATGAACGCGGCCCGGGCATCGGCCCCGTCGCCTGCAAACGCGGTGAGCCCGTGCGCGCCGTCGATGTCGTTGAACAGGAGCGCGACGTCGAAACCGGCCGAGCCGGAGAGGTCGTCCAGGTTCGCGCGCAGCACCGACTCGAGCGCGATCGACAGCGGAGCCTCCTTCTCCCGGGCCTTGCCCACCGCGGCGCGGATGCGGAGCGTCTGGAGGATGCGGCTCCGGTAGAGGATCGTGACGCGGGCGTCGAAAGTGGCGGCATTCTCCGGAGGGACGAAGTGGAACGAGCATGGCGCGCTGTCGTCGCGCTCCGGAAGCCAGATCGAGGCGGTCTGCGGCTCGGGCAGCACGCCGGGGGCGACCAGGACCACGGTCAGCAGATGCCCATCCGCGCCGGGAGGAAGCTCTTCCGAGGGGAATGCGCCGGGAGCCATCACCCATTCCTCGTCGGGACGCGCGATTCGGACGTCCAGCCGGTGCACCTTGCCGGCCGCCAGCGGCTCTTCCGCCAGCCTCCGCTCGCCGAGCCAGACCTGCGCCTGGGCATGACGTCCATCCCGCCTGGGGCTTGCCCGGTTTCGATGGACTGCCAGCCCGGCAGTATCCGTGGCGGTCGCGGTTTCGTTCTGCCAGTCGAGCCGCTCGGCGGTGTCGTCGATCCGCTCCGCGAGCTCCTCGACGGGCGCGCTGGCATCGAGCTCGACGCGGTCCATCAGCTCGGCGGATGCGACGGCCGCTGCGCGAATGCCGGGCATGGCTCGGGTGAGCCTGTGCGCGATGCGCTTGAGCGCGGACGAAGCACGGGCGGTCGCGAGGACGTCATGTGGCGCGAGCAAGACAGTCGCAGACCGTGGACTTGCCCCGAACAGCGCCTCGTCGAGAGGAAGGTCGTGAGAGAGGCTGCCGAGGACGGAAGAAAGCCAGTCCCGGGCGGTGTCCGCAGCAACGTCCGCTACTCCGGCAGCCGCCGCGCCCGTTTCAGCCCTCAACGCCGCTAGCGTATCGAGGACGCCTCGCGCCCGTCCGACTCCGCCGAGAGCCACCACGGTATGGATTTCGGGCAGATGCGGCGTGCCTGCGATCGCGGCCAGCGCCTCCACGAGCGTGCCTGGGAAGAGAAGGAGATCGACCTGGGCATCTGCAGTGGCGACGTCGGCGAATCGGACGAAGTCCGCGAAGTAGGATGGCTGGGCCGCGGCGGCCTTGAGCGCTGCGCTGGCCGGGTCGGACAGGAAGCCGACGTCGAGAGGCCAATCCCAGGGGCGCGCGAAGGAAGGCGGGGTGGCCGTCGCAAACGAGACGCTCACGACCCGATCGGCAAGCCGTAGCGTTTGCGCAAGCCAAGCCGGGTCGAAGCCATGGCGCGACCAAGTTGTATGCCGCACCTCGAGCCCGACGCGGACGTCGAGCGAGAGGCCCACCATTTCCATCCAGTGCTTCGCGGCGTCCTCCGCATCCTCGTGGGAGGCGAAGTACGGCGGTGGTTTCTGGAGATGTAGAGCCCAGCGGAACGTCGTTCGAGCGCCGGCGAGCGGCCCCTCGTGCTCGGTGCCCGCCATCGCCAGGGCTCGCGCGAACGTGACGTCGTCAAGGCCGGCTGCCCACGACCCGAAGCGTTGTCGTGACATGGTTCCCCCCGCCCACGAAACAATACCGCAATCGCAGGTCGGATTACTTCTGCCGGCAGGCGCGGCGGACGCCTTGTCGTCCCCCGTGCGGCCGGCGCACGCCGCGCTTGTGCGAGAGCCGGCGATGGCCTAAGACCGGCGCTGCCCGTGTCGACCGGACATCGTCGCAAAACGCTCGTCCGCCTGCTGGTGAACGGCGAGGAGCACACCCTCGCCGTCCCCGTGCAGCGCACCTTGCTCGAGGCGCTGCGGTACGAGCTGGGGCTCACCGGCAGCAAGCAGGGGTGCGACAAGGGAGACTGCGGCGCGTGCACCGTGCTCGCCCGCCCGCGGGACGCCTCCGGCCGCGGCGAGCCGATCCTCTCCTGCATCACGCTGGCGCAAGACGCGCAGGACCTCGCGCTCACCACCATCGAGGGGCTCGCCGGCCCGCAGGGGCTCGACCCGATCCAGCGCGCCTTCGCCGATTGCGGCGCTCTGCAGTGCGGCTTCTGCCAGCCCGGCATGATGCTCTCGGCGCGCGCGCTCCTCGATCAATGCCCGCGCCCGACGCTTCCGCAGATCCAGGAAGCGCTCTCGGGCAACCTGTGCCGCTGCACCGGCTACACCAAGATCTACGAGGCGGTGGAGGTCGCCGCCGGCCTGCGCGAGCCGGCTTCCCGCCCGCCGGTCAGCAGCGAGCGCGCGGCCGCCTCGGACCAGGTCGCGCACGTCCCGAAGGAAATCGCCCCATGACCCACCCCGTGCACCGGCCCGGACACGTCGGGGCGCGCTTTCCCAAGGTCGACGGCGCGGGGAAGGCCGACGGCAGCGGCGTCTACGCCGACGACATCCACCTGCCGCGCATGCTGCACGCGAAGATCCTCCGCTCGCCGCACGCCAACGCCCGCATCCGCGGCATCGACGTGAGCGAGGCTACGAGGTACCCCGGCGTGGTGGCGACGCTGGTCGGCGCCGAGATGCCCGCCAAGTACGGCGTCATCCCCTGGACGCACGACGAGCAGGCGCTCGCCACCGATCACGCGCGCTTCGTCGGGGACGAGGTGGCGTGCGTCGCGGCCCTCGACGAGCGCACCGCGGACGAGGCGCTGCGGCTGATCCGCGTGGACTACGAGCCCCTGCCGGCGTTGCTCAGCGTCGAGGACGCGCTGGCGCACCCGGAGATCAAGGTCAACGAGCGCGCCAAGGTGGGCAACGTCACCAAGCACGTCGAGCTGGAGTTCGGTCCGGTCGACGACGCGCTCGCCCGGGCAGCGGCGGTCTGCCACCAGGTCTACGAGTACGCCGGCTCGACGCACGCGCCGATCGAGCCGCACTGCGCGGTCGCCCGCGTGGACGGGGACGGCAACCTGACCGTCTGGTCGTCCACCCAGATCCCGCACTACGTGCAGCGCGAGCTGTCGCGGGTGCTGGGGCTGCCGCAGAGCAAGGTGCGGGTCATCCAGCCGCTCCTGGGCGGCGCCTTCGGCGGCAAGAGCGACCCGTTCTCGCTCGAGTTCTGCGTGGCGAAGCTGGCGCTGAAGACGGGCCGGCCGGTGAAGATCCTCTTCACGCGCGAGGAGGTCTTCTACGCGCACCGCGGCCGCCATCCGATGCGCATGGACGTCAAGGTGGCGCTCGACCGGGACGGCCGGATCAGCGCGGTCGACAACAAGATCCAGATCGACGGCGGCGCCTATGCCTCGTTCGGCCTGGTCACCGCGTACTACGCCGGGCAGCTGCTCACCGGCCCTTACCGATTCGGCACCTACCGGTTCGACTCCACCCGCGTCTACACCAACAAGCCGCCCTGCGGCCCCAAGCGCGGGCACGGATCCGTGCAGCCGCGCTTCGCCTTCGAGGTGGCGCTCGACGAGGCGGCCGAGCAGCTCGGGATCGATCCGATCGAGGTGCGCCGGCGCAACTTCATCGGAGAGAACGTCGAGACGGTGAACGGCCAGCGCATCACCTCCAACGGCTTCCTCAAGTGCCTCGATCTGGTCGAGGCAGCCTCGGCGTGGACCGAACGGCACGGAAAGCTCGGCCCCGGCCGGGGGCTGGGCGTGGCCGGCTCGATGTACATCAGCGGCACCGCGTACCCGGTCTATCCCAACGAGATGCCGCAGAGCGGGGTGCTGCTCAAGCTCGACCGCTCGGGCCGCGTGACGGTCTACAGCGGCGCGAGCGACATCGGGCAGGGCGTCAACACGCTGCTCTGCCAGATCTGCGCGGAGGAGATGGGCTGCGATCCGCGCGACGTCACCGTGGTCGCCGCCGACACCGACCTCACCCCCGTCGACCTCGGCGCCTATTCGAGCCGCGTCACCTTCATGGTCGGGCTTGCGGCCCGAGAGGCGTGCGAGAAGCTCGCGGACAAGCTGCGCGCCGCGGTGGCGGCGAAGCTGGGCTGCGCTCCTGCCGACGTGCGCCTCGAGCTGGGGACCGCCGCGGGTCCGCAAGGCACGATGAGCTTCGCGGAGGCGTGCCAGCTCGCCGAGGCCGGGGAAGGCGCGACGCTGGCCGCGACCGGCGGTTACCGGACGAAGAAGCTGGGCGGGGACTACCGGGGCGGCACCATCGGCGCGTCTCCCGCGTACTCCTTCACCGCGCACGTGGCGGAGGTGGAGGTCGACGAGGAGACCGGCATCTGGACGGTGCACAAGCTGTGGGCCGCGCACGACTGTGGCAAGGCGCTCAACCCTACGCTGGTGGAGGGCCAGATCGAAGGCTCGGTCTACATGGGCGCCGCCGAGGCACAGATGGAGGAGATGATCTACGACCAGAACGGGCTGCTCTTCGGCCCGTCGCTGCTCGACTACCGGATCCCGACCTCGCTCGACACGCCACAGATCGACGCGCACATCGTCGAGAGCCACGATCCCAACGGTCCGTACGGCGCCAAGGAGGCCGGCGAAGGGCCGCTGCACCCGGCGATTCCCGCCATCGCCAATGCCCTCCACGACGCGTGCGGCATCCGGATCCGGCAGCTCCCCTTCTACCCGCAGCGGATCCTGCGGCTGCTCCGCGAGCGCGACGCCCGTCGCGGCGGATCGGAGCGCGTCGCATGATGACCTTGCCGGCCGTCGACGTGCTGCGGCCCCGCAGCGTCCCCGAGGCGGTGGCGCAGCTCGCCGCCCATCCTGGCGCGCGCCTCCTGGCGGGCGGCACCGACATCGTGCCGAACCTCAAGTACGGCATGTACGACACGCAGCATCTGGTCGCGCTGCGCGGGCTCTCGCGCGAGCTTCGATACGTGCGCGCGGAGGTCCCGGACGGCGAGCTGCGGCTCGGCGCGCTGTGCACCATCGACGAGCTGGCGCGCGACGCGACCGTCCGGGCGCGGCTGCCGGCGCTCGCCGACGCCTGCGCGCAGATCGCCGGGCCCCAGCTCCGCCGCATGGGCACGCTGGGCGGGAACCTCTGCCTCGACACCCGCTGCGTCTACGTCAACCAGACCTACTTCTGGCGGAGCGCGCTCGGCTTCTGCCTGAAGAAGGACGGCACCGCATGCCATGTGGTCGCGGGAGGGCAGCGGTGCGTGGCGGCCGCGTCCAACGACAGCGCGCCGGTGCTGCTCGCGCTCGGCGCGAGCGTCGGGACCGTCTCTCCCCGCGGTGAGCGGGTGCTGCCGCTCGAGGAGTTCTACCTGGCCGACGGCGTGCACAACACGGTGCTCGCGCCCGACGAGCTCCTGGTCGAGGTGCGCGTCCCGGGCCAGGCGGCCTCGCTGCGGCAGGCGTTCCACAAGCTGCGCATGCGCGCCGCGATCGACTTCCCCGCGCTCAACCTGGCCGTCGCGCTGGGCGTGGCGCAGGAGGCGGTCCGGTCGGTGCGCCTCTGCGTCGGAGCGCTCGCCGCGCGGCCCGCGCTGGTGAAGGGACTCGACGATCTGGTCGGGCGCCCCGCCGATCGCCGCCTGGCCGACGAGCTGGGGCGGCGCGCCCACAAGCAGTGCCGCCCGCTGACGAACATCGGGGTCGATCCCGGGTGGCGCCGCGAGGTGCTGCCGGTCCTGGTGCGGAGGACCGTGCTCCGGGCGCTGGAGCGGATGCCGTCCTACGGCGGCTAGGGCACGATGTGCAGCGGCCCCTCGGCGCGCTCCGGCGCGTCGTCCGGCCGCGCCACGGCCGGATCCCGCAAGTACGTGTCGGTGAGCCGGCGGCGGGGAAGGGGGACCAGGCGCAGCGGGAGGGCGGCGAGGGTCGCGCCGAACGCCTCGACGACGGCGGCGCCCTTCCGCAGCGGGGAGAGCTCCGCCACCGCGCCTTCCACGATCCCCATGCGGCGCAGGCGCAGCTGGCCGCACTCGACGGCGAACCCGAGGAACTCGGGCAGGCGCGCGAGCACGGGGTGATCGGCCGGGAG
>Ga0099794_10000540_pt1 | contig 12692 bp, 10 predicted proteins | sample Rivendell_Oct201_10_FD_77320 | JGI IMG/M metagenome (GOLD analysis project Ga0099794, IMG submission 77320) | Vadose zone soil microbial communities from the Eel River Critical Zone Observatory, Northern California, USA -... | ecosystem: Host-associated > Plants > Roots > Rhizosphere > Soil ... | reverse complement strand
CGGATCGAGTCGCACAGGGAGGGCAGGTCGTCGGCCTCGAGCGCGAGGAATCCGTGGAGCACCGGGTCGTACTCGTCCGGCGAGCGGCTGAGGCGGAAGCGGAAGGAGAGGAAGAACTCCTCCCAGGTGAGCTTGCGGTCCAGCACCTCCAGCGCGTCGCCGGCGCGGACCTTGAAGGTGTAGCGGCGCTCCTCGCGCAGCGCGGAAACCTCCTCGATGCGTTGCGAGGGGAACTCGATGCGGAGCATCCGCTCCGGCAGCTCCTCGAGCTGGACGTAGAGGGTCACGCCGACGCGGTCGCGCAGATCCAGGCGCGCCAGCTTGCGCGCCATCTCGTCGCGGAGGCGCTCCAGGACGCCGGGCAGGTCCGCGGGAGGCGGAGCCCGGCGGCCCTGGAACAGGTCCTCCATCCGCGCCGCGTAGCCGCGCACGTACTCTTCGAAGCGCTCCTCGTCGAGCCGCTCGCTGGCGAGGACGGTGAACTTCCCGCTCTCCACGTCGAGCACGTCGCCAGGCATCGCCTCGACCAGGGAGCTCTGCAGCCCGGACAGCCGCTTGCGCACGTAGGCGAAGAACTTCTGCGCCCGGGGGAAGATGTTCACCTCCTCGAAGTTCAGGTGCACGAGCGCTGGATCGAGGAAGCACGCCGGCCCGGCGGAGGCGAGGAACAGGCGCGGGCGCACCGTCTCCAAGGCGCGGGCGACCGCCTCGAACTTGCCGAACATCTTCCGGCGCGAGATCGCCGTGTACTGCTTGGGCGGGTACTCGTAGCAGGTCGGGTGCCAGATGGCCCCGGAGAACTGCGCGGTGAAGACGTCCACGGGCCCTTCTTCCGCGGCGATCTGGCCGAGGCGATCGTGGATCTTGCAGTCGTTCAGGTTGAGGAAGGTGCGGCCGTCCGCCTTGACCAGGAGGCCCGAGTCGCGGTTCAGCCCGGCGTCCTGCACGTAGAGCCTCAGGTACCCGCCCGGGATCGGCACCTTCTCGCCGTCGGCGCAGGCGATGACCTCGCACCCGGTCGCGCGCAACCGCTCGACCAGCTCGGGCCGCCGGAAGCGCGGCACCACCGCGGTGAAATCGCGGCGCGCGAGCGAGGCGAGGAACTCGTGGTCGAAGTGGTCGCCGTGTTCGTGGCTCACGTAGACGAACCGCGGCTTGCGCGGGTCTTCCAGCTTCCCGCGCACGAGCGGCGCCAGGTGATGGTTCTGCGGGAGCTGCATCCACGCCGAACCGAAGGCGCCGTGGCGCGAGACCCAGGGGTCCGCCACCACCACCGCCCCTTCCGTTTCCACGACGAAGCCCGCGTGCCCCAGATAGCCGATCTGCATCGACACCCTCCCCAACCCCGCCCCGAAACCCGCCCGCCAGGTGCTCAGCGGATCTGCCAGTCCCCTGCCTCGCCGCGGGCCTCGTGACGCCCCGCCGCGAGCTTTCCATAGAAGTGCACGCCGTCCGCGGCAGTTTCGTCGCCTACGTCGTCCTCCGACCGCGCTGCCCCGGAAAGGAGGAGGGCCGCCGTTGACGCCAGCCCCCGCCGGAAGCCCAAATCCCCGCCCATCCCTGCCCTCCCCCGGGGTGGCGGGGTGCAACGCCCGTGCCTTGGCTGCGGCACGACTGGGCGAGCGGGCGGTCAATCCACGCGATTTCCCGCCCGGGACCCTGCCGCTTCTCCGCAAGGGAAATGCGGTTTTCTCTTACGGGACCGGTTCGGGGCCGGGCAGGGAAAATCGTTGCCTCCAGTACCTGCCCGCCCGCACGCCCACTCTCCGACAGAATCGCCCCTGGTGCGCACGGCTGGCAGTCCGCAAATTGCGCCTGGTTGAGGGGGGGACGGCCATGAAGACGATCTGGGTTGGCCTGCTGGTGGCAGCCTTCGCTGCCGGGTGCCAGGACAGGGTGGTCACGGCCAAGCAGGCCGCGCACGACGACGGATCGGGACCGGACGCCGGCACGCCGCTGGTGCCGCCTCCGCCCCCGCCGCCGCCCCCACCACCGCCGCCGCCCCCGCCGCCGCCGCCGCCGCCGCCACCGCCGGTCACCCAGGGGACCCTGGGGAGCTGGTCGGACGTGATGCCCTGGCCCGTCGTCGCGATCCACTCCCACCTCCTGCCCGACGGGCGCGTGATGACCTGGGGACACAGCGGCGATCCGAGGGTCTGGGATCCGGCGACCGGCGCGTTCGAGGCAGCGCCGAATCCGATCGACATCTTCTGCGGTGGCCATGCCCTGCTCGCCGACGGGCGGCTCCTGGTGACGGGCGGCAACATCAGCAACGACCACGGACTGCCGAATGCGAACCTCTACGACTTCCGCACCGGCGAGTGGACCGAAGGGCCGCAGATGGCGCGTGGCCGTTGGTACCCGACCAACACGGCGCTCCCGAACGGGGAGATGCTGGTCACTTCCGGCGAGGACGAGAACGGGCAGCTGAACCCCATCCCGGAGGTCTGGCAGCTCGACGGGACCTGGCGGCAGCTGAGCACCGCGTCGCGGATCCAGCAGTACTACCCGTGGATGTTCGTCGCTCCGGACGGCCGCGTCTTCTACGCCGGAGCGGAAGCGCTGTCGACGTGGCTCGACACGAACGGCACCGGCCGGTGGAGGACCGGGCCCAGGCATGTCGCCGGGACCCTCAATCGAGGCTACGGGACCGCGGCGATGTACGAGGTGGGAAAGATCCTCGTCGCCGGCGGCGGCGGCGATCCACCCGTCGATTCGGCCGAGGTGATCGATCTCAACCAGCCGTCCCCGGCCTGGCGGACGACCGGTCACATGATCCACGCGCGCCACCACGCAGTCGCGACGGTGCTGCCCGACGGAACCGTCCTGGTGACGGGCGGCACCAGCTCGCCGGGCTTGAACGATGCCTCCGGTGCGGTGATGGAGCCCGAGGTCTGGGACCCCCACACCGGTCAGTGGACCGCTTTGGCGCCGATGAAGGTGAAGCGGCTCTACCACTCGTCCGCGCTGCTGCTGCCGGACGCCCGGGTGTTCGTCGCTGGCGGAGGTGAGCCCAACGCGGTCGGGGAGCCCGACCATTTCGACGCGCAGATGTTCTCGCCGCCCTACCTGTTCAACGCCGACGGGACGGCTGCCGAGCGCCCGCGGATCGACGGCGCATCCACCGAGATTGCCTACGGCGAACGGTTCATCGTCTCGACCGCGACGCCCGGCGCCGTGGCCCAGGTGACGCTCGTGAAGCTCGGCTCGATGACGCACGCCTTCAACCAGAGCCAGCAGCTCGCCAAGCTGCGCTTCACCGCCGGCCCGAACGGCCTCACGGTGACTGCGCCGGCGAACGCGAACCTCGCCCCGCCGGGTTACTACATGCTGTTCCTGGTGGGCACGAACGGCGCCCCGTCGGTCGCCCGCATCGTGCACGTGGGCTCGCCCTAGTCCAGCGCGGGCGCTTCCTGAAGCAACTCGGGGCGCCTGCCCGAAAGGCAAGCGCCCCGACCTCTTCGCCGATCCGGCGCGTTACTGGCTGCCGACCATTGCCGTGAACGTCGCGCCTCGCCTGATCCGCATTGCCCCGCCCTGGCAGAGATCCGGAACGGTCGTCGAGCCCTGGTAGACGGACGCATCGTTCTGGTCCCGACTGGGGACCCAAGCCGAGCTGTCTTGCCCGTCCGGGTAGCTCGCGTCCGCGATGTTGACGGCGATCGGACCGCCTCCGCTGTGATGACGGGCGCGGTGGCAGACCGCCTGGAGCGTCACGGTGGCCTGGCTGAAAGAGATCGTGGCGCTCGCGTGCTTGCCGGGCAGGGCGAAGGCGTAGCCCGCGCGCACGGTGTCGCCCGGGCGAACCAAGAGACCGCCGTCGTCGTCGTCGTTCTCGTCCCTCTCCTCGTCCTCGTCCGTTCCCGTGCCGATGCCCACCTCTCCGAACGCTGCTACGCTGCTGTTCGCAGCGCCGGCCTGGAGAACGTTGCTGTCCTTGGCTTGCTGGATCAGGATTGCCGCGTCATCCGAGAGCAGATAGCCTTGGAGGACGGCATTGTTCGCTGCGCTCGTGACGGCGGTGACATAGCCTTCGTGAGTGCCGTATCGCTCTTCGAGGGACGGCCGCGGATCGTGGCTCACCGCTTCCGTGTCGCTCCAGCCGCCACCCCTTCCGTTGGCCGCGAAGTGGAACCGCACCTTGACGTTCGGGCCCGTGCGCTGCGCCTTGGTGGTGGCGAATGGAACCATGCCTCCGACGTAGTTGCAGACCTGGCCCTGGTGGAACCCACTGGCGGTCACGTTCCAACCCAGGTAGGTGCCGAGCGGCGCGTCGCGCAGCACCGTCGGGACCCCGCCCAGCTCGTTCCCGTCGCCGTCCACGCGCGGCACCTTCATCTTGATCACGTGCTTGATGCGAGGGAGGACGTCGGTGGGAACGCCCGTCGCGTCGGTCGCGTCGAAGAACGGGCCCCACTCGTAATCGAGCACGGGATTGACGAAGTTGGCCGGATCGAAAATCGTCTCGGGGATCCCCGGGATGCCCTTCGGGAATCGCAGGGCCGCAGGCGTCGGATCCACCAGCGTTCCGTTCGACAGCTTCGGCCAGCGGCTCGGCGGCGGCGGCGTGCCGTTCGTGACCCAGTTGCGCATCGCCAACCGGAGCACGTTGACGAGCTGGGCCTCGGAGACCGGGTTGGCCCTGAACCTGCTCGAGCCCCAGGCATTCCCGGGGCAGTTCGCCGGGGTCGCCGAGGTGTTCTGGTTGAAGCCGCCCCCGCCGCCCCCGTGGGTGGTGCTGGGGACGTAGTACCGCCGGACGTTCTCGGGCAGTGGGATGTCCACGTCAGCCGAGGTGCCCACCCACTCGGTCGTCATCTTCAGCGCGAACACCTCGGCTCCGCCGAAGTGCTCGATGACCTTCGGGCAGGTGTTCGTCGCCCTGCAGCGCGCCAGGATGCCGGTCGTGGGCAGGTGCCGGACGCGATCGGGCCAGTCCACCCACCATTGCGGGCCTTCGCTGCCCATCTGGTACAGCTCGAGGACCCCGTCCGGCTGCGCCCAGCGGGAATTCAAGGAAACGCGCCGCCCGGCGATGATCGGCCACGCGCCTTCGTGCACCAGCCGGTTGGACTCGTCCTGGTTGAATCCAAGATGGATGAATGCCCGGGTGTAGTTGCCGGACTGCGAAACGCCGCGGATGACTGCCCACTTGATCTTCCCCGCGACGGGGTTCGCATTCATGAATGCGTCCTGCGTCTCGTACCGGAAGAACGAGTTCAGGTCGCGGAACGCCGCCATGCCGAGCCCGAGCACGTAAGGGTCCTTGACGGGGTAGACGAGCTCGTAGAGCAGCGTGGGATCGAATCCGTTCCTCAGGCAGACGTGGACCGGCAGCGTGCCCGGGAGATGCGTGGAGTCGAGATCCTGTGCCGTACCCGGGAACGGATGGGTCGCGTCGCAACGGCCGAAGGCCCAATCGCTGGACGGGATGGTCGATCCGCTGCTGATCACCCCGTTCAGCGTCTCGTGCGTGCGCGTGGTCAGCTTCGCCTGGGTCGTATCGAGCGTTGCCGGCAAGTACGGGATCGGGTTTCCCATCACGTTGAGCGGCTGGGAGCTCGGCCCGCTCCGGTTGACGATGCGGCCGAGGATGAATCCCGTGATGGCGGATCCGTCCAGGTTCCTGGCCACCGGGACCTTGACCCATTCGTTGGTCGCCATCGCCGGCTCGACGGCCAGGGACGAGGCATTGCCGGGAACGGCCGTCCCGCCCGCGTTGTCGCTCTGCCAGCCGCTGCTCAAGCCCACGTCGCCGAAGTTGCGCTCGGGGACGACGATCGTGATCCGGCCGCCCCGGTTGGGCACGTCGTGCCACAAGAACCCGCTCGCTTGCGACATGTCCTTCGGCTTGACCAGCAAGAAGCTGGTCACGTACCGGAGCTTGCCGTCCGCGTCCTTCCCGAACTTCGCGTCGGTGATGATCGAGTTGTGCGGGTCGGTCGGGTCGATCTCGCCGAATGCGCGTCCGGCAAGACTCTCGTACGGGATCGTCTGCCCGGTTCCGGTGACGTCCGCCTTCCTGTCGACGATGATCCGGGCAATCTTCGCCTGGGCGGCAGGCGCCAGTGTCAGCAGCGCCGCGGCCGCCGTTCCGATGGCGCACGCAGACGTGCGGAACATACTTGCGATGTTCGCTCTCACGGGATTCCCCTCTGACGGGTCGGAGGTCGGGCTTGGGCGCCCGCATCTTCGTCCGGTGCGACCGGCCTATGCCGTGGCCGCCTCGAGGGTCAAGGAACAGTGAGTCGAAACTGCGGGGGCGCGTGGCCATCGCGGCACGCGTCCCCGCTTCGTCCTGCCCCAGCGAAACTATCCGAGCTGCGGATAGTCCAGCACCGCGTCGTGGTGGACGGGCCGCCTGTGCCCGCGGGCCTTGCCCCCCGGCTTGGCCGCGCGAGGCTGCGGCTTCGCGGCCTGCACGATTTCACTCCCGCTGTTCGCCTTCGCGTGCACCCGCGGAGCGGCCTGCGCGGAGTGTGCAGTCAGCAATGAAAATGCCGCGCCCATCGCAATGAGTAGCTTGCCCGATTTCATCTGAAACCCCCCGGAAATCCTCGCCGCGCAGCGTGCGCGAACGAGCCTCAACGGTGGGTAACACCCTGCGATCGGGCGCAGCAACGGAGCCGATCTGGTCGGCTGACTGGCGCTGTGGCGCGGGCGGGAACCAGCGGCGCGCGCCGCCTACCTGCTCGCACCCGCCTGGGGTGGGACCGGCTCCTCCACCTCGACACCCGTCGCCACGACGAACCGGGACACCATGTTGTACCCGGCGATGGTTCCCACCAGCTCCACGACCTGCGCGTCGGGCAGGAGCGATCGCACGCGCTTCATGGTGGCGGGAGAGACGTCGATCTTCTGTGTCATCTCCTGGGTGAGGGCCATCGTGGCGCGCTCCGACTCGTCGAACAGCTTCGCATCGCCGCCGCTCACGGCCGCGCCGGCGCGGAGCGCGTCCAACTGCTGGCGCGTGCCGCCAGCCTTGTGGAACTCTCCCTCGTGCTGCACCCACTCGTAGTCGGCCTTGTTGAGCACGCCGATCTGCATGATGGCCAGCTCGCGCAGCTTTCCGGGCAGGGACAGTTGGTTGCGGATGGCGGCAAACATGCCGTTCCACCCCTTGGCGTAGTTCGGGCTGTGCAGGAGCATCCGGTCGAGGTTGAGCAGCCTGCCCCCGGGCCTGCGCGACTGGATGGCCGAGACGAGGTCCGGTGGGCCGACCTGGTCGTCGGCAAGGTAGGGGATGCCTGATTTCGAGACCTTCCTTGCGGACTTCGCCGGGTCGTCGGCGCCGGCAGGGAGGGCGGAGCAGAGGACGGCGGCGACGCCCGCCGCGAGCACGGAGTGTCTGGAAAGGGCCACGATTGCCTCCTGGGAGGGGAGCGCGCGTGCGCGGGAGCGCTCGCCGGCGGCGCACTCTAGCCCAACGGGCGAAGAGCGTCTTGCGAGCGGGCGCGCGCCCTGGTTGAAAGACGGCCCGGTTCCGTGCGTCATCCTCGCCAGGGACTCATCCGAGGAGAGCTTCGCAAGTGCTCGACGGCACCAGCACGACCGAGGCGCCCCGTCCCGTCCATCCCTGGGCCGGCCTGGCCGCGCGCGCCATCCACGCCGAGCCGGGCGAGCTGAAGGCCGTGTTGCTCGCCTTCGCATACTTCTTCTGCCTGCTCTCGAGCTACTACATCCTGCGCCCGCTGCGCGACGAGATGGGGGTCGCGGGAGGGGTGCAGAAGCTGCCCTGGTTGTTCACCGGCACCTTCGTGGCGATGCTCCTCGCGGTGCCGGCCTTCTCCGCGCTGGCGGCGCGCCTTCCGCGGCACCGGTTCATCCCGCTCTCGTACCGGTTCTTCACCGCGAACATCTTGGTCTTCTGGCTGCTGTTCGCCACCGGCCGCTTCCCGGTGGGCTCGGCGCGCGCGTTCTTCATCTGGACGAGCGTCTACAACCTGTTCGTCGTCTCGGTCTTCTGGAGCCTCATGGCGGACATCTTCCGCCACGAGCAGGGCGCGCGGCTCTTCGGGTTCATCGCGGCGGGCGGGAGCGCCGGCGCCCTGGCCGGCCCGCTGCTCACCACCTGGCTCGTGAAGCCGCTCGGCACGACCCACTTGCTCATCGTCTCGGCCGCGCTGCTCGAGTGCTCGGTGCAATGCGTAGGCGCGTTGCACCGCTGGTCCCTCTCGGCGGGCATCGCGCGGCCGCGCGAGGAGGCAGCCGGGCAGCAGCCGCTCGGGGGTGATTTCTTCAGCGGGATCCGCGTGGTCTTCCGATCGCCGTTCCTGCTCGGCATCTGCGCGTACGTCCTCCTGCTCACCGCCACCACGACCTTCCTGTACTTCGAGCAGGCGCAGATCGTGCTGCGCTCGAGCGGCGACCCGCGCGTGCGCACCGCGCTCTTCGCGCGCATCGATCTGGTGGTGAACGTGCTGACGCTGCTCCTCCAGGGCTTCGTCACCGGCAGGCTCATCCGGACCTTCGGCCTGCGCGCCGGCCTGGGTCTCCTTCCCGTCCTCACCGTGCTGGGCTTCGTCGCGCTCGCCGTCGCGCCGACGCTGCTCGTCCTGACGCTGGTGCAAGGGATCCGCCGCGCGGCCCACTTCAGCATCGATCGCCCCGCGCGCGAGATCCTCTTCATCGACGTCGACCGCGAGCAGAAGTACAAATCGAAGAACTTCATCGACACGGTCGTGTACCGCGGAGGCGACGCGGTCACCGCCTGGATCTCGTCGGGACTCTCGGCGCTGGGGCTCGGTGTCGTCCCGGTGGCCGCGGTGGCTGTGGCGCTCTCCGGAATCTGGCTGTGGAACGGGCTGGCCCTCGCCCGCAAGGACCGGGCGCTGGAGGCGCGATGAGCTGGTCCCGGCGTGAGGTCCTCAAGCTCTCCGCGGCCCTGGCCGCTGGAGGTCCCATGGAGCGCATGCGAACGCGGCCGATCCCGCGCACCGGCGAGCAGCTTCCCGTCATCGGGATGGGGACCTACCGCACCTTCGACGTGGGCGATTCCGAGGAAGCGCGGAGGCCGCTCCGGGAGGTGCTGCGGCGGCTGTTCGAGGGAGGCGGCCGGGTGATCGACTCCTCCCCGATGTACGGGCGCGCCGAGCAGGTGGTGGGCGAGCTGCTCGAGCCCGCGCAGCGCCCGTTTTTCGCCACCAAGGTGTGGACCACCGGCCGCGAGGAAGGGATCGCTCAGATGCGCCAGTCGATGCGGCTCATGGCGCCGCGCGCCGATCGGCCGTTCGACCTGATGCAGATCCACAACCTGGTCGACTGGCGCACGCATCTCAAGACGCTGCGCGCCTGGAAGGAAGCAGGGACGATCCGGTACTGGGGAATCACGCACTACACCGGCGCGGCCTTCGGCGAGATGGAAGCCGTCGTGCGGACCGAGAAGCCCGACTTCGTCCAGCTTCCCTACTCGGTGGGCGCGCGCGAGGCGGAGAAGCGCCTCTTGCCCGCCTGCGCGGAGCACGGTGTAGCGGTGCTGGTGGAGCGCCCGTTCGAGGCGGGCTCGCTCTTCCGCGACGTGCTGAAGCGTCCGCTGCCCGCCTGGGCGGCCGAGATGGACTGCGCGAGCTGGGCGCAGGTGTTCCTCAAGTTCATCCTCGGCCATCCGGCCGTGACCTGCCCGATCCCCGCGACCTCGAACCCGGAGCACATGGCGGACGACCTCCGCGCCGGGTACGGCCGCCTCCCCGACGAACCTCTGCGCCGGCGCATCGTCGCCGAAGCGACAGGAGCCTCCCGATGACCACTCGCCGGGACTTCCTCTGGACCCTGCTGGGCGGAGCCGCCGCCGCGACCGCCGTGCGCGCCGCCGGGAGGGAGCCGCAGGCGCAGGAGGACGACCTCGCCTCGGCGAAGGCAGCCAGGGGCGGCAAGACGCACCCCGAGCTGTTCCCGGATCTGGAGAAGCTGCGCGGCGACCGCAACGGCCAACTGGAGGCGCTGAAGGGCCGCAAGTGGGACGCGGTCATCGACACCAGCGGCTACGTGCCGCGGATCGTGAAGATGTCCGCCGATCTGCTCGCGCCCTCCGTGAAGCAGTACGTCTTCATCTCCTCCATCTCCGTGTTCCCCGACGACGTGAAACCGGGCGCGGACGAGAGCACGCCGGTGCAAAAGCTCACCGAGCCAGGCAGCGAGGAGGTGCGCAAGCACTACGGCGCGCTCAAGGCCCTGTGCGAGCAGGCGGCCGAAGCGGCCCTGCCGGGGCGCGCCACCAACGTCCGCCCGGGCCTGATCGTGGGACCCGGCGATCCCACCGACCGTTACACCTACTGGCCGGTGCGCATCGACCGCGGGGGCGAGGCGCTCGCGCCGGGCTCGGCGGAGGATCCGGTGCAGTACGTGGACGCGCGCGACCTCGCTGCCTGGATCGTGCACGCGATCGAGCGCGGCACGGTGGGCGTGTTCAACGCGACCGGACCGGAACGCCCTCTCGGGATCGGGGCAATGCTCGCCTCTTGCGCCAAGGTGGCGGAAAAGCCCGCGGCGCTCACCTGGGTGCCCGAGAAGTTCCTCGAAGAGCACAAGGTCTCGGCGTGGGACGACATGCCCGTCTGGACTGGCTCTTCGGGCGGGTTCTCGCGCATCGATTGCGCGAAGGCGGTGCGAGCCGGCCTGCGGTTCCGCTCCGCCGACGAGACCGCGCGCGACACCCTGGCCTTCTGGAAGACGCTGCCGGAGGAGCGCCGCAAGAAGCCGCGCGCCGGCATCTCGCCCGAGCGCGAGCAGGAAGTGCTCGCCGCCTGGCGGTCGCGGAAGTCTTAGCGAGAGACGCGCAGAACAGACCACTTCGGCGCACAGGAAGCTTTCTTTAGACGGTCGTCGGATCGCCGATATGGTGGCCGTGCCACCTTTTCGGGAGAGACGATGCTCTTCGTGATTGCTGCCCTCCTCGCAGCCAACTCGCCGCGCGGAGAAGAAGCGGCGCAAGCGCCGCTGGCCCAGGTCGCGTCGACCCGCAGCCTCACCGCGGTCCGCGTGGTGGCCGTGGGCGCCGACGAGGAGGAGGAGGGCGGATCGGGCGCGAATTTCGATCGGCCGCCGGTCCGCGCGGCGGATCAGGTCCCCTCGTCCAGGTGGTACTCGCTGCACGGCGGCCGGCAATTCGGACTGCTGGTCGACGGCGGCGTGCCGGGCGGTGCCGGTCTGGCCGGGATGTTCCGCCCCTGGGACTTCCTGCGCGTCGAGGGTGGCCTCAACTGGAACTACCTGAGCTTCGGGTTGCGCGGAGGCGTGACGGTGATCCCGTTCGAGTGGGGCCTGACGCCGACGCTCCACCTCGAGGGCGGGCACTTCTTCTCGGGCGATGCGAGCCGGTTCGCGAGCGGCGGCGGCGCGAAGGTGCTGCTCGGGCACGTCCCGGAGGACTACCTGTCCGCTTCGCTGGGGCTGGAGTTCGGCTCGCAACAGCGGTTCGTTTTCTTTCTGCGCGCGGGACTCTGCTGGATCCGCACCGAGGCGCGCAATATCGCGCAGGCGGTCGCGGCCGAGAACCCAGGCAGCACGACGACCATCAAGTCCGCCGGGAACGTCTCGCTCCTCTTGCAGGCGCCGACGGTCAGCTTCGGCGTTCTCCTCTTCCTCTTCTAGGACCGGTGCCATGAGCCACGCGTCCCGCAGGACCCTGTTGACGCTCGCCGCCTCCGCGATGATCGTCGGCTGCGGCGGCAAGCTCGTCTACGGCGAGATGGAGGAGCCGACGCTCGTCCTCACCCAGCCCCTCGGCCAGACCGTGCCCCCCGGGCCACCGTTCCCCGTCACCGTCCCCCAGAACCTCCTGACCTTCACGTTCCAAGTGCCCGACATCCCGCTGTCGGGGGGCTCCACGACGACGAAGGAAGCCGGGTTCACCATCGGCAGCACCATGAAGCTGAACCAGGCCGCCTTCATCATGTCGGCGTCGTCCAACGCCGACTTCAACGGAATCGACACGCTGACGCTCACCATCTCGTCCGCGACGCAGCCGCAGAAGATCCTGGCGCGGTACACCAAGGACCCCGCGCGCCCGCCGGGCCAGACGCTCGTTCTGCGCCCGGTCGACGACGTCGAGCTGCTCGACTATCTCACCGCCACGGGCACGGGCAGCAAGACCATCACGCTCGACGTCTCCGGCAGCGGCACGCTTCCCGCGAACAGCTGGACCGCCGACGTGGACCTCGACGTGCGTCTCCGGGTTTCCGCGGGCTGGCCATAGCCGCTGTGTAGTCCGCGACAGACGGCGGTCGCGTGGGACGCCGCCGCCCCCCTTCCGGGTGAATAGATCGACATCGCCCCGGGTCCGCTCGGGGCCAGGGAAATCCAGGCCGGGCTCGCGTGGCCGGCGCCGGTTCCCGGAACTCCCTGGGCAAGAGCCACCCGGAGGAGGCCATGTTGCCTGTCGCTGCTCTGCTGCTCGGCGCCGCCGTCGGGCAGGTCGATCCGTCTGCTCCCGCCTCCGCCACCGATCCGCCGCCCTGCGCGGCCGCCAACGTCCCGGGGTGCCTGCCGGGATACAAGGCCCGCATCGACCGCTACGGCCGGCTGGTCTATGCGCGCGACCCCGACTACGGCGCGCCCGCGCCGAGACCGGCGGCGCGCTCGTACCCACAGTCCTCGCAGCCCGCTTCCTGGGCGTATCCGGCGACCGGCGTTCCAAGGCCCGCTCCGGAGCCGGTGCGGGTCGAGGGCCGCGGACACGTCGCCCTGGTCTTCAT
>Ga0099794_10000539_pt1 | contig 12696 bp, 15 predicted proteins | sample Rivendell_Oct201_10_FD_77320 | JGI IMG/M metagenome (GOLD analysis project Ga0099794, IMG submission 77320) | Vadose zone soil microbial communities from the Eel River Critical Zone Observatory, Northern California, USA -... | ecosystem: Host-associated > Plants > Roots > Rhizosphere > Soil ... | reverse complement strand
TATTCAATCGTCTTGTAACTGGGCATTGCCACGCGCTGCATCAAGTCTGAATCAAGAAAACTCTGCTACTCGTTTTGACCAATCGTCCCCGTCCTTTGTCCCATCAACAAACATTTTTGACCACATCCCGCCCAGAGGCGCGTAGCTCACGATGATGGCATTGAAGAGTCACATGGTCGAATTCCAGGTGGAAGGCAGACCCGGAAGAGGATACCTAGCGACTCCCGAAAAGCCGCGTGGAGGAGTCCTTGTTCTGCATGGTTGGTGGGGACTGAATGATTTCTTCAAGAGCTTCGCCGACAAATTAGCGTCTCAAGGATTTGTCGCACTAGCGCCAGACCTCTATGATGGTCCTGTAGCGAAGTCAGTAGAAGAAGCGAAGGAGCTACATTCAAAGGTCGACAATGAGAGAATCAAGCAGATCGTCCTAGGCGCCACCGATTATCTATGGACGGACTCATCGGTATCGGGACGCAAGATAGGCGTCATCGGCTTCTCCATGGGTGCAGCCTGGTCTCTATCACTAAGCACTCTAAAGCCCGAAGCTGTTGGAGCAATAGTTGTCTTCTACGGCAGCTGGCCCATAGACTTCTCCAAAGCTCAAGCATCCTTCCTCGGCCACTTTGCGCCTGATGATGAGTGGGAGCCTGTCGCGGATGTGCGCGCTACAGAGGAGAAGATCCGCGGAGCTGGAAAGGAAGTTACGTTTCACTTCTACCCCGGAACGAAACACTGGTTCGTCGAAGAGAATCGGCCAGTAGAGTACAACCGGGACGCATCAGACCTGGCCTGGAAGAGAACGCTAGAATTCCTCAATAGCAAGCTACGGTAATCCTAGCCTATTCGAACAACTCCGTAGGCGATTAGGATCAGGGTCAGCCAGAACAAGGCGAACATCGCCGGGAAGACAACCGTAAAGATCCAGAATCCTGCACGGTGGGCGACACCCTCCGTGAGGTTGTGGTATTGCATCAAAGCTCCGTCCTCGTCATGTTTCTCGAAGAACTCCACCACCCTTGCTCGCAGATTGGTGACGACGATCCAGACGACAAGCCAAGAGAGCCCGAACGCGGCAAAGAGCAGAACGAGACCACGATTGTCCAGCCGCGTTGCGGCAACGGAGACCGAGAACGTCTCACTTACGAGGAACATTGCTCGGTAGTTCTGGAGTACAGAATTGTGATGGCTGAACTGGTCGACTGCGTCCCTGTGCCTGACTGGGACCGCCATTGAGGTTGGAGTTCCACATTTGGGGCAGAATCTTGCGTTCGATTGTTCCATCGGGGCCGAGCACTTGCGGCAAAAAGTCGTCATCGAGGTGGCCTGGATGCTACATTGAAGTCCGCGAATATTCTGACGAGATTTGACGAAAAATCAGAACGGTTTATGCTGAATTGTGTTTGGTAGAAGGATGCCCTGTCTTCCGATGGGACTCTCAGGATCGTGAGCCCCAATCTTCTGAAGAATAATCGGGTAGAGGGATTCGTCTGCTTCGACCCCGATACTACGTCGTTCGAGCTCGGCTGCAACTTTCATTGTTGTCCCGGATCCGAGAAACGGATCTAAGATGATATCGCCTTTGACCGAAAACATCCGAATCAATCGCGAGGGTATCTCCTCTGGGAATGCCGCGATCCTTCTCTCAGAGTCTCCAATTGTCTGTCTTGTTCCGTTTATGCCGGACCAAATTTGAGAGAACCATTCGTCTCTTTGTTCTTTCGTGTATTGGCTATCATACCGTTGCTTATCCTTGGGATCGAATCTCCTGGGCCCCCCTTTCCTGAAGATTAGGATGTACTCAACGTCAAGAGTCACGTATGCGTTAGTCGGAAGAAAGCCCGACCCGAGGAAAACTGTCTTTCCCTTGTACTTCGGACGTGTTGTTGGCTTTTTCCAGAGAATATAGGGTAATGATTGGAAACCTATTGAGTGAAACTTTTGGGTTATTGCTACATGATTCGGAAACAGTTTGAAGACTTGCTTCGAAGATTCGTCAGACCCATCACTATCGATGACCGGTACGGTCCTTGTTGCGTCACCGATGTTGATGCAAGCAATACCACCATCAACTAACGTTCGATAGCATTGATGCCAAACCTCAGCAAGAGCATCGTGAGCCTTCTCGAACGAAGTACATCCCATAGACGCAAAAAATTCGTCCCACATCTTGACCATGGGATATGGCGGAGAAGTGACGACCAAATGGACTGATTCATCGGGAATGTCTTCAGAACTGAGGAACCTGCTGTCCTTCACTAGGACCTTGTGTGCGGGCTCAGTGTGTTCAGAAGAATCAGAGCGAAGAATTGAAAGGGGCTGGAGGGCTGAGCCATGCATGCATTGACATTATCGAGTCATAAACATAACCATCAAAATTGCACAGGAAAACGCGGAAAACGCACGTTTTCATGCAATTATGCACAGCTCAGCAAGCTCGTAAAGCTCGATTAGACGAACCGACTGGCTCTTCTTGGTGTTCTCGATCGCCGAAACTATTACTCGTCTTCTTTTGGACCCTCAACTTCTCCATAACGCTTGACGTAATTTCTGTAGACGAGGCGTTTCTTAGCCTCGATCTCGAATTTTCTGTGGTCCAAGCTTCCCATATATTCGAAGAGTTCTCCTGGAGTTATGATGAAAAAATAGCCAGCAGTCGTACTTGCTGCCACAGGTAGTCCATACATACGAATCGTTTTGTCGATGATACTTCTGGTCCGGATGAAGGTATCCCCCTCGACGATTCCTAGCTCCGTAGCTAAATCTCTAGATAAGATCGCGTTCTTCTTTCCTTTGTGGGCAATGAGAATATCCCTTGTTTTCTGGATAAGTGCCATCTCGGAAGATCGTTTCTTGGGAATCGTCATTCACCGAACATCAGGTCGTTTGGTTGATATACCTTGCCTAAGGGTCAAACCAGCACCATCAGAGTATGTTATGGACTATTATAAGCGCTTCTCACGCAATCCAGGCTTAGTTTGCGCCTAAGCATACGCCTGGACATTTCTTATGGTATACAAGAGCGGAAAACAATCAAAATAGTAAATAAGTGTCTATGTAGTGACGAAAACAGGAGCCTGGATTATACATACGAAGTATTAAATCCGGGCCCAGAGGTTGATGGGGCATGGACCCCAACTTATCGATTCGAGTAAGACTCCCTGACGGAGCTGAAGTAGAATTGAGAGGTGACCAAGCTGGAATCGAAAGAACCCTCAATGAGTTGCAAGGCATCGTTTCGAAGGTCTACTCAGCTTTTCACGAGACAAAACTGTCTCAATTACCGGCCAAGCGATCGGATAGTGATGTGGACGTCCTCGAGGGATACCCCGCCATAGAGAGACCCTCAGGCTCGCAAGATGGGATTCTGAAAATGCTTGCAACAGATTGGGGAAAGACCAAACCGCGCACCTGGAAAGAAATTCATGCTGGTCTAAGTCACAACGCGGTTCATCTTAGCGAGGGAAGCGTCACAGGTGCCTTGACACTAATGCTTCAAGCTGGCAAGCTTCGCAGGGTTAAGCTAGGCGATACCTACGCCTACACCCTTCCTCTTTCAGCAAGATAACGGACCGCAAATTCGCCGACTACCAAACTCTGCCCATACGGCTTAGATCTCAAGAGAAAACATAGAAAACACTCAAGCGAGAAACATCGATGCGTCGGACACCACCAAGTGACTCCGGATGAAAGATCCTTCTCTTAGCTGGTTGCTTGATCCCAAGGACCCCTCAGTTAGGCATCAGGCTCTCATCGATCTACTCCATAGACCCAAGGATGCAAAAGACGTCTTGGCGGCAAGTGACAAGATTCCGAGCTACCGACCCGTCAAAAAGATTATCGCCACCCAGACAAGCAAAGGCATCTGGTCTCCCAAGGAGACATGTTATCGTCCAAAATGGACTTCAGCCGTCTGGCCGCTTGCGCTCCTCGGAGAAATGGACGCTCCTCCCGATCCTAGGATCATGTCGGAGTGCGAGAGATTTCTCGACCTTCACCAGGCGGAGAGCGGTGCTTTCGTGTGTCCGAGCAAGATCGAGGAGCCGGGCAAGAGGTGGGACGAGCCGTGTCTCACTGGGAATATGATTAGGACTTTGATCAAGTTTGGCTATTCCAATGATTGGCGGGTCCGCAAGGCGATCGACTGGCTGCCGAAGGGTCAGTTAGAGGATGGTGGTTGGAACTGCGACTATCCTGAGAAGAAGGTGAAGCATAGCAGCTTCATGTCCACCATTGAGCCACTATGGGCCTACTCTGAGATTCCACGACAGATATGGACCCGGAAAATGAAACGGTCCATTGATGATGGGGCCGAGTTTCTTCTCATGCACCACATCTACAAGTCAGACAATCATCACTGGCAGGAGACCTATCCATTCTTTACCAAACTCCACTTTCCAATGTACTACTTCTACGACATCCTCCACGCGCTGCGCGTGTTGACCAAGCTCGACTACGGGGATGATGAGCGGATCAAGAGCGCAGTTCAACTCTTGCTATCGAAACGTAGACCTGATGGAGCCTGGAATCTAGAGGGCGACTGGTACCGAGAAGGCGACTACTTCTACCCAAGCGGCAAAGGCCGAAAGGCACCCGTGGCGGTTGAAGAGATTGGAAAACCCAGCAAGTGGGTCACTCTGAATGCCTATAGGGTCTTGACGAAGACTGGCGACCTTGACCTAAACTAAGACTCATCCTCGAAGACCATCACGTCCTTTGTCTTCTTCACCATATCGCCGAAGACTCCCTTGTATCGGGTCGCTCGAATCGGAGTGTCGTCAATATAATGATACTCATCTCCTTCCTTGCGCCTAGGTTTTCCGAGGATCAACTTGTGATACTTCACGCCGTGTCTCTCTAGCCATGCGAGAGTAGCTTTCCTATGCTCTTGTGTTCTTGCAGTGAAGAAGCAGATGAAGTGACCCTGGTCATACCATTGGTTGATCTTTGTGATCGAGTCCGGATATGGCTGCGCGCTTGACATAAGCTCAGGATGCTCATTGTCAACATGCTCGCAGATGACCCCGTCAATGTCGATAATGAAGATCTTTCTCAAAACGAGACACATACATTGAATAGCTGTGGAATGCTTAGAATGTTTCTGATCGCGCCTCCCAGAACAAAGCGATTGCATACGGGCGCTTGGAGAATCTGAATCAGACGTAAGTTCTGCGAGTCTGAAGAAGCCGTGAGAAACAAACACGTAGGAATAAGAGCAATTTTTCGTGATCTGTCTGATTGTTGCTGTGCTCGCATGGTACCAAAGTCTTCCTCGGCCCCATGGTGGTCCGATCGTCCCGACCGCGCATTGGACGGAATACGTCCTGACCAGGAATGGCAACCATACCCAGCTTCAAGCCTCGTACAGTGATGGACCAGTTAGCACGGAACAGATACTCTGGCTGAACTTCGACAAACAGGACTGCGGTCTACCACTATTTCGGCTGCACCCCGTCGATGCCTGGCTGCACACTCGACGGCTGCGCTTTCACACTCCTCAACGATACTGCTTCGGAATACCGAGTCAAAGTCTACTGCGAACCCGGCGCCTGAGTTCGCCCCTAAAAGGAGATATGACTGATTGAACCTAGCCTTCAGTGAGTTCGATGCTTGAAAAGGGTTGACCCTAGGTGTCTCCTTTTGGGCCATTCTATTGTATTTTCCGATGGAATTTGAGTAGCTTCGTGTACTCGGAGCCTCCGAGCGTAACAGAAACTCTGCTCAGATACACTGATGCTGAGGAAATTGGGTCCGTGGCTCAAGTCTGGTATGAGGGGTTGAAAGATGAGCCGGGGTTTCCTTGGGCTGACTATCTCACGAAGTGGACCCCCGTTTCCGCAGCAAAATGGTTCTTGGACTCTCAGAAGAGGCTCGGAGCAAGATTTCTGGTTGCAGAGAAGGAGAAGACGGTGGTTGGAATGAACGGCATGATTATTGAGAAACGGTCTGGGATTGGTAGACTCTTTACAGGCGTTGTAGTGAAATCGACAGAGAGAAAACGCGGGATAGGATCAATGCTCCTCTATCGTAGTCTGCACGATCTCAAGGCTGAAGGTCTACGAATCGCAGAGGTGGAAACCCGGGACGGAATAACCGCTTCCAAGTATCTCTACCTGAAATACGACGGCAAGAAACACATGGTTCAAAGCTGACTGTTCAATTACACTCATTCTCATTCTCAAATCGCTGGCACGGTGCCAATTGTTTGAGGCAGTGCTCGTAGATTGGGAATTCGATAATCGGGGGCTCCTCCCCGATTTCCTCTACGATTGACGATGACGGTGATCATTCCGACAGCCTTTGCTCCCTCGATATCGGTCCTGGGGTTATCGCCCACGTAGATGCAAGACTTCGGTTGCACTCCAAGTTTTTTCGCAACAAGACTGAATGACTCGTGCCCGGGCTTAACCCTTGGCGTGTCCTCACCCGAGACTACAATTGCTTCGAATATATTGTGAAACGGGACCTGTCGTATCCTCTTCCTCTTCATCCCCGGTGTTCCATCGCTGTCCGAGACCATCCCAAGCTTGTAGCCCTCCCGTTTGAGCTTGCGCACCGTCGGCTCCGCGTCTCGAAAAGGAGGACTATTCGCCGCGTAGACCTTCCAGTACTGAAGGGTAAGATCGTGGATCCATTCTGGGTTCATCCTCTTCAATCCCAGTTCCTTGAACAGTGTCTTCCACCACACGTCTCTGTTGTAACGGAATTTTCGCCCTAACATTTCATGGTCGATAAGTCGCAGATGTTCGAATAATTTGACATGGCCGATTGAGTAGCCATTTCTCTTCAGCTGTTCTGAAACAAGTTTAGCGACAGTGAGCAGTGCCAGTCTGGCCCCGATCAGTGATCTGAGCAGGGTGTTGTCTAGGTCGAAGACGACCGCGTCGATCTTTCGGGCCGGAATGTCTGCTGCCTTCTAGTTGTAGGTCTCGGGTCTTCTATCGGCAAACCGTTCTCGTCTGAGACGGTTATGCAGAGCGAGGTCGATTTCTTGGATAGCAATTCCCTCTCCCTTTCTGGAAACGGACGCGATCTTTGGAAAAGAGATCTTCGTCATAGGATCCTCTCTCAAGCTAATGATGATACTGTGGCCGTCAAACCATGGGGGCGCGTACACGTTCGGGGCGACTATTGGCATACGATTCTCCAAGCAGCGAACAGTAACATATTGTTGCCAGGGCGTAATTCCAGGTTTCACGATTCTCGACGGGCAGAGTATCAGTTCGACACCGTTCAGAGCGTAGATTCGTGAGGGTTCCGGAAAATCAACATCGTAGCAGACGAGTATTCCGATCTTGTAGCCCTTCAGTTGGAAGACCAGGTAGGAACTCCCAGGCTTAGCGTGCTTCCGTTCAAAACGGAACAAGTGGACCTTGAACTGTCTTCCAATAATTTCCCCATCGTCTTGGATGACCGGACTGCTAAGCCGCACCACGCCTTTGACCCTTTCATAGAACGCTCCTCCCACAACAGCAACTCCGTACTCCTCAGCCAAAGACTGTAAGCCCGGCAGAGGACTCATTGGCGCCGGGATCACCTTCTCCGGTAGCCAATGCTCCGGTAGACAAATGATGTCTACCTCTTTTTCCGCAGCTTTCTTTGCAAGTTTGACCGCGTAAAAGATTGTTTTTTCAACGGATGTCTCGATTGGTTTGACCTGCACTGCTGCGGCTCTGATTATCTTCTTCGCCATTAGAGGAGCAGTCCTAACTTAGTCTCGCATTTGCTTGATGGCGAGGTCGACGAGTTGTCGCGCAACTTCCCGCTTCTCAGCGAGAGGAATATGCACCACTTTCTTTCGGCCATCGACCACATACAATTCGTTCGTGTCAGCTTGGAACCCTACGCCCTCGTGTCCCACGTCATTCGCTGCTACTAAATCGGCGTTCTTCTCGTGAATTACCTTGAAGGCTTCATCGATCAACTCTTCATTGGACACATTATGTTCAGTCTTGAATGCAACCAAGAATGTTTTCGGACTGACTTTGCGGATCTCAGTTAGTATCTTGGGAGTTGCGCGAAGTTCGAGAGTGATCTGCGGTTTTTCGCGGGTCTTGATTTTCTTTGGAGCGACAGTCACGGGCTTGTAGTCGGTGGGGGCGCCTGCAGCAAAAAACAAGTCGGGTGCATTGTGGTTGAGTTCCCCAAGAATTGCCGCGAGAAGCTCGCTGGTGCTCTCGACTCTAATCGTCTTAATGCCTGTGGGGGGATTTACGGTTCCGGGACCCAATATCAACGTCGTGTTCGCGCCGCGTGAAGCGGTCTCCTCTGCGATGGCCAGTCCCATTTTTCCAGAACTGCGGTTGGTAACTATGCGAACAGGATCTATGTGTTCGACTGTTGGACCGGCTGTCACTAGAACTCGTCGACCTTCCAAGTCCCTACTCTGACTAGTAGAGAGACGCGCAATAACCGAACGAACTATCTTCTCAGTGGAGGCAATCTTAGCCTTTCCCTCCGTGATCTCTGGCTCGATGAATTCTACTCCGATCTTCTTGAGCCGTGAGATGTTCTCTTGGACGATCGGGTGGTCGTAAAGAGGCTCATGCATTGCAGGCGCAATTAGTACCGGTATCCGAGACCCTATAGCCGTAGCCGCGACTGTCGTGACGGGAGTGTCATCGATTCCGGACGCCAACTTTCCAATCGTATTGGCAGTGGTAGGTGCAATAAGAACCAAGTCTGCGTGGCCTTCGCTTCTTCCTCCGAGCGCAATGTGTTCTAACTTGCCCGTGAGATGCGTGACCACTGGGTTTCCTGTCGCCCATTCGAGAAGATCGGCACCAACCATCTTCTGTGTGGAAGGAGAAGTGACGGCGTAAACGTCTGCTCCATGCCGCATCAGTTCACGAGCAATCTCCGGAGCCTTAAACGAGGCAACGCTGCTCGTTACTAGGAGTGCGATTTTCTTTCCATCTAGTTCTCGACCCTTAGTGGATGTAATGTCCTTTGAGGGATGGTTCAAAGTAAGCTCCGCCCTTCTACCTCTTCAACCGTCCAGTCTCGTAAGCTTCGTCTAATAGCTGGATTATCTGGTTGAGAGTGTACTTGCCGGCTGAGGCTGGTATCCTGCGAAGAATGTCGGGCAGGGCAGGCAGCATCGGTCGTACGAAGGCAGGGATCTTATCGTACATCGCCTGCACTCCAGCGATAATCTCGGTCGCATCCTTCCCTTCGATGCCAGTTCCCTTCGGTTTTGCCTTGGTCTTGGCACTCAACATTATCACGGCCTGACTGCCGCTCATAGTATCACCATATAATGGGTTCTCGCCGGACTGGAGCTGTCCGTTCGGACGTTTGGGCTAGGTCTCCGTGCTGTACGAACGTCTCTAAAGATTCAGTGGAAGTTCGGCGTCTCTCAATCAGGGGAACAGTGGGGCAGGCGACTCTCCAAAGCCCGGAAGACCAGTCTGTAACGCGGAGCTATGCAAGACAGTCCATTGATGCCACTTCCTCCAGAGCCGACGCGAGAAGATGACGAAGAACATGTCAGCGACGACTATCAGAACGTTGCCGAGCCCAATGCTCGCTATGATCCCAAACATAGCAATTGGGAAGACTAGGCCAACGCCAAACGCTACCTTCTGTTCTTGATTATTCCTTGCTCCCATCGACCTGAAGGCTCTTGTCAAAATCACCATTGCCAAAATGATATCGAGCACCATGGGGATTATTGGAGGAATGTTTGCGCCCGCAGCAAATCCTCCAGCGAGCAGAGTTGCAGGAAACAATAGGGCACCGACTATCGCGAACTTTCGAGGACCCCAATCCGGCTCAGACTGTCTAATCTTCAGGAAACCTCCCGGAAGTCTTCGAGCCGCGACTACAAGGATCGTTATGACGATCCCAGAGAAAAGCATCAGTCCCCCCCCAGGATTGTAGGGTTGATAGATCACGGACTCAAGCACGAATAGGGCAAAGCAGTCGATGATAAGACCAAAAACGCTGAACGTTATTCCTGCCCCAGAGACTAGGCTCTTGGATTTTAGCTCTGGAAAGACTAGACCGAAGAGGAAGATCGGAAGGCCGATGCTGTAGACGGAATGGAATATCAGCAGCCCTACAGTCCAGACCCAGTTCACACCCAGCCAGTGACCATAGAAGCCAAGAACGCCGACCGGCTGCGCTAACGGATTGAACAGGGTCCACAGGGCGAGTCCTTCCTCGACAATTCCATACGCAATTCCCAGGAGAAAGACTGAGGCCCAGCCTTTCTTCCAGCGAATCATCGCCTCGCGAATCAGGATGACACCCGAGCCGTAGAGCCCAAGGTTTGCGAGCAGCAGTCCGAAGAAGAGTAGAGGACTAATCACCAGTAATGTTAGCTGGCTAGAGGCCGAGAGGTACTCAGGAATACCGGGGGTTAAGAACAGCAAGAAGAGTAGTGGATGGGACTTGAAGAACCGGACTAGTTTGGAGACCACACTCATCGATTGCGTGCTCGGACTGATCGAAGGGGGCAACGACAACGTCTTGGACCTCACAGAGGTAGGTATCTACGTGGAGCAATCTCAGAATTCAACATACTGTTCCCTGCGCCGGAGAGCGTCTTGAACAAGAGAGAGGTCGACTGGCCTCGGCAGTTGTTCATCAAGCATGGAAACCTGTTCCTGAAGCTATTGGAGAATAGGGCAGAATCGACGAAGTTCGAAGTCGATGGACTAGTCCGAATCTTTGAAGAGTTCAAGGTCCCAAAGCATTCGAGAATCCTTGACGTCTCTTGTGGAATAGGCCGCCACTCGATCATGCTAGCTGAGAGAGGATACGGTGTTCTCGGTCTAGACCTTTCTCCCCTCTTCATTGCCAAAGCGAATACCACAGCGAAAGCACGGAGAGTCAGCGCAAGAGCGAAGTTTCGCGTTGCGGATGTGAGAGGGATCGCGAACGTCCTCGGGCGTGAGAAGCCATTCGAAGTGATTCTGAACCTCTGGAGCTCCCACGGATACTACGGTGAAGATGAGGATGTTCGATTTGTTCACCGCTCTCAGAAACCGGACAGTCAGAAATGGGATACTAGTCGACGATACGATCAATCGGGACTATCTGATACTCAACCCGCAGGAGGCAACCGTCGATACCATTGGTGATATGGAACTGCGGAACGCAGAAGGCTCAATCCAGAGACTTCGTGGCATGAGAGCAACTGGTCGTTCTACATGAAGAGGGGAAAGGCCCTCAAGCTAAGGGCAAAGCTGAGAATCCATCATCGGGTCTACTCGCTGCATGAGCTGAGAGCCATGCTTGAGAGAGCAGGGTGGCGATACGTAAAGAGCTATGGCGAATTCGACCTTTCACCCTTCAAACCTGGCTCCAAACAAATAATCGCCTGTTGTCGAGCCTAGACCTTGTCGAGTTGCGCAGCCTGCACTCATGCTTGACCCTCTGGGCGGGGAACTCGAGGCTCCAGAAGTGTCGAACCTTCCGTGCTTAACGCTTGTAGACCGGGCACCCATAGATGCCCACTCTCGGTTACAGGACCGCTTTAGCAAACGCGAAACGCTGTGGAATATGATAGGTCGGGCAGAAAAAGAGAAAAGTGGACGCGTTGTCCTGTTCGCGAAATGCGGTAATCATATTCCTCGCATTGGCAATCACGTTCGTCGCCGTGCAGAGTCCAACAGTTCACGCAGCGCCTTCCTACACGCTCACGCTATCGAGCAGCCGGATACAGGAGGCAAACAATCCCGGAGTGGCATTGACTCTCAATGTTAGCGGTACCACTTCCGGGGCAATCTATGGTTTCGCGTGGAATGTAACCGACCCGTCAGGAACCCTGAGTTCTTACTTCAGCGCAGGTGCAGCGAATGGTCCAGTTCTTACCCTCAATGCAGTCTACCCCCGTGACTTCTCCGGAGCCTCAGTGAAATACAATGGAACATATCGTGTTAACATATTCCAGACCTATCCAGCTCCTACTACCCTAGTAGCCACGGGCAAGTTCTATGCAGGGCTGACCGACAGTCTGGTTTACAAACGAACGGCGCAGGTCTTCATCCTGGCGCAGGGTTACGCGTCGAATGAGAACATCACAATACGGATATCACACGCTGGCGTCCTTGTTTCAGGATTTCCGAAGTATCAACTAGCGGACACGACGGGAACTTTCTCTTATTCCTGGCAAATACCAGTCTCAACACCCCTCGGAAGCAACAACGTATCCCTATCAGGCCAGGCATCTGTGAAGAAACCGGCCGACTCTCAGATCTTCACAGTCCAACCGACCAGCGTATCCATAACGCAACTAGCGGCTAACGTGACACTGCTTCAAGGGACCCAGGTCGCAGATTTTGCGTTCTCCTCAACCTACCCCGACGGGACCCAAGCCAGTACAGGCACAGCAACAGTACGAGTCATCGAACCCAACGGGATCACAAACCACCTTGTCAGCGCCACCTACAACGCGACCTCCAAAGTATTCCATGGAACCTATCGGTTGTCTTCCAGCAGCCCGTCCGGAGGGTGGGCCGCAATAATCGACCCTGCTGGCTTTGATGACGGATATGGAAACGTGGGACCATCCACTAGCGTAGTGAGGGGTTTCATCGTAGAGCCAGCCGCGTCATCCCAGACTCCACCGACTTCAACACTCACTTACCTGCTACTTGTTGCGCTCATTCTGATGGCTGCAGCCCTGGCAGTTGTTGTTTCCTGGGTGTTGTTCTTCGGAAGAAAGAAGGTTCAGCGGAACGTGTTGAAGGT
>Ga0099794_10000537_pt1 | contig 12734 bp, 11 predicted proteins | sample Rivendell_Oct201_10_FD_77320 | JGI IMG/M metagenome (GOLD analysis project Ga0099794, IMG submission 77320) | Vadose zone soil microbial communities from the Eel River Critical Zone Observatory, Northern California, USA -... | ecosystem: Host-associated > Plants > Roots > Rhizosphere > Soil ... | reverse complement strand
TTCTTGCGGCAAGGTGGCCTCGGCCAGTCCGTCGGCTCCGCTCTTCATATGCGCCAATTCCTTCTTGTCCGACCACAGCAGAATGTTTGACTTGGCCACAGGCACCCCGCTCCGGCGGTCCGCCACAAACGTCACCACCTGCCCGGCCGCGCTCTTGGTCACCAGCCCCAATTCGGTGACGACCACAATGGTGTACGCCCGCAGTTGGCCATCGGTTGCTTCAACCAGGTACACGCCCTTTGCCAGCGTGGAAACCGGCACTTCCTCCGTCTGCGCGTAGTAATGTGGCGGCATTTTCTGCTGCCATCGCGCCACCAGTTGCTGGCTGTTCAGGATAGGCGTCTGCGCAAATACAGTCGCCTCCACCTCCTTGTTCTTCTGAGTTTTTCCGCGCTCCTCGCGAATCTTCTCACGCACCTCGCTGGTGTATTGGTGGCGGAAATAATTCCGGATCCCGACCCATAACTCCCGCTTCCAATCGTGAAATCGCTCCAGCAGAGTCCGCGTCTCGACTTGCTCCTTTTGCACAAAGTGCCCAAAGTTGTGCACGTTATCCAGCTTCTCGAAGAAGCGCACCGGATCGTTGACCTTGTAAACGCGGAATTCCAGCGCCTCGACCCCATTGGCGTAGAGATGCAGGTTGATTTTCTCGCCCGGCAAAAACGTTTTGTTGGTGGACAGCGAGAAATACACATTCCCGAGCTGGCTCCCGGCAGGCACGGCCATCAGAAGCACCACGAGCAGAAGAAGGATCGTCTTGTAACGCACTAGTTGGCCTCTTTCAAAATGTTCCAGCGGTACACGCCGAGAAAATTGCTGTTGCCTTCGACCGGCCGCCAGCGTGGCGAAGGGTGGTGCAGCAACTCTTCCAGCCTGACTCGTCGCATTTCTCCCGGTTTCTTACCCACCGGGCCGGTGTGATACACCACGATGTCATCTACCTGCGGGGACTCTCCCTCCACAGGCCACTGGCTGCGCCCGACAAAAATCATAGAATGGAATGGCGAGTACTGCTCCAATTGATAGTAGAAGAGCAAATCGCCTGGGCGCGCCAGGCGGATATCTCGCGAGACGTAAAACGTATTTAAACTCTTCAGCGTCTTCGCGTCGGCAAACTCCGCGAAGGCGCCGCTTCTCAAATCTTCCGGCGCGTACACCCCGGGCTTCACCCGGAACAGTGCCGCTCCAAGCGGAGTGCGGGGATAGCTGTACTTTCCCACCGAGGCGAGCGCATCCGGCGGCCGCATCTGCGTCTCCTGGAACCAGGCTTCGTCATGCGCGTGCAGTGCATTTCGATATGCATAGCGAATCAATGCCGCACAATCCTTGATTTCAGCGGGCAGTTCGCCGCTAGGACGAAGCGCCTGATATTCGGCGATTACCGCGAACCACCGGCGGAAGGAATCCCGGTCTTCAGGCGAGTCGAGACGCAGAAAATCGGGTGTGCCATCTCCAAAACGGTCTGAGGACTGACTTCCGCGGCTGGGGTCACTTTCAGCGACGCGACTGACAGTCGGGCCATCCGAGGAAGTCTTTGGAGCCATCGAATGGAACAATGTAGCGGCGCCAATCACAATGGACACGCCGAGAATCGCCAGCATTTGCGGCCCCGTTTTCTGAAAGCTCTTCACCATGGGGACTCCTTGCGGGGAACGCCCGGACAACGCAGTCCACGCGGCCCGCGCGGAATCTCCTCTCGCTTTTCTAGCAATTCACACCCCAACCGCAATCCACGTGCAAAGTGAACTAATATCAAAGAAAACTTCAAACGCAGTCAACGGTACGGTGAATCGAAATGTGTCCTATGCTCAACGGCTGTGTTGTCGCGCACACAAAATGAGGTCTTCAAGGTTGGCAGTACGCGCAAGTCTCACTGCCGCGGTTGGAGCGCCCGCATGGCCTGCTCCACCAGAGTGCTGCCAATCTTCAGCAGGACTCTGTGCTCCTCCATGGTCGTCGGAACAACTCGGGAGACCCCTATTGCCCCCTCTTCGCGCGGGCGGGTGTCCCAAAGCGGACAGACGGAGCCCAGGGAATCAGCTATTAATTCAGCGACCGATCAAAAAAGTGGAGCAAAGAATCGGAAGACGGAGATCTCATTGGGTGAACCAGCAGCCGTCAATTTGAGTGGCTATCGGCAAACCTTGGGTGTTTGCTGGCTCGTGTATGGGGTTCTCCGTCTCATCATGGGAATTTGTCTTGTTCTGTTCGGCGGAACGGCCACGGTCATGTTTGGTGCCCTACTCGGCCGCGTTCCTAATCCGTTCGCGTTGATGGGTGATTTTCACGTCATTTATGCGGTCATCGTGGTCTTAACGCTTCTATGCGGCCTTTTCGGGTTTTTGGCTGGTCTCGCTCTCCTTGCAAATCAACGGCTAGCGCGCACACTGGCCCTCCTGGCGGCTTTCTTGTCGGTTTCCGAAATCCCGTTTGGGACCACTCTGGGAATTTATACACTGATCGTCTTGCTTCCATTACGGGGTGTTTCCCCGCCCATTCGTTCTTAAACAAGCGCCTTGTGAAAACATTGGTATGCCGGCTCTTGAAGACTCACCAGTTTCTTCGCTTTCTTCTCAGAAACCCGCCGCCCAACCGATTCTCGCTGCCGGCCCATCACGCTGGCCGCGTATCGAGTGCTTTTTACACCTTTCGCTAGTTCCCCGCTTCGGGAAATCGCTCGGCACGGCCTGCAGACCAAGTAAACAGGCAGAACAGAATTCCCGGCTTAGTATGGCTCTTTCTTGTAAACCGTGCTCTATCGCACAGTATTGCGCCTCACAAACCCTGATACTGGGGTCTCAAAGCATTTTAGAAGGAGCCTCATGTTCAAGATATCAAGTATCACCCTGGCAGCAGTACTGACGCTTTGCGCAACGGCGCAAGCTCAGACCCAGACGCAAGTGCCGGCAGATTCCGGCAATCCAACACCGACGTACCGGATCAATGTGGTGAGCCGTACGACCCGGGCGGTGAGCTATAGACACCGCAGTGGGGCCACCAAGATCAATTTTCAAGGCACTGATTTGATGCCCGCAGCGGCGGGCGAGGCCAAAGTCGAGAGCAAGCGCGGGACGCTGGCAGTCGAAGTCGAATTCTCCGGGCTGGACAAGCCCACGAGCTTTGGCAACGAGTATCTGACCTATGTCTTGTGGGCGATTTCGCCCGAAGGCCGCCCCGTCAACATCGGCGAAGTTTTGGTGGGCGATAACCACCGCAGCAAGCTGGACGTGACCACGGACCTTCAGGCTTTCGCAATGATCGTAACCGCGGAACCTTATTATGCCGTGCGTCGTCCCAGCAACCTTGTGGTCCTCGAGAATTCCATTCGCTCGGATACCGTCGGCGCTACCGAGGCCGTGGACGCCAAGTATGAATTGATCGATCGCGGCGGCTACATCCCCACGGGCTATAAATTCGACCCCGTGATTCTCAACGCCAAATTGCCGCTCGAATTCTTTGAAGCGCGCAATGCCCTGCGCATAGCGCAATCTTCCGGCGCCGAACGATACGCCGCCCCTAGCTACAATAAGGCCGTTCACCAGATGAACGAAGCCGATGCGCTCGCCACCGGGAAACATGGAAACAAGAAATCCCTGATTTCCCTGTCGCGCGAAGTCGTACAGACAGCGGAAGACGCTCGTGAAATCGCCGTGAAGCATATCGACGAAGAACGCGCCGAATCCGAACGCCGCGCGGGTGCCGGCCGCGAAGCCTCCGCAAAGGCTCGCGCCAACGAGGCGGACCGCCAGAATCTCAACGCGCAAGCCGCCACCGCCAACGCGCAAGCTGCCGCTCAACAAGCCGCTGGCGCTCAGGCCGACGCCGAAAGAGACCGCAACGACGCACAGCATAAGCAACATGCCGCCGAAGCGGATTCTGACCGGGATCGCGCCGCCGCCGCCTCATCCGATGCGCAGCTTCAAAAAGCCCTTCGAGAACGCGAAGAGCTACGCGCCCGTCTCCTCCAACAATTTAACTTGATCCTGGAGACTCGTGACACCGCCCGCGGCCTCGTTGTGAATATGTCGGATGTGCTCTTCGACTCCGGCAAGTTCACGCTCCGTCCGGTGGCCCGCGAGAAGCTCTCCAAAATATCCGGCATCGTGCTCGCTTATCCGTCTCTTCGCCTGGCTGTCGAGGGGAACACCGATAGCGTAGGCACCGAATCTTTCAATCAGGAACTCTCGGAGAAGCGCGCCGAAGGTGTTCGCAGCTATCTAACCCAGCAAGGCGTTCCCGGAACTTCGACCACCGCGACGGGCTTCGGTAAGACTAGGCCCATTGCGTCTAACGATACATCCGAAGGGCGTCAGCAAAACCGCCGCGTCGAGTTGATCGTCTCGGGCGAAGTGATCGGTTCCAAGATCGTTTCCCTGAGCATTCAACCCGTCGCTGCAATCATTTCTCCTCAGTAAGCATCCTCCCAAGAGAGAGCTGGCTCCCCCCGGAGCCGGCTCTTTTTTTTTGGGGCAGGCGACACCCTTGGCCCGAATCCCACAATTGACGGCCATTGGAAAACACTATGTTTTTATGTCCGTATTCTTATGTCGAGGTTTTTATGCCCAGGTTTCCCTGCGGAAATCCCAACTTCGCCGAAGTTAATCTCGTGCCACGCGCCGCCTGATGGCGCAAGGGCACAAATGGCAGCACGCGGGAGCAAGCCCTGCGCTGAGCAGGTCTTGCACCAGTCACCAGTCACGACTCCCGCATCAGCCTCTCCCCCTGCCCCGCTCAAAATACGGTTTTCAGATACAATAGAAGACTGTTTTGAGCTCCTTTCGTGAGGCCTAGGTGATTCACCCGAATGTCTTTCACAACGAAAGCCTGTTGCCTATCGAGAAAGCTCGCCTTTCTCCAGGTCAGGCCGGTCTGATCTGCGGCTGGGGCATCTTCACCACGCTGCGCATCTCTCGCGGTGAGGCCTTCGCCTACGAACGCCACTGGCGCCGCCTCGAAAAAGACGCCGCCATCACCCGCCTCCCCATGCCCTACACCGCCGCCAAAGTGCGTGTCCATCTCCACGAAGTCATTCGCGCCAACCAGGTAACCGAAGGTTGCGCACGCATCTATCTTGTCTACAACGCCGTCGGCTTCTGGCAGAGCGACGAAAAGTATCCGCAGGTCGACCTCATCATTTACACCGCCGGCCTACCCGAACATCGCGAAATCGTGCGTCTCGCCCTCCGCGAACAAGGCCGCCACGCCGCTTCTCCTATGGCCGGCGTTAAGAGCATCTCCTGGCTCAACAATGTTTGGGCCGTTGCGGAAGCGGTCAAGGAAGGATTCGACGAGGTCGTCATGCTCAATGAACGCGGCGAAGTTGCCGAATGCACTTCCGCGAATATCTTCGCCGTCAAAAGCAGCAAGGTCCTCACGCCCCCGCTCAACTCCGGCTGCCTCGAAGGCGTCACCCGCGGCATCCTCATGGAAATCGCGCCGGAGGCCGGTGTTTCTGTTCTCGAGCAGGGGCTTCGCCCCGAAGACCTCTATTCCGCCGACGAAGTCTTTATCTCTTCCACAAACCGCAATCTCATTAGTGTCGGCGAAATCGCCGGCAACAAAATCCCCGCTCCCGGTCCCGTCTGCGATCGCCTCAACGATCTCTTCGACGCCTACGTCGCCGACTACGTCTCGCGCCGCCTCGCCACGGCGGTGAGGTAAAAGCAATGTGGCCCACCTCCAAAGATCCAGGGACTCTGGCTCTAGATGGCTAGCGACACAAACTTGACCGCAATTCGAGCAGCTGCTCCTGCAGACGCCGGCGAGAAGACCGTCTTCAAGATTCTTCTCACCATCAGTTTCTGCCATCTCCTGAACGACACGCTGCAATCGCTGATCCCCGCGATCTATCCGCTTCTCAAGAACTCCTTCCATCTTGATTTCGGCCAAGTAGGCCTGATCGCCCTCACGCTGCAGTTGACGGCCTCCATCCTCCAGCCGCTCGTCGGTCTCTATACGGATCGCCGCCCTCAACCGTATTCCCTCGCGGTGGGCATGGGCATCTCCCTGGCTGGCCTCCTGGCCTTGGCACTAGCCCCCAGTTACGCCACCGTTCTCGCCGCCGCAGCCCTCATGGGTATCGGCTCCGCGGTGTTTCACCCGGAATCTTCCCGCGTCGCGCGCATGGCTTCCGGCGGACAGCATGGCATGGCGCAATCGCTTTTCCAGGTTGGCGGCAACGCCGGCTCCGCGCTCGGTCCGCTCCTCGCTGCGTTCGTGCTCACCAAGGGACAATCGAGTCTCGCGTGGTTTTCGTTCCTGGCTTTCTTCGGGATTGTCCTGCTCGCTAACATCGGCACCTGGACGAAACATCACAAATCCTATTCAGCAAAATCCGTCGCCCTCGATCCCGCGCGTCTCGCCGCGATGCCCCCGGCGCAGGCCCACGCCGCCTTGCCTACCGGCAAGATCGTTTTGTCTCTTGCTATCTTGGTGGCACTCATGTTTTCGAAGTTTTTCTACCTGGCCAGCCTGATCAGCTATTACACGTTTTATCTGATGGCCAAATTCCATGTGTCTCTTCAGAGCGCCCAGCTCCACCTTTTCATTTTTCTGGGCGCCGTCGCCGCCGGCACCATCATCGGCGGCCCCGTGGGCGATAAGTTCGGTCGCAAATACGTCATCTGGGTTTCCATTCTCGGCGTTCTGCCTTTCACTTTGCTCCTGCCCTACTCCAATCTATTCTGGACCAGTGTTCTCAGCGTCATCATCGGCCTGATCCTGGCCTCCGCCTTCTCCGCCATCCTCGTTTACGCTCAAGAACTCCTACCCGGACGAATCGGCGCTGTCTCCGGACTATTCTTCGGTTTCGCCTTTGGCATGGGCGGCATCGGCGCGGCGCTCCTCGGCAAACTCGTGGATCTCACCAGCCTCAATTTTGTCTACCACCTCTGCTCGTTCCTCCCCGCTATCGGCATCCTCACTGCCCTCCTCCCCAACCTCGAGCCCGCGAAACTCAAAACGCCAGCGCCTCAACCGTCCGCCCCTACATACGTCGCGGCCCCGGCTGCTGAGGGCACGACCCCCTCTAACAAGCGCGACCTCTAGTCACAACCTCCGCCCGCAGCGACCGCCTCGAAGCGCAGCAGCCCCACTGCTTGACTAGACAGATGACTAGTCATAAGATTGAAGAAAGGGAGGACATAGACGATGGCTTCCTGGCAAGTCCAAGATGCGAAGGCGCGTTTCAGTGAATTTCTGGATGCTACCCTCAAAAAGGGCCCGCAGGTCGTTACGCGTCGTGGCGTGGAGACGGCCGTCCTCGTCCCCATTGCGGAATGGCGCCGCTTGCAGAAGGCGGCTCGGCCCAGCTTGAAAAGTCTTCTTCTCGGATCAGCCGCCCCGCGATTTGAAGATTTGGATCCGGAACGCGGCAGACTCCGGCGTCGCCGGCCCGTGGATCTCGCGTGAAGCGGTTTCTGCTGGACACCAACGTGGTATCCGAACTGCGGAAACCAAAAGCGCATGGCGCCGTCGTCGCTTGGCTCAACCACTTGCGCGACGAGCAACTCTATCTATCCGCGGTCACTTTGGATGAGCTGCAGGCCGGAATTGAACGAACGCGCGCGCAAGATACCAAGAAGGCCCAGGAAATCGAATCCTGGGTAGATCAGCTCGCGGCCTCTATCCAGGTTTTGCCGATGGATGCGCTATGTTTTCGCGAATGGGCGCGTCTGATGAACGGCAAGTCGGATACTTTGCTCGAGGACGCCATGATCGCCGCCACCGCCCGGGTCCACGGCCTCACCGTGGCCTCCCGCAACGAACGCGATTTCGCGACCCTCGGCGTTACCCTCCTGAATCCTTTCTTGCCGTACAAATAGCGCGTTTCCCCCGGTGCCGCCCCAATACCAACCAGTCTCTACGGGGCAACCTTCACGAATCACGCTTTTTTGCTTCTCGTTGCCTCGTTACTGCGCTGCTTGGCGACTTCCTCGTCGTCTCACTTCAGACTCCCTCACGTCCTTACCTCCCTACCCCGTCGCCTCCTCGCGCATGCTACAATTCCCCCATCAAGTGGCTCATGCCTGATTCTGTACCTCTAGCCGGTGAAGCAGTTCTCGAAGTCGTCTCCCCCGACGGCGCGCGCCGCTATGCCCGCATCACCCAATCGCCTTTTATGATCGGCCGCGGCGCCGAGACCGGCAACCACTTGCAGCTCTCCGACCGCCGCATCTCCCGCAACTGCGCCGCCGTGGTCATTGAAGCCAATCGTTTCTATGTCGAAGATCGCGGCCAGCGCCGCGGCCTCTTTGTCAACGGCGAAAAAGTTGATAGCCGTGAACTCCAGGACGGCGACGCCATCACCTTCGGCCTCGACGACTCCTACGAGGTCATCTTTCGCTCCGCCAAAAGTTCGGACGACGATTCCCTCCCGCATCTACTCACGCGCATCGAGCACATCACCAGCTCGGAGCCTACCGGCGGCGGCCTCCGCAAGCTGAACCTTCTCCTGGAAGCCACCACGCTTCTTCATTCGCAGCTTCCGCTTGATTCTGTCCTCGGCACGATGGTGGATCACGCCATCTCCGTCACCGACGCCGATCGCGGCTTGCTCCTCGAAGCCGACGCGGGCGGCGCGCTCAAAGTAAAGCTCGCGCGGCGCAGCGGCGGACTTCGTCTTCCCCCTGAAAGCCTCGCGCCCAGCCAGACCGCCATCCAGCTCGCGCTGAAGCAGCAGTCTCCGGTCATCACCGAAGACCTCGCGCAAGCCGACGTGGATTTGCAGGCCGCGCACAGCATCGTCGCGCAGCGCCTCCGCGCCGTCGTCGTGATTCCTCTTTACGCCGTGTCCCGCGCTAATACCCATGAATCCATGGCCAACATCAAGCGCGGCGAGTTTCTCGGCGTCCTCTACCTGGATTCGCGCCGTCCCGCCGCCTTCTCCAAACTCGACCGCCAGATCCTGGACGCCCTTGCCGGCGATGCCGCCAGCATTCTCGACAATGCCCGCCTTGTCGAACGCGAGCGCGAGCGCCAGCGCCTCGAGCAGGAGATCGACATCGCCCGCGGCATTCAGCAGGCTCTTCTTCCGCACGATTTCCGCGAGTTCCCGCACCTCGCTGTGACCGGCTTCAATCTTCCCTGCTTATCTGTCGGAGGGGATTACTTCGACGTCTTTCCACTCGGCGATGGCCGCACCGCGTTTCTCATCGCCGACGTTTCCGGTAAAGGACTCGGCGCCGCGCTTCTCACCACCATGCTCCAGGGCGCGCTCTCCGGCATGACTCTCGGCACCGATCCCGCGCGCGTTTTCAACCATGTCAATCGCTTCCTCTGCAATCACTCGGAGGTCGGCCGCTACGCCACTATGTTCTTCGGCATTCTCGATCAGCAAGGCCATCTGGAATTCATCAACGCCGGCCATCCTTCGCCTTTCCTGATCCGCCATGGCGTCGCCGAAGAAGCCTTTACCGAAGGCTCCTATCCCGTGGGCCTCGTTCCCGAAGCCGAGTACACTGCCGTTTGCCTGAAGCTCGAGCCTGGAGACACCCTGGTGCTCTTCAGCGACGGTGTCACCGAGGCCATGGATCCCGACGAACAGATGTTCGGCATCGCACGCCTCAAGGAACTCCTCACCGGCCAGCTTGAGTGTCCCCTCGAGCAGCTCCAGAAGTGCGTCCTCGAAGCCGTTGAAAACTTCGCCCGCGGCGCCCGCCAGGCCGACGACCTCACACTTCTCATCGTCCGCTATCGCGCCGTCGCCGCGGCTGCCACCACGGACGCCGATGTCCCGTTGCCCGCTTCGTCCTCACTCTCCGCCTCCGCCGCTGCTTCCGCCGCGTCCCCGGCTGCCTCCCCTGCCTCCGAGTCGGCGCGGCCCCCCGGTCCCGCTGCTTCCGCCGCGTCTGGCTAAGCACAATTGTGATGCGTTCATCGCAGGTTTTTTCCCGCACAGCTCTGGAATTCAATAAATAAGGGCGAAAGCCATGACCATCAGCTTTCGCCCTGTTTTGGTTTCGCGGATGTTTATCGACCTTCGCCGAAAACTCTTTTCACCCGCCTCGAGATTTTTCCCCGGCTGCGGTCTTACGCGCCGAGATCCTTGAGATCGTCCTTGGCCTGCTGCTCGGCGTTCTTGACTGCTCCCTTTGCGTCCGCACTGGGGTTCAGCTCATGGATCGCCTTGTTCAGGCTCTGTGCCTTGTCCCCGATCGAGCCTTTGCACCCGGACAGATCAGCGCTGGTGAGCACGCCCGTCATTTTCGCGCGGAGGCAGTTGAACTCCAACCCAATGTTGTGGCTGGCGTGGAGCGCGGCCAAACACTCGTTCAGGGCAGTGAAAGGCGCGCACGCGTTGGTGGCGTTCGAATTGGCCGGCAAAACACCCTGGGCCTGCAGTTTCGGTGTCAGCTTTTTTTCGATGTCGTTCCTGCCGCCGTTCGAATCGGGGGAATTTTTGGAACCCTTGTCCTTCTTCACCCACTTGATGGGATTGAGAGAATGGGAGCTATGCGAGCCCGCGGAGCTCGAATTTCCCTGCGCTGCAGTGGAAGCGCCGGCGCCCGCGGGGCCTTGTGCCCCCGCGCGCTCCGCGCCGACGGTTAAGGAAAGAGAAACGCTTAGAATCAGGACTGCCACAACCAAGAATGATCTTTTCATAGTGACTCCTCAGTGGAAAATCTCAGGGACAAGGCTAGGGGAGGCGGCCTCGCTCTCAGTAGGCCACAGCAGGTGAGTCAGAGCGTGCTTTCGAAAGGTCGTACTACTCCAATCAGTCACGCTGGCCATTCGGACAGGTTCCCGTTTTCGCGCAGTATTTCTTTTCGGGCTTCTGGAGAGCCTGACTCGTTGAATGACAATGCCAATCCCGCGGTCGTGGGTCAGGATCTAATTCGCAGTAAGAACCCGTAGAGAGTCAAACCAAGGCCGCCGAGCAAAATCACCGGCGCGAGGTATTGCGTCACGAGTGGAAGGACGGAGGCTGGCAGAGGAATCTGAAAGGGAGCGCCGTAGCCGGCAGCGAAATAGTAGATTACGCCTCCTAGGAGCATGTAAAGAAGGCCGCGGCGAAGGTGCCACCGCCCGTCCGGTCCCGTACGGCGAGACAATTGCACCTGCGGAACCGCCTCGCGGCAAAAGGGGCACTGCGTCAGATGCGCCGCCATGTGCTTGCCGCAAAATACGCAGCGGCGCTTGTCCGCGGACGGTTTTCCAAAAGTGCCCATACAGCTTCCAATATCCCTTCCACCTAGGCTAGATTCGCGGCCATGCAATCGTCAAGGGACATGATGACGAACAATAGACCAGGGATTCGAAAACGGCAGTAAAGGGTTAGCTATAGGCCCTGCCGCTTGGTGAGGTTTCGGCTGCTCCACGCCAGTGCCAGGAATTCCCAATGCCCCGGGTGACCGATCGAAGAGCCGCGGAGGGCATAGGTGCCTTTTTGCTAACAGAAGAGCCCGCCCGCGGGGCTCCTACTCACCCGATTCGTGTTACAAGAATGTCACAGACGAGGGTTCACGTGAATTCAGGTGCTCGCGCGGCAGACCTATCCGCGAGCCAAGGAGAAGCGATGACATACCCTTCCCAGGGAATGATCCGGCCCCTAATTGCCTTGGTTTTTGCATTCCTTACGGCCTGCGCAGCCGCTGTCCCGGCTCTGGCGCAAGAGAAAAAGGGTGCACAGCAGAATGGCGTGGATAACACGAAAATGGGAGCGTACCGCGCCCTGGCGCAGCACATCTATTCGGATTTCCAAAAGGGCGACGTTGCGGCCGCCGCGGAGATGGCCCGAGTACTGGAAAGAGTCTGGGACAAAGCAGAAGAGTACGGGGGCGATACCGCGCTGGCGAAGACCAACCGCCAACTGTTCGATGAAATCGACAAAGCCATGGATCAGTTCATCACGCCCATCACCGATGCGAAGGGGAAACCACCCGATCCCGCCAAGGTCAAGGCCGCTTATAACGCGTACCTGGAAAAATTGAAGCTGGCCGATTGATCAGCTTGTGTTTTGAGAAATAATCCATAGGAAGCAACCGCCTAACGTGTTTCCGTCTTAGCTGTTTAGGATGCGCTTGCCGCTACAGTTCGCGGAGGGCACTGGCAACGGGGCGGCTCGCTGCGCGGATGGCCGGGGGCATGCCCCCCAGGACACCCATAACCAGAGCGAAGAGAACGCCCATCCAAAGGAGATCAAACGTGATCTTAAAGGCGAAGGCCAGGTTTGAAAAAGTCTGAAAATTGATGGTGCTGGTGGTCAACCCATTGAGGGGCAGAACCGCGAGGCAGCCAAGCAGGCCGCCGACAAAAGAAATCAAGAGAGCTTCAAAGAGAAAAGAGAGGACGACACTCCCGGAGTTGAAGCCGAGCGCGCGCATGGTGGCAATTTCGCGGCCGCGTTCGGCGACGGCGGAGTACATGGTGTTGAGCGCGCCAAAGACCGCGCCGATGGCCATAATCGCCGCGACGAACCCGCCCAGTATGGTGATGAGCTGGGTCATGTTTGTGGACTGCTTGGCGTAGTAGTCGATTTCGCGGGTTACGTCCACATTCAAACGCGGATCGGCGGTGAGAGTGTCCCTCAATTGTTGAAGGGCGGCAGGCGAAGCGAGGTGCACCGTAACGGATTGAAAGCGAGTGTCGGGACGCTTATACGCGCCGTTCAGGAGGTGGGCGTCACCCCAAACTTCCGAATCGAAGGCGCTTCCGCCGGCGTCAAAGATACCCACCACTTGCCAACGTACGCTACCGAGCCCAATTGTGCTTCCCAGAGTCAAGCCCGAATAGGT
>Ga0099794_10000534_pt1 | contig 12753 bp, 14 predicted proteins | sample Rivendell_Oct201_10_FD_77320 | JGI IMG/M metagenome (GOLD analysis project Ga0099794, IMG submission 77320) | Vadose zone soil microbial communities from the Eel River Critical Zone Observatory, Northern California, USA -... | ecosystem: Host-associated > Plants > Roots > Rhizosphere > Soil ... | reverse complement strand
TTTACGGTTTATTTTATGGCACGTTATCGGAATGACAATAAGAGACTTGACCCTAAAGCAGCTGACCGCTGTCCCCTGTCCTACGTGTGGAGTCGCTGCTGGGAAGCGATGTTTGTTGCATTCAGGTGCCCGGCGCTCAGAACCACACGTAGACCGGAAGCTTGCCGCGGCCGAGGCGATTGAGACGAGAAGAATTCCCCGTGATCCCGGACGTCGATGAATCCCCTTCCGGCCAACAATCCGCTATATGCGCTCGTAAGCCTCGTTACCAGCAGCGATGTGGAAGTTATGCCACTTTGCGATAAGCGCGAAAGTTGGTGCCTAATCGTGCAGGACAACGCTTAGGAGCGAATTGTGGACCTGAAGCCCGCCATTGTAATGAATGAAGCCCAGTTTCCTGAACTTATTCATGAAAAAATTGACCCGTGAGCGCGTTGTGCCAACCATCTCCGCCAACATCTCCTGTGAAACCTTGGGGCGCACTTTTTGAGTTTCGGATTCCGCGCCATAACGCGCCAGCAGTAAAAGAGTCCGAGCCAGCCGCTTTTCGCTGGAGTTAAAAAGCTGATCGATCAAATCCTCTTCGACTCGGATGTTGCGCAAAAGAATGTAGGCCATGAAGCGGTCGGAGAGCGCATGTTCGGCATGGAGCAGGCGCATCATCTCTTTTTTTTCTATGACCAGGATGGCTGTGGGAACAATAGCGCTGGCCGTCCCGATTCGAATTTCCTGACCTGCCAGACACCCCTCCCCAAAAAAGTCGTTGGGGCCGAGTATCGCTACGACCGCTTCCTTGCCGACCTCATTGACGACGGACAGTTTTACGCCGCCTTCTTGAATGTACATCACACTCGTGGCGGGATCACCTTGAAAGTAAATCTTCTGTGACTTTCGATACGCTTCGACTTTTCTCGCTAGGCCAGTGGAATGGAGAAATGCTTGGGCATCGAAGGCAGGCTCTTCCTTGAGTTTTCTTTTGGATTTTTTGTCGCGTGAACTCGCGATTCCCTGCATAAAATCACGGCTTGATAAGAAGTGTATCATAATCATGATTATTGGGAAGCTCTGATTTCCATCAATCGGCCTAGCGTCGTCGGGCCAAGTCGCGTAACCGGACATCTGTCGCTCAGAACGGTCATTCCTAAACACTAGGAATGACCAACCGGACCGCCGGTGGTAGACTGCGCGTATGGCATCCAAGAAGAAAACCAAGAAGAAACAGACGAAGTCGAAGGGAACTGCGGGCAAGACAGTCGCGCCGATGAAGAAGACGGCTAAGAGGAAGCCAGCTAAGAAAACGGTTACTCCCAAGAAGAAGCTAAAAACGAAGGTCGGCGGCAAGAAGACAACCGGTGGGAAAACGGGGGGCCCATTCAAAAAACAGGTTCGGGGGAAAAGTAGAAGCGTGGATACGGTGGCATTCGCATCGGAGGGACTGGGAGGGCGGTCGGGTGAGCAATCGGGGGATTTGCAGGGATTGTCCAACGTCCAAGGCGCGGATTCGGAGAGTGTGGACGAGTTGCTTGAAGAAGGAAACGCGTTCGAGGCCGACGTGGTGAAGGGCGTGGAAGACGCTGGAGACACTGACGAGAGGGAGATTCGCACCCATGAGGTGCCGCAGGATGATGTTCCCGGCGAGTATCTGGATAAGAAGTAGTGAGTGAGCCACTCCTGAGCCAGATGAATTTTATAACGTGGGTGAGATCGGAAGCGACGCCAAGAAGAACTGGACGCGAGCGACGCCTTATTCGCCAATTGAATTGCGGACGGAGCAAACATGAACAAGGTGCGCCCAACGGAGAACGCAACGCAATTCCAGGCGGAATTATGGACAGTTTGCGGCGAAACAAGCAGGGAGGTGTGGGCCGCTGTCATGCTCGACGGGCCGGACAAGGGCCAGCCGTGTGCGTTCGGGCCAAAAGGTGAGATGGAGAATTACGCGCAGCATTTGAATGAGAACAAAGGCGAACTGTAGTGTGAAACGCGGAAGTCCCCCGCCATCAATGGAGGAATGATGGCCGAATCAAGAATCGAGCCGCTATGCCCAGTGCGGTTTCGAACATCAGATGGCGAGCTTATACGACATCGACTGGCGAGACGTTGACCGAGCTTTCGAGCGCGTTCCCGACCACTCCTATCGCCATGTCTTCCACATCCTTATCAACAATCCCCTGGCACTTGGTACGCAGATCAAAAATCTGTGTGGGCGTCAGCCGTTGACGTGCAGGCTTGGGTTCTGGCTTTGGCCGGGCATCGCAACCGATCAACATGAAAGCCAAGAAGAGAATTCCGGGTTTCATGCTTTAGCCTTGTCCTCGTTTCGCTTTTGCTTGACGCACAGCACATGCGCTCGTTTCTGAGGTCCACCTTCATGATGGGAGTTCCCGTACGTGATGTCCTTGCCGCAAATCTCACAGCGATGCAGGCTCCGACAGGTCCGCACGGGATAGCGCCGGAGGAGATGCAGAAAATTCTGGCGGCAGCGGACCAGCGGGCGGCGGATGCTCCGTCTTATTGCAAAGGCCAACGCGTTGCGGCTCCGCGGCCTCATTTACCTGATGCGCTATAGCGGGCTGCGAATCAGCGACGCGGTGCGGATTGGCCCCGACGATATCGGCCCCGATGGGACTCTGCCGGTGCTCACGAAGAAAAGCGGCACCCATGTTTTTTGCGTGCTTCCAGACTTTGTCTTGGCGGCGCTCGAAAAAAAGCCGCTCACCAGCGCCCGGCACTATTTCTGGAGCGGCAATGGAAAGCACGGAACGGAAACCGCGGTGAAGGATTGGAGCGAGCGGTTGCGCGTCGACGTATTCGAACCAGCCGGTATCAAGGGCGGGCACTCGCATCGTTTCCGTCACACCTTATGCGAAGGAATTACTGCGGGCGGAAATTCCGCTCTTGACGGTTTCGCGGCTCCTGGGCCATCGCAGCATCAAAGGTGACACAGGACCATTATGGGCAGTGGGACAAGACTTTACAGCGGGGTCCACGGCTGCGATCCGGGCAAGCTGGCAGAACGATCCGCTGGCAATCGCTGAGGCGCAGGCCGCAGCGTTGGAATCCGGCGCAGCGAACGCGGCGCTGGAATCCGAAAAGGTACAAAAAAAGGTACACAGAAGCGGGCATGTAGTTAACTGACTCACGTAGCTCGGGTTATTTTGGCGGAGAGGGTGGGATACTTACCCAGCCCCTTTTGTTATCATATCATGTTTTCAGCAACATGCGTAAAAACCGCATGAATACTGTCGATTTCTACGACCGATCCTTCTTCAACTCTTTCAACTGTTCCCCATGAATAGCACCAATTTCGGCCTCACACAGACACCAAAGACACCAAATTAATAACAACATGCCTTTGTTTGACACAAGATGACGCAGTCGCGTTGCTTTCAGGACCGACACACGCTCTCATAGTCTCCCCCTGTCGACACAATTTCCGACATTCTGTAATCTCCTTGAAGGAGACGCGACCTAAGGCGCCGAGCTGGTGGCACTGCTGAAGAGAATGAGCTCATGTCCCAGACGCAGGGTTCCTCGGCTGAAATTCCACGGTCCGCCTGAAACCGGTGACAATATTTCTCAGCCGGAAGTGCCTCTAACCGCAAATTTAACTCGGCCACAAGCCTGCGCTCTAGGTCGGCCAGATTTCTTGACCACCGCACGAGTAGCATCTTTGTCCTTACTTCGTGATAGGCAACATGGATATCATAGGTTCCAAGCCAATGCGGAAATAAGGTTGTTTGCATGACGCCTCTGCAAGCCGCAGGTAAATGGATTTGAAAACCCTTCGCACCGCCGCCGCTCTTCGCTCTCTCCGAGCTCAGTCTCTGTGGCGGCTTTTGGCCGCTGATAAAGCGCCGGCGATTCTAGCCCTCTTGCAGACGTTGTTGCTTGACAACGAGAAGATCCTTTCAAGCTCTGTTCTGAAGGAACGACTCACTCGCGAGATCGAGCAGTTGCGCGCGAGCGGTGAGGAACTGCCTCAGAGCGCCCAAGCGTATATAGCCGATTGGCTGGCTCAGGGATGGCTAACTCGGCGTTTTCCTGCTGGCGCCAGCGAGGAAGAATATGAACTGACGACAGATGCTGCCAGCGCCATCCGCTCTATCTCTGCTCTTCTTAAGCCGCGCTTGGCTGCAACGGAGAGTCGTTTGGCGACGGTAATGCAACAGCTTGTGCGATTGGCCGAGGAGACCGACTCTGATCCCAAAACTCGTTCGGCGGCTCTAATCGCTGAGCGCGAGCGCATCGAACGCGAACTGGAATTGGTGCAGCGAGGCGCAGTGAGGGCACTCCCAGATGATCGCGCACTAGAGCGAACCCGCGAAATTATTGCCCTCGCCGATGACTTGGCTGGTGATTTTCGACGTGTGCGGGACGAATTCGACAAGCTCAACCGTCATCTGCGAGAGAGCGTGATGGAGAACGAAGGAAGTCGCGGAGATGTACTTGAAACGTTGTTTGCAGGTGTCGATGTCATCGGAGAGAGTGATGCGGGGAAGACCTTTGCTGCCTTCTGGCGTCTCTTAACTGATCCTGAGCAATCAAGCAGCTTGGAAGCGGCGGTCAGCGAGGTGATCAGCCGTCCATTCGCGCATGGTCTCGACGCGCGGGAGAGACGTTTTCTCCTACGCCTTACTAGGCTTCTCATGGACGAAGGAAGTAGCGTCCACGACGTCCTACAAAACTTTGCGCGAAGCCTCAAAAGCTTTGTCCAAAGTCGCGAATACCTTGAACAGCGGCGCTTGCATGCGCTCCTGAAGGATGCGTTGCGAGCTGCCCTCGAGATGAAGGACTATATTCGGCTGAACCGAGCGCTGGACTATTCCCTCACGCTTACGAGCAGTAGAATTCGTTCGATATCCCAATGGGTGATGTACGACCCGTCACAACGGCTCCCTGACCCGGAGATGAAAGATGCAGAGTTGTCAGAGATTGGGTTGGACTGGATCAGTGAATTGGTTCGACAATCGGAAATCGACTTCCGCACCTTGAAGCTGCACATTCGCCAGTACCTTGCCGAGGAAACACAAGCGTCCATTGGCCAACTACTTGAAAACTTCCCGGCGGAACAAGGCTTAGGCAGCGTGGTCGGCTATATTGCCCTCGGTGTCAAGCACGGCGAAATTGCCGGTGAGGGACAAATTGTGTGTTGGGAAGGCGATGACGGGGTCATTCGTCGTGCCCGTATCCCGGCAATCTATTTTCTGAGGGAGCGCTGTGCAGAACTCGCCGATTGAAACCAATTCTGACGAAGAGTCAGAATCTGTAGTCAGTAACCGGAGCCACGACGTTCTGTTCATTGGCGACCAGGGGACTCTTCCGGTCGAGACGCGGCGAGTTCTCGTACAGCTGCTTCTCGGACCGGCCCTTGACGCCCGCCGACAAACGAAGCTGTGGCCGATTCTGCTACGAGATGAATCCACTATTCGCTCCCGCCTGCATGAGCTATTCCTGGAATTGGTCATTGATCGGGACCTGGAAGTTGCATTCACTCGACAGGTGGTGTCGGACGAACTCGACGTACCGATATTGCTTCGCAGAACGCAGCTGACATTTCTGGATTCATTGCTTCTCCTTTTTCTACGCCAACGCCTGACGCAATCCGATGCTCAAGCGGAACGCGCGGTGCTTGCTCATCAGGAGATGGTGGACCACTTGGCCATTTTTCAGCGCCAGGGAAACGTTGATCACGCCAGATTCGGGAAACAAATTGCCAACACCATTGAGAAGGCAAAAAAGCTCAGTCTCTTACAGAAGATTCGTGATAGCGACGACCGGTACGAGGTCTCACCAACCCTGAAGCTTCTATTCCCAGCCGAGGAGATTCAGGCGTTGGCTCGCATTTATGCCGAGCTAGATAGCAGGTCGCCTAACGCGAATCTGGATGACGCGGAGTCGCGAACCGAGACGGACGACGAGGCCGAGTCATAATGAACGAAGCAAACGCAAACCAGGAGATATTTACCGAACCAGAAGGCATCTTAGACCAGTTTCGGTTGATCCGAATCCAGACGTTTAATTGGGGCACATTTTCTGGCGTTTTCAATTTCCCCGTCTCAGAAGTGGGATTTCTGTTCGTCGGGCCGTCTGGTTCAGGCAAGTCTACCGTTCTCGATGCACATGCAGCGCTATTAACTCCGCCGCGTTGGGTGGATTTTAATGTGGCGGCCCGCGAAGCCGAACGCCACGGCAAAGATCGCAGCGTTGTGACCTACCTACGCGGAGCTTGGGCTCAGCAAACTGGTGACGATGGTGAATACGCATCGCAGTACTTGCGACCGGACACAACTTGGTCGGCAATTGTGGAGACGTATCACAACCGGAACCGAAAATATGTCGTCCTAGCGCAGCTCCTATGGATCCGCGGTAAGTCGACAGCAACGAGTGACGTAAAGAGGCTATATTTGATCCTAGAACGAGAATTCGAAATTCGCGAGCTGGACTTTTTCCCAAAGAGTGAATTCGAAGTGCGAAAGATTCGCTCCGCCCTGCCCGATGCTTTCGTGAAGGACGAATTTAGTGGCTATCAGGAGCGATTTCGTCGACTTCTCGGCATCGACAACGAACTTGCTCTCCGGTTACTCCATAAGACTCAGTCGGCAAAAAACTTGGGAGATCTGAATATCTTCCTTCGAGATTTCATGCTCGATATCCCGCAGACCTTCGAGATCGCCGATAGGCTTGTGTTGGAATTCGGTGAGCTCAATGCTGCTCACCAGGCTGTAGTAGCTGCCCGCCAGCAAATCGAAACCCTCTTACCAGCGCGCTCGGAATTCGAGATCTTGGTGCAGAAGCGCCAGGCTATGTCGGCATTAGATGATCTGCTGCAATGTAGCGAATTTTATCGAGAGCAATACCGCAGAAATCTTCTACAGGCGCGGTTAAACGAATTGCACGTCGAAATCGATGGGGCCAGACAAGAGGAGAAGCGGCTCACGGAAATCGAAGCTCAGGAATTTCTTAAATTACGAGAGTTGCAAGACCGGCGCTACGGCATGGGTGGGGGCATTATCGAACAACTACAAAAGCAACTTGAGGAATGCGAGCGCGACAAGAGTGATCGTCTTCACAAGCGCGACAAGGCGGCCGTCGCGTGTAGAGGAATGAGTTGGTCTCTGCCCAACGGTCCAACTACTTTTGCTCACCTGACAGAGACTGCTCGGCAAAGAGTTCTCAAGGCAGCGGACCTCAGCGAAAACCTCGAAGGTCGCAAGGACGATCTCAAGAATCAACAACGTGAGAAGGAAGACGAGTTTCGGCAGGTGCGCAGAGAGATCGAAGCTATGGAACGTCAACGGTCCAACATTCCTTCCCGGATGCTTGACGTTCGACACGCTCTGGCTGCGGCGACAGGTATTGCTGAAGAGAAGTTACCCTTTGCTGGAGAGCTGCTTGAAGTGCATCAAAACGAGGGGCAGTGGCAAGGTTCCATTGAAAGAGTTCTACATGGGTTAGCCTTGTCCCTATTGGTGGACGAGAAGTACTACGCGGCTGTTTCCTCTTACTTGAACGATCGGAATATCGGTGAACGACTGGTCTACTTGCGGACCCTACCACGACCGGCAGTCCAGAAGTCCCTCTCATCCAACTCGCTTCCTCGTAAGGTGAACGTGGCGCCCGGCTCTTATCACGAATGGCTCCGTGACGAGTTGAGAGCCAGATTCGACTACGAGTGTGCAGAAACGATTCACGCGTTTCGAAATGCCTCGCGGGCGATCACACAGCAGGGGCAGGTTAAACATGGCCCCTCCCAGCATGAAAAGGACGATCGTTTTCGCGTGGACGATCGGAGCCGGTGGGTTCTTGGATTCGACAACAGGAGCAAACTGGACCTATACAAAACGCGGGCATTCGACTTGGCAGGGTCTCTAGAAGCTCTCCGGAAAAAACTTGAGGATGCCAAGGCAGAGGAAGCCGGCCAGCGGGAGCAACTGCTTCACTGTCAGACCCTGGCAAACCTAACCTGGGCCGACATCGATGTGGCTGCAATCCTGAAAAAGATAGCTGATCTCCATGAGCGGATTGCGACCGAAACCTCAGCAAGGCCTGATCTAGCCAAAGTTGGTCAGGAGATCGAATCCCAGACCACTGTTTATAACAATGCTGTGGCTGCAAAGAACAGTGCGGCGGGAGCCGTTCGATCTAAAACGGCTGACATCGAAAGGTATTCGAAGCGGCTTGAGTCTCTTTCTGAACAACACCTCTCCACGTCCCTCAACTCTACGCAGAGAGAATCTCTGGACGAGCGCCTTCAGCGGATAGGCAAAGCCGTCACATTAGAATCACTCGACTTGGTCATTTCGTACGTCGAAAAAGCCCTGGCCTCGGAGAAGGAAACACTCATTCGGGAGACTGGAAATCTTAAGCATTCCATCGAGGGGCAGTTCGCCGAATTCATCCGAACGTGGCCAACGGAAGGTGGGGGGCTCGATGCCACACTAGAGAGTGCCAATGATTTCTTCGCGAAACTTCGACGCTTGGAAACCGATGGGCTTCCGCGGTTTGAAGAGCGATTCCTGACTCTCTTACGAGAGCAGAGCGACCAGAACCTGACACTGCTTTCAGCCCGCCTGGATCACGAACGGAAAGGAATTCTCGACCGGCTGGAATTGGTAAACGATAGCCTGAAGACCGCTGAGTTCAATAAAGGCACGCATCTGGTCATCGAAACCTTGGATCGATCTCTCGAAGAAGTAAGGCTGTTCAAGGCGAGTCTGAAGGAAGCTCTTAGCCACTCGTTTAGTGAAGAACCAGCTATGGCGGAAGGGCGTTTTGTAGTCTTAAGTACGTTGGTCAAGAAGATCGCTAGTCAAGAAACCATTGATAAGAATTGGCGTTCTTTAGTTCTAGATGTTCGCCAGCACGTGGAGTTTGTGGCTAAAGAACTTGACTCCGATGACCGGGAAGTGGAGATTTACCGCAGCGGCGCGGGTAAGTCAGGGGGGCAACGGCAGAAATTAGCGGCGACGTGTCTGGCAGCGGCGTTGCGTTATCAATTGGGCGGTCAAGATCGAGCGCTCCCGAGTTTCTCTACAGTAGTCCTCGATGAAGCATTTGACAAAGCCGATGCCGAATTCACCGCTACGGCCATGAATATCTTCAAGACTTTTGGCTTCCAGATGATTGTCGCAACGCCGCTAAAATCGGTGATGACTCTCGAGCCTTTTATCGGTGGTGCATGCTTTATCCATATCCGAGACCGCAAGGATTCGTCTGCCCTCATGATCGAGTACGATACTGAAAAGCAACGACTGAAGCTGCCGGCACACGTACATGACTCGCAACAAGTTACGTTACCCTGACGACGTTCGAGAGTTCTTGAGCCACCGATTTAGTCGGCAACACCGGAACTGGCTTAGCGGGCAAGGGCAATGGCCGATTGTGGTGTCATTGGGCTCCCCGACTGAACACGACGTCACGGAAAACCCATCTGACATTCGTACGTGGATCTCCGCTTGGCACAATTGGAAGGGAATAGGTGAGGTTCACTGGGAGGCTCGCCAATGGCCTCGGCTCGGGCCGCAGCGGATTCCTCTTCGCTTCAGTCTGACCTCGCCCGAGCAAGTTGCCGAAGCCGTCGGTGAACAACAGCGATGGGCGTTCTCATCCGAGCGATATGACCGCTTGACCCATCGGTGGCCGGTTTTCGCAAATAGTTCTGTGCTTCCTCGTTACTTCGACGTGCTTGCCGACTATGACGCGCCCAATTTCGAGAGACTGTATTCCTTGTTGTTGTGGCTGGACAACAATCCGCAGTCAAATTTGTATCTTCGCCAGCTACCGGTTGAAGGTTTGGATACGAAATGGGTCGAGCAGCGCAAAAGTCTTGTGTCCGACCTAGTTCAAGCTATGCGAGGCCAGTCTTTGGAGTCCGATCTCTTTGTTTTGTGTGGACTGCTTCGTCCTAAGCGTCGGGTTCGAGTGAGAGTTTTATGTCCGAACTTACGAAAGGCTGTTGGGGGTGTGGAAGATCTCGAAGCTCCTCTTGAAGAGGTTGCGGCCCTGCCGGTGACCCCTGACTCCATCATTATCGTGGAAAATCTAGAAACCGGTTTGGCCTTAGGAGACACTCCGGGTGCTATAGCTTTCATGAAGCTAGGCAATGCCGTGAATATTCTTGCCTCAATCCCATGGGTGCAAAATACCGATGCGGTGTACTGGGGAGACGTTGATACTCATGGGTATGTGATCTTAGATCGAGCGCGCCGTATACTCCCCGGTTTGAAGTCGGTATTGATGGACAAAGAGACGCTCCTCAAGCATCGAAATCTATGGGGAGAGGAATTTCCACAGAATTGTGGTGTGGAGTTACCGAGTCTTCTGGGGCACGAGATAGAGGTCTATGAAGGTCTGTGCCGACAGACCTGGGGAAGAAGTATCCGACTAGAACAGGAACGAATTCCATGGGCCTCTGCCGTGCAAGCGCTGGGAAAAGCCCTTGGCGGACCAAGCGCTTCCATGAACTGCTAGGTTAAACCTCCTGTAGGTATTGTCTTGTCCCTATTCTGCACTCTGCAATTAAGAATGACCGTGGAAGTGCCCTACACTGCAGCGGCGTTCCTCAGCAAAACGATGCGCTGCCTCACCTTAAGGCAAAGGATTAAGATCACCCAACCGACGCTCTGCCCACTCGATCAGCGTCTCGCCGACGTTCCCAAGAGTCCGGGATTCCCTCTTTGCATACATCTCCGTACTCCCTCGCACGATCGACCAGAGGCAGAGCGAGTCTACGAATTACAAGCCGGACTATATGAGTTTCAATTCAGGAAAGTCTTGTTTGTATCGTTTCGGATCGAGTGTCATGAGACGATCCGCCTGCGCCAAGGCATGCGATCCAATGATGAAATCAGCAAGCAAACGCCTCGGCCCTTGTTGCGCGGTTCTTCGTCGCCGCTTTGCGTACCGTGCAAACCGCCGGCCAGCCTCAAGCCATACGCGTTGTTGAAACTCGAAGTCGACGTCGATGCCTGTATCCGCCAGAAAGCTGTTCACAAAGGATTCCGTGGCCTTAGGATACGCCAGCAACTCCGCGTAGACTGGCGCGCCTACAACTAAACCGCCCTCAGTCTTTACATTGCCGAGGGTTTTCGCTATATCTGAGGCTAGGGGTTCCTTGGACCAAAGGGCGGAAAGCACGTTGGTATCGATTGCCGTTCTCATTGTTCCTGAGTTTCTTCGTCGCGCAGGGTCTGGATCCAGGCATTTACCTCATGCACCCCGGAAAAGGCGGGCAGCGCACCCACATATTTTGCGAATGGATTTTCAGGTGGGCGCGCGGGACGGATGGTTGTTCGATCATTCTCAACGACAAATTCCACGCGATCTCCCTCTTTCAGCCCGAGGCGATTGCGGATCTCACGAGGTACTGTGATCTGTCCCTTACTGCTAATTGTGCTAGAACGCGCCATCTTTACCTCCCCTCTTTACAGTAAGGATATCACAATTTGCATTATGGAAACGAGTCCGGATCTTGGACCGGTACGAGCCTTAGATAGGACTGAAAGGCGAGGGTTCCCATCGAACCGCGTAGACGTTCTCTCGCCCACTAATCTAAAGAGGGGTCGAAATACCGACCTTTGATTCGCCATAGTGCCACAAGCAATAGGTCGGCGCTGATGAAGTGCCGGCAGTTAGCGTAATTCGGAAGGAATTCGCGCGCAAAGGTCGTTTTGCCCACGCCGTTCGGTCCCGCAATGATGTAAATACTCGGACTCATAGGAGAGCGTTGACGATGATACGGGAGATCGCTCTCGACATGTTCCGAGGCAACTTTCCTTTCCCTCCCAATTTTCATCTTCTTCTTATTTGTGTGGGTGAGAGTGCCGCCCTCTCCACCACCTCAGTTCGGGTGACCGCCGTTTCTCGATGTTTACTCCAAAAAGCGCGTAAACAAAGACTTCTGAGACAACCTCTCATGGCTATAAGTTCGAGGTTTACGCTGGCGGCCCCACAAGTCAGCCACCAACACAGACACTATGAATTCAAGGGAAGGAAAATCAATGACTTACAGAACTGGCGGAGAGGGTGGGATTCGAACCCACGGTAGGGGTTAACCTACACACGCTTTCCAAGCGTGCGCCTTAAACCGCTCGGCCACCTCTCCGGCGCTGCGAACAACCTTACTAACTTAGCAGAAACCGATGGTTCACGCACATCGCGGGGCAGCAGAACGCCACAAATGAAGCGATGCGCCATATCGAGGGATGAGAGCAAGGTGGCGTGAGGCGAGTGAGTTGAGTAAGCTAGGGCGCGGCGCAGCAGACGCATCCCATGGCTGAAGTTCCCGAGCACATCGGTCCCTACCGCATACTTTGCAAAGTTGGCGAAGGCGGAATGGGAGTGGTGTACAAGGCGGAGGATTCGCGGCTGGGGCGTGTCGTAGCGCTCAAGTTGATTCGCGAATTTGACGGGGACGATTCCCGGCGCCGCCGATTTTGGCAAGAGGCGCGCGCGGCGGCGCAGGTAGCTCATCCGAATGCCTGCCGGATTTACGACATCGCGGAAGAGCAGGACCGCCTGGTCCTGGTGATGGAGTTCATTGAGGGCGAATCGCTGGCGCGTCGCGTCGAGCGCGGTTCCCTTCCCGCTCAGGAAGCAGGGCAGATTGCGCTGGCGCTGCTCTCCGCGCTGGAAGCGTTTCATAAGATAGGGATCGTCCACCGAGACCTGAAACCCGGCAACATTGTGCTTTCCAATGGCGGGACGAAGCTCCTGGACTTCGGGATTGCCAAGCACGTTCCTCTGAATTCG
>Ga0099794_10000533_pt1 | contig 12757 bp, 13 predicted proteins | sample Rivendell_Oct201_10_FD_77320 | JGI IMG/M metagenome (GOLD analysis project Ga0099794, IMG submission 77320) | Vadose zone soil microbial communities from the Eel River Critical Zone Observatory, Northern California, USA -... | ecosystem: Host-associated > Plants > Roots > Rhizosphere > Soil ... | reverse complement strand
TACGTCTGGGTGATCAAGGACGGCGCCGAATACAAGATGTACTACTCGGCCAACGACGCCGGGAACTTCTGGCGGGTGGCGCTGGCCGTCTCCACCGACGCGCTCAACTGGACGAAGGTCCCCGGCAAACAGTTCGGAGGCTCCGTACTCGATCTCGGTCCCGCCGGCAGCTTCGACGTCGCCTGCGCCTACCAGCCGTCGGTGTTCAAGGAGCGGGACCAGCTCTACCGCATGTGGTACCGCGGCTGTCAGGCGCCGGGCGCGTTCGGTGGGCCGAGCCGCGGCGTGATCGGCTACGCCGAGTCCAACGACGGTCGGACCTGGGTGAAGGCCAGGCAGCCTGGACCCGTCGGCGAGGCCCTCTCGGTGGGCGCGCCCGGCCAGTTCGACTCCGCCGGCCTGACCACGCCGTCGGTCTTCCTCGATGGCAACACCTGGACCATGTACTACGCCGGCTTCGACACCACCGGACAGTTTCTCACCGGCCTGGCCCGGGCCCCGCGGCGATGAGGGCATCCGGGATTGCTTTCCTTCCCCTTGCTCTGGTCGCAGGCGCCGCGCGGGCGCAGACCATGCTCGACCAGGAGCAGCGGCTCATCGAGATCCATTCGCTGCTGATCGCGCTGCAGCCTGGCAATGCTCCCGGCGCATATCGGGCGGGCGAGCTCAGCCTGGGGCTCGAGATCATCGTCATCCCGCCTATCGACGGCACCACAGGCGGCAAGCGGCAGATCACGGCCTCCGATCGAACCCCCGTCTTTCCCCGCCCGCGATTTGCGATCGGCCTCCCCGCGCCCGAGGATTTCCGAGCCTTCGTCGGACTCGCCTATATCCCCCCGATCAAGATCAACGAGGTGAGCTCGCACCAGGGGGGCCTGGAAGCGGGACTCGCTTGGGACCAAGGGGGCCCGCTCTCCGCCGGAATCCGCGGTTACGTAGTTGTGGCGAGGTCGCAGAGTCCCGTCACCGAGCCGACCACTCGCGACACGCTCGATACGGTCGATTTCGGAGCTGATCTGGGCGCAGGCTACCGCTTCGACTTCGGGCTCGGCAGCGTGACGCCGTTCGCCAGCGTCGGCATCTCGCGCATCTGGGGAGAGTTCCACGTCACCAGCGACAACTCGGTGCTCACCAGCAGGACCACGAACCCAGGGATCACCGGTGGCGTGCGGCTCTTCTCGAAGCTGGGCGTCGAGGCGGTGGCCGAATTGGTGGTCTTCCCAGGACGCCTGGTGCATCCGAGCTTCAGTCTCGCGTGGGTCTTCGATCTGTCTCCCAAGCGCTGATTTCGAGTCTCGACCGGCAGTTGGGGTCCGGTTTTGTGTCGGCCCTCGCGATCAAGTTGCGCAAGCCACGGTCTCTTGCAATGCTCCCGCCTGCCGGCCACTCCGGCTGGAACGAGGGCATCATGCGCAAGCTCGCAACCGCCGTCGCCGTCGCATTCGTCGCTCTGTCCGCGCACGCGGCTTTGGCCTGCGAAGACAAGGTAGAGACCGCGGAGCAGCCGCGGCAGAAGCCGGCCGTCGCGGAGAAGAGCAAGAAGCAGAGCAAGCAGCAGCAGAAGGCGAAGAAGACCGACGCCTCCGACAAGACCACGGTGGCGCGCGCCGACAAGGGCTGATCGTCCGGAGCAGGCCGGCTCGAACTGCGGCCGCGACTACTCGAAGTGGACGGCGGAGGTATTTCCGCCGCTGACCACGACCGCGATCCGCGACCCGGCTCGTGCCTCGAAGCGACGCGAGAGCAGGGCCGCCAGCGCGGCCGCGCCGCCGGGCTCGGCTGCGATGCGCAGCGTGGTCCAGAGCGCTTGCTGCGCCTGCGCGATCTCCTGGTCGGTGACGAGCACGACGCGCTTCACGTGGCGCTGGGCGATGGGAAAGACTCGGGCGCCCACGCGTAGCGGCGCGAGCGAGTCGGCGGCGATGCCCCCGGTTGGCGCGTCCACCGGCTCTCCCGCCTCGAGCGCCCGCGTGAGCGTCGGGGCCAGCTCGGGCTCGACGCCGACGACGCTGACCCGATCCATGAACCAGGCGGCGATGCCGCCGATGAGACCTCCGCCGCCGACCGAGACGAGCACCGCGTCGAGCGCGCCCGCCTGCTGCTCCAGCTCGAGACCCAAGGTGCCGGCGCCCATCAGGGTCTCGTCCTGGTCGAAGGCGTGCACCGGCATCGCGCCCGACGAGGCTGCCCAGGCCTCGCTGGCCGCGAGCGCGTCGGCATAGCGGTCGCCAACCAGCATCAGCTCGGCGCCGCAATCGCGGATGCGGTCGACCTTCGCCTGGGTGGAGATGCGCGGCACGTAGATGCGGGCCGGGATCTTGAGGTCGCGGGCAGCGTGCGCGACTGCCGCGCCGTGGTTGCCGCCGGAAGCAGCGACGACTCCTGCCGCCGGCACGCGCCGCAGGAGCAGATTCGCGAAGGCGCCGCGGGCCTTGAAGGAGCCCGACTGCTGCAGCAGCTCGAGCTTGAGCACGAGCGTGAGGCCTGGGAGGCCGAAGTCGCGACCGTCCACTTCGACGATGGGCGTAAAGCGGATGTGCGGGCGGATCAGCGCCACGGTGGCAGCGATCTGCTCGGGGCCGACGCTAGAAGGACTCACGGTGCACCCGGCGGGCCTCGGCAATGCGCTTCTCGGTCGCGGCGGTGGAAGTGCGCTCCTCGATCCGCTTCGCCTTGATCAGGCCCGAGCCGGCAAGTGTCAAGCGGAAGCCACCTGTGCTACCGCGCGGGCTTGCTCCTGCGCGCCGCCGGCTTCGGCAGCGCCGCTCCGCGCGGGATCACGTCGATGACGACGACCGGGTCGTCCTTCTCCACCAGGTTCTGCTCGGCGCGCAGGAGCGCGGGCGGCACCGCGTGGGTGAACCAGAGGCGGGCGTCCCTCGCGCCGGCGAAGAGGCTGATCGGAAACGGGATCTTCGGATGGAGCGTGAACAGGTCGGCGGCGAGCTCGCGGCCTGCGGCGCGGACGTGGACGCCTTGCTGCCGCGAGATCTCCAGCGAGACCGTGCGCGGCTTCGGCGTGAAGGCGACGAAGGTCAGCTCGCGACGCGCGTCTTTCTGGAGCTCGTCTCGCAGCTGCGCGACGGCCAGCGCGGTCGAGTATCCGGTGAACGCCTTGCCCGCAGGGAGATCCAGCTTCTCGGTCCAGGTTCTCGGGCTTGCCCTGGTTGAAATGCGTGACGGTCGCCTTGCCGGTGCGGAAGTCGACCTCGATCCGCCGGAGGTTCGCCTTGCCGCGGCGCTCGACCCAGCGGAAGCTGTCCTGTGCGAGCTCGGGCTCCAGGCGCAGCCGGTCGTCCTCGATGGCGACGCGGCCGTCCTTGAAGCGCCACACCGAGTGCACGACGAGCCGGTTGCCCTCGAGCTTCTGGGTGAGCTCGCCATCGGCGATGAGCTTGCCGCTCTGATCGCTCATCGAGGGAAAGCCGTGCAGGTCGGCCTGCGGATACCGCAGCGCCACGCCCCAGCTCGGCAGGGAAAAGAGCAGGGCGCAGAGCGACAGCGTTCGAGTGATCGGGTCCACCGCCGGACAATGGGCATTGGGCGATCGGAACGCAGAGCGACGGGCAGGCAGGCAGCCGGCTGTCCATCGAGGAGCGCGAAAGCCCGTTGGCGCTCGGGCCTTCGCGCTCCTGGTCAGACGGGGCTTAGTCTTTTTCTCCCCGCGAGGCAGGGAGCACTTCCCAGGCAGGGTTGTCGCCGTGCTGCTGGCTCCAGAACCAACGCCAGCCGTCCCGCCACACCTTGGGGATCTTGGCGCCGAGGATGCCGTGGATCGACGGATCGCCGTCGGAGACGTGCACGCCGGTGATCTCGTTGTCACCGTCGTTCTTGCCCGTTCCGCCGAATGCCGAGTCGAGCGTTGCGGAGGGATCGCGACCTTCGGCCAGCCAGCGGATCGGTTGCGCTCCACTCGAGTAGTCGATGGTGACGTCGAATACGTAGCCCGAATCGAGGGCCTTGCGCTGGGTGTGCAAGGTGTCTCCCGCGTCTTCGACCGCCAACAACTGATCTCGCGAGAGGAACTGGACGTTGTCGAAGCCCGCGTGCGCCTTGTTCCCCCGGTAGAAGAGCGAGAGCGTGCCCTGGTCCGCCGACGGATCGCGCTGCACGACCTTGAAGAGTGACGTCCAGCCGCCGGCGCCACCCGCGCCCGTTTCGGGGTCGCCGTTCTCGGGGCTGGTGGCGTTGGTGTCGCCGGTCTCGTCAAAGTAGAACTCGCGGAAACCGGTGCCGGGGCGGAAGACGCCGTTCTCTGGCCGTTTGAACGGTGTCCCCTGCGCCGCCTTCGCCGCCACGTTCGCATTGAACGGGGCGCTGCCCTGGACGGCGGTATCGTGGATGGTCACCCACCTGGTGTCGAACGACTGCCCGTAGGTGCGCAGCGCGACCTGATCCGGAGCGAGGAGGGTGGCCTGCGACTCGAAGGTGACCGGATGTCCCGCATTCATGACCTGCAACACCTGGAGCTTCCCGTTGTGGAGATCGCCGGGCTCGTTCGGCACGTACCGATAGACGTAGCTGTTCGGCTGCCGTGCGGTGGTTCCCTGCTTGTTCGGTCCCCCGATGTCCTCGACGATCCAGAGGTTGCCGCGCGAGTCGTTCTGGATACCCTCGTAGCCGCCGCGTCCGAGCGCGCCGGACACGTCCTCCACCTCCGACGGGTAGGTCGCGGTGGCCGCATAGGTCGGATTGGCGGCGCTCTCGGTGGTGAACAGCAGGCGTTTCGCGAACGGGTCCCAGGTCGAGCCGTCGATGGTAGCGATCGTCTTGCCCGCAGTGTCACGGGTTGCCATCAGCGTCACCCGATGCGCCGTGTCGGCGTCGAGGTTGATCCGCGTGATGTACCCCTGCTTTTCGCCCGCAACCGTAGCGGCAAGCTCGTGGCCCTGGAAGAGGAAGTGCGTGCCGTAGTCATAGTCGCGGTCGGGGCCCTTCTGGTCCTTCAGGACCAGGTAGGTGTTCTTGTCCGGCTCCGTCTTCTGCGCCTCGACCGGTGTCGCTGCCGTCGGGACCATCTGCGGCACTGCCGGGTTGTCGGGGCTCGGGATGTCGTTCTCGTAACCGTACCAGCCGATGATCCCCTGCGGGTTTTCGAGCGCCATCGAGCCTTGCGCGACCATGGTCTGGCGGAGCTCGGTCGAGAGCCGCGACGCCGGAGCGTAGCCCATGGCTTTGGAATTGGGATGCTCCAAGTCCGTGAGCGAGGGTCCTGACGACCGTGACTGTGCAACGGCTGCTGTAACGGTCGCCACAAGGCCTGCTGCAACGAGAGTCCAACTGATTCGACGATTCATGCTCTCCTCCTTGAAGGGGAAGTCCTCGAGGCCGGCGGATGCTAGTGAGCCCGTCAGTTCTCGTCGGCCAACGTTTGGTTACGTGAAGGCGGCGGATTGGTGACCGCCTGGCGAATGCAACCAACAGCGATGCGTTGAATCCGCTCGTGCGAGAACCGTACCAATCGTCCAGAGCGTCAGCCCACCGGCTCCGGGCAGCGGAGTCCGGCAGGAAGCTGACGTTTGCGTCGAAAACCTCATCGAACATCGGTTCGTCTCTCCGTCCATGGGACTCACCGGTGCATGGCGCGCGACGTGCAACGCGCCAAGCAGCGAGCGAGCGATGCCGACACACACTCCAGCCAGAGCTCACCGTCCGTCGATGACGACCGCGCCCTTGTTGAGCGCGATCCTGGCTTCCGGGTGCGCCACCACGAGCGCGTCGTGGCGGGAACGAGCGGCGGCACCGCAGGTCAGCGTGTTCTACGCCACGGACCGGAGAATGCAACCGCCCCCGACCGGGAGTTGCAGCGCAGGTGCCCTGGGCTCGCCGCCGGTGCGTTTCGGAGGGGAGCGTGGCACGGGTGTCCTCTCCTTCGGGGTGTTCCCCGTGAAGCTTCCCACCGCGCAGCGACTCGGCGAAACGCCGCCGATCATCGAACGAGCCGCGTGCTCGTCGCCGGACCCGGTCTACCTTGCCGGGGCAAACCAGGAGTCGGAAGAGGAGTTCGCGCAATCCGTCGGCAGCGCGCTGGAGTGGGCGCGCGCCAAGGAGATCCTGGTGTTCATCCATGGCTACAACTTCGGATTCGACGAGGCCGTGATCTGGGCTGCGCAGCTCAAGCACGACCTCCGCTTCGAGGGCGTCATTGTCGTCTACAGCTGGCCGTCGCGTGGAAGCCGCTGGTCGTATCTGGCCGATCTGAACAATGCCGACTGGACCACGCCCCACCTCGCGCGGTTCCTCGAGACTCTCGCCTCGCGCGCAAACGGCGCCCCCATCCACCTCCTCTCGCACAGCATGGGGAGTCGCGCGACGCTCTCAGCGCTGCACGGCCTCGCCGTCGAGCGGCGCGAAGGACCGCCTCCTCATTTCGGGCAGATCATCTTTGCCGCTCCAGATGTCGACGCGGACGTGTTCCGCCACCTCGTGCCTCCCGTGCTCTCCTTGGCGGAACGGGTCACGTTGTACACGGCCTCGGACCTCGCTTTGCGGATTTCAGGATGGCTGTTCGCGTACCCGCGGGCCGGGGACTCGGAGCCTGAGCTGGTCCTGGTGAGCGGGATGGACACCGTCGACGTGACCGCGGTGGACGACAGCCGCATGCGGCACGACTACTTCCTCGAAAACGAACGGGTGCTTGCCGATATCTTCCAGCTCCTCACGTACGGGGCGCCGCCGCAAACGCGGTTCCGGCTCTTCGGCGTGCAGTTGCGCGGGCTCCTGGTCTGGCAGTTCCGGTCTTGATCGAGATCAATGGATTCCATACTTGCGAAGCCGGTAGTAAAGCGTCGACCGGTTGATGCCCAGATCGCGGGCCACGTCTGCCTTGTGCCCGTGGTGCGTCTCGAGGGCCTCGACGAGCCGCTTGCGCTCCATCTCCTCGAGCGCGTCATCGAGCTCGCGCGGAGGGTGGTCGACCGGCGCCGGGCGCGCGCCGAAATAGAGGTCGGCCGCGGAGATCTCTGTTCCACGCGCCAGGATCACCGCCCGTTCCATCACGTTCTCGAGCTCGCGGACGTTTCCCGGCCAGGCGTATCCGCAGAGTTTCTCCACCGCGCCATGGGAAAGCGCGGACACGTTTCTACCGAAGGCGGCGACGAAACGCGCACGGAAGTGGCCCGCGAGCTGCTCCACGTCGCCCGGGCGATCCCGGAGCGGGGGAATGCGAATGGGAAAGACGTTGAGCCGATAGAACAGATCCTCCCGGAATGCCCCTGACGCCATCGCGGCTTCGAGGTCGCGGTTGGTAGCGGAGATCACGCGCACGTCCACCCGGATGGTCTCGGTGCCGCCCACGCGCTCGAATTCCCGCTCCTGGAGCACGCGCAGCAGCTTCATCTGGACCTCGGCGGACATGTCGCCCACCTCGTCGAGAAAGAGCGTCCCCTCGTTGGCGAGCTCGAAACGCCCGCTCCTGCGCGACACCGCCCCGGTGAATGAACCCCGCTCGTGCCCGAACAGCTCGCTCTCCAGCACGCTGGCGGCAAGCGCGGCGCAGCTCACGCGCACGAAAGGGCGCTCCGCTCGCGGGCTGAGCGAGTGGATCATGCGGGCGACCAGCTCCTTGCCGGTGCCGCTTTCGCCGCGGAGCAGGACCGTCGCCGTGGTCGGGGCTACCCGGTGCACCAGCTCCAATGCCGCCGCGAGGGCCGGCGCCTGTCCGACGATCTGGCCTTGGTTCCATGCCGCGCTTTCCTCACGCTTGAGGTACTCGTTGTGCCGCGCGAGCCTTTCGACCAGCCGCCGGTTCTCCACCACCAGGTGGTGTCGCTCCACCGCCTGCCTGATCGCACCCCCCAGGTCGGCCGCTTCGAAGGGCTTCTGCACGTACCGATAGACCAGCCCCGAATTGATCGCCTGCGAGAGCATCGGGACGTCGCCGTAGGCGGTGAGCAGGACGCCCACCGCGTCGGGCCGGGCTTTCCCCGCTCGGCCGAGAAGCTCCAGCCCGCTCATTTCCGGCATCCGCTGGTCGGACACGATTACCGCAATCGGGTGCTCCTCGAGCAGCTTCAGCGCTTCGGCGCCGCTCCCCGCAAACAGGAGCGGATGGGACCGCTTGAACGAATAGCGGATGACGTCGAGATTGTCCGGCTCGTCGTCCACAGCCAGTACGGGGTACCGGGAAAAGTCGATGTCGGTCCCGCCCATGTTGCCTCTCAATCGACCTGCAACGGAAGCATGACGTCGAAGCGAGTCCCAGCCGGCATCCTGCTCTTCACCCGGATGGATCCCCGGTGTCGCTCCACGATCCCGTGGGCGATGGAGAGACCCAGCCCGGTGCCGCGCCCGACTTCGCGGGTGGTGTAGAACGGCTCGAAAATCTTGGACATCGCATCGGGAGCGATCCCGGATCCCGTATCCTCGACGGATACCGTGAGTGCGCGGGTCTCACGTGCGGTGGTGAGCGTGATCGTTCCGCGCCCCTCGATGGCTTGTACGGCATTGCTGAGGAGGTTCACGAAGAGCTGTACCATGGCCCCCGGGTAGCACCGGAACCGGCCATCGGGGCAATAGCGCCTGACGACCTCGATTCGAGGGTCGATCTCGTACCGCAGCAGCCCCACCGCGGAGTCGAGAAGCCGGCCCACGTCCTCTTCGCGGAACGGTTCCCCCTCGTCCTGACGGGCGAAAGTGGTGAGGCCGGCCACGATCTCGCGGCTGCGCTGGACGCCGTTGCGCAAAGTGCGCAGGACCTCGTCGACCTCCGCGATCGCCTCGGGAAGGCCTCGCCGCTCCACCTGCCGCGCTGCCTCGCCGTGCTCTCCCGAGTCGTACAGCGCCAGGACGGCCCGGACATCCGTGAGGGTCGCCTCGATGGGCGCGAGCGAGTTCGCGATGAAATTGATGGGATTGTTGATCTCGTGCGCGACGCCGGCGGCAAGGCGGCCGATCGATGCCATCTTCTCCGCGTGCACGACCTGCGCCTGCGCCGTGCGAAGCTCGCGCACCGTGCTCTCGAGCTGGGCGGTGCGTTCGGCGACCTTCTCCTCGAGGCCCTCATTCAAGATCAAGACCTTTTGGTGCTCCTGGGTCACCTTCTCCAGCAGGGCGACGTGGCGGGTGGAGAGATGGGTTCCCACCAGGGCGGCGCCGGCGGCGAGGATGAGCGCGTCGAACCATACCGTCCAAGGCACCGCCGGAACAGCGGCGAAGAGCGCGAGGAGCAGCGCGTAGCCGGTCACTGCAGTGACGATCAGGTACGCGCGCCGGATCGCGAGCTGTGCCGCCATCACCAGGAGCAGGTAGATGGCGACGGTCATCGCGGCCACCAGGGCGGCGTGATCGGGGACCGTGCGCATTGCGGCCCGCTGGAAGAGGAACACGACAGGAATGTCGAGGAGGGCGATGGCCAGCCACGAATGGCGGCAGATCCCCGGTCGCCGGAGGCTTGCGGCGTAGAGGGCGAGCGAAACTGCGCAGTAGGTGGCCAGGATCGGCAGGCGCGCACGGGCGCCCGGCACACCGCCGGCGAATGCCAGGACGATGCTCAGCGCCAGGAACGCGGACGTGAGCGCCGCTCGGAGCGCGAGCAGTTTCCGCGCATTCCGCAAGCGCTCCGGCTCGAGCGTCGCGGCCAGCAGACCGCGGTCCATCCCCGTATCGTAGAAGGCCCTCGCAAAAGTATCTAGAGGGCCTCCAGGAGTACGCGTCTCGCCCCGGGTCGGCCATCATCGGGGCCCTGGCTCCGTCAGTGCGGATCGAGTGCGCGCAGGCGCGCCGTCAGGCGGCGTACATCGAGCTGCAGCTCCGGCGAGAGCGGCCTTTTCAGCGCATCGCGAATCTCGAGATCGACGTCGATCAGCTCCTGCGAAGAAGCAAATTTCGTCTTGCGCTGCCGGTAACGCGCGCGCGTATCACCCAGGAGTCGATCGAGCGACAAGAGCTCGCTCTTCAAATCCCCTTCCTGCAGCGGCGCCGGCTCCAAGTGGACCTCCGATCGGGTGGTCGATTGTAACGTGTCCATCCGGTCCTGCCCGGTGCTTTCGCGAGCTATCAATGACGGCCGGCGTTATCCTCTCTCAACTCCGCCTCCCTTCCAAACCGCCTGGCCTTCGCCCGACGCGCCGAAGGCTTCGCCGGCGGTGGACAAGGGGCACCATGAACAGAGCCGGAATGACGCCGATCGCCGTCCGCGATCTGGCCAGCGGGGAGCGATCGAGTCGCCCGCGCGATACGCCGACTGCCGACGTGCCTGCCGATTTTCCCCGCGCCGGGGGCGTTTTCAGCGTCTCCGACGGCTGCCGTGCCAGCTATGGCGCGGTCGGCGGAAAGCACGTCACCCGCAACGTCAGGCCCCAGCCGCTCTCCTGGCGCATCGAAGGCGAGCAGTGCCTGGTGGCCCGCAGCGGTGGCGCCGCTCGGCGGCTGCGGCAATACCGCTTGTGCATCCTCGAGCGCGCGGGAACGCCGCTTCCCGAGGAGGCCGTTCCAGGATTCCAGACCATTCCGCCCTACGCATCGCCCTGAGGTTACTTCGACCCCTCCTTCTCGAAGAGCGGGAGATACTCGCCGTAGCCCTCCGCTTCGAGTCTCGCCACCGGCACGAAGCGCAGCGAGGCGGAGTTCATGCAGTACCGCAGGCCGGTGGGCGCCGGCCCGTCGTCGAAGACGTGGCCCAGGTGGGAATCCGCGAGCCGCGAACGGACCTCGGTGCGGGCGGAGAACAGCGAGCGGTCGGTCCTGGCGTTGACGACCTCCTCCCCGAGGGGTTTGGTAAAGCTGGGCCAGCCGGTTCCCGACTCGAACTTGTCCAGCGAGCTGAACAGTGGCTCGCCGGAGACGACGTCTACATAGATCCCCGCTTCGTGGTTGTTCCAGTACGCGTTGCGGAACGGCGCCTCGGTGCCCTCGTGTTGGGTGACCTGATATTGCTCGGGCGTCAGTTGCTTCTTCAACTCTGCATCGGAAGGCTTGCGGAAAGCCATGGTCCTCTCCTCGAACAATGCATGATGCGCCCGGGCCGGCGAGGTTGCGAGTGCGGCGCCCGCTTGCGCGTTACCCCGGAAACAGCATAGTTGCTGAATGGCCAGACCCTCTTCGCATCCATTTGACGTGCTCGTTAACCGTTTCGCCCAGCTTTTTGCCGACCGCATCGCGGCCGCGCTGCCCCGCGGAAGACTGCGCGACGGCGCAGCGGATCAGCGTGGAATGAGCAAGCTGCGCGGTCGCAAGCTGGACATGCGCTGCCGCTACCCGGGCTGCAAGAACCGATCGAAGGGGCCGCGGTTCCGCTTCATGTGCGAGGAGCATCGCAAGCTGCCCAAGGCGAAGCAGCTCGCCGCTCTCGCGAAGTCGGCTGCGAAGGACGCCGCAAAAGCCTGAACGGGGCACCGTGGCCAACGGGAACGTAGAGCGCGCCGTCGATTTCTACGGCCGTACGGCCGGAAGGTACCTCTACCCCCGGCCGCACGGCCTGCGTGAACCGGTACTCGCGAGCCAGCGGAAGGCCGTCATCGAGCTCGCGGCGCCCCGGTCCACCGATTCCGTGCTCGACATCGGCTGCGGCGCCGGAAGGCTGGCGGCGCTCCTTCGCCCCCGCGTCGCGAGCCTCTGCGGAGTGGACGCGTCCAGGGCAATGCTCGCTCTCGCAGGTCCGTGGCTCGACGAGCAAGTGCACGCGCGACTGGAGTCGTTGGCGCTGGATCGCACGTTCGACCTGGTGATTTGCTGCGGGGTCTTGGACTTCGTGGAGGACGCCGGAGCGGGGTTGCGCGCCATTCGACGGCACCTCGCGGCGGATGGCCGCGCCGTTGTCTCTGCCGCCGCGCCGTCGGTGGTGGGAATCGGATACGCGCTCGTCCGGAGGATGCAGGGCGTGCGGGTCCGCCTCTACACGTCGGACCGGCTCCGTGACGTCGCCGCGAGCTGCGGACTCCGGTGCACCGACGCCCGAACGCTGCGGGGCGGCAGCGTCGCGGTGGTCCTCGCGCGGTGAACCGCGCTTTCAGGACTCTTCGGACGAGGCATCGCTCTCGTGCGGGGCTTCCGGAGTGGTCGGAGCGGCATCGGGCGGCAGCACGTACCACTGGCGGCCATTCAGCTGCTGGCGCTTGAGCAGGCCCTGCCGCTCCATCTCCTGGAGCAGGCGGCTGAACGTCGAGAAACCTTGCTCCCGCTCGTCGAAGTCGGGTTCCTTGCGAACGATGGTCTCCTTGATCAACGAGGGGTTCAGCGGTCCCGTGGCCCGCGCGAGCAGGCTGGAGACGACCTCGCGCGCGATCGGCGGAATGTCGCGGCCCACGCTGGGAGAGCGAGACTTTCGCGCCGCGCCTGCCGGGGCGCGCTGCTCGCGGCTGGCCGCCTTCGCCTTGCCCGGGGGCTTCAGGTAGATGAACTCGTCGCAAGCCTTCATGAACAGGGGAGAGGTGGCCTCCTTGACGCCGAGGCCGATCAGCACGCGGTTGTTCTCGCGCAGCTTGTAGGCGAGAGGACAGAAGTCGCTGTCGCCCGACGCGATCGCAAACGTGTCGATGTGCTCGCGGGCGTAGCACAGCTCGAGCGCGTCGATGACCAGCCGCATGTCGGCCCCGTTCTTGCCGGCGCGCGTCGAGGGCGGCACGTCGATCAGCTCCACGCCGAAGTCGTGCAACCGCCGGGTGGCTTCGCGGAACCGGGACCAGTCGCAATACGCGCGCCTGAACACCACCTTCCCCTTCTCGAGCAGCCGGTCCATCGCAGGTTGAAGATCGAACGTGGCCGGGCTGATCCCCGTGTTGGTGACCAGGTTCTCGAAGTCGATGAACAGGGCGACGCG
>Ga0099794_10000532_pt1 | contig 12760 bp, 7 predicted proteins | sample Rivendell_Oct201_10_FD_77320 | JGI IMG/M metagenome (GOLD analysis project Ga0099794, IMG submission 77320) | Vadose zone soil microbial communities from the Eel River Critical Zone Observatory, Northern California, USA -... | ecosystem: Host-associated > Plants > Roots > Rhizosphere > Soil ... | reverse complement strand
GTCGAGATCGCGTATGGCGTCGCGCCCGGCTTTCAAGGACAGGGCTATGCGACGGAAGCGGCCGCGGCGTTGGTCGACTACGCACTCGGCACCCCTGGTGTGCGATTGGTCCGCGCGCATACGCGCGCTGAGCCTAACGCCTCGACCCGCGTGCTGCTCAAGAACGGCTTCCGACATTGCGGGATGGTCGTCGATCAGGACGACGGGCCCGTGTGGCGCTGGGAGCTGATCCCTGGGTCCTAGGAACCCACTTCCAGCGGAGTTTTTGCCTTCCCGCTAGCTTCTGCGCTGACAGTCGTTTATGTTGAATAGTTCATACGCTTGGCAGTGCCATAGGGCGAAGGGGTCGGACCATCAGGCGGCGCCTGCGGGCCTCGGCATCGGGTCGAGGTAGCGCGCACGGGCGCGCCGGGGGTGACTCGGCGACCCTCCCCACGCACCAGCCAGCCTTAACTACGGCGCACCACGCCTTCACCAAGAGCCCGACGCGGCATGCGAGCGTCGTTCACTTCCCCCACACGGGGAACGTGCTACGAGTTTGTCCGGCGCGCGGGCAGGAAAGTACCTTATGACACCGCAGCAGCAACACAGCCATTTGACCCCCCCCCGACCCACGCACAAAGAACCACCGGCCCACGCGCCCAATGCGGCGCTGATGATCGACTTCGACAACGTGACCATGGCGATCCGCTCGGATCTGCAGACCGAGTTGAAGCGCCTGCTCCAGTCTGAGATGATCCGCGGCAAGGTGGCCGTGCAACGCGCCTACGCCGACTGGCGCCGCTATCCGCAGTACATCGTGCCGCTCTCCGAGTCCTCGATCGATCTGATCTTCGCGCCGGCTCATGGCGCCAACAAGAAGAACGCCACCGACATCCGGCTCGCGATCGATGCGCTCGAGCTGGTCTTCACACGCCCTGAGATCGGCACGTTCATTCTCCTTTCTGGCGACTCCGACTTCTCGTCGCTCGTGCTGAAGCTCAAAGAGTACGGCAAGTACGTGATCGGCGTTGGCATCCGGGAATCGTCGAGCGATCTGCTGATCCAGAACTGCGACGAGTACTATTCCTACAACGAGCTGGCGGGCTTCACCAAAGCCAGTGACGTGGAGTACGTGAAGCGCGATCCGTGGGAGCTCGTCGTCGAGGCCGTCAAGCAGATGACGGCGCACAACGACGTCATGCGCTCCGACCGCCTGAAGCAGGTCATGCAGGAGATCGATCCCAATTTCGACGAGAAGGACGCCGGCTTCTCGCGCTTCAGCAAGTTCGTGATCGAGGCCGCACGCCGCGGCCTGATTACGCTGACCCGCCTGGACAATGGCCAATACGAGATCGCCCTGGGACCGCAGGTCGAAGGTGCACCGGCGCAGCCGGCGCTAGCGACACTCGCCGAGTCGAACGAGCGGAGCGCCGGGAGCCGCAGCGCGGCGGCCCCGCGGCCCGAGCGGGAGGGCCGGGGGAGTGCGCGCCGCAGCGGTCGCGGTCGCGGTGGACGAGGCCGGGGTGGAGATCGTGAAGAGCAACCGGCGGCTGGCTCGGAGCCCGCGGCGGCGCCAGCGGAACAACCGGAAGCGCCCGCCGCGAAGTCCGGCTTCTCATTTGGCGACGCGTTCGGCTTGTTGAAACAGGCAGTGGGCCGGATCGGCATGGACGAGGACCAGCCTTCACCTGCGGGCGAGGAAGCGACCGCCCGCGAGGAAGAGGAAGCACCGCGTCCAGTCCTTGAGGCACCGACGCGCGAAGCGCAGGAAGAAGAAGACGACATTCCCATGCCGGCGTCATCGGCGCCGCCGCCACCGTACAGCACGCCGTCGCCTTCTGCCCCAGGTATCCCGATGCGCAGCCCCCGCTTCCGGCGCGGCTCGCGCGGCGGCAGCCATCGTCCCGGCGCCGGGGGAGGCATTCCCGAGATCCCGAAGATCGGCGTCGTCGAAGTGGATCCGAATTTCCGCCCGCGTGGTGATATGATTGCGCCTCCGGCTCCTCCAGCGGCGCAGCCGCCGCCGTCGAAGCCGCCAGTCGTTGGTGGTGGTGAGCCGGCCGATCGGGGTGGGCGCGGTCGTGGTCGCGGAGGTAGAGGCCGCGGTGAAAACGGCGAGCGCGGCGAACGCAGTGAGCGCGGCGGTCGTGGTCGTCGCGGTGGTCGCGGGGGCCGTGGCCGCGGACCGCGACGCTACGAATCGGAAACACCCGACATCACGAATCACTCGTCCGGAGAGTCGGCGTCGCGTCCAGCGCCCACCCCGCCGCCGGCGCCCACGCCCCAGGGGACGCCAGCAGCTCGTCCCGCTGCCGCCACCGAAAGCGAGCCCGGTGAGTCGTTCTGGTCGAAGGTGAAGCGCGGTCTCACGGGTGGCGGGGGTGGCGGGGGCGGCGGGGGCGGCGGGGGCGGGGGGGGCGGGGGGGACGCATAGCGGTGCGACGTCCGGCAGTCCAGGCGAAGTTCTACGCGCGACCGACGGAAGAGGTCGCGCGTGGCCTATTAGGCCGCATCCTCGTCAGTGATATGGGCGGGCGCGGACGACAGACGGCGGGCCACATCGTCGAGGTCGAAGCCTACGTCGGTCCCCACGATCCCGCGTGTCATGCTTTCGGGCATCGACGCACGGCGCGCACCGAACCACTCTACGGCGCGCCGGGGACAGCATACATCTATTTCACGTACGGGATGCATTGGTGTCTGAACGCCGTCACCGAGCCGCAAGACTTCCCCGCAGCCGTCTTGATCCGCGCACTCGAACCCATCGCCGGACTGGAAACGATGCTCCGCCGGCGCGGCGCCGAACCGCTATGCGCCGGGCCCGCTCGACTCTGTCAGGCGCTGGGAATTACGGGCGATCTGAACGGCGCTTCGCTGCAGGATGGTCCGCTGCGGATCGTGGAAGGATCAAAGCCAAAGCGGACCGCCGTCGTCAGCGGTCCGCGTATTGGTATTTCCCAAGCGACCGACTGGCCGCTGCGCTTCTATATCAAGGATTCGCCCTGGGTCAGTGCTGCTCGGTAATGCCTTCCTTGGAGGTGCCGAGGCTTAAGCGGATCCCGCCCTGAAACGTGTGGGTGTTGCTCTGGAGCAGGAAGTTGGCCGCGCTCGAGGTCAAGAGATAGTGCGCAAAGACGTTGAGCTTGCTCGAGTAGTTGATCTGTAGACCTCCCATGACCCAGAAAAACGCCTTGCTTGCCGCAGTGTGCACGCGGTCGTCCGCCTCGACCGCCTGCGACGTGTTGCAGCCGGTGCAATCGACGGTCGGATTCAAAACCTGCATGATGGCAAACCCGCCACCGGCGAACGGCTCGATGACTTTCTGAGCCGGGAAGGCGAGCACGCCAAACATGATGCGCCGCATATCGCGGAACGTGACGTCGCGGAAACTGGGCCCTACGGAGGAGGCGGTGGAGTTGGGATCAAAAATCACCGTCTGCGCCGCGGTGAGGAAAATCGCCTGCTCGTAGGCCACGTACAGTGCTGTCCGCCGCGACTTGATGAGCCAATGGCCGCCGACGATCGGGTCATAGACGTAGGGTTGTGAGACCGTCTTGGAGATGAAGGCACCACCCTGCGCCCCCCAGTACCATTGGAAGTTGGTGTTGAAGCCATGGCCCTGCTGCGGCGGAATGAAGAAGTAGGAGATGCCGGCGGAGCCCTGAACTTCACCAGTGAACGCGTTAGCGTAGAAAGGGTTGTCGGGCCGGTATTGGGCGCGCACGTCGCCGCGCACGGCTACGTGCGACCCCACGAAGGCGCGGAAACCCAGGCCGCCGTTGACCATGTGCTGCGTGAAGTTGTAGGGCGGATCCTTCCCGAACACCATCCGCGAGTAGCCGCCCGACGCAAGAAAGGTGAGGCGGTCGCTCGCTGGAAAGTTCAGGACAAGACTGGCGCTGACCGTGTTGACGGTGATGTCTTGTGTTTGCGCCAGGTTCTTCGTGGCGACGTAGTCGCCGGTAATCTCGAGCGCGACGCGGTCACTGAGGTTGTAGCCGATGCGCGCGCCGCCGCCGAAGCCGTTCTTGATGAGGAACGAGCGGTCGAAGCGCCACCACGATCCGAAGCCGCCGAACTCGATGTTCTGCGCGCGCTGCGCTGCGGCGGGAACCGTCACCAAGGAAACGAATCCCACCAGGAGAATCAGCCGCTTCATCGGGACACCTCCCCACGGCTCCGCTATGGAGCCGCCAACAGGACCGCGTTGAAGAGCAGCTTGAAGGTGCCGTGGGTCTGACCCCGGAACTGGGGCCGGAACCCGAACAGGATCACCCGTCCGCTGCCGACCGGTGCCTCTACCAGGGCCGCCTTGCCCTCGAGCCGCTCCTGGTAGCGGGCATAGCCCGATCGCAAGGGCGCCGCGGGATACGTCGCCAAGGCCCGCGCCGGGGCCGAAATGGTGAAGGCGGCACTATTCTCGAAGTAGATGTCGAGGGAGTCAGGCACCCCGAGCGTAACTGGGCTCGCCCCCCTCTCCACCCCTCCCAAAAGCACACCGAAAATAGAGCCTGGGGCGTAAAATCGCAAAACTTGAGGACCCGACGCCTCACCACCTAGAACGTTGGCCACCGGGAGGTTAAGGCGTGTAATCGCGAAATTACTTGAACGATCGAGGCAAACGAGCGTGCCACCACCCCGAACAAAGTCCGAAACTGCGTTCGCTCCCGACTCACCCATCCCACCCGAGTACTGTACCGGAATACGAGTCGAATCGAGACCGCGAATCATCGAACCGGACTCAGCGTCGGGCAATACAATCACGTCGAAGCGCTGCCTGACCCCTCCTCTTCGCAGATCGCTGTCGTGCAGTGTCGTGTAGCTGATCCCATATTGCTCGAAAAGCCACCTCGTCCACCCCTCGTCCACGTTGGCAACCCACGGCTGATACAACCCGATGCGTGGCAGCCGTTGCCGCGTGACAGATCTATCGACCGCGGCGGTCGTGCGTGTCGCCGTCACCGTGAATCCGTGACGAGCTGCCTGCTCCGCGAGAATAGCGCGCGCCTTCGGGCCACGCACGATGAGGCTGTCACCCGCGACCGTGACGGATTGGCCTGCTGATAACAGTTCCGCGATCGCGCGTGACTCGGCGTTGGTCCGATTTCTCAAGACAAACACATCGCCCCCCCCGCCCCCCCCACGCGCCGCGGGGCCGTCGATTCTGCCGGGGGTAGGCGTCACGCTGTCTACTTGCACGAGGTTCGCGGTGAACGGCGCATTCACTACGTCAGCGCGGACGTTCATCGTAAACGGCAGCGTCCATCCGGCGACGTCGTACGGCGGACGGTCGCCGACCGGCGTGTACTGCTGGGGCTCGAGGAGGTCTTTGGCGTGGGCGCGGAACGGCTGTCCCATCGGCACGACCAGCGAACCGGCAGGATAGCGGCGTCCTTGGGCCGTGAATGCTTCCGTGGCGCGCCAGACCTCGACGCCGGCCGCCGTGAGCACGTTGGCGAGCGTGGCCCACGCTTCGGGATCACGCTGCTCGGGCGGCGGCGGCAGTACATAGGCAAAGGGATCGCCCGCCCGTCCCGCATCGATCTCCCGGCGGCCTAGGTCGACAAAGCGGTCGATGACTTGTATGCGATCGTGCGCCGCCAGCCGCACCAGAGCCTCGGACGCGAGCAGTTCGTAACGCACAATGTCGCCCAGGCGCCACGTTCCGCCTGGCCAGGGAGCGGGATAATTCACGCCGCGCGCCGGTTGATGCACGGAGTCGAAAGGCAGCGTGATCGGCGATCCGAGCCGAGCGCTGGCCGCTTCCGAGAGAATGCCGATCATGTTGTGGCGAGTGGGAGTCGAGCGAAAGCCGCCGTGCCACCACAAGTCGTACGTCTGCTCATGGGCGACGCCGGTCAGTCCCGCGTCGTAGATCGCCGCCGCCATCTCCGTCCCGGCCTGATTGATCGCGGCGACGAGCGCCGGCTCGAGATTCGGGTTGACGGGATCCTGGAACGGCGGCAGAAACAGCCGCACGCCGTTCGTGCCCATCTGATGAACGTCGTAGACGATTTCGGGAAACCACTCCTTGTAGAGCATGCGCGTGACGAGACGCGTTTCCACCTGCGTCAACATGAACCAGTCGCGGTTGTTGTCGTGGCCGACGTACTTGTGGTAGAGCCACGGCAACGGCCCACCCTCGTAGCGCGTGCCCTTGTAGCGGCGATACCAGCTGACGACGGTATCGAGACCATCGGGGTTCATCGAAGGGATCATCAACACCACGACCGAGTCGAGCAGCACTCGCAGATCCGGATCGGTCACGAGCCGGTACGCGAGCGTCATGCCCATCTGGCTCGAGGCGACTTCGGTCGAGTGAATGTTGTTGCTGATCAGAATCACAGCCGGCTGTTTGCGCCTGAGATCCGCGAGGACGGTATCGCTCAGCCGGCGTGGGTCGGCGAGCAGCGCCTGCGCGCGCTCGATCTGCGCGAGCCGCGCCTGGTTTCCGGGCGATGTAATCACCAGCAACTGGAATGGCCGGCCTTCAGTCGTTCGTCCCAGCGTGTCGACGCGGACGAAGCGGCTGCGCTGGGCGAGCAGATTCATGTACCCGCTGACTTGCTTCCAGTCGGCGAGCAGGGAATCGGTGCCGGGTTCGAAACCAAGAACGGCGGCTGGGTGGATAGGTGGTTCAGCGGTTTGTAAGAGCGCGAGCAGCAGAAGGGGCGTCATCAAACGAGTCCCAATTTCGTGCCGACCTTCTTAAAGGCACGAAGTGCGAAATCGAGATCGTCGCGCGAATGCGCCGCCGAGAGCTGGCAACGCACCCGCGCATGTCCTTGTGGGACAACTGGATAGCCAAATCCAGTCACGAACACGCCTTCTGCCAGGAGCAGCTCGCTCATGTGGATGGCTTTGGCGGTCTCTCCGAGAATCACCGGAACGATCGGCGTCTCCCCAGGCAGCGGCTTGAAGCCGAGTGACAGCAGTTGCTCGCGGAAGTAGCGCGCGTTCGCGTGGAGCTGCGCGACCAGCTCGGGATGCGCTTCGACGTGGCGCACAGCGGCGAGCGCGCTCGCGGCGACGGTCGGTGGGAGGGCATTGCTGAAAAGCTGCGGCCGCGACCGTTGCGTGAGATAGTCGGTAAGCGCCTGAGGGCCGGCTGTGAATCCACCCGCCGCCCCGCCGAGTGCTTTCCCGAGTGTCGAGGTGATGATGTCGATATCGCCGAGCATCCCGTAGTACTCTGCCGTGCCACGACCCTCTTTGCCGAGGACGCCGGTCGCGTGCGAGTCATCGACCGCAAGCACGGCGTCGTATTTGCGCGCGAGTGCTGCCAGATCGGGTAGCTTGGCGATGTCGCCTTCCATCGAGAAGATGCCGTCGGTGAAGATGAGCTTGCGCCGCGCCTTCGCTGCGCCGCGCAACGTCTCCTCCAGATCCTTCATGTCGGAGTGTTTGTAGACCGCGGTCTGACACTTCGTGATCGCCTTGGCGAGTCGGACGGAATCGATGATCGACGCGTGATTCAGTTGATCGGAGATGACGAGGTCCGGTTCGCTCAACACGGTAGGGCAAAGGCCTTCGTTCGCGTTCCAGCAGCTCGCGTAGGTCAGTGCGGATTCGCAGCCGACGTACCTCGCCAGCGCGGTTTCGAGCTCGCGGTGAATGGTGAACGTGCCGCAGATGAATCGGACCGAGGCGGTGCCCGCGCCCCAGCGCTCGAGCGCGTCTTTCCCCGCCTGGACGACCGCGGGGACGTCGCAGAGTCCCAGATAATTGTTCGACGAGAGAATCACGACCTCGCCGCGCCCTTCCATCTTCACGCGCGGATCCTGGGGCGAGTCGAGATAATTGAGCCGCTTGTAGACGCCTTCCTTCTTGAATTCCGCGAGCTCGTCCTGCAGCTGCCCGATGAAGCTCATGCGATCTCCAGAATGACTTTGCCGGCGTCGCCCGAGCGGATGGCGGCGAGCGCGTCGTCGATCTTGGTGAGCGGGAATTTGTGGGTGATGACGGGGCGCGGATCGAACTGCCCGCTGGAGAGAAAGCGGCGCATCAGGTGCCAGGTCTGGTACATCTTGCGGCCGATCACTCCGTAAATCGTGATCCCTTTGAAAATGATCTCGTTGGCGAAGTCGATCGGCACCTGGGCCGTAGGAATTCCCAGGAGTTGGACCCGTCCGCCGAGGCTCACGGACGCGAACGCCTGATGCAATGCCGAGGGCACCCCCGACATTTCACACACCACGTCCGCGCCTTCGCCCGCCGTCTCGGCGAGCACGGTCTTCACGACGTCGTCCTTGGCGGCGTTGATGGTCACGTGGGCGCCCATGCGCGCCGCCAGCGCGAGCCGCTTGGGATTGACGTCGGATGCCAGCACTCTGCTGGCGCCCGCCGCTCTGGCAATCCCGACGGCAAAGCAACCAATCGGGCCGCATCCCACAACGAAAACGGTGCTGCCGGGAATCTCCGCCGTCAGCACCGCGTGAAACGCATTGCCCATCGGATCCATGATCGCGCCGATCTCGGTTGGTATGCCATCGAGCGTCAGCACGTTGGTCGCCGGCATCACGATGTACTCGGCGAATGCGCCGTCGCGATCGACGCCGATGATTCGCGTGTTTCTACAGATATGGCTGTTGCCGGTGCGGCACTGCAGGCAGTGGCCGCAGACGATGTGTCCCTCGGCCGTGACCAGCTGACCCACTTGCAGTTCGGTAACGCCGTCGCCGATCGCCGCTATCTCTCCGGCGAACTCATGTCCTACGATGAGCGGGGGTTTGATCCGGCCTTGGGCCCACGCGTCCCAATCGGCGATGTGGAGGTCGGTGCCGCAGACGCCGGCGTGCCGCACGGCGATCAGCACCTCGCCGGGTCCTGGTGCCGGCTTGGGGACGGACTTCACGGTCAAGCCGGGCGCGCGTTTTTCCTTGACGATCGCTTGCATGGGCTCTCGGAATGGGAACGGCCCGATTCAGGTTTTAGCCGGGCCCCGCTCGGGCTCGATCCGGACGGCGCAGATCTTCAGCTCGGCCATCTTCGCGTAGGGATCGAGCACCGGATTGGTGAGGAGGTTGGCTGCCGCTTCACGGAAATGGAACGGAACGAATACCTGGCCGCGTGCGACGCGTTCCGTGATGCGCGCGGCGCTGACCATGAAGTTGCGGCGCGATGTGAGCCGCACCAGCTCGCCCTCACGCACGCCGAGGTCCTTGGCATCCGCGGGATGAATCTCCACGATCGGCGTCGGCTCGCGGGCATCGAGCCCGCTCGCGCGGCGCGTCATGGTGCCGGTATGCCAGTGGTACAGTTGGCGCCCCGTGTTCATGACGAATGGGTAATCGTCATCGGGCAGCTCCACCGGGTCGGTGTATTCCACGGGGACGAACGTGGCGCGGCCGTCCGACGTCGGGAACGCGTGGTCGAACAAAAACGCCGTACCTGGATGATCGGCCGTGGGCACCGGATACTGCAGCCCCGCGCTTTCCAGCCGGTCGTACGTGACCCCCGCCCAGCTCGGCGTCACCGTCGCGATCTCGCGCATGACGTCTTGCGGCGAGTGGAATGTCGTCGGTAAGCCGAGGCGCTGCGACAACTCGATCAGGATATCGAGGTCGGCCCGCGCGTCACCGGGGGTGTCGATGGCCTTGTGGCCGATCTGAATCCGCCGCTCCGTATTCACAAACGTGCCCGTTTTCTCGGCAAAGCTGGAGCCGGGCAACACGACATCGGCGTACCGCGCGGTCTCGGTCAGAAAGAGGTCGTGCACCACGAGGAACTCGAGCTCCTGGAACCAGTGCTCGGCGTGGGCGATGTCGGGGTCGGAGATGATCGGGTTCTCGCCCATGATGTACATGCCGCGCACCGCGCTCTCGGCACGGACCACCTCGGTCACCATCAGTCCCTTTTCGAGCGAGAGCGACTGCGCCGGCACGTTCCAGGCACGCGCGAAGCGCTCGCGGACGGTACGATCGCCGACCGGCTGATAGTCGGTGTAGACGAACGGGATCGCGCCCACGTCCGAGGCGCCCTGGACGTTGTTCTGGCCACGGATCGGCAGCATCGCCGCACCCCACCGTCCGATCATCCCGCAGGCGAACATCAGATTGAGCAGCGAGGTGACGATGTCGGTGCCGTTGGCGTGCTGCGTCAGCCCCATCGCCCACAGCGTGCTGGTGTTCGGACCGCGGGCATAGGTCTCGGCGGCGCGGCGAATCTGCTCGGCGGGAATGCCGGTGATCTTCGCGGCTTTGTCCGGCGTGTACGGCTTTACGGCCGCGCGGACCTTCTCGAAATCGTGCGTGCGCGCCGCGATGAAGTCCCGGTTTTCGAGACCCAACGCGAGAATGTGCTGCAGCATGGACGAGTAGAGGGCGACGTCGGTCCCGGGCTGCATCTGCAAGTGGATGTCGGCGCGGCCGGCGAGCTCGGTCCGGCGCGGGTCGGCGACGATCAATGTGGCGCGCTTCTCGTGCGCGCGCTTCAGCGCGGCGCCGAACACGGGGTGCGACTCGGTCGTGTTCGCACCGCCGATGAAGATCACGTCGCAGGCTGCTTCGATCTCGCGCATCGAGCCGGAGGCAGCCGCCGTATTGATCGCGCGCTGCATGGCCGCGACGGACGTCGAGTGACACAGGCGCGTGCAATGATCGACGTTGTTCGTTCCCAATGCGGCGCGAAACATCCGCATGATCAGGTAATTCTCTTCGTTGGAGCACTTGGCCGACGAAAAACAGGCGAGGGAATCGGCGCCACGCGCGCGTTTGATCCTGAGGAGCTCCTGCGCGGTGAGCTCGAGCGCCTCGTCCCATGTGGCTTCGCGGAACGGCGAGTACCATTCGTCCGGCGTCGCCACGCGGTCGCGAATGTCCATGTCGATCCGCTCGAGCAGCGGCAGCTCGCGCACGGTTTTGCCGGTGGCGCGGGGCGGGGTGCCGGGTTTGGGGCGCCGGCCCTCTCCCTCGATCGTGCGCCACGGTCCGCCGCGTCGGTCGGTTCCGGTTGGTCCTTTCCATGTCCAGCGGCCGTTTTCTTTGGTCCAGGCTTTTCGAATCAGCGGTCGCAGCAGCCGGTCGCGGTGCTGTGGGAAGTCGTACCCGAAGCGACCCTTCACGCAGGTCGATCCCTGGTTCGGCGTGTTCAGCTCGATGTCGGGCGACGTCACGCGAACGATTTTGTTGTCCGCGACGTGAAGGTCGAGCTGGCAGCCGACGCCGCAGTAGGGACACACGGAGCGAACGACTTTCTCGGGATGACGGATCTGCTGGGGAGCGAACCGCTGCCGCGGCATCACTTCGAAAATCGCGCCCGTGGGGCAGACGCGAACACATTCACCGCACCACGTGCATCCCGCTTTATCCGGATCGCCATCCGCGCCCACGATGATTTCGGCGTGCTCACCGCGCCACCCGACGTCGAGGACGCCGACGACCTGAATGTCCTCACAGGCCCGCACGCAGCGCGTGCACAGGATGCAGGTCGACATGTCGTGACGGATCATCGGATCGCCGGGCCGCTCGTCGCCCGAGCGCAACGGTAGATCGCGGTCCTCGATCGCCGTCGGAACGACGTCGTAGTCGACCAGGTAGCGCTCGAACTCGTTGAGCGGATGGGCTCGACCGCCGTTGCGGAGATGCTCGGCCGGGTACCGCTCGGCGAGCAGTTTCAGCACGCCGCGGCGATTCTCGACGGCCGCGTGCGATCGCGTCGTCACGACCAGGCCGTCAGTGACTTTGGCGGCGCAGGCTGCGATCAGTTTGGGTTGGCCTTCGACTGAAACCAGGCAGATCCGACAATTGCCGACGACTGGAAGGGTCGGATACCAGCAGAGGGTCGGAATTTCGATGCCTGCTTGCCGGGCGGCATCGAGAATCGTGCGCCCTTCTTCGATCGAGATCTTGTGTCCGTCGATCTGTAATACCGGCATGCCTCATATAGATACACGCCCCGCCTGCGGCGCAAGTCTTGCTCGACGCTGTGCAAGCCAATCACAGCGCCGGTTGAATCTCAACTTTCGATTGTAAGAGGCTGGAGTTTAGACCTTAGGATCCACCGGCAAATGGCGATGGGTGTGATCGCCATCTTCCCCCTCATCCGTAAACCAACAGTAGGCCCAAATCTTGGCGGGGCGGAGGACCAGCTGCCCGGCCCGCAGAATGATGCCCATCGGTTCGTCATCGAGGACGAGCGGGAGAGTGGTCATGCCGCTCGCCTAGGCAATGATCCTGCCACCGCATCGCAAAACTAAGTTGTTGAAATACCTGCCGATACGAAGCGAGACGGCGCGCAACACGTCAGTCCGACACGTTCAGCGCCGTGTCGAGCTGACGCGGGGGTTTGATCGCGGTAAAGCCTGATCGCTTCGATCGTCGTCCACCCTGTACCTGCCAGCCGCGATAGAGGGTCTGGAGCGCCTCGGGAGCAAGCGGGATCACTTCCCGGCTCGCGGTTCCCGTGGGGAGGACGACGTGTACGCCACCTGAAGGCGTCCGTGCCTGCAGATCGGCAATGACGGTCGCGCGGTCTTTTGCCCGCAGCTGCCCGAGACTGCCCGGCGCGATCGCGACCAACGTGGGCAAGAGATCGGGGAACCAACTTCCAAAGTTGATGACGAGCGCCTGAAACGCGCCCGCGAGCTGCTCGCTGACGGCGCGTCCTTCGGCCGCTTCGACGGCGCCCAGATCCTGGTCGAGTAAGAACACTTCGGCGTCATGAGCGGCCAGGAACAGGGCTTCCGCGAGTGCAGGCGCGCCGAGGGCGACGACGACGTCGCCGGGCTCGAGGCGCGCCGCCCACGGCACGATCGGGTGTGCACGATCGAAGCCCCAGT
>Ga0099794_10000529_pt1 | contig 12774 bp, 7 predicted proteins | sample Rivendell_Oct201_10_FD_77320 | JGI IMG/M metagenome (GOLD analysis project Ga0099794, IMG submission 77320) | Vadose zone soil microbial communities from the Eel River Critical Zone Observatory, Northern California, USA -... | ecosystem: Host-associated > Plants > Roots > Rhizosphere > Soil ... | reverse complement strand
TCCTGTAACAATGATCTTCAACCCGTCGGCCGCCCTCGCCGACGCTGAACCAAAGATCTCCCACCCGATGTGGGCAGCGGCGGTCGGCGCACCGACGCTCGCTGAAAGCGCGTCAGCCCGCGACGTCGAGGGCGCTGCGATCGGCGCGCTGCTCTCGCACCCGAGGGCGAGGGCCATCGCGACCACGCCCAGGAGCCTTGCGTCCCATCTCTTGCATTTCATTTGTGCCTCCTTGCCGACCGTAAGCCTACGAATGCATCTGACCGAGGTCGTGTGGGCACGGCGGCGCACGAGTGCGACAGCCGAGCGCCCGGCCGTGGTATTCAGAGACACGTTGATTAGGAAGGGGAACGCAGACCGACTCGCCGGATGGATCGGAGGGGCTACTAGCTAGAACCGACGGCAGCCTAACGCCGGCCGTGACACGTGCAACGCTTGCAGGCCGAAGACCCCGCCCTGACCTCACCCCATATCGCTAACCTACCCGTCAGGAGGCGCGGGGCAAGGCGCTCGGAGGCGGGCTTGATCAGTCGGGACGGCGGGATTTGAACTCAACGGCCTCCATGCGGGGCCGTTGTCTTATCGGCACTTACGCGTTTCGAACGACCACATTGCCAGCTATGGGCTGCTACGGACCGGCAAACATTGCGGCAAACATGGGAAGCTCATCGCCGCTCGAGCAGCAGGTCTCGGAACGCTGCGGCCGTAGGGCCAAGCGGCGTTCCGTTCGTCGTCGGCCGCTCCTTCTCGTCATGGATGGCCGGCGCCACGCTCTTGGGTATCGGGACCGCGCTGGTTTACCCCACCCTACTCGCGGCCGTGTCAGACGTCGCGCACCCCGACTGGCGGGCGAGTGCCGTGGGAGTGTATCGCCTCTGGCGCGACTCCGGCTACGCGATCGGCGCGATCGCCGCAGGGCTTTTGGCGGACGCGTTCACCATGCCTTTCGCGATCGTCACCATCGCAGCGCTGACCTTCGTCTCGGGAATGGTCGTGTCCAGAGTCATGTACGAAACCCGGCCCAGGACGAGGCGCGACGAAGAAAAGCGACACGTCTGAAGTCGACGTGGCGCGAGCATCGAGCGAAAGGCAGAACTCGGCGCAGTTACTGCGGGAGCGCGAAATCCCGCATCAGCGCCGCGAAACGCGGTTCGGAGCGGAGCGGCGCGAGCCGCGGCTCCCGGGGCGCGAAGACCAGCAGACTTGACCGTTCCTGGTAGGCCCGTTGCAGCCAGTCCAGCGCCTTGTCCTTGTCGCCTAGCCCGGCGTAGACGAGGGCGAGGTCATACGGCGAGACGTATTCATGCGCACGCCGCTGGAGCAGCCGATCCAACACCGCGCGAGCCCCGGCGCGATCCCCAGCAACGCCTAACGCATGGCCGAGCGATGCGGCTGCCAGCACGACCAGATCAGCGCGGCTCGCAGTTATGCGCGCCGCCTCGGCTGAGAGCTGCATGGACATCGGGTTCGCCATCGCGGGCGGCTGCGGGGATGAGCTCATACCCATGGGCCGTGCGCTCATGCTCATGGACATGGGCTTCTGCGCGGATGCCGCCTCAAACTGGGTGATGGCATCGGCATACATCGCCTTCTGCTCGTATGCCCACCCGAGGTTCATGCGAGCCCAGAAGTTGGCGGGTTGGAGCTGCAGGGCTCGGCTCGATGCCTCGATCGCTTGATCGTAGTCGCCCGCGAAGAGACGGTGCCAGCCGAGGCAGGCATTGAGCATCGGATTGAACGGATCGAGAGTCACCGCCCGCTCCGTCTCCGTCACGGACTCACGATCTCGCCGCATGACCAGGAGGAGGTGGGCGTAGTCGTGGTGAATGTCGGCATTGCTGGGATTCAGCTCGAGGGCGCGGCGGAAGTGCTGCTCTGCCGCGCCCCAGTCCCAGTCGCGGTGGAGCTTGACCAGCGCCAGCGAGCCGTGCGCCGACGCTAGGCTCGGGTCTTTGTCGAGGGCACTGGCGGCCGCCCGCTCCATGCGCTCGAACGCCTCCCTGGGTGGGAGATCCCCAAAGAACGCGAGGAAGTAGTTCGAGCGCGCGAGGGCGGCGTAGGCCAAGGCGTGGTCCGGATCCAGTCTGACGGCCTGCTCGAGTGCTTGGGCGCTCTTCTTCATGTCGCCCATGCCGTAGTAGTAGATGCCGCGCAAATATTCTTCTTGCGCCTGCGGATTCTCCGGCCGCCTGGCGGCTGTGTGCCACGGCGCCAGCTTCACGCCGATCTGCTCCGCGATCGCCTGGGCGACATCCCGCTGCAGTGACAGGACGTGAGAAAAATCCCCCTCAAAACTGTTCGCCCAGATATGCTCATCGGTCGGCGCTTTAATGAGCTGCGCCGTAATCCGCACGTGTTGGCCCTCCCGCACCACCGAGCCTTCCACAACCAGGTCAACGTGGAGCTCGCGCCCGATCTCAGGAATCGATTTCTGACCTTCCCTGTAGCGGAGGGTCGAGGTGCGCGAGGTGACACGCAGGTAGGGACTCCGCGCCAGGTGCGTGATCATGAGATCGGTCATCGCGTCGGCGAAGTATCTTTGCGTGGAGTCCATCGAAAGGTTGGCAAGCGGTAGGACGGCGAGCGACTGCACGACAGTCTCTTTGGATCCACCACGCCAGAGGACGCTCGAGACTCCAGCGATGACGACCACGGCCGCGACCGCGGCCATGATCGGCCGCAAGCGGCGAACGCGACGGACTGCGGGCGCGGACTCCGGAGACGTGAGAGCGTCGGCAAACTGGGCGGCATTCGCAAACCGGTCCGCGGGCACCTTGGCAAGCGACCGGCGGATCACGGCCTCCACATCTGCCGGAACCTGTCTCCGAATCGCGGTGATTCGCGGCGGCTCGGCCACGAGATGCTGTTGGAACACGCTTCCGGCCGTCGGCCCAGTAAAGGGCGCTTCGCCTGCCAGCATCTCGTAGAGCACACACCCGAGACTGTAGATGTCGCTGCGGCCGTCGAGCTGCCCGCCCCCTGATACTTGTTCCGGACTCATGTACATCGGAGTCCCCACTGACACGCCGGTCGCCGTCAGCTTTTCGCCACCAGCGGCACTTATGCCTCGTGCGATTCCGAAATCGCTCACGACCGCCTGTCCGGACGTGAGCAAGATGTTCTCGGGTTTGATGTCGCGGTGGACGATGTTATGGCTGTGCGCATAGGCCAGCGCGCTGGCCACTTCTCTCGCGATCGCGATGGCATCGCCGAGCGGGAGTTGCTTTTCGCGGTTGACTCGGTCCCGGAGGGACTCCCCCTCGATAAATGGCATGACGTAATAGAGAAAGCCGTCGGCTTCTCCGGAGTCGTGGAGGGGCAGGATGTGGGGGTGCGTGAGTCCCGCGGCGATCTCGATCTCGCGCAGGAAGCGCTCGGGGCCGAGCGCCGCGGCGAGCTCGGGGCGCAGCACCTTGATGGCGACGGCGCGATGATGTTTGAGATCACGGCCCAAATACACGGTAGCCATCCCGCCGCGACCGAGTTCGTGCTCAATCGTGTAACGCCCGATGAGAGCGGCTCGGAGGCGGGCGAGGTCGGCCATGGGAGGCTCGGCTTCCATCTTAGGTCTCGGACGAGATGCTCGCCAGAGGACGAGCTACTGCCTAGGACGCGACCGGCAGTTAAACCATCGAGAAACTCGGCCCCAGGCTGAGGACACGAGTTGTTGCCTGGCGGAGACTCGCCGTAGTCGCGCAGTCGGGCCCGTTCGGGGACCTCGCTGCTCCTTAAAAATCGGGACGGCGGGATTTGAACCCGAAACCCCTGCAGCTCGTTACGGGACCGAGTTACGACACCAAGTAGCAATTACGCGAGGTTCTGGGCATCGGTGTCGTAACAGCGACCGGAAGGACAACCGAGTGTCGTGAGAAACTCACAACGAAACTCACAACGGGACCCCTGAAAAGTCGTCAGGGGGTTTCTCTCGACCGCGGAGACCGCCGAACGACTCAGGACACCTCACAGATGGGCGACCGCTAGTGATAATTGTCCCCGAAATCGCTGGCAGGGGAAACTGGCCCTCTTCTCGTTCTGACTTATCCCTAGAACAGCGGCTTCGTATCGTTAAATATATGGCTTACCAAAGTAGTGTTGGTGAAATGACAACTAAAGCAGTTGTTTCCTTGAAAGAACGTTTCCAGAGTCGTGTTCTCCAGTTTGTTCGTCCCGACCTGATTGCTTCCACTTGGACTTGCGCCGAAGATCGTCCACGTGGTGCCTTCATGGAAGTAATTCCTTCGAATGTCATTCGGATCGAGCAACGAACGCACTATACCGTTAAGGCTAATGACCTCAGCATTTCCAGTGGAACTGGAGCCAGGCAGCCCCCAGGGCATCGTTCTCAGAATGTTACTTGCACTAATGGTAAAGGGCGCATTGGGCACAATATGATCCAAGTTGGGGCCGGCCATCCGCATGCGCATTTCGTTGAACGGACCGGTCGCTCCATTGGCGCTGAACACCCAATTGCCGGCCGTATTTTGAGGAACCGTGCTCGTGCCGCTCGGGGTCTTTGCATAGCTATATTGCGCCGCGGGATCGTTGCTGAGGTGTTCGAATGTCCCCCATAGCATCTCCGGATGACCGTGGGTGCTTCCGACGACATGCATTCCCGCCATCGCCAACATCACTGTCTTTGTTCCATTTGGCACCCAGTCATTGGGATTGGTCTTGTCGTAGGTGGGCACGATGGCTCTCATTTGAATGAACTTGTCCGCATCAACCAACCCGTCGGCCTCGACCCAGGACGTCTTGATCTCTATCCCGAGCGCTTCCGAGTCGACAACAGGCGATTGGCCGTGCGCGGCCGCGAATGCGGTAATGGCATCGAGATCGAGTTGGGTCAATGGGAACTTGGTTCCACTTGGCACCGAAGCACCCAACATGGTGCGGTAGAGAGCCATCACGTTGTTCACGATGAGCGCGTAGTAGACCAACGACCCATTCTGGGCCATCAGGACGCCCCCGTCCGCCTGTCCTTGCTCTGTCTCCGGGAAGTGTCCGAACAGGTCGAGCAAAAGGATCCTGTTTGCGAACACAAACTTCTGAACCAGCTCCGTTCTGTCAAACTCCTTGAATTTCCTGAGTCTGCGCTCAAAAGGCGCGACGGTCGTGTCTCTCCTCGAGCGCAGGATGGCGCGCGGTGACTCAATATCCCTGCCATTAATGTCCAGCAGGACGGGCTTGTTGTCTGGTGTGAATCGTGCGTTACTCACCTCCACTTCATTCCCGCGACCGTCCATGACCAGTTGCCTGCCCGAGGGGGCAAGCACCGGAGGAATGATTTCGAGCATCCTCAGGGTCCCCTTTTCCAGGATGATCGGTAAGTCGAGCACCCCCCGTTGCGCGGTGCGCAGATTGAACGCTCGTATGAGGCCGGATGTATGGGGCACGAACTGGCGTTGCCCGGATGGATCGGGAAGCGACACATCGTAGAAAGCCGACGTGTTCATTACGAGCCCGCCGCTGCCATACCGCGGAGGCGCGGGGGAGATAAGCCATAGAAACATCTGCTCCGACCACTTATAGAAACTGCAATTGGGGACGTCTGGAAACGTGACACTGTTGGCCGGCTTGACGGACCCGTTTAGGGAGACGGCACCGGACTCGAACCAACTGTTGAATTCCGCCGGCGTCAGGGACGTCAGGCAACTACTTCCAGCATCAGTAGGCAAAGCCGCCTGTGTGAGGCACGCCATCACCACCAGAGGCGCCGTGAGGGCTGCCGCAGCGAGGTTTCTTGTCTGCGAACGCATGATCGGTCTCCTGAGAATGGGGCTAGGGCACCGCACCGTCCTGGACCCACTTCGTGATGATCTGGATCTCATTCGGGAACAGGGATCCGCCCAGTGGCATTCTCGCACCCGATCCCCCGACGCTTGCCTGCGTCCCGTTGATCTTGTGGATGAGGTAGCTGTGCGCCGGGTCACCGGGCGTGATCCGGAACATCGACGCGAGCTCCGTCGCAGGTTGGTTGACGAGGTTACCGAAGGCACCGGACTCCATGTTGAGCCCAGCGCGCGCCACCGCATTCCCGTGGCAGGGAACACAGTTCGTCGTGAGGATCTGTTGCACGTCTGTCCCGAAGTGCACGACGCCGGGCGGGACCGGGATCACACCTCGTGCCGTCACGCAATTCGGCCCGTAGCCGCCGGGGACCTGAGCGTCGCCGAACGCCTTCAATTGCCCAGGCTGGTGCGGATTGATGCTTTGCCAAAAACGATTGTACGTGGCGTACGCGTGCGGCATCACGCGTTGAATACATACTCGGAACGGGACCGTTGAACCAAGCCCGATGAACGTCGACGCCTGGTTGAACCGGAGGTCGAGTCCGAAGGGCGCCGCCGCCGGCTCGGGGCGGCTCGAATGGCACATGCGGCACGACACCCCAACCACGTTCGCGTACATCGCCTGCTGACCGGAGTTCGCCCGCCAACCCTGGACGACGAACGTCTCCGACTGCGTCGCCGCGGTCGGTGGGTTGTACATGCTGTCGATGATCTCGCTGATGGCGGCGCCGGGATGTGTGCCCACCACATGCTTCTGGTTGAGTGCCTTGAACGCGGCTTGCTGATTCGCCTTGTCGTACGGCGTCGCACCATTGACCACGACCCCGTCCACGATGTGCAAGGCATGCAGGTCGAAAGGAATGAAGACGGAGCCCATCTTCACCGAGGCCTTATTGTTGAAGAGCGGCACGCCGATCCCGAACCCGTTCGGATACTCGCCGCCATGGCACACCATGCAAAGCTGCGGCACCGGACGAGCGCCCCGCCCGTCGAGGTCCGCTTTGTTCACAAGCGTTCCGGTCGGCTGCTGATAGACGTAGAACTTGACCACGCGGTCGTGGTCGGCCGGGTCGAACTCGTTCGGATCGCTGGGCGGATTCTCAACGCGCGAGTATTCCATCGCGACCGTGGCGAAGGCGCCCGTGCGATTCGCAGCTTTGATGAAGTCTGCGTCGTCGTCGGCATTGGAGCCGTTCGCGGTGCCGTAGTTGGTCACGTAACAAGCGATGTCGTCGTTGAGCCCATCAGTCGCGGGCGTTCGCTTGCAGTGCATTTCGCGTCCGAACGCGAGATCGGCCGCGTTGACGTACGTCGCGCTATCGTGATTGCCCGCGGCGAAGCCGTGCTTGGCCAGGAACGCCGAGTACGTGGTCCGTAGCCCGCGCGGATCGACTTGCTGGTAGTAGTTGGCCGTCGCCGCGTCGAACTGTCCCGCGATCGCCGGGTTGGAGACCTGAAGTTCAGTGAGGTTGGCGGCCTCGAAGCTGTAGATCCCATGCAGGAAGGCGTCTGTCCCGGGCACTGGCTCCGACGCGTCGAACAGCACGACCGCACCCTGGCACGCCCCGTAGTTCGGGGCCGGCCGGTTCGGCGTGGCTGGATTCTGGACGCCCCCCGTGTTCGCGACGAATGTCCCGTAGACGATGGTGTTGGGCGGCGGGTCGGTCGAATACACCAACAGGGTGACGTCGGTGTTCGTCGGCAGATTGTAGAAGGCATGGTAGAAAGGATCGGTGTTCGCCACCAGCCGGCTGAAGAAGCGTGGCGCGGACGTCCCTTGCGGCACGGTGATCTCGATGTTGTACTGCGCGGGAAGCGGCGTGAGGCCCCCGCCGGGGTCTCCGCTGAAGATGCGGAGACACGCCTGATTGACCTTCACCATGTCCGAGTTGAATTCGGAAAAATGCCGGATGGGCGCGACGTACGCATTCCCGACGCGCTGCATGGTCCCCTCGGGCACCCACACGCCTTGCTTCTCGTCGTAGACGAGCAGGGGGATGGTGGCCGGCTTTGCTCCAGGCGCTGCGAGCTGACTGGGATCTATGGGGAGGGTCAGCGTCGCGGTGGTGCCCGGCCTGAGACTGTACCGCGTCGCGCCGGCGCGCACCTCGATGTGCCCGGCCCCGTAGCTCTCCATGACTTTCGACTGCCCGGCGTCGAGCACCGTGTAATCACCGGGCATGTCGAACGGAGTGCGCAGATCGGTGGTATAGACCGTCACGTCGACCGGACCAGTCGGCGGATTGCCGTTGGCGTCCACCAACCCGTTTCCCGGGATCTGCACACGGAGGCCCGGGCCGCATCCCTGCTCGCGAGGAAGTGAATCCCGTCGCTCCTGGACCCGGAGGACGTACCCGCTCGAGTCTTCGTACACGGCCTGCCGCGCCCTGGCCGCCTGCTCCGGACTGACGCGGGTCAGCACGGTCCCGCATCGCTGATACTTGCGATCGTCCGTGACGTCGATCGGCTGCGTGGGATCGACCGTCCGCACCGTGCCCCGCGTGAGAGTCCAGGTGCCGCCCTCGAGCGCGTCCTGGTAGATCTGCGAGAGCAGCTTGTAACCTGCCTTCCGGACGTTCACGACATAGCGATCGTCCTCTGGAACACGCACGAGGAAGCGTCCGGCGGTGTTTGTCAGGGCCGTGACCCCGTTGACCTCCACCTCAGCTTGCCCGACCGCCGGCGCGTCCGTCGCGTTGACCAGACCCGAGAAGACGACGCCCTGCCCCGTCGTGGAGACGAGCGTGTATTGCTTTGCGTAGCCACCCCGGCCGTCCGACGCGACGACGTCCACCCGGTACAAGCCCGGCTTGCTGGGCAGCGTCCAAGTGATGTTCGACCCGGTGGGCGAGCTCAGCACGCCGCCGCCTTGGGGGACGCGCCACCGATACGACACGGGATCGCCGTCGGCGTCGGTCGCTTGCGCCGTCAAGGCGATCGTCGCCCCCGTCGCCGCGGTCCGAACGCGCTTGCCGCCGGTCGCCGCCAGGAAATCGCGAAATCGCGGCGCGTAGTTGAAGAACGTGAGGTCCACACGATGCGCGCCGGCACTCGACAGAAACTCCGCGACCATCGTGCGCACCGCGCGCGCGCCTTCAAGGCGCCCCTCGACGCGCAGCATCTGGTTTGCCGGCACGAGCGGAAGGACGTAGTCGCCGTGGTTATTGACGTAGACGCTGTCCAACGCCTTGCCGTTCAGGTCGGTCAGGAATACGCGGGTGAACGCGTTGACACCGATGGAGGGCTCGAAGGTGCGTGTAGCGCCACTCCGCATGTCGACGCGGCCGAAGAGCACAGTCGTGGATTCCCGACGTTCGACGGCGATCGAGAACCACCGGAGGTTGATAGGGCGATCAGCGATCGGTAGGACGCCCGCGAAGCAGTCGCTGCGGAAGCCGCGCGACTTCCAACACACTCGATACGCGCCTGGTTTCACGCCCCAGAAAGTGAATCGGCCGCTCAGGTCCGTCGTGAAGGTGTCCTTGACCACGTTCGTCGCCGAGTCGACGAGGGACACGCGGACTCCGGGGACGAATATGATCGAATCGGTCACGCCGAAGGATGCCGTGCGCTCGCCAACCTTGCCGGCGGCGCCTACCGCGAGATATCCGCGGATGTAGGGTGCGACGTGGGGGCCAGTCGCTTTGGACACCGGGGGTACACCACCGGGCGGGCAGGCGACGACGGCGCCGACGACGACCAGCAAGCCCGCAGCGAAGTACCGGGGACCGAGCCGAATCAGGAGTGAGAATCGGGACCGCAACGCGTCGAACATGTTCGCCTCCGACTGCACGAGGAGTGTGCAGTTCAAATGCTGACGCGGGGGCGTCCGCGTTGCTATGTCGTGTTGAGCGATCGCCGGTTATGACGGATTGAGCAAGCCCTTGCCCCGCCGGACGCCCAGGCTCACACTTAAGCGCTCTACGGGCGAACGTGATGGACGCAACTCAAGTGATTCGCGCGGACCTCGATCTTGGGCCCGCACTGCACCGCGCTTTCCCGACGCTGCCGTTTCGCGCCCGCGCGGTGCTCGATGGCCTGGTGCTCGGCGCCGGGTCGATCGGCTTGGCCAGCCGCGTCGCCACTCGGCTGGGTCTCCCGAACCGCTTCGCGCTCACCCACCTGATGCACCACGCAGGACTCCCCGCCCTGCGCGAGCTCACCGGCTGGGTCAGCGTATTGACCTGGACGATGGCGGCGGAACAGACGGGCGCGTCCCTCCTGCAGCTCGCCGTGCTCCACCATCGCACGCCGGCGGTCTGTTACCGCCTCGTCAAGCGTGTCACCGGCTTGTCGTGGCGCCGCGTGCAGACCCTGGGTGCCAGGTGGGTCATGCACGAGTTTCTGAGGCGTTGCGCCGCGGTCCAGTGTTCTGGAATGCGCTCAAGCGGATTTCATTAATTACTCGAGGCGCACCGTCCTGCGCGTGGCGACGCCTATGTCGCTGATGGCAAAGACTGTGAGCTCGTGCGGTCCGGGGCCGAGCGGAACGTAGGCGAGCCGTTGTTGCTCCAGTCTGAAGTCGCCCGTTCGCGATAGGACCTTGAACCAGACCGGATGGATCATCGACGGCTCCGCCTCGAGGACGAGTTGCACCGTCCGGCCGGGCTCACGGGGAAGCGGCCCGACCGGCCGTAACGTGAGGATGGCGGGGCCGCCCTTCTCCACAGCGTCCGGACGAGCCGTCAGGTGGCGGTCGAGCTGCGCAGCGACCTCTCCAACGGGAACCGGTATGCGTTCGACACTGCGCGCGAACACGACGAGGTTCTCCCGCGCGAACAGGATCGCGGAGGAACCGGCGGCAAAGGCCACCGCGCCGGGGCCATTCTGCCGCTCTAGCGGCGGTCCCTGGAATTCCCCAAGCAGCACGAGCAGATAGGCGCGAGCTGCATCGCGTGATTCGGTTTCAAAGACGTCAACGGAGATGAGCGATCCCGGACCGCCTGTGTCGGGCCGCCACACGGAGAGCACCGCTGGCGGCGCGTCTTCGAATTGCACCGCTTGGATGCGATGCGGGATCCACCCGCTGAGCTCGTTGCCCGACAGGCGGAAGCGCCAGATGAACTGGTATTCGTCCTGCGCGCCGGCCTGTCGCCAGGACGCGAATTCGTAGAGCTGCCTGATGTGCTCACGCTGGGTGGTCATCGGCTCCTCCGCTCGCTCAGAAGACGGACCGACGTTTCCGTGTCACCGGTGCCGGGGTGCACGTCGGCCGGCCGGCAGGCGTCGCGAGCCGATCGCGATAGTCGCCGTCGCCCGGATTGCCGAACCGCATGTTACATGGCAGCAATGGCGTGTGCGGCGCGCTGGTCGGGTCGGCGTCGCCATCGACCTGCAAGCAGGCATCGTAGACCCGATCGTTTACATCGCACGCGCCGGTCCAAGCGACCTCATGATAGGAAAATCCCGACCAGCCGCACGCCGGCTGCCACACCGCGGAGCCGATGCCGAGCAGCGGGTTGAGGGCGAAGTACACTCCTCCCATGCGGGACTCCCACAAATCACATCCTAGGATGTTCGCAAAGCTCGCCACAATGGTGGCGCAGTCGGTGCAGTTCACGTAGTAGCCAGCTCCTGGTCCGCCGTGAAGCCGATCCAAGAAGGCGGTGCAGTTGAACAATGGTGAAGCGTAGTGCGTCGATCCCCCGCCCGGACAGTCGTAGGTGATGATCGCCGGACCAAGTTGATACGCCTGTCGCGTCACTTGGCAAGCGGCGTCGGTCGCGACGGTCGCGCCGTGCGCCCAGTTGCAGGCGTAATCGAGCACTTCGGTCCACGGTAACTGAATATTGCCTGCGGCATACGGTTGCTGCTGCCAGGGCGCCGTCGGCAGGTCCAGCAGCACGTAGATCCGATGCGTGCTCGTGTCGAAATCGTGCCACGGATCGTTCGTGCCGTTGCGGTACTGCCAGCGCCACGTCGTTGTGCGAATCCCGACAAAGGCTGTGTCGAGCTTCGTGTGGACGAGCTGAAACGCTTCGAAGGCCGTCTCGCCTGACGCGCCGAACGTCACCTGGCGCGCCTGCACCTCCCCGAGGACGTTGCCAAAGAGGGCACGGAAGATTGCGTGCAGCAGGCGGAGAATGATCCCCAGGCATCCTGCGTCCCCCGGCGGATTGATCGTGGCATCCAGCGCTCGAATCTCGGCGGTCACGAGTTCCGGAACTGAGCGCCTAAACTTTGCGTGGATCGTCACGGTGTTGCCGCGGACCTGGCCGACCGCGTATGCGGCGGGGGAATCCTCCGGATTGACGCTGATGCCGCGCTGCCATTCGGGGACCGCGACGACCAGCGTGCCGTTCTTTCGCAGGTTGAGTGCGTCGTGGGTCGCCGTGGCGGAATCGTGATTGAATTTGATTGCCACGAGCTGCACACTCATGACCCCTCCAGGCGACCGCGGTTGGCCGCGGGCCGCGCGGGTGCTGCCGAGCGTCATAATACGCTGGCATATCCGAGGGGCTATGCCACTTTGAGCGAGCGATGGGCCGGCGGACCACCTGGCTCGCCGTTCAAATCGGGACGGCGGGATTTGACACATCCGGCGCGAAGCGCCGGTGACCGGCGCAGCCGGTCACGCGGAGCGAGGCCGCGCAGCGGCCGCAGCTCAACCCGCGACCCCCTGAACCCCATGGGGTCGATTTGTCGGGGGAGTCACGACAAAGAGTAGCAACTACGCGATGTTCTGGGCATCGGTGTTGTGAGTCGGACCCCGAAGATCGACCGGGAATCGTAGCAGAATCACAACGAAACTCACAACAGAATTGAGCACAAAAGAATATGAAAACCCGTCGGCCCCCTGAGCAAATCAGGGGGTCGACTTTTTTCGACGAAGGTCGCCCGTGGGCCTGGAAAAACACACACAACAACTCACAACGGGCTCGCAAACGGACGACCCCCTGAACGCAGCGCAGGGGGTCGCGATGATCTGCAAGCGGAGTATGGGATTTGGGTTCTGCGATGCGGATGTAGCGAGGATGAATCGCTG
>Ga0099794_10000528_pt1 | contig 12776 bp, 11 predicted proteins | sample Rivendell_Oct201_10_FD_77320 | JGI IMG/M metagenome (GOLD analysis project Ga0099794, IMG submission 77320) | Vadose zone soil microbial communities from the Eel River Critical Zone Observatory, Northern California, USA -... | ecosystem: Host-associated > Plants > Roots > Rhizosphere > Soil ... | reverse complement strand
CCGTCGAGGTTCACGCTCACGTCGGTCCCATGGTCGGCGTCGAATCCGCGCAGGAAGATCTGGTCGGCCTTTCCCCCGCCCTGGTGCTGGGCGAGGACCAGCCCGGGGACCACGCGCAGGATGTCCTCCGGCGTGAAGCGGGGCCGGAGCAGGAAGTCGCGGTCGCGCACCGTGCGAGCGCTCGCGGCCGTCAGCGGTCGGTCCGCCTCGACGTCCGCCTCGAAGACGGGCTCGGGCACGGGGTTCGCCGCCCCGCGGGTGGTGTCGCGCAGCGCCGGCGCCGGCCCTTCCGGCAGCTCGAAGCGGACCTCGTAGTCGAGCCGGACCGCGACCGGCCTCCCCTCCCGGGTGGCGGGCTCGAAGCGCAGCTTGCGCGCCGCCTCTAGCGCCGACTCGTCGAATCCGTGTCCCGCGCCCTGGACGACTTCGGCGGAGATGACCCGCCCGTCGGTGCCGACCACGATTCGAACCACGACCGTGCCGGTCAGGCCCGAGAGGCGCGCCTCCTCGGGATAGACGGCCTCCACCCGCTCCAGCAGGCGCGGAGCGACGAAGCCCGCCGGCGCCTGCGCGAGCGCGGAGAAGGAGAGCGAAGCGGCCGCGCAGCACGCGGCTGCGCGCGAACGCGAACACATGGTGGGCCCCTGGGAACGGATTGGCGAGCGCGGCTTCGGGCGTCAGCCGCGCGGAGGCCCCTGCGAACGGTCGGGAACGAGGTAACGCGGCGAGAGGTGCGCCGGGCTGTACCTGGCCTCGAGCAACTCCGGGACGGAGGCGGGAGGCGGAAGGGGCGGAGGCGGCGCAGCCGGGTGCACCGCCAGCGCGAGGTGGGCCAGCGAGCCCGCGCCGTGCTCGGCGGCGCCCGGCGGACCGTGCTGGTGGGAGTGCCCGCCGCCCAGCGCTTCCTGGGCGGCGCGCGCCAGCTCCTGCGAGTACCCCGGCCCGCGATCCGGGCGGAATGCGAGCTGGAAGAGCCGCTCCAGCGCGCGCTCGCGCTCGCGCGCGTGCAGCTCCCCGTGCAGGGCAGGCCCGACGCAGAGCCCGAACGCCGCCAGCGCCGCGGCCAGGAGGGCACGGTGCCGGCGGCCGGGAGCGGTCACGGCTCGCAGGTTCGCTCACGGCGAGACGCGCCGCAAGCCTCCCCGGCTCAGAACATCGGCGTCTCGACGTACGTCCCGAAGGGCCCCTTCAGGCGCGCGACGATCTCGCCCATGGTCGCGCCCGCCTTGACCAGGTCGATGGTGACGGGCATCAGATTGACCGCCGGGTCGCGCGCCTCGCGCTCCAGCCGCTCGAGAAGCGCCGAGACCCTGGCGCCGTCGCGCTTGCGGCGGACCTCCCTGGTGCGCGCGATCTGCCGCTGCTCGACCTCGGGATCGATCTTGTGGATCTCGATCTGCTCCTTCTTGGGGGGATCGACGTACTTGTTCACGCCGACCACCGGCAGCTCGCCCGAGCCCTTCTTGCGCGCCGTCCGATAGGCGGTCTCGGCGATCTCCTTCTGGAAATAGCCCTGCTCGACGGCGCGGACCGTGCCGCCCATGGTCTCCACCTTGTCGAGGACGGCGAACACCTCGTCCTCGATCCGCTTGGTGAGCGACTCGACGTACCAGGAGCCGCCGAGCGGATCGGCCACCTGCGCCACGCGGGTCTCGTCGGCGATGATCTGCTGCGTCCGCAGCGCCACCTTCATCGCCGTCTCCGAAGGGATTGCGTACGCCTCGTCGAGCCCGTTCGTGTGCAGCGATTGCGCGCCGCCCAGCACCGCCGAGAGCGCCTGCAGCGCGGTGCGCACCACGTTGTTCATCGGCTGCGGCTTGGTCAGCGTGGCGGCGGCGGTCTGGCAATGGAACCTCAGCCGCATCGACTCGGGCTTCTTCGCGCCGAAACCCTTGGCGATCTTCGCCCAGCAGCGGCGCGCGGCGCGGAACTTGGCGATCTCCTCGAAGAAATCCTGCTGGGCGACGAAATAGAACGCGAGACGCGGGGCGAACTCGTCCACCTGCACGCCGGCCTGCGTGACTTCCTGCAGGTAGGCCACGGCGTTGCACATGGTGAAGGCCAGCTCCTGCACCGCGTTCGCGCCCGCCTCGCTGATGTGGTAGCCGCTGATGTTGATCGGGTTGTAGCGGGCCAGGTTGCGCGCCGAGTAGACGATCAGGTCGCGCACCACGCGCATCGACGGGCGGATGGGGAAGATCCACTCCTTCTGCGCCTGGTACTCCTTCAAGATGTCGGCCTGCACCGTCCCCGAAAGCTTGTTCAGGTCGTAGCCGCGCTCCTGCGCGAGCGCGACGTACATGGCGAGCAGGATCCAGGCCGTCGGGTTGATGGTCATCGAGACGGAGATCGCCTCCAGATCTATGCCGGCGAAGAGCGCCCGCATGTCCTCGAGCGTATCGATGGCCACGCCCTCGCGGCCCACCTCGCCTTCGGAGAGCGGATCGTCCGAGTCGTAGCCCATCAGCGTGGGCATGTCGAAATCGACGGAGAGGCCCGTCTGCCCCTGGTCGATCAAGTACCGGAAGCGGCGGTTGGTGTCCTCGCCGGTGCCGAACCCGGCGATCTGGCGCATCGTCCAGTTGCGCCCGCGATACATCGTCGGGTACGGGCCGCGGGTGAAGGGGAACTGCCCGGGCAGGCCGATCTCCTCGAACGGCACTGCGTCCTCGGGCGTGTAGACGCGGTGCACGGGGATACCGGAGGCCGTCTCGTAGCGGTCCTTCGACTCCGGCTGGCGCCGCCGGAACTCGCGCAGCTCGTTCTGCTCCCACTCGAGGCGCTGCGCGCGCGCCTTCTCCTTCTCTTCGCTCATCTCAGCTCCCGGAAACGCCCTGGCGGTAGAGGTCGCGGTCGTCGATCACCCGTTTCGCCTTGAACTCGGTGCGCGGCAACGTGCCCTGCGCCACCAGCTCCAGCCGGGGCCGCACGCCCACGCGTGCCTGCAGTCGCTCGCGCATCTCGCGCTCCAGCGCCGGCGCGTCCCGTCCGGGAGCGACCTCCACCCGGACCAGCAGGTCGTCCATCGCCTCGCGCCGCGAGATGATCACGCGGAACTCGCCGCCGAATCCGTCGATCGCGCGCAGGACGTCCTCGATCGCCGAGGGGTAGATGTTCTCGCCACGCACGATGAACATGTCGTCGATGCGCCCGTAGATCCCCTGAGGCAGGCGCGGGTAGGTGCGCCCGCAGGCGCAAGGCGCATCGGTCCAACGGGTCAGATCGCCCGCGACGAAGCGGATCATCGGCTGCGAGGTCCGCTCGAGGTGGGTGTAGACGGGCGTGCCTTCGGCGCCGGAGGGCAGCGGCTTGAACGTCTTCGGATCGCACACCTCGGTGTAGACGACGTCCTGCCACAGGTGCATGCCGCCGCGCGCGCCGCATTCGCCGTTCGTCATCCACGGCGACATCTCGGCGGTCGAGCCCATGTCGATGCAGGCGGCTCCGAAGGTCTCCTCGATCTGCTTCTTGGTGGAGGGGATGCCCGCGCCCGGCTCTCCGGAGAAGAAGAGCACGCGGAAGCCGAAGGAGCGCGGGTCGACGCCCTCCCGTCTCGCCGTGTCGGCGAAATGGAGCGCGTATGACGGCGTCCCGTAGAACGCGGTGGGCTTCATCTCGCGCGCCCACGAAACGCCCATCAGGGTCTGGCCGGCGACGCCCGCGCCGAAGGGGAAGGCCGTCGCGCCCAGCCGCTCGACCCCGATGAGCGCGCCCCAGGAGCCCATGTAGAGGCTAAAGAAGGAGCAGATCATCACGCGGTCGGGCGGCCGGATGCCGGCGCCCCAGAGGATGCGCGCGTGCGCTTCCGCGATCCGCGCCCAGTCGTCCCGGCCGATGCCGAACACCGTCGGGCGCCCGGTGGTGCCGCTGGTGCCGTGGATGCGCGCCACGTCGGCGGGATCGATGCACAGGTAGTCGCCGAAGGGTGGGTGCGCCGCCTGGGCGGCGCGCAGCTCGTTCTTCTGCACCACGGGAAAGCGCGCCAGATCGCGCAGCGTGCGCAGCGAGTCGGGCGAGACGCCCGCCTCGTCCCATTTGCGCCGGTAGAACGGGCTCCTCTCCCAGGCCCAGCGGACCTGGGCGCGGAGCTTGGCCAGGATCAGCTCGTCGCGCTGCTCCGGCGCCGCGCGCTCGACCTCGGGCAGCCAGTATCGTTCCTCGGACCCGGGCCGGTAGGCGGGATCGTAGCGCGGCGGCCAGGAGCGCAGATCGGCGCCACGCTCGCGCGCGATGCGGCTCAGGTCCAGCGGCATGCGGTCACTCCAGCGGACGCGCGGCCGCGAGGGCGCGGATGCGGGTGACGATCACCTCGGGCGGGGTGTCCTGCGGGAAGATGTCCGCGACTCCCTGGCTGCGGAGCGGCTCGACGTCGTCGTCCGGGATCACGCCGCCGATGACCACCGCCACGTCGCCCGCGCCCGAGGCGCGCAGCTTCTCGACGATGCGCGGCACCAGCGACATGTGCGCGCCGGAGAGCAGGCTGATCCCGATCACGTCGACGTCCTCCTGGACGGCGGCGCTGACGATCTGGTCCGGAGTCCGGTGCAGGCCGGTGTAGACCACCTCCATGCCGGCGTCGCGCAGGATGCGCGCCACCACCTTCGCCCCGCGGTCGTGCCCGTCGAGGCCCGCCTTCGCCACCAGCACCCGGACAGGACGCGCCATGCTCTCCTTCTACATTCCCCCGAACGCGAAGTCATACGAAAGCGCGGCGTACAGGACCGGGTGCTCGCTCTGTACCCCGTTCAGCGCGGTGACGACCGGCACCTGGGCGATGACGCGAAAGAGCAGATCGTTGGTCACCGCGTAGCCGACGCTGCCGGTTCCGTAGCCGACCACACCACCGCTGTCGGGGTCGAGCGTCCCGTCGCCCCGGTGGTCCATCCCCGCGTTCCGCACTTGCGCTTCGAGCGAGGCGATCAGCCTGCCGCTTTCGAGGAAGCTGCGCCGCGCGCCCAGGGTACCGAAGAGCGCGTTGCCGTAGCGGAAGCCACGGCTGTTCGCGCTGTTCAGGCGGCCGCTCAGGTTCGCGTAGAGGGTCCAGGGCTGCAGACCCCACAGGTACGAGAGGCCCGCGATGCCGTCCCAGGTGCCGGTGCCGAGCTGGGTGTGCTCGTCGGGTTCCGTGGCGCCGGGCAGCAGGCGCGCATTGGGGCCGGTGGGGAGCTTGAGCGTGCCGGTCAACGCGACCACGTGCCGCGCCTCGAGCCCCATGCGCAGCAGCTCGTAGCGGGCGGAGACGGCCAGGTCGCCCAACCCCGTCGCGCTGTCGTCCCGCAGTCCCTGCGCGTTGAGGTGGTTCTTGAAGACGAACCAGGGCACCTCGAGCTGGAAGACGAGCGGCGCTACCGGCGAGTACTGGGCGCGCAGCACCAGACGGTCTTCCCGTTCCGACTCGGCGGCGTCGCCGGACCCGGATTCCTTGCTGAGGTAGCGGTCCTCCAGCCCCACGCGCAGGCTTTGCGAGCTGGGCCGATCGAACCCGAGCGTTCCTGCCGCGGGATCGCAGCCGCACACCGAGCAAGCGCGTGCCGGGGACGGAAGAAGGAAACCCAACGAGGAAAGCGAAAACAGTGCGACCAAACCGTGCGCGCGCATGAAGTCCTCCACCACGAGGGTTGACGCGAATCAACCGGCGTCCGCGCTCTGAAGCGCAGCGCCGCCTAACTGCGGCGGCTGGCGAGCGGCGGCGGTGTGGGGACCTCTCGATCGGGAGGCTGCAGGCCTGGTGGCGCAGCAGAGCTCGGGAACACGGCGGGAAGGGCCTCGGGCGTCAGCAGGCCGGACTGCGGCAACGCGGGAGCCACCTGGACGACCATCACGGCGGGGTCGCTCGTTCCCGCGCAGGTGCGGATGAAGCGCTGATTCGACGCCAGCTCTCGCGCGTGGGTGCACGTCGGGCAGCGGCACGCGAGCGACTTGTCATGGTGGCAGCAGCAGCTCGCAGCCTCGGCGCTGGCGACCAGCGGGAGCGCCCCGGTCGCCTGCAGCGACACGGCGCACGCGAGCAGCGCGCCCAGTGCTCGGCAGCGGCGAGGAACCCCGATCATTGCACCTTCCTACCTGCAGGGCGAGAGCCCCGTCAACGGGTTTTCATTGCCGCTGTGCGCGCGCGAGCAGATATACGTAGGCGCCGAAGACCGCTTGCGACCCGTACAAACCTTCGAGATCGCTCGGCACCCGGCCCACCGACGCGCGCGCGCCGATGGCGGGCTCGATGGGTCCCAGCGCCGGAAACGAATGCACGAAGCCGAGCACCGCGCTGGACAACAGGTAGGACTGCGCGAACGCTTGCAGCCCCGAGAAGCCGGGCACGACGAGGTCGTGCGCGGTCTTCTGCACCACCTCCAGGCGCACGAAGGGGGCGTTTCGCCCGTCCAGATCGAAGTTCGCCTCGAAGAGGAAGCTGTCGAGGGGCGTGACCTCCAGCGTCCGGCCCCAGACGAGCGTCGTGTCGACCTGCACCTGCGGGAGCGGCAAGCTCACCGAGAGCGACGCGGTCACCCGGCTCGCGCTCAGCGCGACTCCGGTGAGCGCCGGCGACTCGGGGCTGGCCAGGTAGCCGTACGAAACCTGCAGGCTGACCGGCTGCACCGGATTCGCCGACAGCCGGACCGAGAACGAATCCAGCGCGCGGAAGTCGAAGTTCCAGCGGTCCTCGTCCGGCTCGCGGCCGTTGAACCACGAGGCCTCGAGCTTCACCTGCTTCGTGTAGAGGGCCGCGGTGGCGACGCCGAAGCTGACGTGGGTCGAGTCCTGCCAGTGATGCGAGAGCGGCGGGAACGGGTCGCCTTCCGCCGACGCGCGATGCATGAACACGGGCGGGCCCAGCGCCGGCTCGCCGACGGGCGCCAGGTAGAGCTCCGCGCCCAGCCAGTCGGCGAGCGGATGGCGGTAGGTGACCGACGCCTCCATGAAGAGATCGTGCGGGTGCTGCCGGTCGTGGAGATGCACGCCCCGGTAGGTCTCTCCGGTCTGCAGCAGCAGCGGGTAGCCCGCGCCGGGGACGGTGAGCGGCTCGAGCGAGAACATGCCGCGGATCTGCACCTCCCCTCCCCACAGGCCATGCTCGGCCATGCCCATCGCCCAGTTCGTGGCGAGGAAACGGTTGCCGCCACGATCGCCGAGCTGATCGTCGAACCCGACCGAGGCCGCTCCGTGCAGCATGAAGGCCCAGCCGCCGGCGCCGACGTGCACGCCCCGCATCGGGGTGGCGTCGGGCTGCCAGCTCGTCCCGGACGCATTCCGCGTCATCGGGAGGGCGAGCTCGGGCGGCTGCTCCGACGGCATCAGCTCCATCCCGCACTTCGGGCAGTGCCCCGGATGATCGGAATGGACGTCCGGATGCATGGGACAGGTGTACGTGACGCGGGATTCAGCCAGCACGGGAGCTGCCGCGCAGAGGAGCGCGGCGGCGGCGAGGCGCGGCAGCATCCGGCTCTTGTACCGGGCCGCGGCGCTGCGTGCTACATCCGTGCGATGCGCAGGGCGGCGATCGCGCTCGCGATCCTGGTCTCGTCCGGCGCCCGCGCGGATGGGGCCTTCCCCGCCGGGATGAGCGTGCTGCTCCCCGCCGGCGCGCCCCAGCGGATCCTCCTGGGGACCACCTTCGGCCTGGTCCTGTCGGAGGACGCAGGCGCGACGTTTCGCTACGTGTGCGAGCCGTACGTCACGGGCGCCGGCGCCAGCGTGCTCATCTACCAGGCGGCCTCCAACGGCGAGATCGTCGCCGCGCACCAGGACGCGCTGTCGCTCAGCACGGACCTGGGCTGCAGCTGGACGCGCGCTTCCGGCCTGGCGCCGCTGGTGGTCGTCGACGCGTTCATCGACCCTGCGAATCCCTCGTCGGTGCTGGCGCTCGCATGGCCTGCGGCCGCGGGCGCCTCGCTGCTCGCTTCGGCCGACGGCGGGCGGAGCTTCGGCCCGGCCCTGCTGGCGAGCGGCACGCCACCCGTCCACGCCGACGAGCGGCTGGTCAGCGTCGAGATCGGCTCGTCAGCGCCCGTGATCTACGTGACCACCTTCGCCTTTCCCAGCGCCTCCTCGCCGGCCGGCAGCGCCGCCCTGTTGCGCAGCGCCGACGGCGGAGCGAGCTGGACGCGCTTCGAGTTGGGCGTGGGCCCCTCGGTGCAGGTGAAGATCGCCCAGGTCGATCCGGCCGACGCGAACACGCTGTACCTCCTCGTCAGCACGGGCGCCGCCGACGAGATCCGCATGGCCCTGGATGGCGGCGCGACCATCCTGCCGCTCCTTGCGCCCGGCATTCCGATCGGCGGCTTCGTGCGCGCATCCGACGGCACGCTGTACGCCGGCACCGGCAACGGCGACTTCTACGTCCGCAGGGCGGGAGCGGGACCGTCTTTCGAACGGTTCCGCGGTCCGCACCTGCGCTGCCTCGGTGAGCGGGCCGGACGCGTGTATGCGTGTGGCGACTCCGCCGCCGACGGGTACGATCTGGCGACCAGCGACGATCACGGGCTGTCCTTCCAGAAGCTGCTCACGTTCACGCAGCTCCTGGGCCCCGCCACCTGCCCTGCCGTGCAGTCGGCGTGCGCCGCGGACTATGCGGCGCTCCAGCGCACGCTGGCCGTGGTACCGGTCGGGAGCTGCAGTTGCGGGCAACCCTCCGGCGATGCGGCCGCGCTTCTCATCCTGCTCGCGGCTGCCCTGCGGAGGCGGCGTCGAGCGCCTGCGCGAGGTCCGCGATGAGGTCCTCGGCGTCCTCGATGCCGACCGCCAGCCGGATGAGGTTGTCGTGGATGCCGATCGCCTCGCGCTCCTGGGTGGTCAGCTCGTAGTAGGACATCAGCGCGGGCTGCTCGATCAGCGTCTCGACCGCGCCGAGCGACGGCGCGATGGTGGCCAGCTTGCAGGCGTCCACCAGGCGCGACGCCTCGCGTAGCCCGCCTTCGACCTGGAAGCTGACCACTCCGCCGAATCCCTTCATCTGCTCGCGCGCGACCGCGTGGTCGGGATGGCTCGGGAGCCCGGGGTAGAACACGCGGCGCACGGCCTTTTGCGATTCCAGCCACTCGGCCACCTGGAGGGCGGTGCGGTTCTGCCGCTCGACCCGGAGCGCGAGCGTCTTGAGCCCGCGCAGCAGGAGGTAGGCGGCGTGCGGGTCGAGGTTCCCGCCCAGGACACCCCTCAGGTCGCGGATGGCGGCGATGAGCGGCGCGCGCCCGGAGATGGCGCCCGCCAGCACGTCGTTGTGGCCAGCCAGGTACTTGGTGCAGGACTGGATGGACAGGTCGGCGCCCAGCTCGAGCGCGCGCTGGTTCATGGGGGTCGCGAAGGTCGAGTCGATGAGCAGGTTGACCCCGCGGAACCGGTCGCGCACCTCGGCGAGCGCGCGCAGATCGGCCACGCGCAGGTACGGATTGGTGGGCGACTCGGAGACGATCAGCCGCGTCTTGCCCGGCTGCACCGCGGCCGCGAGCGCGGCCGTGTCGCCCGGCTCGACCAGCGTGTGCGTGACGCCGAAGCGGGAGAGGAACGCGCGAACGAACTGGCGGGTGCGGCGGTAGCAGTCGGAGGTGAGGATGACGTGGTCGCCGGCTTTGAGCAGCTCGAACATGGTGGTGGTGACCGCCGCCATGCCGCTGGCGAAGAGGGCGCAGTCCTCGGCGCCCTCGAGCGCGGCGATTTTCCGCTCGGCGGCGCGAACCGTGGGATTGCCGTAGCGCCCGTATTCCTCGCGCTCGAGGTCGCCCTCGAAGTAGCGCACGATCTCGGCGGTGTCCTGGAAGGCGTACGTCGCGGTGCAGACGATGGGCGTGGTGACGGCGTCGTACGCCTTGCGGCGCTCCTCGCCTCCGTGCACGGCCAGGGTAGAGTCCTTGGGCATCGGCGGCCAACCTTTCCGCCCACCCGAAGCCCGACCACGTTCCCAGCGGCTTAGAGGGACATTTCTAAGGCGCGTCCCCCAAGGTGGGCGAAATTCGCGCGCCGCCCCAGCTCACGCCGGGACCAGCGCACACTGGCAGAAATCGCCTTCGGGCTCAAGCCACGCTGGCCTCGATGGAGCTGTAGTGACCGGCGGCGGGGCCCGGGGGTGCGCTCCTGCTGCTGTGCGAACCCGTCGCCAGGGCCGCGGCGTGCGCGTCGAAGCCGCTGCTACAGGAGCATGCGCGGCTGAACCGTCGTCGCAGCCGGCGCACGATCAGTTTGAGGCCGCGCGTGCGTCCCGCTCGTGCAATCACCGGCACGGGGGGAGAGGTCCGGTCTGCGCCTCTGTACAGCTGGTACATGTCAGTTCTGGGGGTATCTTCCCCGGCTCCAGGCGTTCTCGGATGTCATTCCGAGCGTCGGATCATCGGGACGGCCGGCCCGATGAGCTCCGCGATCAAGGCAGTGCTGCTCGCAGGAATTTTGCGTTCATCGGTCTTGGCCCAGGCTGACATGCCGCGTTTAGCGACCTCCAGCGCCAACTCCCTCGGCGGAAGTGCAGCCCCCGTCGGCCGCGAGCTCAAGCCGAGAGATGACCGAAGCGTTCGGATTCCGCTCGAGGCGCCTGCCGCCGTAGTTTCGGCCAGGGAGCCAGGGCGAGGTAACATGTGGAACACGCCACCAGGGGGAAACGGGATGCGCACAACCATCGGAACCGTGGCAGGGCTCGCAGCCGGACTGGTCACGTCGTTGCTGACCGCGGCGATCTGTCTCGCGCTGGAGCGCTACCTCGATTTTGGCTTCTTCACGTTGATGGTCCTGTTCATCATTCCCGCGGGCGCGGCGATCACCGGATTCGCGGCATCGTCCGGCTATTACCTCGGCGCGAAGCTGTTCGACGCGCGGCCAAATTGGATCATGGCATTGGGAATGGTCGCCATCGCAGGCCTGACGCAATGCCTCATCTATTTCGGAATCTACGCGATGCTCAAGTTGCCGGACGGCCGAAGGATCATGGACCTCGTGGACTTCTGGACCTTCGTGAAGATCTACCTGGGGAACCAGAGATACACGATCGGTCACGGTTCGGGATCCGGCATCGAGGTTGGAAACGCGGGATATGCGATCGCTGCCTTGCAGTTCGTTGGATTCCTCGCTGGCGGCGGATTCACGTTCGTGATGCTCAAGCGCCAGACGTTTTGCGACAAGTGCGAGCGGTATTTCCGTGCGCGGCTCGCGGTCTCCAAGCAGGGCGGCGCCGAGTACATCGATGGGCTCCGGGGGAAGCCGGTTCTTTCACCGGATTACTTCGGCGCCCTCCAGGATGTCCAAGGGGCGGGCTTCAAGCTCGATGTCACGCTGTCTCAGTGTCCTGACTGCGCGCAAGAGGTGGTCTCGGAACAGGTCCAGATGCGCGAAAAGAAGCAGTGGAAGGCGGTCCCACACCTCTCTCGCAAGATCGTCGCCGAGGCCCCCGTCCTCGCGACGTTCCAGGCGATCCCCGACGCTAAGCGCCCCTTCTTCGCCCGCTTCCGCTCGTAGCGAACTGGCACGCCGGCGAACTTCTTGACCTCGGCGGACGTGCTGAGCGCTGCGATCGACCTTACGCCGGCGCCGGCTCTGCGAACGGCGCCAGCACCTTCGCGTAGGCGTCGAAGAGTGGAGGAGGGACCCTCCCCTTCGCGCCGGTGACCTGCGACTGCAGCATGGCGGCGTTTGCGACCGCCTGGCCGCGGAAGTGGTTGTTGTTGACGACGTACACGTCGGTGACGCCAGGCTCGTCCGCCAGCTCGCGCGTGCGCTCCGCCCAGGGCTCCAGTTCCTTCGCGGTGTAGAGGTAGTCGTAGCGCTCGTCGCGGCCGGCGGTCTTGCGGAACCAGTCGCGGTAGTTGCGGCCGTGCACGCGGACGTATCCGATGCCCGAGGTGGCGCGGGCGGAGGGCTTGATGGAATTGTGGAAGAGCGGCTGGTCCACGTTGACGAACCCCATCCCGCGCTCCGCCAGCTCCGTGTAGAAGGCGGGCTCGTTCCAGGAGATGTGGCGGACCTCGACCACCAGCGGGTAGGCGCGGAAGGCGTTCGCCACGTCGCGCAACCACTCGCGGTTTGCTTCGTCGTTCCGGAATGACCAGGGGAACTGCAGCAGGACCGCGCCGAGGCGGCCGGCCTCCGCGACGGGATCGAATCCCGCTCGCACTGCGTCGATCTCCTCGCGCGTGAACGCCGCCTCGCGCTCGTGGGTGAACCGGCGCCAGAGCTTGAGCGTGAAGCGGAACCGCTCGTTCTCCCTCACGCGCTCTGCCCACTTGCGCGCCGCCTCGGGCGCGGCGGGGCGGTAGAAGGTCGAGTTGATCTCCACCGTGTCGAAGTAGCCCGCCAGGTACCGGAGCGGATCGAACTTCTTCGGCTTCGGCTTCGGGTACACGGTCCCGGCCCAGTCGGGATAGTCCCATCCGGCGGGGCCGAAGCGGATCAGGCCTGTTGCTCCGCCAGCGCGTGGAGGTAATGCACGTGCGAGAGCGTTGCGCCGTCGATGCCCTGCACCTTCGGGTTGCTCGACTCGATCACGTAGTACTCGTCGGGCGCGTGCGCGCCGGAGCCGTGGCCGAGGCCGAAGTGCCCGGCGGCAAGCTTGAGCGGCGGCTCGGTGAACAGGTACCCCGGCCACGAGCCGCCCAGGCGCGGCCAGAGGATGGGATCGATGCCAGCGCCGCGGTAGGTGGCCTGCTCGGCGCGGATCATCGCCGCGTCGGCGCGGGTGGTGTTGGGTGGATACGCGCCGCCCACCTTGACCTCGATGTCTCCGAAGCCGCGCTTGGCGAGGTGCGCCTTCACCTTCTGCAGGGTGTCCTCGACCGTCATGTCGGGGACCAGCCGCAGGTCGAGCT
>Ga0099794_10000527_pt1 | contig 12799 bp, 13 predicted proteins | sample Rivendell_Oct201_10_FD_77320 | JGI IMG/M metagenome (GOLD analysis project Ga0099794, IMG submission 77320) | Vadose zone soil microbial communities from the Eel River Critical Zone Observatory, Northern California, USA -... | ecosystem: Host-associated > Plants > Roots > Rhizosphere > Soil ... | reverse complement strand
TCGGCCTGCCAGCGTGCGACGAACTCATTCGGGGTGAGATAACCCAGGGCCTGGTGGGGGCGAAGGCCATTGTACACGGCCTCGTGCTCCCGCAGCAGCGTGTTGTGCACGACCAGGTCATCGGGAACCTCGACCAGATCATAGAACTCCTCCTGATGGGTCCGGTGCGCCCGCTCGACCTTGCCGTTCAAGCGGGGGCTGCGCGGGGGGAGGACGTACAGTATGATGCCCAGCGCCTCACAAGCCCGCTCAAACTTCGCCTTGAACTCGGAGCCCCCGTCGATCTGGATCGCCCGGATGGGGAAGCCCATCCGCGGCAACGCATGGCGCAGGAAGTGCTCGGCCGCAGCGCTGTTCCCCCGCTTGTAGGCCGCCACCACATCCGTGCGGCTCACGACGTCGCGTGCCGTGATGTGCACGCGCTGACACCCGGGGTAGAGGGTAATGGGTGTCGTATCGATCTGCACCAAATCGCCCGGGTGCTGCGGAAGAAAGCCCCACGGCATGCGCTGCGCGTATCGCCGCTGCAGCCGCGCCCGCCGACGCCGTTTATGCAGCGCCGCGCGCACGAGCGGCGGTTCCTGCAGCTGCCCCTTCGCCCGCAGCCGGGCGAGGACGCGGCCCACGGTCGCATGCGCGACGCGCCATCCTTCTCGGTGGAGGAGCACGGCGAGCTTGCGATCGCCCCAGCGGGGATAGGTCTCCCGCAGCGTGCGGATCCGCGCCTCGAGGGCGGGAGGCGTCTGAGGCTGTCGCACGCACTGCGGGCGGCGAGTCCGGCGGTCATCTTCTAGACTCAGCGGCCGACGAGGATCGTACCGCTTCCACCACCGGTAGAAGGTCTGCCGGCTGATATCGAAGTGCCGGCAGGTCTGGGCGATGTTGCGCCCGTGCTGATGGTAATAGTCTATCCAGTGGAGCCGGCGCCGTGCCTCGGGGGAGAGCTCGGGGGTCACGCGCAGGTGTCGGGCCTGCGGCAGGATCGTCTCTTGGACGTTCATGGGGCCAGTGTAGCCCCGACGGACCGGCTTGAAGTAGTTCCTGTGGAGCCGCAGCTCTAGTCAGGGTGTCTCGGATCTATCTGAGGCAGCGCAGCGCAACTGCTCAAACCGTGCCGCCAGTCGTCTCGCAGACACGTCTGAATGCCTTCACACGCGCGCGAGTCGTCCGGGGTGAGCGGTCTGACGAATCCGGTCGACTTCCGCGTCACTGATGGCGCGCTCAAACCGCCGGAAGCCGCTCAGGCGGAATCCGTGCTTGCGGGCCAACGCGGAAATTTCCTCCACCTGCGCGAGGGAAATCTCCTTGCCCAGGGTGAAGTTTTCGTACCGGTGTTCCAGGGCCAGGAGAATCGTCTCTGCCACACAGGCCTCGCACATCCGCGGCGGGAAGCCGAAATCGAACCCGAAGTCCACATCACCGGGGACCTCGATCACTCCGCCATCAATGACCAACACATCATTGCGCCGCTCGTAGACCACTCGGGAGACGTTGCGGGGGCGCGCCACATCGCACACCACCGCCCCGGGCCGCAGGTCGTCCGGTTCGATCAAGACATCGGTAGCCGACGAGACGGTCAGCACGACGTCGGCCTCGCGCACCGCTTTCTTCACGTCCATGCCCAGGGCGATGTCAGCGCGGGAGCCCGGCCGCAACCGCGCCTGCAACGCGTCGAGGGTCTCCGGGGTGCGGGCCACCAGCAGCAGGCGGCCTACGCTGCGGGCAAGCATCTGGCTGGCGACGGCTCCGATGGATCCCGTGGCACCAATAACGGCGGCTGTGACATTTGCGGGATCGATGCCTAGGCGCTGCGCGGCCAGCAATGCGCCCTCGACCGCCGTCGCCGCCGTGTAACTGTTTCCGGTCGTGACCGCAATGCGGATGTTGTTGGCGACCGTCACCCCCCGATCGCCCACGATCTTCGTGAAGGCGCCCAACCCCACGATCCGCGCGCCCTGCGCCTCGGCGATCCGGCCACATTCGATCAGGCGCGGGTAGACGAACTCCAGTGGGGACTCCATCAACAGCCGCGGCGTCAGCGGCAATCCGATGAACCATCCCTCGGCCCGCGCCCCCGTCGCCGATTGAATGCCGGTAATGTGGGAGACGAGGCGGGGCCGGATGTGTCGGAAGGCGGCCTCCACAAACCGATCGGGCAGGTAGCGGACAAGCGGATATTTCCGCGCAAAATCAGCGATACGGAGGGGGTGGAGGACGAACGCGAACCGGCCTGGCTCGCCGCCGTGCCCAGAGGGAGCAGAAGCGGGCGAAGGAGAGGTCATCAGTGCACGAGACTTCCGTGACGGGCCCAGCTGGGAGCGGCTGCGGGATTCAACTCCTCCACGCGCGGTTCGAAGCCCGCCCGCAATGCGGTCTGCAGGTACTCTTCGGTCGAGATCTCCTCGGGGCGACGACCCAGCAACGCCACGATCACTCCCTGCAACACGTTGGTGGCGAAAGACCGACCGCCCATATCCGGACCGTCGGTGACCAGTAGCCACACGCCGCGCTGGCGCAGGGCATCCACATCAGCGGGCGTGACCGTCTGTGTGAGGATCACTTTGCCGCGGAGATCTGCGGGCATGAACCGGCGGATGAGCAAGAAATCTCCGGCCACCACGTCGGCCCACGCGTAATAGCGTCCCCACTTCGGGGTGATCTCATCTTGCTTCTTGCCCGTGGGGTACAAGAACTTGATCGGCAGCTTGGTGAGAATCGGCAGCAGAGCTGCGGCGACAATTTTGACCGTGGTCAGAGAGCGCAGCGGGATCGGCAAGCCCAGTGCGAAGATGAAATCACCAAACAGGGTCTGGGCGCCCGCGTCGGTAAATGCTTCCGCCATCCCGTAGCGGTCGACCGAGGACACCAGCAGCACCTTCCGACCGCGCAGCGACAACCCTTTGCGGTTGGGAAGGTAGTCTGTGATCAACCACCGCTCCCAGGATGCCTTCATCCCGCCCCCGTCCACAAAGGGGGTCTGCCGGATGTTACGGACGAGCCCGGCGGTCTCTCGGATAAGGTACTTGCGCTGACCCGCCCGCAGATAGAGGTCCGTTCCGCCCAGGCCCAACGCGTCCACCCTGCCGTCTAACTCCTCCAGCAAGGCCCGCGCGCGGCGGACATCTCCGTCAGTCCCTCGGCGCTCAATGACGAAATGCTGGCCCAGGATATCGGTCTCAAATCGGTGATCCCGGCTGTGGCTGCCCAGGCTGACTGAGACGACGCGTTTGGTGGTCATGGCGGCTTCCTCGAGGGACTACGGGCCCCGATGGGTGACTCCTCTCACGGCGATGCCGTGCGCGCGGCGTCGGTGGCGACTCGGTTCCGGTCGTGAATGATGCGCAATCCCTCCAGGGTGAGCAACGGGTCCAGGTCGTCAAAACACCGACACTCGTCGGCAATTAGCTCCGCCCATCCCCCTGTGGCAATCGTCGTCGCGTGGCCGCCGAGTTCAGCGCGCATGCGGCGTACAATCTCGTCCACCTGTCCGACGAAGCCGTAGAGGATCCCGGCCTGCATGGCCGCCACGGTCGACCGCCCGATCACGGACTTCGGCTTGCCGAATTCGACCCGCGGCAACTGCGCCGTGTGTTCCACCAGCGCATCCACCGAGATCCCGATACCCGGGGCGATTGCGCCTCCCAAAAAGTCGCCTTCCGCGGACACCGCGGTAAACGTCGTCGCCGTCCCGAAATCGGCCACGATGGCGGGACCGCCGTACTTCTGGTAGACGGCAATGGCGTTGCAGATGCGGTCCGCCCCGACTTCTTTGGGGTTCTCGTAGAGGATGCGCATCCCGGTCCGCACCCCCGGTCCGACCACGAGCGGGGTGACGTCGAAATAGCGCTGACACAACCGTTCAAACACCTCGGTCAGAGGCGGCACAACAGAGGAGATGGCCGCGGCGTCGATCTGCGCGACTTCCAGTCGGGCGTACTTCAAGAGCGCATGTATAGTCATTGCGTATTCGTCATCCGTTTTGTCCAAATCCGTGGCGATACGCCAGTGGGCCCTGAGCTCGCTGCCTTCATATCCGCCGATCTTGATCTGCGTGTTGTTGACGTTCAGCGCAAGCAACATCGGGCGCTAGCCCCTCCCCCGGGCAGACGACACGGCCCGGTACACTGGGACGGTTATGAGGACAGCCAGAAGCACCTCGGGCAGACCGTGCGTGGCCCCGATCACGAACGCCGCCCCGGCGGGAATGAACCCTAACACGACCATGAGGGACAAAACCCCGACGGTATTCGTGAGCGTCCCCGCTACTGCCGCCGCCGCCGGAGCCGCGTTTTCGCCGGCCAACAGCCAGTATGCAATTCCCGCGGCGGCAAGGGCGGCGGCGAGGTAGAACCAGGGTTGGGGAGCCGTCACTGCGGCGACGGAATGGTAGGCGGTGATGAGCCAGGTCGGGGCAATCTTCCCGGCGCGATACGCTGCCTCAAAGCGTGCAGCGCCCGGTCCCAAGATCGTGAAGATAACCGCGCCCAGAGCAACGGCGGAGAGGATGCGGGCGTACCTGTGCTGCAACAGGGAGAAAACCAGCGCGGCAACAACGCCGATGAGGATCCGCGGGCCGAGGGCTATCAGTGGATTGCCGAAAGCGGGCGTCGTGTGCCGAAGAAGACTAATCATCCCAAAGATAGCGCCGACAAAGGCGCCGACGACCGGGCCCGCCAGAATCCCCGCTACAATCGCGGGAATGTGCAGCGTGGTCGCGTTCGCGGCAGGCGTGGGAAAGGGGATGAGCCCTAGCGGAGTATATCCGAGCACAATCGCGACAGCGCCCAAAATGCCGGCGACGGTCACATCCTGCGTGGACAAACGAAAACCCCTCCGCGGCGTGGCAGGGGCATACTCGTTTTGCGCCATCGTAGTTCCCTCCGTTCCAGTCTCAATGAGTACCGGACGAAGCCCGTCCTGCTCGATGCTCTTCGGGTCCAACCCTCACGGGTATCGGCCTTTCCGTCAGTCTAGCATATGCGATCGGAGTATGACCGCGTCCCGACGCCCCGTTACGCTGACCGTCCCGACGGAGCGCGATCGGGGGTACTGGGGCCCTGCCGCCGCCAACCGGGCAGACAGTTGGGCAGTACGTCGGATGATCTTTGTTATGATGGATGGGGAGACCGCGATGCGTGACAAGATCAAGAAGGGCGACAGTGAATGGCGCAAGCAATTGACGCCGGAGCAATATGCCGTTACCCGGCAGAAGGCCACAGAGCGTCCATTCACCGGCGAGTACGACATGATCGTGACGCCTGGTGTGTATCGTTGCATCTGTTGCGGGGAAGAGCTCTTCGCATCCGACGCGAAATTCGACGCGGGCTGTGGATGGCCGAGCTTCATGAGTCCCATCGCCGATGCACAGGTCGAAACGCAGGTCGACCGGAGCCACGGTATGATTCGCACTGAGGCGCTGTGCGCCAGGTGCGACGCCCATCTGGGTCATGTTTTCGATGATGGCCCCAAGCCAACTGGCTTGCGCTACTGTATTAATTCGGCAGCGTTGAAACTCGAGCCTAAGAAGTAAGTCGCCTCGCACATCAGGACACAGGCGGGGGTTAAGGTCGTCCCTCTCGCTCGTGTCCCGCTTCATGGGAACTCGCTCAACGCAGTACTATCGGAGTGTTGCGAATTGCCCGGTGGCGCGGATTAGTTCTTGAGTGATGCCCGGGTCCTCGCCTGCGTGTCCCGCATTGTCCACGACCACCAACTCGGCCCGCGGCCAGACTTGGCTGAGGTCCCAGGCCCAGGCGATCGGCGATTGAAAGTCCACGCGGCCGTTCACCATGATGCCGGGGATGCCGGCCAGCAAGCCGGCGCTGCTGAGCAGGCTGCCATCCTCGAGCCACGCATTGTGTCGGACATAGTGGGTCACGAGGCGCGCAAACGCCATCGCGAAGGCGGGATCGGTGAACCGGGGGGACAGTCGAGGGGCCGGAGGCCACGCCAGCCCTACGGACTCCCACGTACACCACTCCACCGCGGCCCGCCCACGAACCGCGAGGTCGGGATCGTTCAGCAGTCGGTGGTATGCTTCGACGATATCGCTGTCCCGGCCGGCGACTGGCACCGCCGCGCGGAGGCGCTCCCACTGCACGGGGAATAGGACCCCCGCGCCGCCGCGGAACCACCAATCGAACTCCTTGCGTCGGCCGGTCGTGACGCCGAATAAGATCAGCTCCGTGACACGATCCGGGTGGTGTTCGGCGTAGGCGAGGGCCAGGGTGCTGCCCCAAGAACCCCCGAGCACGAGCCATCGGTCGATATCGAGGTGGTGACGCAGCAGTTCGATATCCACGATCAGATTTGACGTGGTGTTGCTGGCGAGGCCTGTGTCGGGCGCGCTAACATGCGGCGTGCTGCGCCCGCACCCCCGCTGGTCGAAAAGCATAATGCGGTAAGCGCCTGGGTCGAACAACCTCCGGTGCCATGCCGTACATCCCGAACCAGGGCCGCCGTGCAGAACGACCGCCGGCCTGCCGCGTGGGCTGCCGCATGTCTCCCAGTACACGAGATTCCCGTCGCCGACCTCCAACATGCCGTGATCGTACGGCTCGATCTGTGGGTAGAGACCTGCCACAATGCGCCTCCGATCTTGGTGAACCGCTGGGGTTTGCCGACTAGCCATCGCGTTGCGGAGGCGCTCCCTCCGCGCCGCGCTACAGGTCGGAGAAGACGACCTTCTTGCCGTTCGGGTCATGCCCGAGTTGCGGCATGGCGCGGAGCCCAGCGCTATCCCGCGTCCGCGAGGCCAGCGATTCCTGCCAGTCCTGTGGCGAGCCGGACGGCCCGCTTCACGGATTCGGCAATCGCCTGCACCGCTGCCGCCCCCACCGCCATCGCGTCGGCCTTGGCGGCGCCTATAGACAACGCGAATATCGTATCCCCGTCGATCATCGTGTGCACCGGCGAGATGACCCGAGCCAGGCCGTCGTGACCGAGCTGCGCGAGCTTGTTCGCCTGCTCTTTGGTCAGCGCCGCGTTGGTCGCGACCACGCCCAGCGTGGAGTTCGCCGTGAAGGCCGGAGCGCGCTGCCCCCGGATCAAAGCGTCCGCCGTGTTCAGGAAGCGCCCCGTGGCGGGATCCCGCGCCCCAGCCAGGACCTGTCCAGTATGCTCGTCGAGTACGTCGCCAAATGCGTTCACCACCACCAGCGCCCCGACGATCACGCCGCCCGGCAAGTTGACCGCCCAGGTACCCACGCCGCCCTTCATCGCCGAGCGCATGCCAAGCAGTTTGCCTACCGTCGCCCCGCAACCGGCGCCGACGCTCCCTTCTTCGACCGGACCACGCGACGCCGCCCGGGTAGCTGCGTACCCCATCTCGGCGGTCGGACGCACGGTTGCAGCACCTAGCATCAGGTCGAAGATCACCGCCGCGGGAACGATTGGTACTTTCCCGACGACCACGTCGAACCCAATCCCCTGCTCCTCGAGGTAGCGGACGACGCCATCGGCGGCCGCCAAGCCGAACGCACTGCCCCCCGTTAGCAGCACCGCGTGCACACGTTCAACTAGGGTCATCGGACGCAGCGCGTCGGTCTCGCGTGTGCCTGGCGCTGCTCCGCGCACGTCCACCCCGCCTACCCCGCCCTCTCGGCACACAACAACCGTGCATCCGGTCGCGGCGTGCGCATCGGAGGCGTGGCCGACCGTAATCCCTGGGATGTCAGTGATTTGCGGCATCGCTAGCGGTGTGGGACACTGACCGAGCGCAAGGACACATCGCCGGCCACGATGCGCCGGATGCCGGCGCCGGTCCTCACCAGCAAAGCCCCCGTTCGGTCCACACCTTCAGCAACTCCCTCGAGGTCCTCTGCACCCGAGAGCCTCACCTGCCGACCTTGCGTGAGATCCCGCTCTCGCCAGCCGGCGAGCACCTCCTCGGCATTCAGGGGGAGGAGGTCGTAGGCGCGTTCAAACTGTTCCAACAGCGCTCGCGCGAGAGCGGCGAGGTCCACGGGGCGTGCCAGGACTGCGAGCAGGGAGGTGGCGATGGACCGGACCTCGGGAGAGAAGTGGTCGAGGGCGATATTCGCATTAATGCCAATCCCGACAATGACCGCTGATCCTCGCACCTCCATCAATACCCCGCCGAGTTTCCGCTCACCGATCATCAGGTCGTTGGGCCACTTCAATCCGACCTTGACAGGGGCAACCTCCTCCACTGCGCGAGCTGCGCCGACCCCCGCTGCGAACCCCACCAAAGGCCAGTGATCGGTGAGAAGAGCAGGACGGAGCACAACCGACAGCCACAGGCCTCCTGCCGGGGAGAGCCACGCGCGTTGGCGTCGCCCACGTGCTCCGATTTGCTCAACCGCGAGGACGGCGGTCCCTTCTGTCACCCCCTGCGCGGCCAGAGTTGCGGCCTCATCGTTGGTAGACCCCACCTGGGCATGGACGTGCAAGCTCTGTCCAAACCGGTGGGACCGAAGCCCTGCTTTGATTGCAAACGCTAAGTCCTCCCTCACTGCGTCTGCCTCCCCCAAGCCCTTTGGCCCGATAGGGGCGGCCTCTCAGGAAACGCAGCTCGGGCAGGCGTCATCGCTCTGCCAACGGGAACAGGGAGCCTAGGCGCGACTGCATCTCGGCCACCAGGCCGTCTAACTCTTCCAGAGCCAGAGCGTCGGCGTCGATCGTCACGACCGGGCAGAGGGAAAAGTTCTCGACCCACTCCGTGTAGCGTTTATTTAGTTGCGCCAAGTACTCTGTGGGAATCCGCTGCTCGAAACCCCGGGCGCGCGTCTTGATCCGGTGCACAAGCGTGGGCACCGACGCCTTAAGGTAGAGGATGAGGTCGGGGGGGCGCAAGAACTGCAGCATCGTCGTAAAGAGTTCGTGGTAGTTGCGGAAATCGCGTTCATCCATTTGGCCGTGCAGGTACAGGTTGCGAGCAAAGATCTCGGCGTCCTCATAGATCGTCCGGTCCTGGACGATGGACCCTGCGGCCTGCACAATCTGTTGGTGATGCTGGAAGCGCTTGCTGAGGAAGAAGACCTGCAAGTGAAAGCTCCACCGGCTCATGTCGCCGTAGAAATCGGGCAGGTACGGGTTCTCATCCACCACCTCGTAGTACGGCGTCCAGCCCAGCTTCTCGCTGAGCAAGGTGGTGATCGTGGACTTCCCCGATCCGATATTGCCGCTGACGGCGATAAACCACTTCACGGACGGCCGTTCCTCCGGAGATCTGGCGTCTGGCGGCGCCTCCGCCCAAGCGCGGATCGCCTAACCGGCGCTACCCGGCCACCTCTTCGGTCACATAGCGCAAAATCCCCTGCAGGTCAGCGGGACGGAAGATATCGACGGCATCGGTATCCACGCGGAGGACCGTCGTGTCTTCAAAGGCGTGAAAGAACTCTTCATAGGCTCCGCACAATCGGTCCAAGTAGTCAGGAGCGATGGCGCGCTCAAAGGGCCGGTCCCGCAGGGTAATCCGCCGTAATAGCGTGTCCAGCCGTGCGGTCAGGTAAAGAATTAGGTCCGGCTGCGGGGTCATGGGGGCGATCAGCTGGAACAACCGATCGTACAGATCCAGCTCCTGGCCGTCGAGATTCATCCGGGCAAAGAGCCGGTCTTTGGCAAAGATGTAGTCGCTGATCACGGGACGATGCTGCTCGCGCGCCCGGCGGAGAACCTCCTGTTGCCGGTAGCGGCTGAGGAAGAAGAAGATTTGTGTCTGAAAGGCATACCCCCGGATGTCCTGATAGAAGTGGTGCAGGAAGGGATTGTCTTCGACCACCTCGAGCACAACCTCGGCCACCAACGGCTCAGCGAGCAGCCGGGCCAGCGTGGTTTTTCCGACGCCGATGGGCCCCTCGATCGCGACGAATAGGCGGCGGTCGCGTGCTTCTGGAATCAACGCCCGCTGGCGGGTGCGGGGCGGACGGTACTCCAAGCCGGGGGGGATCATGAGGACGTGACCTTGCGGATTGCCTGATCGCGTACTCCGTCCAGAAATGACGCCACGCGCTGGCCCCCGGGCAGCCTGACATCTGGGCCGATCTCGACCAGAGGCTCGAGCACGAATCGCCGACGGGTCATCTCTGGATGGGGGATCACCAACGTCGGCGTGGTCATCGCCAGATCAGCGTATAGCAGGATGTCGATGTCAATCGTCCGCGGCCCCCACCGCTGCGTCCGCACCCGGCCGAGGCCCCGTTCGACGGCCAGCACGAGATCCAGCAGCTGCAGCGGCAGCAAATCCGTGTCCACCTCCGCGACGAGGTTGAGGAACCACGGCTGTTCGGTGACCCCCACAGGGGCGGTTTCGTACAGCGAGGACTGCTTCCTCACCCGCACACGCCTGGACGCTTCCAAGCGGGTCAGCGCCTCTTGGAGCATCGCCGGGCGGTCGCCCTGATTTGAACCGAGGCCCAGGTAGGCAGTGACGGGCGAGGGACCCGAGGGATCGCGAGACGGGGTCGGCCGCGGAGGGGAGCTCATGTTGCATCATCGCTTCTCACGATGTATCTCCACCCCTGCGGACTCGAGGGGACCGGGCAGCTTCACTTGCGGTTTGCGGACGCGCACCGTGACGGCCGTGACGCGATCGAGCGCTAAGATCTTGGTCGCTATCGTCTCTGCTAGGGTCTCGACGAGATTTTGAGGCGTGCCGAGCATGACGTCCTTGACAATCCCGTAGACGCGCCGGTAGTCAATGGTGCGTTCGAGGTCGTCGCTCTGTCCTGCACCTCGGAGATCCGCCTCGAGGTCGACGTCTACGAGGAACTCCTGGCCCTGGGTGCGCTCCTCGGCCAACACGCCGTGGTGGGCACGAAACCGCATGGTAGAGAGGAGTACGTGGTCAGGCATCCCGCGTTCGCCCTCGAACGAAACGTCTCCCCCGCCGTCCCGTCTCCGTTTCAACGACAACGCGGCCCCGTTTGACCACGGTGGCAACGGGATTGACGCCGGTCGCCGTGGGCCACTGACGGTAGTCGGGCAGGTCGAGGATCACGATGTCTGCTGCTTTCCCGAGTTCCAGGCTCCCCACTTCCTCCGCGGCGCTCACTGCGTGTGCCGCGTTGATCGTGGCGGCGACGATCGCCTCTGCCGGAGTCAGCTCCAGGGCCCGACACGCCAGCGCCACCACCGTGGGCATGGAATACGTCGGGGAGGTCTGAGGATGGTAGTCGCTGCCCAAGGCGATGGGCACTCCCAGATCCACCATCCGACGCGCCCGTGCATATGGCGCACCACGCCCTGAGGCCGGGCCGGGTAGCAGTACCCCGATCGTGCCGGCCTCGGCCATCGATCGCAGCCCAGCATCTGATGAGTACACGAGGTGGTCCGCCGAGATGGCTTCCACGTCTGCACCCAGCGCGGCCCCGCCGAGATCTGAGGACTCGTCAGCGTGGATCTTCGGATCCAAGCCGACGTTCAGGCCAGCTTCCAGCACTGTGCGGGCCTGTTCAAGGGTAAAGGCCCCGGCCGCGCACATCACGTCACAAAACTCGGCGAGGTCCTCCTCGACCACTGCGGGGAGCATCTCGTCGGTTACCATGTTGAGGTAGGCCTGCGGATCGTGCGCATACTCTGGTGGAATTGCGTACGCGCCCAGGAAGGTCGGAATCACATCTACCTCCAGCGCCGCGCTGAGCCGATGGGCAACCCGTAAGCACTTCAGTTCATCTTCCACGGTTAATCCGTATCCGCTCTTCACTTCGACTGTCGTCGTTCCGTGCGCCAGCATCTGTTGCAGCCGCTCGCGCCCGAGCGCTTCGAGCTGATCCTCTGTCGCTGCGCGCGTGGCTTGCAGGGTCGAGACGAACCCGCCGCCTGAGCCCGCGCAGACCAGATGCGTGTGGGGATCGACGAACCCAGGAAGGACTACGTGCGTGGAGGCGTCAATCGTCTCGCACGACGCCGCGAGGACGACTTCAGCGAGAACCTGTAAGGTTGGGCCCACCGCCACAATCACGCCCTCAGCGGCCGCGACCGCGCCATCGACCACAAGGCCGAGGGTCTCGAGGTCTCCTCCCGTGCGCGGTCTCTCGTTGGGGCCGGCGACGGTGACGAGCTGGCGCGCGTGTACGACGAGTAGGTCGACCTCAGTCTTCATCCCGGAGTCAACGCGGATAACATAGCCTCGCTACTCGATCAGCCGTGCTTCCAGGATTTGCTCGCGGCGGAAATTCTTCAGGTGGAGGTACTCGCGCGCGACGGCGGCCACCGCATCGAGGGGAATAAGCCCCACCACTTCGCTGTCCGCGATCTCGACGACGTACCGAGCCGCTTCCATCCGCACCATGTCGACTACGCGGGCCAACGACGTGGCTTCGTAGTCGAGCAGGTTCATGGACACTTGCGCCTGGCCGCTCTCACCCACGACCCCCATGGCCTGCACGTGCATCAATCCTCCGCCGCGCTCCCGCACGGCCTGCGCGATCTTCTTCGCGATCTCTACGTCGGTGGTTGTCAGGTTGATGTTGTAGGCAATCAGAGGCCGACGCGCCCCGACCACGGTGGCTCCGGCCGTCGGATGCGGAGCAGGCGCGCCCACATCCGGCGCCCAAGATGGATCGGCCATCTTCTGCACCAGCCCCTCGTACCCGCCCGCGCGGATATCAGGTAGCCAGCGCCGTTGAACCCGGGTGGCGGCTTCCGCGTAGAAGTACACCGGCACCCGCAACGACTCCCACAGCTGCCGCCCTAGGTCTCGTGCGGCCGTCACGCACTCGTCCATCGTGACGCCAGAGATGGGAACCAGGGGAATGACATCCACCGCGCCCAGCCGTGGATGTTCCCCGCGATGCGTCGTCATGTTGATCAACTCGACCGCGCGGCGGGCGGCACC
>Ga0099794_10000525_pt1 | contig 12816 bp, 13 predicted proteins | sample Rivendell_Oct201_10_FD_77320 | JGI IMG/M metagenome (GOLD analysis project Ga0099794, IMG submission 77320) | Vadose zone soil microbial communities from the Eel River Critical Zone Observatory, Northern California, USA -... | ecosystem: Host-associated > Plants > Roots > Rhizosphere > Soil ... | reverse complement strand
TAGCGATTTCTCATCGGATCTCCTTGAGCGAGTTTGTATTTTTGTTCGGGCCCTCTTTCGAATCCAGAATTCATTGAGCTCACCGGGCACGTTGCTTGTCACCAACCTTTCAGTAGCCGCATAAATGACTCAGTTCGCAGGTGCACGTCGTCCAGCCAAAGTCATCGAGTACGCCTTTGTTTCGGGAGACGCTTTTGCCGAAAAGGCGCCTTTGGGTAAGAGGGACACCTGAAACCCGCGTTATGTTCGAGATACCGTGTGCTCTTTGTTGGCGGTGGACAGTTTGTCAAACACTAGGCACCCGCTCCTTTGGCCTTCGCCGACGTCTTGATTTCGATTTTTTTAGGCAGAGCTGACTCGCTAAGCGGTGCGGTGACTTCCAGAACACCGTTCTTGTATTCGGCCGTGAGTTTGTCAGCTTCCACACCTTCGGGCAGCACAATCGTGCGCGCGAAGCGATCGTAGGAGAACTCCTGCTGCAGATAGTCCGCTTCCTTTTTCTCCTCGCTACTCTTGTGCTCGCCGGTAACGGTGAGGTTGTTGCCATGAAGATTGAGTTGTACCTCTTTGGGGTCAATTCCGGGCACGGCAATACTCAGGTGGTATTCCTTTTTCTCGTTGTCCACCCAAGCCTCGATCGGCGGCACAGCAAAGATCAAGTGTGCCGTAGGTTCCTCCGTTGATGTCGACTTGTTCAGAAACCGATTGATTAGGTGATCAAAACTGCTTCTCAAATCAAACAACTCATTGAACATGTGTTGTCTTTTTGCGAGATTTGCCATCGATGTGCTCCTTCTTGTGTCGATTCGAAACTGTGTTGCTTCTGATTGCGGTCCCACTTATGCTCATTCTTCGTTCTGATGAAAAGCGTGTTGCCCAAGCCTAGGCTGCGGCTGCAATTGCGCCGATGGTGATCCGGTTGTCAACATTGCGAACGCCCGGCGCCCTCCACGCAGCGCGCTCCGCTTCCTCACGTTCGAACCATGAGCGAACCGTGCCCCGGAGGGTAACCTTGTCTCCGTCGGCCTCGACGGTGATCCGATTGGCGTCCACTTCCGCACTGCGTTTCAGTGCGGCTTCGATCGCGGCTTTCACCTCGAAGGTGCTCGCCCGTGGCTTAACGTCCACAAGATTGACCACCCCTTTGACTCCGACCAGATCCCGAACGGCTTTCTCAGCGGCGGCCTTTTGGTATTGCCATTCGACGGTTCCTTCCAAGGTGATCCAACCTTTGGATACCTTGACCTTGATTCTGTCCGCGGGTACGGAGATAGACCAGTCCAGGGCATTTACGGCGGCCCGCGCAATGTCTTCGTCCGTACGTTCACTCGAAGTTGGAAGACGAGTTTCCACCTCATTCACGACTGCCTTTACCCCGGAGACGCGCGTGGCGGCACGCTCCGCGGCAATCTTCTGCCAGTAGCTCTGAACATGTCCGGTCAGCGTGACGATGCCGTTCTTGGCGGCCACGCCGATCTCAGCCGCATTCACGCTGGGTTCCCAGTTGAGCTCTGATTCGACGGACTTCTTGAGTTCCAGATCAGTCATTGAAATTGCTCCTTTCAAATTTACTTTCAGCCGGTTTTCTTCCATCGCGGGAACCGGCTTTGCCAAACCCAAAGCACTAAAAATTCACGTCCCTGGCAGTAAGTGAATCCGCCAGTCGCCGACGTGCTCGAAAGACGCGTGACTTGATTACATTCATCTTTACCCCCTCCGCTTGCGCCGCTTCCCGAATCGAGAAATGGCACAGATCGCGAAGTTGAATGGCCGTCCGAAGGCGAGGCGAGAGCTGATTCATTCGTTTCTCGACAGTCTTTTTGTTTTCCGTCTGCGCGTACGTCTGCTCAGGATCAGGGCACCCATCGACTACTGCAGCAACCCAACGGTGCTTGTCTCTAAGGGCGATTTCATCGAACGATACTTGGGGATGGATGCGCAGCTTGCGGCGATTCATCAGTGCGGCGTTGAGGACAATGCGGGTGAGCCACGTGGAAAAGCGGGCTCTGCCTTGGAATGACTTTAAATTTACGTAAGCGGCCACGAAGCCGTCTTGCAGGGCATCCTCGGCATCTTCCTTGTTTCTGAGCAGCGAATAGGCAGTGCGGTAGAGCTTAATTCGATCACGGGCGAAGAGTGTCGTAAGTGCTTCAGAATCGCCAGCGACGGCGCGCTGAACGATGTGCCACTCTTTGCCCCTTGGCACTGGTTTTGCTTTCTTGGCGACACTCGCGAATCCGTGAACGCGCAACGCTAGATTTTTCCGCCAAGTTCCTCTTCGGGGCTCAGTTCCTGCATTCCAGGCTCTAGGAAGAGACTGCAGTGTTTGCGACGCGCGTGACACTTCCCTCATCGGTTTTCCCTTGTAGAACGCGGCTTCTTCGTGGAACGGCTGCCATAGAAGCACCTTTCATTCCAATGTAGGATCTGCGCTGAACGTCTCCAGCCATTGTTTTTCTTATGAGCGGCTTAGCGTCAGTCTTGGCAATGGCTCCGGCAATTTATGAGGAGAAAAAGAGTGGAGCGGCGCCGGTTATCCGACAGTATTCCGACAGCGTTTCGAGAGGGGCGTGTCGGGGGAGAGTTCGCCGGTGCTAGATACGGCGTTACATCTACGAAACTCCACAGCTGTCTCGAAGACAATCCGGACAAATGATTTCGGGTGAGCTTCAAGGCACTCGGAGCCACCTAACTACGAGGTTCAAATAAGGTGTTTACCCTACTTAGATATAAAGCAATGATCTGATGGCAAAACCCTGGGATTTCTACTATTCCCATCGCTTGTTCTGTACAGCTCATCACATCCGTGGGACAATCCCCGTGCCTTCCGATTGCCGTGTATCATTCGGCGCGCCTTAGGTACAGGCCCCCTCGAGAACAGAGTAGAAGTCCTGAATTGATTCCTGGGTTGTGGGACTCAGGCCAAAGGACTTATTGGCAAATAACATCTCCTTTTCGTGCCTTCCAGAAGAAGTTTCTGTCGCAATCAAAGTATCTTTGTCTGCCCAGTACGCGCTACGAATAGGTTATGGCGTGGAGAAGTACCATGAAAATTCTCGATAGCCTTTTTTCTTCCGGCGATTTCATGCCGCACGGCTACTGCTATTTATGGAAACCGGGCCTGGTCTGGCTCCATGTGGTTTCGGATGCCCTGATCGCTCTCGCCTACTTCTCCATTCCCATTGCCCTGATCTATTTCATACGCAAGAGGCGAGATCTGCCGTTCAATTGGATGTTCTTGTGCTTTGGAACGTTCATCATGGCCTGTGGCACCACGCACGCCATGGAAGTGTGGACACTCTGGCATGGTATGTACTGGCTCTCTGGTGCGATCAAAGCTGTCACTGCTATGGCTTCGGTCCCCACAGCTATATTGCTCGTCCATTTAGTTCCTCGGGCGCTCGCGCTCCCCAGCCCGGAAGCAATGAAGCTTGAAATCGCCGAGCGTAAGCGCGCACAGCAGGCATTACATGAGGCGAAGGAAGAACTCGAACTCAAGGTTCGAGAGCGGACAGCGGAGCTAAGCAAAGCGAATGAAGAATTGGTCGCTGAGAACGCGCAGCGTAAGCGGGCGGAGAAGGAATCAGTGGCTTGGAAGGACGAACTGGCCGCTGAGCTGATGGCCATGTCCCGCCTCCACGAGTTCAGCACCCGGTTGTTGTCGAAGGCCGGACTCCTGCCGCTCCTGGAAGAAGTTCTCAATGCCATCATCGCACTGCAAAACGCGGACTTCGGCAACGTTCAGCTCTACAACCCGGAGACCAAGACGTTAGAGATTGTCGCGCATCGCGGCTTTCAACGAAGCTTTCTAGATTACTTTAGCAGCGTGAATGAACCCGGAGCTGCTTGTGGCCGGGCCATGCAGCGGCGGGAGCGCGTCATCATCGAGGACGTTCTGGCCGACCCCGACTTTGAGCCGCACCGGGAGATTGCCGCTTCAGCCGGCTTTCGTGCCGTGCAGTCCACACCCTTATTCAGCCGCAGTGGCGAACCGCTGGGCATGATATCCACACACTTCCGTCAACCCCACCGCCCTTCGGGGCACGACTTGCGGTTCACCGATCTCTACGCGCGCCTGGCCGCAGAACTAATTGAGCGTCAACGGGCCGAGGAGGCGCTGGGCGCGAGCGAAGAACGCTTCCGGCGTTACTTTGAACTGGGGTTGATCGGCATGGCGATGACTTCGCCGACCAAAGGAATTCTCGAGGTCAACGACGAGCTTTGCGTCATGCTGGGATATGAGCGGAGTGAGTTGCTGAAAAAGACTTGGGCGGAGATGACGCACCAGGACGATCTCGCCGCCGATGTTGCACAGTTCAACCGCGTCATGGCGGGCGAGATTGATGGCTATACCCTTGACAAACGGTGGATTCGCAAAGATGGCCGGGTCATTGACACAATCATGTCGGCGAAATGCCTGCGCCGAGCGGACGGTTCAGTGGACTATTTCGTGGGATTGGTTCAGGACATCACCGAGCGCAAACGTTCGGAGGAGGCGCTGCGAGCGGCGCAAGCCCAGCTTGCTCATATGGCGCGTGTGACCACCATGGGGGAACTCACTAGCTCGATTGCCCACGAAGTCAATCAGCCCCTTGCAGCAGTGGTAACAAACGGCGATGCCTGTCTGCGATGGCTCGGCAATGACCCTCCAAACCTTGATAAAGCCCGACTGTCCGTAGCCGGGATCATCAAAGAAGGCAATCGTGCAGGTGAAATCATCCAACGCGTTAGAGCCTTGGCGAAAAAAACGCCGCCACAAAAAACTATGCTGGGAGTCAACGAAGCGATTGAAGAGGTAATCGGCCTAGTAGGCGCCGAACTAGCTAAGCACCAGGTGTTGCTGCTCAAGGAGTTGATGTCGGACCTTCCCACGGTGTTTGGCGACCGCGTGCAATTGCAACAAGTCATCTTGAACCTCATTGCAAATGGCATCGAAGCCATGGAACCGGTGACTGACCGGCCAAGGGAATTATCCATCGGTTCAAGGGGAACCGAAGACGGTCGAGTGCTGATCAGTGTCTCCGATTGCGGGACTGGAATAGGGCCGGAGTCCGCCGACCACTTGTTCGAAGCTTTTTTCACGACAAAGCAAGAGGGGATGGGGCTGGGTCTCTCGATCAGCCGCACAATCGTCGAAGGGCACGGCGGGCGCCTGTCGGCCATCGCCAATAAGCCTTACGGCGCTACATTCCAATTCACCTTGCCCGTGGCCATGGCCGTGGGGGTTTCTGCATGACAACGACTGAGCCGACAGTCTTCGTGATTGATGACGACAAGGCTATTCGCTCCGCGATCAAAAACCTTCTCGAGTCTGTGGGCTTGCGCGTGGAGGTATTTTCTTCGCCACGGGAGTTTCTAAAAGAAGGGCACAAGGATAAACCGGGATGCCTTGTTCTGGATGTTCGCCTGCCGGGAGCGAGCGGACTCGATTTTCAGCATGAACTCGCTACGGGCAATGTCGAAATTCCGGTCATCTTCATAACCGGTCATGGCGACATCCCAATGAGCGTGCAAGCGATGAAAGCCGGGGCAGTGGATTTTCTCACAAAACCATTTCGTGACCAGGATCTCCTGGACGCAATTCAGAGGGCCATCGGACGCGATCAGGCCAGACGCCAACTAGAAACAGAAGGTGTTGACATTCGCAACCGGTTCAGCAGCCTCACGCCTCGCGAACGAGAAGTAATGTCCTTGGTAGTCGCAGGGCTTCTAAACAAACAGGTCGCCGCTCAAATGGGTACGAGTGAAACCACCGCCAAGATTCATCGCGGGCAGGTCATGCGAAAGATGCAAGCGCAATCCTTGCCGGATCTGGTCCGTATGTCTGAGCGGTTGGGGCCCCTTCCCAAAAGTATTAGTTCTTCCTCCCACTAGATAATAGACTCCCGCGTTCGCCGGGCCCTATAGTCGCGCCAACATGAACGCCGCGGAGAAAATTATGGCAATGACAAAGAAAACTCGCGAACCCTACGTGGTATCCATCGTGGACGATGACAAGTCAGTCCGCGACGCCTTGCGCAATTTACTGGAGTCGGTCGGCCTACGGGTGGAGGCGTTCGCTTACGCGGAAGAATTCGTAAACTCTAACAACGGCAACAATAGGTCTTGCCTGATTCTAGACGTCCAGTTACCCGGCATGAGCGGCCTGGAACTACAGCAGCATCTGTCCAACAAATCAGACTCGGTCCCAATTATTTTTGTGACCGCTCACGCCAACGACGAAGTGCGAAGCCGGGCGCTACAAGAAGGCGCCGTGAGTTTTTTATATAAACCGTTCAGCAGCGAGGATCTTCTGAGGGCGGTGCATTCGACTCTCAAATAAGCCAGGAAAAGGGATCGTAGTCAGCTTGCATCTGTCAAGACAAGCACTGCAATCCGTGAATGCGATGTCAAGGAACCTTCGTAGCACCTGATTGCAATCCGTTGAGGGGCCGATGGATCGATTAAGGCAGCTCGTAAAGAATTGAGGGTGTCATGATAGACGATGCAGTGACGAACAAGAATCACGGGCTCTTGGAATCGAAAGCGGAGTCTTCGAGCCAGCGGTTGCTCGGTGAAGGTCAGAACCGTTCCGGAATAGACATCATCGGGACAAGCGGCACTCTAGATCAAGTTCTGGGGCAAGTCGAGACTGTCGCCGCGACGGATTCGACAGTCCTCATTCTGGGAGAAACCGGCACTGGAAAAGACCTCATTGCCAGGGCGATTCACAACCTGAGTTCCCGGCGACAGCGCAGTCTGGTCAGAGCCGACTGCGCATCCATTCCAGCGGGACTTCTTGAAAGCGAACTCTTCGGTCACGAGAAGGGCGCATTTACCGGTGCCATCACACGAAATATTGGGCGCGTCGAGCTAGCGGACAGGGGCACACTATTTCTTGACGAAGTTGGTGACATTCCCCTGGAGCTGCAGTCCAAGCTGCTGCGAGTTCTCCAGGAGCAAGAACTCGAGAGACTGGGCAGCACACGCACCGTGCGTGTAGATTTCCGCCTGGTGGCCGCAACGAATAGAAATCTGGCTCATATGGTAGAGCAAGGGCAATTTCGCAGGGACTTGTACTACCGATTAAACGTCTTTCCCATCGAAATTCCTGCGCTTCGCGATCGTCCGGAGGATGTTCCCCTTTTGGTGTGGCACTTCGCGAAGAGATACGCGCGGCGCATGAACAAGCACATCGAGAAGATTCGGACGGAAGATATGGAAGCGCTGACCCACTATCATTGGCCCGGCAATGTGCGTGAGCTCCAGAACCTCGTGGAGCGCTCCGTGATCCTGTCTTCGGGTCCTGTGCTTCATTTTGCATTATCCCATCTGAGCCATACTGCCAGAAACACGGCGCCAAGGGTTAGGACGCTTGCGGAGGCAGAACGTGAACTCATTCTGCAGGCCTTGCAGGACAGCGACTGGGTAATCGGAGGACGTGACGGCGCGTCTGCACAGCTCGGAGTGAAGCGCACGACCCTGCTCGACAAAATGCGCCGACACGGCATTGCGCGGCCGAAACCTGACGGACTGCTGTCGGCAATCTGACGCCGCTGCACCTATCCGGTCATGAATAGCCATTTCTCAATGACGGCCGTTCTGGACTAACCACTTCACCCGCACAGACCTAGGGACACATCCCACATTGCCGCGAGTTTGGAGCAACAGGTGCCCATGGATTGGAGGGATGCCCTGCAATCATGCGGTTCGATTGCTTCTTGCGTCAGCGCTACGGCCAACAACGACTCTGGTAGAGGCGAAAGAAATGAAAGGTCCGACATTGCAGGAAGATCACAAGAGCCAGGTCACCAACGTGGGCGAGACCGCCCCACTGAAAACCGGTCCTGCCTTCTTATTCGATCTGGACGGAACGCTGGTAGACAGCGTTTACCAGCACGTCTTGGCTTGGCAGGAGGCTCTCGAGAAGATGGGGATCGAGCTGGCGGTATGGCGCATTCACCGCCGCATCGGCATGAGTGGCGGACTGCTTGTTAACGCCCTTCTAAGGGAGATTGGGCGCCGCGTAACAAAAGCCGAAGCTGAGCGTCTCGCGCGGCTGCATGCCGAGGCGTATGTGCGCCTTGCGCCTCAGGTTCGCGCTCTTCCCGGCGCTTCAGAGCTCTTGGCATTCTTGTCAAACGCCGGTCTGCCTTGGGCCATCGCGACAAGCGGCCGAATGGAAGGTGCCCGACCCATGTTGGAACTGCTACGAGTGGGGCCTCAAGCGCTAGTCATCACGCGCGATGAAGTGCACCGAGCGAAGCCGGACCCCGATTTGTTCTTAGCTGCCGCTAGCGGCCTGGGGATTTCCATCCACGAGTCCGTGGTTGTTGGAGATAGCGTCTGGGATCTTCTCGCGGCGCGGCGCGCACGGGCGTTAGGAGTCGGACTGCTTTCAGGTGGGTACGGCCAAGATGAGCTCGAACGCGCCGGCGCATACCGTGTTTACCAGGACGCCGCCGATATCCTACGGCACCTGGACGAAGTAGGGTTTCGGACCGCGGAATGATTCTTCAACCTGGAGGTAATCGATGCTGGCTTGTTCGCAAAGTGGACGAAATGACGCGAGAACTCTGGAATTGAGGTGCGCAATGCTAAATGGGACTCAAGCTTTGGTTCTTTGGCGCACCGCAAATTCCCTTCTGACCGTTCAGGATTTAGCCGACGCAGCTGCCTTGCATCCGAAACGAGTGGAGAAGTTTCTCGACTTCGGGTTGATTGAGCCGTCGGCTAAGACTTGTTCGGGTCCGCTATTCTCGGCGTCGTCTGTGGAGCGCTTGCAACGCATTGTGCGCCTGAGGCGCGATCTCGGCGTGAACTTGGCTGGTATTGCCGTGATTCTGGATATGAGGGAGCGCATCGTAAATCTGCAAAAGGAATTGGGGCGTCTGCGCGGACGTTTGGAGCTCTTGGGGTAGCCCGAGTGCCAGCAAGCGTTCACTCCGGCGCTGCCGCTCTCGAGCTCGGCTCACTTAGGAAGGTGGATCAAGCCGTGAAAAAACAAAAAACGCTCAGAGCCTGCCTCCAGATTTTTGTTTTTCTCTTGATGTCTCTGGCTGGCGGCGGCTCTTTCGCCCAGGAAAATCCGCCTGTGCAACTTAACGAGTCCACGGACAATCCACCGGCGCGAGTCGCTCGAATCAGCTACTTAAGAGGCAAGGTTTCGTTTCAGCCCGCCGGCCATGATCAATGGGGCGAAGCTGTTCTCAACTTTACAGTCACAACAGGCGATCGCATATATTCCGAGAAAGGCGCTCGCGCAGAACTCGAAGTCGGACCCTTCGCAATTCGTATTTCGGATGCCGCGGACCTCATCGTCACAAATCTCAACGATCAGATCCTGCAGCTCGGCTTACAACAGGGCACCCTCCGCCTCAGTGTCTATGATCTACCCTCCGGCAACACCGTCGAAGTAGACACTCCCAATGGCGCGCTCACGATTCTTGAACCGGGTGAGTATCGCGTCGACGCCGACCCCGACGGCGGCCGCACCATTGTCAGCGTCAACCACGGCAAGTTGGAAATCACCGGCGGTGGAGCCTCTCAGACTTTGCAGTCCGGCCAAGCTGCGCGGCTCAGTGGTCACGATGCCGTCCAGGCGAGTTCCATTCCAATGCCCGAGCGCGACGGCTTCGACAAGTGGCGCGAGGACCGCGACAAGCGCGTTTCCTCCTCCGGTTCCGCCAAGTATGTCAGCAATGCTACTCCCGGTTATGCCGATCTCGATGAATATGGCCGCTGGGAGGAAGTCGCCGACTATGGTCCCGTTTGGTATCCCGTGGGCCTAGCTGTTGGCTGGGTTCCCTATCGCTTCGGCCATTGGGCATGGGTCGGTCCGTGGGGCTGGACCTGGGTAGAAGATGAACCCTGGGGCTTCTGCCCATTCCACTATGGTCGCTGGGTGCACATTGGAGTTGGATGGGGATGGCTGCCCGGGCCAGTGGTTGTCGCACCCATTTACGCGCCCGCCTTGGTTGCCTTCATGGGTGGTCCTCGCTTTTCGATTAGCGTCGGAATCGGCGGCGGCGAACTGGCCGCGTGGTTTCCACTCGGACCTGGCGAGCCATTCTTTCCCTGGTATCACTGCCGTGAAACCTATATTCGCGAGGTCAACATCACCAACATCCGGAACGTGACCAACATTACGAACATCGTGAACATCACCAACATCAATGAGGTTCATTACGCCTATCGCACCGCCGCGGCCACGGCCGTGCCCGCCAATGTTTTCAGGAGTGGTCAGCCAGTCGCACGCCAGCTTGTTCGACTGACTCCCCAACAAGTTGCGCGAGCTCAGGTGATTCCCCATCCCACTGTTACTCCGACGACGCGCGCCGCATTGCCCGGAAGACCTGTAGCCGCCCCACCGGTCCGCGCAGCGCAAGTCATCTCAGCTCGCAGCACAGCGGGACCACCCGCGATCCGATCCGCCTCAGGTGAAGCTCGGACACCACCGCCACTAGAGACGAGGAATTCAATGCCACCGGCTAGAGCCGAGCGGATTCCTCCTTCTCCACCGAGTGCCAAACCCTTGCCATCGACAACAGGTCCGAACCGCGGTTTGCTGCCGCCCGCTCCTCCAGGCTTAATTACAAAGAACGCGCCGCCACCACCAAGGGTGCCGTTCGTAGAACAGCGGCCGTTTATGTCCGAACATCCCGGACGACCACTTGAACCGCACCAGCTCGACAACCTGCGCGCAGGAAGACCGGCCGGTCCGATGCTGGACCGGGAGTTCCCGCCTCACGCGATGCCCGTTCCACGTGTAAGACAGGTGCCGCCAGCGGTGCCGTCTAGGCAGAGGAAGCCGTAGAACGAAAACAGCGAGGGCACGAACCCAAGTGTCGCACCGATTTTCTGCAAGAAGATACAAGTGATGCATCGATGGCAAGTCTCGCTTTGCCTTCAACCTCACTGTCATGAAGATTTGGAGTGAGAGATGCCGATGACGCCAAGCGATGTCCTTTGGTTCTTTTTCATGCTCTCGGCGCTTCAGCCGGTTCTCAAGCAGCGTTTGCTCGAAGCAGCGCGCCAGCGCCTCATTGCCAGGATCGAAGGCCAGCGCGACTCGCGAGTCATTCTCCTTGTCCATCGTCAGGAGACCATGAGCTTTCTAGGGTTTCCAGTTCTTCGTTACATCGATGTGAATGATTCTGAGGAAGTCTTGCGGGCCATTCACCTCACAGATCCGGCTGTGCCGTTGGACATCGTTCTGCACACGCCCGGAGGTTTGGTCCTGGCCGCTCTGCAAATTGCGCGTGCGATTCACAAGCACAAAGGAAAAGTCACTGCCTTTGTCCCGCATTACGCGATGTCCGGCGGGACGCTAATCGCTCTCGCCGCGAATGAAATCGTCATGAGCGAGTACGCCGTCCTCGGTCCCGTGGACCCACAACTTGGCCAGTACCCCGGAGCCTCTATCCTAAAGGCCGTCGAGAGAAAGCCTATTGCGGAAGTGGACGATCAGACCCTCATCATGGCGGATCAGGCTGAAAAGGCGATCGCCCAGGTGCGGGAGAGCGTCCGCGAACTTTTAGCCGACAAGATTCCGCAGGAGAAATTAGAGGAACTTACGCGACTTCTGTCCCAGGGAACCTGGACACACGACCATCCCATTACCTTCGAGTTGGCCACGAGTTTCGGCCTTCCGGTCCGGAGCAATATTCCGGCCGAGTTTCTGGATTTGATGAGTCTCTATCCGCAACCGGTCCGGCACCAGCCGACAGTGGAGTACCTGCCGATACCACGCCGCCTCAAAGGTGTTCGGCCACAATAGGCGTGACCCATCACGGCGAATGCGGCGTTTGAGGCACAGCCACGCGCCGATGCTTGATAGCGTAGGACTCCAAAAGGAACGATGCAGGCACTGTTGGGGCACACCATACCGGAGATCACGCGCGAAATTTATTTACACGCGATTCCGAAAGAGCAGCGTTGCCCAGGGAAGAGTGGCTCCAGGAAAACTACCTGGTGGTCGAACTTAACGAAATCCGGGCGGAGGAAGGAGCGGCTCTGACGGTGGACGAACTTTTGTCCGCCCACGGAGAGCACATCGCTCAGCTAGTCCGCGGCGAGCAGACTCGCCTTGCACGCACGACCACGGAACACGTGCTACAGGCTAGCCTTTCGTATTACCCCACAGACCTGCTGGTCGTTGGCTCCTCTGCCGCGCTGGTTTACGATCGCCCGGATGAGGCCGCTTGGACAATTCGAATTTTGGAATACGCAAAAATACAACTGCTGGAGTTTCGCTACTATGACAATTTCATGACGCGGTGCTTTCCGACGTCTACAACACGCTCGATCAAAAAAGAAATATCATGCTCTCACGATGGACTCTTCCCCGCGACGCTAACCGCCTAAACACAATCCGCCTGGACGTTATGGAGCTGACCGAGAAGATCGACAATGCCATTAAGTTTGTAAGTGACACGTTTTATGCCCTTGTCTATCGCTTGGCAGCTTCCCGAGTGGGCGTGCCCGATTACCGGGAACTTGTAGAAAAGAAATTGGAAACAGCGCACGAGCTATACGAGTTTATGGTCAATCAATTCAATGAAGCCCGCCTCTTTGTGCTGGAAGTCGCGATCACGCTTCTGTGTTTGCTCGACGTCTTGCTCCTGTTTAGAGGCAAGTAGTGCAACAAGTGCCGCTACTTTGCGGGTCTCGGACCGCGGCGCGCGGAGTTCGCTACCGCCGCGTATTCTAGCTGAGTCGAATCGCGGGAGCATCGAAGAAGCAATCCGCCGCGGCTCATGTCTCCACGCCCAATAAAGTCGCAGGGAAACACCAGTCGCTTTCCAAATATCTCTAGGAGCGGGGCGACATACTTTT
>Ga0099794_10000523_pt1 | contig 12819 bp, 16 predicted proteins | sample Rivendell_Oct201_10_FD_77320 | JGI IMG/M metagenome (GOLD analysis project Ga0099794, IMG submission 77320) | Vadose zone soil microbial communities from the Eel River Critical Zone Observatory, Northern California, USA -... | ecosystem: Host-associated > Plants > Roots > Rhizosphere > Soil ... | reverse complement strand
CGAATGGCGGACGGTGTGGCAATGGACCATTTCTTCGTGGAGTCCGGCAAGCTTGGCGTATTTCTTGATGACCACGTGGAGATAATGCCGGGTCAGTCCGCCGAACAGCATCGATGTACCGCGCTTCTTGGCGAAGTCGATTATCTGAGTCAGATCGCGAATCGGGTCAGCGGATTTGATGATCTTGTACGAGCGTGATGTACCGCGTTTTGCACGAGGCATGCGAATGCGGTTTTCGCCAGTAACAGGGTCGGCGTAAACATCGGTTCCGCGTAGGCGAAGAGCCTGGCTGACGCGGGTCCCGGTCGCGTACATGACGAGCAGCGCCAGCCAATGCTCGTGATTGTGCTCGTAAGCTGTTCTCAGAAGGGCGTTTATCTCAGTCTCTTGCAAGTATTCCATCTGTCACCCCGATAATTGTAGTATTCCATACTGCTTTGGGTTTGTCAAGAGTAAGGTGTAACAGAAACGAAAAAAGGTACAATGTGATGGCTGCAAAGGACTTAGCGAGCCTTGACAGGCCAATCCGCTTTGGGTTTATCATGCCTTATGCTGGAATCAACGATATCGAAGGCAGCCGCTGAATTAGGACGTCGTGGCGGTCAGATAGGCGGCAAAGCCAAGACGAAGGCTAAAGTCGCCGCAGCGCGTGAGAACGGTGAATTGGGCGGCAGGCCGAGGCAGTTCCCGAAATGCCGTCGATATGGCTCGCATCGATTTGACCCTAAGTCACTCAGATGTCCTTGTGGTTATCGACGCAAAGACAAATGAGCAAGCAACAAAGCATGCTTTGCAACGAAACCCGCAACGACTAGCAACGATCTACGATTTTCGTTTTACAAACTGAAAACTGAAGACCGTAGAAAAATCCGTCGAGTCCGCAAATGTGAGCGGCACGGGACTCCTACTCATTCGAAAGGGTTTAGAAAACTGTGGGCCCTAGGGGTCCAGTCTCCGGCCTCGCCCCATAGCCTGGTCGGATGTTTGTCAACGATAGCCTGGCGTATCTCGCCGTTTCACCAGAAAACTGTGACGGTTTTCCGCCGTCCCAGGGAGGAGTTTGGAAAAATGAAGAAAAAGTACAAGGACGGCGCTGAAAGAACAGCCGCCTACCGTGAACGCCTAGCTGCAAAGAAGGAAGCCGCCGCTGAACAAGCCGAGGAACATGCGGAGTATAAACGATTGAATCTCTGCTCTTTCGCAGAGACAGCTTTCGAAACTCCGGCGCAGACATGCCAGGAAGAGATTCAAGTTCACCGCTCTTGGTTGAGAGCGTTAGAACAACCAGATGTGCTTCCTGGAGAAACCCTCCGTCAGTTGGCGAAGCGAACCTGGGATGCATTACTCAATTCAAAGGGATTCGGAGTCACCACTGATGGTGGGGATGTTTGGTATCCGTTGTTTGAGCCAAGCAAACAACACTTTCAGATACCGTTTGATTCAAAACGATTCCCAGGTGGACCCCTTGGAGAAAGAATCTACGGCGCAGCAAAGCCGGATTGGCTCGACGCCCATTGGGTTCCACCTGGGGATTGTACCGGAGACGAGCCAATTGACGTAGAAAAGTTGCCGAAACTTCCTCCGATCAGAGCGGTGACAAAGTATGTGGATTTGTAAAATTTGCAGCGGGGAGTGGGAAACTATTCCCGATCACGCGGTCTTGTTGAATAAACGCGGCATGAATCACGTGTACCGTTTTTCCGATAAGACAGTTCATAGCTTGTATCAGGCTAGGCCCGTGACCGCCCAGGCTCGTCATACCAGATGGCATAAAGCCTCAAAACAAATTGGCTGTGAATTCTGTTTCCCACCGACGAAACCAGAACCGCAGCCGGAACCACCCGTGGAGTTGCTTCAGGTAGTTCAAGTTCTGGAGAAACTGCCGGACCCGAATATTGAGGAAATTAAGTCAGAAGTTGTGGCTGAGTTCGAACCTGAACTAACTACAGCCCTCGCTATTGCGTTTCGCAGACGTAAACAAATTCAGAATTAAATGCCGCTCGCGGCAAAGGAAAAACAAATGAGTAGAAGAGAACAATTGATCGATCTGCTTGTAGCTCGTACTTCCGCAACATGGGAGCGTCTACAGCGGGAATCGACCGACGAATTAGAAAAGGCCCTGGACCGCAGCTTGCTCAGGGAAATTCATGCCGAGGCACAGAATACCCCGGAAGCTATGAAGCGTCAGCAGGAGATCGATGAGATCAACGAGAGCCGTCGTAGCCAGCGTGAAGAATTTCAGTTGTCACTGATCTTCCGCACTCCGGTCAACGGCAAAGTTGCCATCGACAATCAAGCCAGCCGCAGCATCATCCGCAGTTGGCTAGATGAGTCCCAGGGCGATACCGCGATCAGCGTTCAATGGTTCCAGAAGGTGCTGAAGGAAAACCCGTCGCTAGCAAATCAGTTGTCATGGCAAAGCGCCGATGTTCTAAACCCGGTAAAGCGCCGCCAGGTGGAAGCTGCCCAGGACGCTGAGGAACGTCGTGTATTCCACGAGTTCTGCCGCGATAACGGTTTCAGCGAAGTGGAAGCAAATTTTTCACTTATTAAGAGCACGCTCGGTTCTTTCGACCAGTACGCATTGGCACAGGCTGTGCAATCAAACGCATTGCAGGGATTAGCTCCGGCGTCCCCGGCTGAACTTGAACAGTTCCGTCAGGAAGTAATTGAAGCCCACAATCTTCGTCTGCTTAATGCCGATCTTCCTACATTGCGAAGACTGGCCAGAGAAGCAGGAGCAAAGGGACCCGCGCCAGTAGCACCGGATGAAACTCAACGAGTACGGGCGGTAGAGAAGCAGGACGGAACCGTTTATCCACAACTGCCAGATGAGATCAGAATTGGTGATCGTGAGGAAACATTGGATGCAGCCTTTATTAAGCGTTGTTCCGTGGAGACAATGCGATTCCTGGTTAAGAGGTACGGAATGGCACAACTCGATGAAGCATTACGGACTAGGCGTTCAGACGCCAGTCCGCTTTGGTAAAAGGGAGAATAGAAATGACTACAGAACGACGACAGTACAACGCTCAAGAGATCGAGCAAATGAATAATGCAGGCGATCAATTGATTGCGAACGGGCTGGACGATAGTCCGACCGGAAACCAGCACAACGTTGATGTGATTGACGCGTACTTCCAGGAAAATCAGGCCATTCCGGTAACTGTTGCGAACGTGTTTAAGTGCGTTGAAGCCAAGAAACAGGCTTTTAAATGGCTGTCTCCGGCGCAACACGAGTACAACAGAGTTGCAAATCAGGAACCAGAAAGAGCGAATGCCCTATCAGCGTGGCTTCAAACTCAAGGCAAAGTGGGGCAACTCGTAAGTCAGGGCGACGAAGCTTTTGAAAATCTGCGGTTGTTGCTTCTTACCTTACGGGGTTATCAGATCGACGCAACAACAATTTCGCATGCCATGGACCGTGTTCAATCAAAGCCAGGTCCCAAACTGCATTTCGTACAGGCTACTCGACGCACGGAACCAGTTAGCCCCGCAGCGAAGGCCGACGATGGTCAGCCCTTCCTAGGACGTAATCTCAACGAGCCGGAATGGGCCCGAAGATCACGAGAACGATCTGAACGTGACGCCAGGGAAGCCGCCAGCCGACAATCGGCGGCATCGGTGCAATCAGCAGCAACACGCGAGGCTCGAACGAAAGCTGAAGAACTTCGCGGCAACACCCATGCGGAGAGCGAACAGCTTGGTCGAGTCTTTGTAACCGAAGGCACAGAGATTAACTGGCCTGCGACGTTGCAAGCGAGGTTGGCTCTTCAAAGGAATTTCCAAAAGGCACAGGAAGTTCGGAGATTCGTAAGATGACGCGAACAAGGGCAGTCGAAAGTTCTTATTTACAATCTTTGAAGTTTGATGAGTTGAATCACATTTTAACCGTCCGTTTTCAGGATGGTTGTGTGACAAATGTGTTCGATGTCTCCACGCGGACCTATCAAGCCATACTCAATGCGGATTCGCCTGGTGCAAAGTTCACGGAACTTATCACCAACAAAGATTACAAGTTCACTATCGTCAAAGCGGCAGCATAGAGTTCCAGGGAAGTCTCACGCGGAGCGTCGTCCTGGAAATTAGATTGCCCAAGGGCAGCTAATGGGTCACGGCGTTCCGCACTCCCCAAAATTGTCGTCTTCGTTGGGGTTGACACCGAACGGAGACAATTCCCCAATAAAACATAGCTATTGGGCAGCAGGCCCGGAACCACGACTTCCGGGTCTGCCAGTTTTATTTTCACGCAGTACAGCAGTAAAAATTTTGAACCATGCTAGGGCATGAAGGAAAAGCACATGACAGAAGTATCTGAAGTAACAGCAGTAGATTTGCAAACGCAGGTAGATGAACTGCGAAAGAAAGTCCAATCACTTCTTGGCGAACATCACGAGTTCCGAAAAGTTCATATCTCTCGCAAAGGACCCGAAGGTGGACGCGGAATCGACGGACCTATCGGACCCCAGGGGCATCCTGGAAAGGACGCCGATGTTACTGAAATTGTTGAAGCTGCTAAGAAGGCAATGCATCTGGAAATACGAAGTGTTCTTACAGAACTAAGAAACCTGGAATCCACTCTTCACTTTGCTCTGAAGGACTTCGATTCTAACTTGTCTCGGACTGTTATCGGGGAATTGATACGAAGCAGCGTGATCGATGAGAACGGAAAAGGAATTCTTATCCCAGGTCCAGCAGGACGAGACAGTCAAGTTGCCGGACCTAGAGGCGATACTGGATTGCCAGGCCGAGATGGAGTTGACGGGTTACCAGGTCGCAACGGAGTCGATGGAAGGCCAGGCCGGGATGCAGTTAACGGATTACCAGGCCGCGACGGCGTCGATGGACAATCAGGCCGAGACGCGAACATTGCTATCGGGTCTGTAGTCGCAGGGGAAGAAGCATCCGTAACATTGCGCGAAGAGAATGGTATTCGAGTTTTGGATTTGGTTCTCCCGCGTGGAATTCCAGGCCAGGGCTTAAGCAAGGCGGAAGTGATCTCATTGATTCAAGACATGAAACGTCGAGGCAGTCTCTAACAAGTTTGGGGGAGCCAAAGTCCGCCGTATTCCTCCAAAGCGATCTTTCCCCAGGGAAAGACGCCTTCATAGTGCGGCGGACACAAAAGTTTTGGGAGGTGTGCAGCCAAGCAGCCCAAAGAGTGCCGGAAGGTGCCTGAACATCTTCGGCGCAATTCAGGAGTAGTAACTATGCCAGACCCAACAGCAGCACGTAGGCGATTTCCAGATCGTAAAATGGAAGACGTGAAAGTATCCGTATCGTCTTCCGGTAAACCTTCTGCGAAGAAACACAAGCCGCCGCTTAAAGGAAAGCCGGGGCTTGATGGTGTCAAGAACAAATACTAACTGAAAGTTTCGGGGTCAAAGTTCGTCGCATCCCCGAACGTATTCTTCCCAAGGGGAGAAGCGCACTTCAATGCGGCGGACAACGGGGCATGCGTCGTTAAAAACAGCGTGTGCCCTTTTCGTTTTTCAAGCCGCACAGCGGCGAGGAGAAGTTTTTATGGGATTACAAAATCAAAACGTTGCAATCGTGAATGCGGTCGAGCTAGGGAACAATTCCGCAACGGTGAAACTGAATAATCGTCCAACGCTGACCGTCAGCAGGTCAACCGCTGAACCAGCGAGGAAGAGCATCAGCCTCGCCGGAAATATTCAGGCTGTGAACTTTATCGCCGGGGTCAATGCAATCTTGCAGAGTGCGACTCTGATACAGAACGCGGTCTATCTGTTCGTGAATACTCAACCGGGCGTGGTGACTCTGGCCTTGGATAACGGCGGCACCATCGCAGGTCAGAGCACACCTTATGTTTTGGCGTTCGGCGCTCCGATAGAATTCACTTTCGACGGGACCAATTTAAGTTAGCAGAATGGGCGCGTCTATAGTCACGGCGGCTGTGTTTTGTTTTTCAGGCTGCGCAGTAGACGCAGTAGGTTCGATCTGGTCGCAGCGGAGATCATGATTCACGAGCCGATTACGTATCGGGTAATAGGCCAGTTTCCGATCATGACTCACCGGGCCATAGCGCGAATGAAACGCTATAATATTTTGATGCGCTATCCACTCCGATTCCTGTTAGTGTTCGCTGTTGCCACAGCTTCCGCCCAAACGTCTCTAGAGTCCTTTCAACGGGAAGCGGAAAAAGTCTTAGGTCGTCCGATTAGCATTAACGAATCAAACGAATTAGTAGGAGCGGCCCTCGGACAGACTCACTGCGATCAGAATCCGTTGTTGATCAAAATCCGGTCTGGACTCGACGCAAAATTACGCCAACAAGTCTTAGCGCACGAACTGGGACACGCATTGCTCTGTGGTAGGGGTATTGTGAGTGTCGTCACAAATCCCATTCAGTCTACTGACGCCGCTTTTTCGATTGTGAGGGGCGTAAGTGCTGCTATCGGCAGTTGCTATATCGATCCCCTCGCAGACGCTGAGGCAGAGAAGCGAGGATTTAATCCAGCCCAGCTACTTGACGAACTCCTTCGAAAATCAACAAGTCACTCGAAGGAAGAATTTCAGAAATTTCTCAAAGAGTATTTTGGCGCTGACTCTGTTGCTCTCGCGATCTATTGCGCTGATCTGAGACCTCATTCTTTCCAAATCTCAAAGATGGAAGCACCTGTTTCGGACGAGCCGACCGTCATGATGAGACTCCTGGCCCTGAGGCGCGATCTTGGCAAGCCCAAATGTTTTGACAGCAGCTCGTGCTTCGTTCTAACCAAGCGTCTAAGAGATGTACTTTCGCTGCAGACGCTTGTAATAGTTCAGAATCCTACAACGGGCGTGTTCGAGTAAGGGTTCCTGATTATGACGGTCCCTTGCTCCCTGGTCGCGGCCATGGCTTGATCGACCCGTCCGGATTGCCGTAGCGGTCCACCATGGTGTCTGAAATCTCCACGATGTGATCTAGCACCTCTTTCATTGCCTGCTCGTTCGTAAGAACAGGTGGAGGAGGTGGACGAAGTGGCGGAGCCATGTCCGGTGGCCATGGCAGCAGTGTTATACCTCCAGCCGGGCGAGGCCATACACAACACGCGGAGACGTACCAGAAAGTCTGCAACATCTCATTCCGAGCTTCTTCCAACTTGCAAACCGCGCAATCTCTTGACAGGGAATCCCGATGCTCCTTGCAGACTCTAATCGGGCTTTGAAATATGGTTTGCAATTCTTCGAAAGTCATTTCTTACCTCAAGAATGCTTCGCCTATTCTGGGTCAGGCTGCATTTGGTTTCTAACAGCGTGAATCCATGTCCGGGCGATATGAGCGTTGCCGAATAATCCACAGGGTCCGCGAATTTAAGAAGAAACTTCTTGTAGTGCTGCCGCATCCTTCTGTACGATGCCCACGGTTTCGGACGCCAAGGGATAGCCTGACGTCCGAGCCGGGTTAGGTCAAATCACCCTTTCTTTGGTGATGGGCGATAGACGACCTCGCGTTCCCAAGTTGCCGGGTTCTTTCGATTCGCGGTGTTCTGCGAGATGATTCGCCCGGTCTTGGAGTCGCGGTAGATATGTACTGGGTTGTGCTTCATTTCGTTTAGCCTCTCTTTCTAAGCCGGACCTGATTGGCTTCATGAGAGCCACTCAGGTCCGACTTTGTTTTCCGGGCCAGTATCTGACCCTCCACCGAAGGTCGTCAAGAGAAAAACGCAAAATGTGGTTGACGTTTTTGTACTATGTCTATATGTAGTGGTAGACTTCCGGACCCGCATAAACATTGGGTATTTTGCATCTTGGCGATGTCACTTCTCGTGTTTTCCGCAGCCTTGCACAGATTTCCACAGCACGTAGAGAGGCGTAATCTCTCGCAAGAGTAGATAGCGTTGGTGCGATTTGTTCAATAGTGCGGATAGTAGCTGGTGCGATTCGAAGAATCGATGTAGATAATATGCTCTAATAGTGTCTAATGTAAGGACTTTACAATATTAATCAACTGGACAACACACTTCGTCCCTGCCATGCTACCCTTCACGCGGCTCCAGGCCGCAGGAGAACATCAATGCTGACATTTTTCGCAATCGTTGGGGCGTGCAAATCCGTTCATTGGGCCATTCGAGCCGGAGCGACCGCCGTAGACATTTTTCAAAGATGGCGTTCGGGAAATTGGGACGCCTAGTTCAATCAAGTAGTACGCCGCCCAAAGCGCCCACCGAAGCGCCACAAGAACGGCCACGGCAAAGTCGTCGCTGTAGCCAAGAATAAAGCAGCGGTGAAGGCCGCGTAGCAATCCGGCGGTATCGTACAGGAGTTAGTTTATGGCCGAATTTGAGAACGTGACTGTTGAGCGAGCGAATTTCGCCTGATAATAGAGTGTGATTTCAATTGATCTCTTGGGCCATTTCCATCTCCAGATTTTATGGTCTTCATTCGCAAATGATGGGTTGCCAAACGAGTTCATCAATGCACCTTTCATTTTGTATAGATTCGCTTCGCCGTCAAAGTAGGCATCGCCTTGGTAGAACTTCCCATGCACGAATGAATAGTCTTCCTCAGCCACAGGAATATCGAATAGTGGGCCAGGCTTGTTAGACGATTGCGGGATGTACATTGTCACGCCCTCGTCCGTTGGTCCCATAAACTTTTTGAGACCGCTTCGTGGCGGAGCGCCCCATTTGAAGTTTCTGAATCCTGTGGGCGGTTCTCCTGTGGCAGCAACGGCGACTGCGGAAAAGAAAAGAAATATGACGATGGAGGGCCAACGTATCTTCATGAGGTTTCCTCTTTTGTAAATCACTTCATTCTAAAACAAAAGAGGCGTCCCGCGAGGAACGCCCCTTCCGACTGCGCTATTCGAGTTAACCCGGTTGCTATTGAATCAACAGTTGGAGCTTTTCGTTTAGACTAGCGTCGGGGCAGCGTTCGACCCGGAAAAAGTGCGGGGTCCAAATCCTCCAGATGATTCATACCTATGATTCCATCTAATGCAAGATCAATCGCTGGATATGAAACACCACGAGGATAAGCATCCCCCCGATCACCAGAAATCATGGTGGTCAGCAACGGCCACAACGTAGCCGCATAACTAAGCGGAGGCTGATTAGGGTCATCTAGCTTCAATCCCGCACAAACCAAGCCGCAAAGCCGACCCTCCTCATCCAGAACGAGACCGCCGCTCATACCTGGTGCAAATTGTGCCTGAACTTCAAAACATGGAAAGTTCAGCATGCCCGAATCGCGTTGGACTTGAAAAATCTGCCCTACCACTCCGGCTGATGTTGTCGGCTTGTCGTTAAGAACTATGTGTGATTGTCCGTCTGGGCCTCTCGTTACATTAACTGTTGACTCGCGGAAACCGAACGCGATTACTTTCTGGCCGCTTGGGGGCGGTGTTGCGCGAAGAGCAAGACCTCTCCAGTCAACTTTCGCGTCTGACTCAGAAGTCCGGTCGAGACTAAGGTGCAAGATGGCGATATCGCTGCTGGTAATCCATGCAGTCATCACCTTCCAGAACCTGTAAATTGGGCCGGGTAAAATCTGCAACAGCTGAAGTGAGCCGCCCTCCACTTCTATTTTCCCGCCGGGTGTTGACTTCGTTCTGAACGACTTCATGGCTTCACTGAGAACATGTTTCGCGGTTAGGGCAAGATGAGTGCCAATTAGGGTTGCGGTTCCGATGATGCGTAGCTCCCAATTCGGGAGTTCAACAACGACCCGCAATGCCAACTCTTCGATTTGGCCTCCGGCGGGTGTATCGCGAAATATTGGGACGGTTGGTAAGTTATGTCTCATGTTGGAAAAAAAGTGCCGTTAGGAACGCTCCGTCCGACACTGCGCTATCGAGTTAAAGCATTCAAATTGTAAAGATGTTGACATTTGCTCGTTCGGATTTTTGCCACTGGCGTTGACATTTTTCAAAGATGGCGTTCAGGAAATTGGGACTAGTTCGAGTAGCGGACGCGCCCCGTGTTAGAGCACGGAACGCGCCCGGAAAATCTGAGGAACTTCCTATTCATCACCACTCGCATCCTGTTCTTGACTAGATACGTCGCGATCAAATTCAGCCTGTCTTTTTTCTCCAGCAAGATGACCTCTCTCTCTGTGAGCTTTTCGCAGGATTTTTGCGAGTTTCTTTAAGTCTGAGTCAAATTCCGGACTCTTTTGAAACATGGCAGTGTATCTCGTGAGTAGTCGCCCTAGGAACTCTTGAGCTTCGTCAAGTGATCTTTCGAGATGTTCTATTTCAGATTGTTGCAAATAATCCCATTCGCCCTGATCTGGGATAGCGAGGATTTGCGATTGACCACCTACTGCGTATCCATGTTTCTTCGCCTCTCGAATCACATAGGCGGCAACGAAAGCTGCTTCTTTAACCGTCATTTGTGAATGAAAGGAGGATTCCGTGATCCCGCGTGACACCATTTCTCCCATACCTATGTATCCGAAGCCTGAACTGATAGCAGACAACACCGGGCCGTCGATGCGTCGCAGGTGAGCGTGGGCCGAAAGGCGTATGACCATCAAGAGAGAAAGAAAGTATCTCTGCGGCTCGTAAGGCGAAAATTCCGCGTATATCTTCCGGCACTCCTCTTGAACGACATCTTCAGTGGCTAATAATGTACGCGGATTAGCTTCTTTGATGCGCCTCGACAGGCGACGTATCGCCATGTGCGAAAATTGTAAGTCTCCTGCTTGCGCGAAAAACACTCTTTCCCCCAGCCCAGCGACCACAGTAATTTTTGATTCTGGATACTTGAAATAACCTGGCCAAGTTACCTCAGTGTCAGCCCCGAGTACGATTCCGTCACGACACTTCAAGCCTATGCCGATTGTCATCTTGTGATTCTCCGTTCTCTGGTGAATATAGGTTTTGGACGGCCCGGTCAACCAGAATCAGGAAATCGCCGTCATCGAACCCAACTTTTCTCTGGCTAATCTGTAGCTAACTCGCTCGATTTGCCCCAACGAGCGCATCAGAAATGCTGCCTTCTGAATTACATTGACATTTAGTTCCGATACTGCTAGTCTATTTTTTAGACGGCTCCGAGTTTCTCCGGGGCCGATTTCCTTATAGGAGGAGTAACGGACGTTCAAGACCATTGAACAGCAGTAACCCCGAACGATGCATCTTTGGATGCAGCCAGGGGCCGTGAAGAACCCACCATGAAGCAAGGACCCGTAGTTGCCCCACCTGTATCAATTCTGACTCTACCGCAGCAACGTACATCAGATTGTGATCGCAACAACCTGCTAAATTTCGAATGCGTGAGAGTGTATCTCAACGTCAGTCGCAGTACGCTGATGCGGCTAATTGCCAGCCGCAAAATTGACGCCATTAAGCTGGACGGCGGATGGAAGTTTCGATGGGAGGTCGTAGAACGATTCGTCCAGCGTCGAACGCAAAAGGCGGCTTAGTCTCCAACCGCCTCGAAGATCGCCTGCTGCTTCTTTCCAGAATCCTCAGCGGAAACCCATTCGTCCGCCGCCAGATACGCTTGCGTGGTCTCGACATCCTCGTGACCTAGCCAGATTCTCGCTTGCTCGATTCCGCGAGCGTTGGCAACCAACGTTCCGAAAGTCCTGCGAAACTGGTGCAGGCTCGCCTTATCTTCTAATCCCGCCTCTTCAGTGAGCCTTCGAATTACGTTCAATAATCCTTCGTTCAAATACGGTTTGCCAAGGGTGTTTGGAAAGATCAGGTCTGTGTTCTTTGCGTTGTATCTCTCTTTCCGGGACTTCATCTTTTTTATGAAGTTCGGGCTGAGATCGATATCCTGCTCCCGACTCTTATTGTTTTTCGGAGACCAGTTGAACTCCGGTTTGGGATAGACGTTGATCGACCCTTTCTTAAAATTGATGTCCCCGTACTGTGCATGGGCAACTTCTTCGTCCCGGAACCCCGTGTTCAACAAGAAGTGGACCAGATCACGTTCGTCTTGCTCCGACCAGTGGTTGTTATCATGACGGTCTCGCTTTGTTGCCTCCAGCAGCGCCTTGACGGAGTCGATGGAATACTTCCGCTTTCGCTTGCCGATCTCTTTAGGCCAGTATTTGTTCTCAAGAGGGAATTGAATTCCGTACCTGGTGAACATGATCTTCGCATCCCGAAGATGGTTGCGCTGTGTGTTGTTGATGTGGCCTCCGCTACCAGGACGGCGGCGAATATTGGTCGGGAGCCACACGAGGAAGTTGCGGATATCATCGGCGGTAATTCTGTCGAGTTGAATTTCGGGGCGCTTGGCAAAGAAGCGTGAGAAGTTCCGGGCGCGTCCGATGTAGCTCTCAACAGCCCGGCGCTTTTTGCCTTCGGCGGTCAGATCGCGTTCGAACTTGGCAACGGCCTGGACGAGGGTCATCTTTGGCGTAGCGTTTGGATTGTCAGTAGGAACGTTGACAGGAGCCAGTCCGCGTTCTATTCGTTCGAAGTCCTGGTCCAGCCGTTGAAATTCCATGTAGGCCGATACAGGGTCCTTGCCGAGAGGCAGCATCAACCGTTTGCCAAGAGGCTCTTTCGGATTGACGCCATTGTTCTGGAATCGAGCGTAGAAACCCATGACTGCGTCAGGCTCAAACTCATGCAGGCCGATAACCCGTTCGCCGTTTTTGCGTTTCCACTCGATGGGGAACTTTATGGCGTTTCGCTTGGCCTCAACGGGCACATACGGAAACCCAAATTCTCGATTGTTGATTCGCGCCAACATCGTTACTTTTGCTTTGCTCATGGCCGGGGCCTCCATCGGCAACAATCTGGCAACAATAAGAATAATACCGCACAAACATTGATAAAACAATTGAAAAGTTCGACCCCCTCCTCCGGGACCACTTAAGTTTCAAATTCCCAACAAACTAGGCGATTTTTGT
>Ga0099794_10000520_pt1 | contig 12875 bp, 12 predicted proteins | sample Rivendell_Oct201_10_FD_77320 | JGI IMG/M metagenome (GOLD analysis project Ga0099794, IMG submission 77320) | Vadose zone soil microbial communities from the Eel River Critical Zone Observatory, Northern California, USA -... | ecosystem: Host-associated > Plants > Roots > Rhizosphere > Soil ... | reverse complement strand
TCGCTGTTCATCAGGGAACAGGACTTACGGCTTCGCATCTCCGATCTCACCAACCGACTCGAGTCGCCGGGTCCCGATCAGCTGCGCGAGCAGAGCGGCGCGGCGACAGCCGCCCTACGCGAGGCACTGAATCGAGCACAACAAGCCTATGCCGACCTGCTCGCCCGCGTCCAGGAAGCGCGGCCCGAGTACGCCCACTTGGTCAGCGGCCAGGTCGTGGCATTGCGTGATGTGCAACGGGAGCTCGCGCCCGACGAGGCCTTCCTCGAGTATATGGTGGCAGATTCGGCGACCCTGGCGTTTGTCGTGCGTCGCGATACGGCGGCCATCGTCGATCTCGCGATCGGGCGGGACGCGCTCGCCGCATTGATCGATTTCAGCCGGGCTGCGTTGACGGCGCCTGCGGCCGGCGGCATGAGGCCCCCCCCCTCCTGGCGCGCGCCGCTTGATCGGCTCGGCACCATCCTGATCGATCCTCTCGAAACGTCCGGCTTGTTGGACGGCGCCCGCGTGCTGCTCATCGCGCCGCACGGTGATCTGCACTATCTACCGTTCGCGGCGTTGCACCGCGACGGCGCGGCGCCATCGTTCCTCGTCGAGCGATACGCCATTGTGATGGTGCCGTCTGCGTCTGTCTGGCTGCGGCTCCGCAAGCGCGCGCCGGACGTCCAGCCATCGGGCGTCTTGGCTCTTGCACCGCGCGTCGATGCGCTACCCGGATCGCAGGCTGAAGTCGTGGCGATCGGCCGGTTTTTTGGAGCGCGCTCCCGGTTGCTGATCGGCGCGCGAGCGACGCGGCATGAGCTCGAAGACGCCGCTCCGTCACAGAGCATCATTCATTTCGCCACCTACGGCGTCCTCAACAAACACAACCCCCTCTTCTCGTTCATTGAGCTTGCGGCCGAGCCTGGAGCTGACGGTCGACTCGAAGTCCACGACGTGTTTGGTCTCGAGCTGCGCGCGCGCCTCGTCGTGCTCTCCGCCTGTCAAACTGCGCTTGGCGCCGGCGCGCTGGCGGACGTCCCGGCGGGTGACGACTGGGTGGGACTCGTCGAGGCGTTCCTCTACGCCGGCGCGGGCCACGTGCTGGCCACGCTGTGGCCCGTTGCGGACCGGACGACCGCGGCGTTCATGACGCACTTCTACCGCGAACTCGCCGCGGGTGACGGCGAAGCGGAGGCGCTGGCGGCAGCGCAACGCGCTACGCTGCGCAATTCCACCACCTCTGATCCGTTCTATTGGGCGGGATTCACTCTGTCTGGGGGGCGGTGACATGGCGCGGCTGACACGCAGGTTCGCCTGGATTCTGGCGGCTGGTGTGCTGAGCGACTGTACCGACCAAGGACCCCTAGCTATTGCCGCGCGCGTTCAAATAGTCCCGGATACGGCCACCATCATGACCGGTCAGACGACCCAATTCGTCGCGAACACGTGGGACGCCGCCGGGAAAGAATTCAAGGCTCATGTCGTCATCTGGAGCAGTAAGGATCCCTCGATTGCCAGCGTATCGATCTCTGGCCTGACACAAGGCATGGCGCTGGGGCGCGACACGATAGCGGCCGAAGTCGACGGAAAGACGGCGACCGCGGTTGTGACCGTGCTGTCACAGCGCGTTGATGCGATCATCGTTACACCCGACTCGACGCAGCTCTCGCCAGGTGGAACGGCGCAGTTGCTGGCAATCCTGCGTCAGGGAAATCACGAGCTCAGCGGTGGCCCAGCGACATGGTATGCGAGCAACCCCGGCGTGGCCACGGTTTCCGCATCGGGGCTCGTGACTGCCGTCGGCGACGGGCAAGACACGGTGACCGCGGTTTTCCCGGGAGCCCAAGCGCTGGCCGTGATCACGGTCAGTGGCGCTCCGCCGGCGTCACTCACGGGAGTCCTCATTTCGTCTCCCGCCCTGCGGCCACTGAGGTCGATCTCACCGACCCCTGCGCGAACGGGGTCCACTAGTCCTGGCGACAGCGTGACGTACGTGGCGATACCGCCCGGCACGGTCCGCGATGCCCAGACCGTGCAAGTCTTCGATCGCACCGCGGCATCATGGGTGACTGCCCAGATGAGTAACGGTGGCGTGGACCCAATCCCGTTGGGCGCCGGGAACGGCGATAGTGTGGACGTCATCACGGCGAGTGCCGCTGGCACCATATCGTCACGGCTCGCGGTGCATCGGGGGACTCCACCGGTCGTGGTTCGTGGCGACCCGCCGAAGAAGACCGACGTGCCCTTGAACACCCGGATGGCGTTCCTGTTCAGCGAGCCGATCGACTCCACCACAGTCTCGGGGCAGACCGTGCAGCTGGTCAAGAACGGGCAGCTTGTTGCGGGCCATCCCGTTCTGGAACCCGGTGGATTGGCCGTGGACTTCATACCGGATTCGCCACTCGCTCCCGCGACGACATACACGCTGCTCGCCACAACCGGGATCCGGGACCTGCACGGTGGTTCCTTGACGAATGCCGGGCTGTCGACCTTTACGACCAGTTCGTTCAGCGGTCCCGTGAGCTTCGTATTCGTGACGCCCCCCTCGGCTGCAATTCTCGTGGGGGCAGCGATTCGACTCACGGCCACGCCGGCGGACACGTTCGGGAATCCCATCCAAGCGGGCCCGGTCACCTGGACGTCGGATAATCCGAGCGTTGCGACGATCTCCCCATCCGGCCTCGTGGCAGCGGGCTCTTCAGGCCAAGCCACCATGAGGGCCACTGTCGCAAGCGGCGTCAGCGGATCGGCAACGATCAGGGTGCTCCAGCCGACTTCCTTGAGCATCGACGGCGTGTGGGATTGGACTGAACAAATCTCGGGGACGATTCCGGGGACGGCTTTCACTCCGCCGAGGAATGTGAGCTGCAGTGATACCGGATCGTATCAATTCACGCAGGTAGGACCGACGTTCGTTGGCCGCTCCGATCAGGTGGGTGTCTGCACGTCGGGCGGCGACAACACGAGGACCGACCCTGTCAGCGCAGGTCTGATAGGGTCCGATACGATCATGTTCCAGGTTGGGAATCCGGTCTCGTGTTCGTACACGGCGGCGGTTTCGGGCACGCCCCCGGACCACCTCAGTGGAACCGTCGGATGCGGCGTCATCGGCGGTACCTGGAGTGCGGTGCGGGCCAAACCGGTCGTCACGAGCACGCTCACGCCCGGCCTGGACACGTTGCTACAGGGCGATTCCGTGCAACTCGTCCTGAAACTTTGGGACGCTACCGGCCAACGCGTCTTTAGGACCATAGCGTGGTCGACGAGCGACCCAGCGGTCGCTGTCGTCTCCGTCTCAGGTGAAGTGAGGTCGCTGGCCGCCGGGACGGCGACGATCTCCGCGAGCGTGCCGGGTGCCAGCAGGTCGACACCAATTGTCGTCCAGCCCGTCGGCGCCGTCCGGGTCACTGCGGTGACAAGCGGAACCGACCTCGACCTCAACGGCTATCGTCCGTTCCTGGACGGGAATTGGCCCGGTCCGTGGTTGAACCCGAACGGCACGGTCATGCTTCTCAGGGTCGCGCCCGGAACTCACACCGTTGTCTTGAGCGACGTGGCGAGCAATTGCCCGCTCGGTTCGCCGAACCCCGTGACCATTCAGGTCGCCGGTAACGACACGATCTCGGTCACGTTCACGCTTGCATGCGTTCGGACGCAACGGATTGCCTTCGTCACCGGCTATTACTTCGGGATCTACATCCTGAGTGGCGGCGAGGCAACGCCGCTTGCCACCAGTCCACCCGCGACGGGTCCGCAATACGGCCGTCCATCGTGGGCACCCGACGGCACGAAGCTCGCGTTCGAGAGCAACCGGGACGGTAATATGGAAGTGTACGTCACCAACGCTGACGGCACCGGTCTCGTCCGGCTGACGAACAACGCAGCATTCGACGCTGCGCCCGCGTGGTCACCCGACGGCACCAAGATCGCGTTCACGAGCGATCGCGATGGCCGCAACGAGATCTACGTCATGAACCCTGATGGCTCCGGTGTCGCCCGCGTCAGCAATGAACAGGCGGACGAGTGGCGGCCGGCGTGGTCTCCCGATGGCAGGCGGATTGCGTTCCAGACCACTCGGGACGGCCATTACGAGATTTACGTGATGAACGCTGATGGCTCCGGCGTCGCACGACTCACCAACGATTCGCTGGGAAATCTCGAACCCTCGTGGTCTCCGGACGGCAGCCGCATTGTCTTCCGCAGCAACCGCGACGGCAATGCCCAGCTCTACGTCATGAACGCAGATGGATCGAACGTGACGAGGCTAACCAACGACGCGAACCAGAACACACAGCCGGCCTGGTCTCCGGATGGCTCGAAGATCGCCTTCACTCAGGGCGTACAGTCATGCGATGATAGCGGTTGCTGGTTCAGTTACAACCTCTGGGCGGTCAATGCCGACGGATCGGCGGTCTTCCAACTGGGCGGAACCAATACGGGAATCGACTCTGATCCCGCGTGGCGGCCATGAAACACGATGAGGCGCGGCAAGTGACCATCCACTCACCGCGCCTCACCGCCTAGGCCTAGACAACAGCACCTCCATCAGGCCGCCTTCGGCGTCTGACTACCGCCCGCGCCCGGTTCCTGCTGGTCCTTGGGCTTGAACGGTCCCAGCACGTTGCGGGCGCTGGCCCACGCCCCTATCAGCTCCGCGTCATCTCCAAACCGATACTGCACGACCCCGTCGAGCAACTGCACCTGCTCGGCGATCTCAGCAGCAACGGCCTCGAGATCGGCGCTCGCGCCCACATGTTCACGCCGGCCCGTCCGCGTCGCCTCCAGAGTCTGCTCGAACTCGCCGAGGGCCGCGGTGAGCTCGTCCAGCACTTTCTGCGTCATCCCGAGGCTCACGAGCGCCTCCTTATGCGTGGTCGCGTTTTCCAGCGTCATGCGACCCGCCGTGAGCAACGCCTCGTGACTCGCATTCGAGGGCGGCAACGGGAATTGGTTCGCCAACTCCCCGCTCTGCTTTGCCGCCACCCGACCCACGACGCGCAAATACCTCAGGATCTTGCTCTGCAACGCGCGCCGGACTTCTTTCCGCTGCTTGGTGGCCTGGCGCGACATCGCCACGCCAACCCGCTGCTGCCCCGCGAGCACCTCTGCGCGCTGCAGCAGCTCCTCGAGCTTCGCGAGCCCGAGACCCTGCCCAACACCGTCCGTCTGATGCGTCCGCAGGAAATCGCGGACTCGCTCGGCCATCTCCAGCCGCCTGCGCAACTGGGCCCTCATACATTCCTCCTGCGTTGGCACGGCGTCGGCTCCGTGCCCGAATTCGAAAATCTTCCGACGCCCGCCGGCCCTTGCGTAAATCGTTCCACTCGGAATCGTGCTCAATGCCATGATCGTGTGTCCTGCGTTGAGGACTAATCACGCAGTTTTTTGGGGCCCGCTCCGCGGAAATCGAGAGAAGCCGCGCCGAACGGTGTCCACACATTTCGAGACACCCTCTCCGAGCGCTCTGTTCACGTCCGTCGGCTTCGCCCTACAGTCGCCTTTTCAGTGAACGGAATGCGGTTGCGGCCGGTCTACATCGTCGCTCGGCTCCGCGAGGTCGTCAGATTGTCCATCGCGGTCCGCCGATTCCTGATCGGCGTTCGCTGATTGCTCATCGGCGTCAAGGGATTCCTGATTGGAGTAAGATGATGCCTCATCGGCGGTCGCCGATTGTCGATCGAAGCCCCCGGATTGTCGATCGAAGCCCCCGGATTGTCGATCGAGGTCCACGGATTGTCGGTTGGAGGAGGTGGAAGGCCGGCCGATGTCGTCTGTGCGGCCCGAGAGGTCGCCGGATTAGTCAATTACGGAGGCTGACGACGCTAATCTGAAGCCGAGGCCGGACCACCAGGAGGCGGCTCGGCCATTTGCCTCAGCGGATCGGTGAAATACGGAAGCGGATGCCCCTAGCTTCTCCTTGGCACCCGACAGATGGGACACGGCCCCATCCGCGGCTCCATGCCGTACACCAGTTTCACGGGGCCGAGGGTGACCGCAGTATCCGTAAGCGTCACGACCAGCGTCATCGATCCGGCCACCACACTGCCACTGAACCGCGCGGGATGCAGAATCCCACGATCCACCGGATATGCCGTGATGTTCTGCTCGCCGGGAACGTCGAACTTGCCGGAAGCATCGGGAACGATTTGCTGATGCACGTTGCCGTAGGTGCAGCCGATGTGCACGTGCGCGCTCGAGTCGTCGGCCATCAACCCCGCGTTTTGGCCGCCCCACGTCCCGACAACCGGGCCCGGCGGCTGCGAAGAGTTCATGAGATCGCAGGGGCCGAAGAGCGCCGCGAACGCGGCTACCGAAACGACTGATCGTAGGATCATGAGGACCTGCCTTCGAATCTATCGACCGGGCATTCACGCGCCATACATTTCAAGGATGATGCGCAAACTCGTTGCGATGGTTGTGCTTGTCGGCCTGTTGCTCGGCGCTCGCGCCGCAGCTGCGCAACGCCTAGCGCCACCGTTCCCAACCGTCTCCGCCCTCCAGCTCGCGAATCGATTTCCCGCTGCGGAACCCCATCGAACCTATTGGCTCGAAGGAGGCCTCATCGGTGGCATCGGATTGGGCCTCTTCGGTGTCTACGCCGGCACGCAGTTCTGCGCGACGAGCGATGCGACGCGCCATTGCGGCGGCACCGTAGTGGGCGCGGGACTCCTCGGCGCCGCGGTCGGATTCACCGCCGGCGCCCTCATCGGCGGCCAGTTCGACAAACACCGATGAGCTGCCTGCTTTGGGCGGTTCTGCTCGCGGCGTTGCCTGCCTCGCTTTCCGCGCAGGACACCACCGCGACGCCGCCACCAACAGGCAAGCTCATCGACATCGGCGGCCGCCGGCTCCATATCAGCTGCGTTGGCTCGGGGGCGCCCACCGTCATCACCGAGAGCGGCAGCAGCAGCTTCTCGATCGAGTGGGCGCTGGTCCAGGGCAAAGTCGCGCCGCTCACGCGCATCTGCTCCTACGACCGCGCCGGCTTCGCGTGGAGCGACCGCGGCCCCGAAGAGAACACGGTCGAAGAGACGATGGACGATCTCCATCACCTCCTGCGCGCCGCCGCCCTGCAGCCGCCTTACGTCCTCGTGGGGCACTCGATCGGCGGCATGTACGTCCAGGCGTATCAGCGGCGCTACCCCGATGAAGTCGCTGGACTGATTCTTGTGGACGCGACGCCCGAGGAGGACCTCGGCTACTCGTGGAACGGGAAGGATACGCCGGGGATCTTCCTGACGTACGATCAGCTCGCGTCAGTGTACGCGCCGTACCTCAAGAATCCGCCGCCCCCGCTCGAGCTGACCACCGCGGTCGACACGCCCTACAACAAACTGCCGCCCGACCTGCAGCGCGCCGAGGTCTGGGCGGAACGGTTGTGGCGCTCGCGCGTCGACATGCCGCATTCGTGGATCAGCGCGGAGTCGTGGCGTCAGGAGTTCGTGGCTCTGCGCAAGCGGAGGCTAGCTGCTCCGCAGGCCCTTGGGAATCTCCCGTTGATCGTCCTGCGACGCGGCCGGCGCACCACCGACGTGTTGAATCAACGCGAAGCAGATCTTATGGCGCTCTCCTCAGTGGGCAAGCTCGTGGTCGCGACCGAGAGCGATCACGAAATCCAACTGTACCAGCCGGATCTCGTCGCTCAGGCGATCCGGGACGTGATCGGGGAAATCCATGAAAATCACCGGCGCGCACGCAATCATCTACAGCACTGATGCCGAAGCCGACCGCGCGCTGCTGCGCGACGTCTTTTAAGTTCAAGCACGTGGACGTCGGCGGTGGCTGGCTGATCTTCGCGCTGCCGCCCGCCGGCGGAGGCTACTTAGGCTGCCAGCGGGGCCCCGGCTGCAAAATTGATTACGATGCGGTACGTGAAGGTCCTGCTCGCCACAGGGGTCGATTCACGACCCCTCTGGCGTCGCAAGTCTAGAAACATGCTCCTGCTGGATTTTCAGGTGCATTGTCGAGCAGAACCCAAGCACTCGGGGCCGTTCCACCGCTCAGCTTGTGGCGCACCCAGAAGTACAACAGCTGCGATTGGCTACGCGAATAGAGTCCAAGGACGGCTCCCGTCTTGGTGCTGGGGCCACTCGTGATCACGGCGGCACCTCCAGGATCGTTTGTATTCGCCTGTCCAATCTCGTATGTGGAGCCGGTCGAGAACTCTCCTCGTGTCCACGCCACGTTATAGCTGCGATACACGGTTGCCCTGATTGTGGTATCGCTGCATGACACAAGCGTAAAGTTCGACGGCGCACAGGCACTATTTCCGCCGGTCGTGCGGAACAAGGTCAAGGCCGCAGTCGCCGCGTTCACATGGAAGGCATTCACATCGTAGCTGGTGCACGAAGAAAGGCCAGTGAGCGCCAGTGTGTTGATGGTCGGACCAACCGTTCCCGCGGTGAGCCACGTCGACGTGCCCGCTACTCGTTGCTGGATCGTTGTGTTGCCTGCCGGATTGCCGATGGTCCAGCCAATGGTCGCGCCCGAACCGGTAATGTTGCTCGCCACCAAATTGGTAGGAGGTGGGTCTGTAACGCTGATGCGGCTTGTGCCCGTTGAGGTGAAGCCGTAGCGATCGCCCTTGGTCAAGGTGACCGTCTTGGCGCCGGGAGTCGTGTAAGTGTGGCTCGGGCTGGCGACGGTGCTTAGCGAACTCCCATCCCCGAAGTCCCACTGATACGTATTGCTTCCCGCGCCGTTCGAGCCCGCATCGGAGAACTGTAACGGGTTCAGTACAACAACGCTTCCCGGATTGGGAGCGATGCTGACGTCGAGAGCAGCGTAGATACTGAAATTGGTGTCACGGGCGACTCCGTAATTCGACGATTCCACGTCGGTTGGAGTCAAGGGACGTTCGAAGGGCTGCACAACCTGCATGCGGACAGTGCGGATTCCCTGTGTGAAGCGCTTGACCCGGATGAAGCGCGCCGTGCCGCCGACGGTTACGTCGGTGAAGCCACTTCGATCGGATATGTTCCCGGCGAGGTCCCAAAAAAATCGGACGAGCACTTCGTCCTGAGCCACGCCGGAGGTTCGGACACGGAGAAAGAAGTTGCTTGGCGCTCGCAAGTAACCCGCGTCAAAAGGAGGCGAGGTCCAATTGAGATCGTAAGGCGTTCGCGCCACGCTCAGCTCCATAGTGGGGCTTATTGTCCCGCCCACCACTTCGCTGACGTTCACGCGAACGTCGTGATTGGCATCTCCGGGATATCGAAACGTGTTTGTGTCCTCAATCCAATCGTTCCCGTACGGTAGGTACGGGATGAAATCGATAGGGCGGACGAAGGCGGGCACGCCGGCCCGACTCAACGTGAGTGTAAAGAAGCCGGCGTTTACGCAGTGTCGCTCATAATCCGCCGGGAAAGGATACGTCTCGGCTCGGTGTCGTTCCGGATCATTCTGCGTTTTATCCGACACCAAGTCACACTGATGGTGAAATGTATTGCCGAAACCGTACCATCCCCAATCCGCTTCCGCATTGGCATGACCACCCTGATTGCTCGAGAGACAGGAAGGCTGGAAATTCGCATTCTCGTTTCCTGAGAAGTAGCCGGCCTGGTTCACCTGGGTTGGCGTATCGCGAAATTCGAGTGTGGCACTCCAGCTCGCCGTTGCAGCGCGCGTGATGGCGCCGAATACTTCTTCCTCAGCCTCCGGCGGAGGGTCACCGCCGACATAACCCGACCAATGAGGCGGGTACCAATCCGGACACGTCAACGGTGGGGACAGGAAGATAGATCCGGGAGATCGGGGGGAGACCTGAACGGGATGATGGTCGGTGCACGCAAGAGCCAAAACGAGACCCGCAGCAAGGGTGCCAGCGCCAACAAGAGGCTTGAACACGGCCAGGCTCCAGAGAGAGAGCAAGCGGTTAGCCTTGAAGATTTAATTGTCATAGAGGGGAAACGCAAAGCACAAGTGAGAGCGCACAAGAAGTCATAATGGCGCTGCGAATGTTACTTGGGCTGCCAGCGGGCTTCCCGAATGAGCTGAGAAATGATGTCTGCGGCGGTCCGACCAGCGGCCTCGGCGGCAAAATTGATCACGATGCGGTGCGTCAGCACCGTCGGCGCCGCCGCGCGGAGGTCGTCCTCATCCGCCATCGGCCGGCCGTCGAGCGCCGCGCGCGCCTTGGCGCCAAGCACGAGATACTGGGACGCGCGGGGCCCGGCACCCCAGGAGATGTATTCCTTAATGAAGGGGAGCGACGCCTCCTCGGGGGGCCGGGTCATCCGCACCAGCGTGACCGCGGCCTTCACCAGCGCCTCCGAAACCGGAATCCGCCGCACCAGATGCTGCATCGCCAGGACGTCCTCGGCGGTCAGCACGGACCGCACATCGGCCGTCGCGTCGCCGGTCGTCGCCGCGACGATCGCCTCTTCCTCATCCTGCGACGGATAATTCACCCGCAGCTCGAACATGAACCGATCTAATTGAGCTTCTGGGAGCGGATAGGTCCCCTCTTGCTCGATCGGATTCTGCGTCGCAAGCACGAAGAACGGCGCGGGAAGGTGATGCGTCTGGCCGGCGGCGGTGACCTGATGCTCCTGCATCGCCTGGAGCAGCGCTGCCTGGGTCTTGGGAGGCGTGCGATTGACCTCGTCGGCGAGGACGATGTTCGCGAACACCGGCCCCCGCACGAAGCGGAAGCCGCGCTTCCCGGTGGCGACGTCCTCTTCGATGATCTCCGTGCCGGTGATGTCGGACGGCATCAGGTCGGGCGTGAACTGGATGCGGGAGAACTTTAGGTCGAGCGCTTCGGCGACCGTCTGCACCATTAGCGTCTTCGCGAGCCCCGGCACGCCGACGAGCAGCGCGTGGCCGCCCGAGAAGATCGCGGTGAGGATACCGTCCAACACGTCGCGCTGTCCCACGATCCGCTTGCCGACCTGTCCGAGCAGGTCGCTGCGCGCGGACGCAAGACGCTCCAGGAGCTCGACGTCGCCAGAGGCAGCAGGGAGCGGGGAGCGGGGAGCAGTAGTCATTGCAAGCCGAAGCTAATCAGTGTCTACCCTCAAACGCCACATAGCGTTGCCTCCCTGACAGTTTGCCTCTAGGTTTCCCCGCGCGACATGACTCCCGCACAAAAAAAAGACGACTTCGACCCGCGCCGCAGCTACGGTCAGGGCTACGAATACTTCGGAATGGCGCTGAGCTTCGCGGTCGCCATTCTCCTGTTCGGTGCGGCGGGCTGGTTCGTCGACGGGTGGGTGCATACCCTGCCGCTGTTTACGATTATCGGCGCGTTCGTGGGCGGCTTCGCGGGGTTTATGCGGATTTACTACCGAGTCAAGAGCGATACGACGGGGAAAGGCGGGGAAGGGCGGCGTCAGTGAAGGCACTGACGCTGCTGCTCGGTCTCGGGATCGTCCTCGTGGCGATCGCGGGAGCAATCGGTGGCAAGGTGGCGGCGATTGGTGGCGCGACTGCGTTGATCGCGCAGCTGTGGGCGGTCGTGTTGCTGAGGCCGAAGATGCGAGCGCCCAACCCTGCGTTCATGGCCCGGTGGTTGGGTGGGATCGGGATCAGGTTCCTGGCGTTGGGCGCGCTGGTGATTTGGGTCCTCACCCACCCCGCCTCGTTCCCACCGCTGCCTGCAGTGTTTGGTTTTTTGGGCGTCCTGTTGCCGCTGTTGTTCCTCGAGACGAGGTTTCTCAGGTGATCCAGGCTCCCGATATCGGCAAGGTCATCCTCGAGCACACGGCGGATAGCCATGTGCTCGAGTTGCCGTGGCTTCGCGAAATACACCTGCCCGGTCCCTGGTACATCCCCGGCACGCACATCGACGTTTCGCCCACAAAACACGTCGTGTTCATGTTGCTCGCCGCATTCCTCGTCTTCCTGACGATCTGGGTTGCCGGCCGTCAGGTCGCGCGTCGCCAGCGGGAAGGGAAAGGACCGCGCGGATTCGGCGCGGCTGTCGAGGCGATCGTTTTGTTCGTGCGCGACGACGTGGCGCTCGCGAGCATCGGCCACGGCGGTGAGAAGTTCGTCCCTTTCATCGAGACGCTCTTCTTCTTCATTCTGTACTGCAACTTGCTCGGTCTTTTCCCGTGGGGGGCTACGCCGACCGGAAACCTCGCGGTGACCGGCGCCCTGGCCCTCCTCGCGTTCCTGGTGATCGAGGTATCGGGGTTCCGGGCGCTGGGGCCCAAGGGGTACCTCAAGACCATCGTCATGGTCCCGGCCGGCATGACGGGTTTTGGCGCGGTGATCATGGCATTCATCATGACCCCGGTCGAGCTGATCGGGAAACTCGTCAAGCCGTTCGCCCTCTGCCTCCGGTTGTTCGCGAACATGACCGCTGGGCACTTCGTGATTCTCTCGCTGCTCGGTTTGATCTTTCTGTTCGCGAACTGGTTCATCGCCGGCGGCACGGTGTTGTTCGTGCTGTTCATGATGTGTCTCGAGCTGCTCGTGGCTTTCTTGCAGGCATATATCTTTGCGCTTCTCACGTCCGTGTTCATCGGACTCATGCAACACGAACATTAGAGGGAACACAATGCACATGCTCCTCACGCTGCTCCAGGGACCGGCGGCCGACGTCGTGAAGACGGCGCTCAACAGCAACGCGCTGCTAGGCGCGGGCATCGGGATGGGTCTCGCGCTCATTGGCGCCGGCATCGGGATCGGCCGCATCGGCGGTCAGGCCGTCGAAGCGATCGCGCGCCAGCCCGAAGCCTCGGCCGACATCCGCGGCGCCATGATTCTGACCGCGGCGCTCATCGAAGGCGCCACGCTCGCGGCGCTCGTGTTCGCGCTGCTGTTCAAGCTCATTAAATGATCCTGCTGCTCGCGCTGCTCCAGGAAGCCGAAGGCGGCCCCGCCGCCTCGCCGTTCGACATCAACGGCGGGGTGATCATCTGGACCGTGGTGATCTTCGTTCT
>Ga0099794_10000516_pt1 | contig 12934 bp, 12 predicted proteins | sample Rivendell_Oct201_10_FD_77320 | JGI IMG/M metagenome (GOLD analysis project Ga0099794, IMG submission 77320) | Vadose zone soil microbial communities from the Eel River Critical Zone Observatory, Northern California, USA -... | ecosystem: Host-associated > Plants > Roots > Rhizosphere > Soil ... | reverse complement strand
CGCTCGCCCCCCGAGAGGTTGGCCGGGTAGCGATCTTGTTTGCCCTGAAGAGAGACGCGCTGCAGCACTCGCGAGATCTGCTCGTTCTGGTCGTCGGCGGGGAGATGTTTCGCTGCCAGTCCGAATGCGAGATTCCCGCGCACGGTGAGGTGCGGCCAGAGCGCCAGGTCCTGAAAAACGATGGCGAGTCCGCGCTCCTCGGGCGGCCGGAGAATCCGGCCGTCCGCGCTGACGACTTCGCCGTCCAGCCGGACGAGGCCGCGATCGGGCGCGACCAGGCCGAGGACCATGCGCAGCAGCGTCGATTTCCCGGACCCAGAAGGGCCGAGGAGGGCCACGACTTCGGCGGCATCGATCGACAGCGACACCTCCGAGAGTATGTCTTGAGTACCGCGGCGGAATGCCAGTCGCTCGACGCTGATCGGGGTCGTCACGAGGCCTTCCTTGGGCGAAACGCGAGTGCTCCGAGCACGAGCGCAGCAGCGACGATCGATGCATGCACCAGCGCCAGGGCCGCGACGACGGGCTCCGGCCCGTTTGCCTCGAGCGTGATGATGCGGACGGTCAACGGCGCGTTTCCCGCAGGGTAGAATAGAATCGTCGTCTCCAGGTCACGGAGGCAGAAGACGAATGCAAGGAGCCAGGCGGCCACGATCGCGCGTGCGTGGAGTGGAACGACGATGCGGACGAGGCGCCGCAGAAACCAGGCGCCCTCGACCGCGGCAGACTCCTCGAAATGCGCCGAGGCGCGTGCGACCGCGAGGGCGAAGGTCCGCGTCGGAAGCACCGCGTATCTCGCGACGAAGCCGATGACGATGATCGCGAGCGTGCCGTAGATGGGCTGCGTCGCCGGCCGGTTCCATACCTCGATGAGACCCACCCCCAACACGGCGGCGGGCGTTACGAACGCGAGTACCGTCAAGGCGTCCAGAGCCGTAGCCCCCGGTCGGCGAAGGGCAATCGCGCGCCCGACCACGACCGCGATTCCGGTCAGCAGCGTGGCTGCGATCGCCGCGGGGATGATGCTGTTCTGCGGGCCCGTTCCGATCCAGTCCCGCAAGGCAGCGAAACCTGTCCTTGCGCGCCATGCGAGTCCGACGAACGGGAGCAGCGTCGCAAGAGCCCCGGTCCAAGCGATGATCGTCGCGAGCGGACGCCACTTTCCGAGTGGCAGGACCGTCTTTTCCGCGCTGCGCAGGCCGAGGACGGAGAAGGAGCCAGGCCCAATGAGACGGCGTTCGAGAACGAGCAGCGCAACGGAGATCAGCAGCATCGGCAGGGTCAGCACCAACGCCTCGCCGGGCGCGTACTGGACAGCGCCCAGCCGCGCGAAAACCGCCGCCGTATACGACCGTACCCGCAGGAACATCGGCACGCCGAGCTCGGAGAGGGACAGCGCGAAGACGACGAACGCACCGAGTGCGGCAGCTGGCCACGCAAGTGGCAGCAGGATGCGCGTTGCGACGTGCCCAGGGCGAGCGGCGACCCTCGCCGCCTCGACCAGTGACGGGTCGATGCCCTGCAATGCGAGCGCCATGAGCGACGTGACGACCGGCGCGAAAGCGAGCGCCTCCACTGCAACTGAACCGCCCAGGCTGAACAGGGCATCGGACGTCTGCTCGGATCCTCCCCACAGCCCAGACCTGCCGAACAGATAGAACCAACCGAGCGCAAGCAGGAAGGGCGGCAGGAACATCGGGAAGGCATGTAGGACCAGCGCTGCCTTGCGTCCGCGCACATCGGTCGATCCCAGCAGCAGCCCGAGCGGAACTCCGACGAGCACGGACGCGAGCGCCACGACGAGCGCGGACGCGACTGAGCGCAGAAAGACGAACCACGGTTCGCGAGAGCCGAGAAGTGCCAGGCCTGCAGACACCTCTGCAGGGGCACGGACCAGGTTCACGACGAGGAACACGAACGGTAGCAACGCTGCGACGATCAATGTCGCGCCGACAGCCCCGAGCGCGATTGGCTCCTGGGCGCGCTTGAGCCTCACGCTCAGATGCCGGCCCACTGACGCAGCCACGGCTCGATGTTCCGGATCTCGTCCGCCACGCGGGCGTAGTCGACCCGCATCGTTCGGAACGAGGTCGGACCTGGAGCACCTGGAACAGCCACATCACGCCTCAGCGGGATGTGGCCTGCCGTGTCGGTCATCCGCTTCTCGACTTCGGGCGACACGAGGTCGTCGACGAGCGCGCGCGCTTCCGCGGGATGCGGTCCGCCCTTGATCAGCACGACGGCGTTCGGCATGACGAGCGTGCCGAGATCGTCCTGGTCGGGGTAGAGAACCTGAACAGGCGCCTTGTCTTGCAGCGCCTCATGCGCGTCATCCGTGTCGGTCAGGCCGAAGGCGACCTCGCCGGCCGCCACGAGCCGACGAACTTCGCCGTTGGAGCTGGCGATCCGCGTTCCATTCGCTTTGATCTGTTCGAGAAAGGCCTTCGCGCGATCGTCGCCCCAGACGGTGAACAGGGCAGCGACGTACATGGTGGTCGTGCCGAAGACCGGGTTGGCCATCGCGCCCTGACCCTTCCAGCGCGGATTTGCGAGATCGCGGATCGACCGCGGCATCTCCGAGGGCGCGACCCTCTGCGTGTTGACGAGCAGGATCTTTGCGCGAGCCGCCGCCCCGGTCCACAGGCCATCCGCGGACTTGAACTGCGCCGGGACGGTCGCGGCTGCCGGCGAGACGTACGGATCCAGCAGTCCGCGTTTCGCAAGCAGGAAGGGGCGCACCGGATCGCCGGACCAGAAAACGTCGGCCTGGGGCCGCTGCGCCTCGGCGATGAGGCGATTGAGGACCCCGGTACTCTTCGTCTCCTCGGTGTCGAAGACGGCGCGCACCTGGATCCCCGAACGCTTCTCGAACTCGCGGAAGATGGGTTCCGCGAAGGGCTGGTCGACCGAGGTGTAGACGACCACCTCGCGCTGCGCGCGCTTGCAGGCGAACAATGCGCACATACCAAGCGCGAGCGCGGCGAGCTTCAGCGGAACTTTCATGAGGCGGAGCCTCCGCGATGTTGCAGGGCCGCGTACAGGGCGTCGTAGAGGAACGCGGCCTTATCGACGGCGTCGTGATCGTCGCGCGCGACGAGCGGGAAACCACGTGAGATTGCCCGGAGCCCTGCCGCTTCGGGTACGTCCTGCACCTCGTCCGGGAAATCAGCGCAATGCACGATTCGAGCGAGCGCCTGCAGCGCGACGTCACCACCCCCGTGCTCGGCGACGAGCGCCTCGAAAGAGCACCGGCCCAGTGCATCCCGGTGTGGATAGGTCGCGCCGGGCGCGTCGAAGCCGGTCGCGCCGTCGCGCTCCTGGATCTCCGCCACCTGATCCGGCTCGACGAAGAGGAATTCGGGGCGAGGATCGACGAAGCGCCGAACGAGCCAGGCGGTTGCGATTCGGTTTACGCGGGCGTTGCGCCGGGTCACCCATTTCATGGCGCCTCCGTTCAGGCGGGTACCCCACCGAGGCCGCGAAGGAAGAGCCCGGCGGCGCCCGCCGCCAGGATCACCACCGGCTCGGGCACCTTGCGCAGCTTGATGAGGGCGAGCATCGTCACCGCGAAGATGGCCAGGGTAGGGAGGTCGATCACCGCACGCCGGCCGAGGACGTAGGCGGCGCCGGCGATTGCGCCCGTGGCCGCCGCGGTGACTCCGTCCACGAACGACTTGATCTGCGGGACGCGCGCCCACCGACGGTAGTAGGGCGCCGGGATGATCACGAACAGGTAGCAGGGAAGGAACACGCCGAGGGCGGCGAGCAGGGCCCCGGAAAGACCGGCGACGAGATAGCCGATGAACCCGACGGTGATGACGACCGGGCCAGGAGTGATCATCGCCACGGCGACCGCGTCCAGGAACTGCCGTTCGTTGAGCCAGTGGAAGTCGCCGACCACGCCTCCGTGAAGGAAAGGCACGATGGCGAGTCCGCTGCCGAAGACCACCGCGCCCGCGCCGGTGAAGAACCAGAGGATCTTCAACAGCACGGGCAGGGTCGCCGGACCATCCAGCCCGGCGACCAACCAGTGCGGGGGGACGAACAGAATTGCCGTCCCACCGAGTCGCAGCCAGTTCGGTGGCGTGCGAATGAGCATCGCGGCGACGCCCGCCGCGAGAAAGATCCAGAGGATCTCCTGCTCGGTCCACCCAGTCACGATTGCGCTGACGATGAAGACGATCCAGAGCGGGCGATCGCGTGCCAGGGTCAGCTTCACCAGCTTGGTGGCGCTGCGCACGATGATGGCGATCACGGCCGCGCCGATGCCGTAGAACAGGCCCTGCATCCAGGCCAGCCCGCCATAGGCGACGTACAGCGCCGAAATGGCGAGGACCATCAGGAGGGACGGCAGGATGAAGGCGATGCTGACGAGCGTGGCGCCGAGCACGCGCCCGCGGACCCAACCGAGATAGATGGCGAGCTGCGCGGCGAGCGGGCCGGGGGCGAGCTGCGCGAGCGCAAGGCCCTCGACGTAGTCCTGCTTGGAAATCCAGCGCCGCTGCTCGACCAGGTCGCGCTGCATGTAGCCGGCGAGCGCGATCGGGCCGCCGAAGCCGAACGTCCCAAGCCGGAGAAAGTAGAGCAGGAACTCCCGCATCGTGCACGGTACGGTGTCGGACCCAGGTTCGACGGAGCTCGCAGCGGAGTCCGTCCCTCGCTTCACGGTGACACCGTAGTCGGCCATCAGGACCGCGCATTCTAGGGTCGGTGTCGGCAAGATTCAACTGCGGCACCTATCGGTTGACAGACGATACGTTTGCTCTATAAGCCCGGCGCATGGCCGACGGAAGCAAGACGGCGCGCGACCCCGGCTGGCTGCTGCTGATCCACCAGATTCCGCCAAAGCCGAACTACTTCCGCGTCAAGATCTGGCGCCGGTTGCAGCGGCTTGGCGCCGTCGGGATCAAGAACTCGGTTTATGCCCTGCCGAGCAGCGAGCAGGCGCACGAAGACCTGAACTGGGTGCTGCGCGAGATCGTCGAGGGCGGCGGAGACGCTTCCCTGGTCGAGGCGCGGTTCGTCGAGGGCTTGAGCGACGAACAGGTGAAGGAGATGTTTCGGGCGGCTCGGGACGCCGAGTACCAGGAAATCGCTGCCGAGGCGCGCGAGCTGGCGCGCAGATTGCCCAGGAAAGCCGAGCTGACGGAGGAGAAGCGGGGGGAACTCGACCCGGTCCTCGCCCGTCTACAGAAACGTGTCGGCGAGATCGCCGCGATCGACTTCTTCCACGGCCGCAGTCGCGAGCCCGTGGAAGGGTTGCTTCAAGATCTGGCCCAGCGCCTCGCGCCGCCCGAGCCCGAACCGGAGAAGAAACCGGACGTGGTCGAGAAGCCCCGCGGGCGCACGTGGGTTACTCGGACCGGGATCCACGTCGACCGGATGGCGAGCGCCTGGCTGATCCGCCGGTTCATCGATCCCGACGCGAAGTTCAAGTTCGTGAGCGCGCGCGAGTACCGGCACAAGGAAGGCGAGCTGCGTTTCGACATGTTCGACGGCGAGTACACGCACAAAGGCGAGCTGTGCACTTTCGAGGTGCTGCTGCGCAGCTTCGAGATCACCGACGCGGCGCTGCGGCCGATCGCGGAGATGATCCACGACGTCGACCTGAAGGTCGAGACCTACGGCCGCCCCGAGACGCCTGGGTTCGAGCAGCTCGTCAACGCGATCGCGATGGCGCACCGCGAGGACGAGGTGCGCCTCGCGCGAGCGAGTGCGGTGCTCGATGACCTGTACGAGCTGTACAAGCGTAAGCGCCCCGGCCGGGGGCGCGCGGAGGAGTCGTGAAGAAGCCCGCACTGGTCCTAGTCGCCGCGCTGCTCGGCTCCGCGGCCTTAGCACAGCAGGAGATCATGACCACGTTCAACTTCGATTCGGACACTCCGGGACAGCCACCCAAGGGATTCGAGTTCGGATTGACCGGCAAGGGCAAGCCGGGGAAGTGGGTCGTGCAGGCGGTGGACGATGCGCCAAGCGGCAAGAACGTGCTCGCGCAGACCGACGGCGATACGACCGACTATCGCTTCCCGATCGCCTACACGGGTCCGGAGCTGAAGGACCTCAGGCTGGCGGTGAAGTGCAAGCCGATCGCCGGAAAAGGCGACCAGGGCTGTGGGATCGTGTGGCGTCTCAAGGACGCGGACAACTACTACATCACGCGCGCCAACGCGCTCGAAGACAACGTCCACCTGTACCATACAGTGAAGGGCCGCCGCGTGAAGTTCGCCGGCTGGAACGGCAAGGTCACCTCGGGCGCCTGGCACGAGCTCGCGATGGAGATGGTCGGCGACCACATCCAGGTTTTCTTCGACGGCAAGAAGGTGATCGACGAGCACGACGACACGATCAAGGACGCCGGGAAGTTCGGCGTCTGGACGAAGGCGGACTCGATCATCCAGTTCGACGACCTGACCGCTATGCGAAAGTAGGAGGTCAACGATGCCGGATCCCACTGTGCTCGCAGGCAAGCACCAGATTCGGCCGCTCCCGTTCCAGTCCGCCCGATTGAAGGGCCTGTCGGAGCGGCTCATCGTCTCGCATCACGAGAACAATTACGGCGGTGCGGTGCGCAACCTGAACCGGACCGAGCAGGAGCTGGCGAGAGTCACCAAGGACACCCCACCGCTGGTCGTCGCCGCACTGAAGGAGCGAGAGCTGACTTTCGCGAATTCCGCCACGCTGCACGAGCTGTACTTCGGGAACCTGGGCGGAGACGGCCGGCCAGCGGGCGCGATCGAGAAGGCGGTTGGGGGAGCGTACGGGTCGTTCGGCCGATGGGAGGAGCTGTTCCGGCTGACCGGAATGGGTCTCGCCGGCGGAAGCGGGTGGGCCATCCTCACGTACGACTTCCAGCGCAATGACGTGCGCACGTTCTGGTCGGGGAGCCACACGCAGGCGTGCGCGTTCGGCCAGCCACTGCTCGTTCTAGACATGTACGAGCACTCGTATGCGCTTGACTACGGCGCTGCGGCGGCGAAGTACGTGGACGCATTCTTCCAGAACGTGAACTGGGAAGAGGTAGACCGCAGGCTGGAACGCGCCGAGAAGATGGCCGCGGATCCACGCTCGTAAATCGAACAGGAGACGCACCATGATCAGGACTATTGTCGCGCTTTCGCTAGTCGCCGTTCCCGCCTTTGCCAAGAACGGATTGGACACTGCGCGCATCGAGCAGCTCACGGGGCTGAAGGGCAAGTGGAACGAGAAGGAGGGCGTCTTCAAGGTGGAGATGCCGCGCAGCGATCTGGCGATCACTGCAGCGGGCGCCAAGATCACGCCTCCTCTTGGTCTGACCGCCTGGGCGGCTTTCACGAAGGCTGGCGCGCACACGGTGGTGATGGGCGACATGGTGCTGACCGAGGACCAGGTGAACCCGGCGATGAGCGCCGCGCTCGACAACGGCTTGGAAGTGACTGCGCTGCATAATCACTTCTTCTGGGAAAATCCGCGCGTGATGTTCATGCACATCGGAGGCATGGGTGACGAGGCGAAGCTGGCCGCCGGCGTTGCGAAGGTATTCGAGGCGATGAAGCAGAAGTTCGACGTGCCCTCGGCGAGCATCGACCCGGCGAGCAGCACGCTCGACCCGAAGAAGATCGACGCGGTCCTCGGTCGCAGCGGCGAGCTGAACAAGGGCGTTTACAAGGTGACCATCGGCCGCGAGGTCAAGATGGCCGGGCACACCATGGGCAACGCCATGGGCGTCAACACCTGGGCGGGCTTCGCCGGGAGCGACGAGCAGGCGGTCGTCGACGGTGACTTCGCCATGCTGGAGAGCGAGATGCAAAGCGTGTTGAAGGCGCTGCGCCACGCCGGCATCAACATCGTCGCCATCCACCAGCACATGACCGGCGAGTCGCCGCGCATGTTGTTCCTCCACTATTGGGGCGTCGGTCGCACCGAGGATCTGGCACGCGGCCTGAAGAACGCACTCGGACAGACGCGCAGCTAGCTCGGCGCTCCGATGATCCGAGCAGGGCCGCTCATCGCCGCGCTTGCGCTCTGCGCTTCCCGGCCCGCGCTCGCATACCGCCCCTTCGACGGCACCGACGCGGCCGTCGCAGAACGAGGGCAGCTCGAAATCGAGCTGGGACCGGTGGGACTGCTGCGCGAGGGTTCCGACCGATTTCTGGTCCTGCCTGCGCTCATCGCGAACGTCGGATTTGCGGAGCGCCTCGAGCTCGTGCTCGAGGGACGCCACCATCTCCTGCTCGGCGCGGCAGCCGGCGCTCCGCGAACGCGGCTGGTCGACACGGCCCTGAGCTTGAAGGGCGTGGTCCGCCAAGGCGAGCTTCAGGAGAGCAGCGGTCCGAGCGTAGCGACCGAGGTCGGAGTGCTGCTGCCGACGCTCAACGATGAGCCGGGCGTCGGCGCCCAGGCAGCGGTCATCGTGTCACGACGATTTTCGCAGACGATGATTCACCTGAATGGCGGCGTGGTTTTGTCGCGCTCGCACGACTTGGAGCTCGTGGGCAGCGTCATCCTCGAGGGCCCGCCGGCGTGGGTCGTAAGGCCAGTGTTCGAGCTCTTTTCCGAGGGCCAGGTGGCGGGCCCGTTCGCGCTTACGGGACTCGTCGGTGTGATCTGGCGCAGCTCCGACTCGCTGGCATTCGATGCGGGCCTGCGCGCCGGCCGCGCAGCGGGGCAGACCCTCGTCGAGGGGCGTCTCGGCCTCACTTTCGCCGTCGATGTCCTGGCGCGAGGCTGACCTGCCGGGCGACCGGCAGGCTCAGACCGACTTGATCAGGATGTTCCGGAACTGCACCTGCGATCCCGGATGGTGGTTCTGCAGCCCGATGTGGCCCGCGGGTGGTCTCAGCGGATCGACCTTGTACTGGGTGACCTGCTTGCCATTGAGGACCACGGTGATCGTATCTCCCTTGGCTTGGATCTCGAACGTATTCCATTCGCCGAGCGGGCGGGAAGCAAGTTTGCTCACCGGTGCGAGCGCATAGATCGCGCCGGTCTCGTGCGTCGGATCGTGGAGTGTTCCCGTGTCAGGGTTGAATCCGGTGTCGTCGATCTGGACCTCGTAACCGTGGTTCACGGCCAGCTGCCAGTCCGCTTGCGGGTTGCTGCTGCTCAGCGCAGGGAAACGGATGAAGACGCCGGAATTGTCGTCAGGATGCGTGGCGCGCCAGTCGACCTTCAGCAGGAAGTCCTTGAACTCCTCGCGCGTGTACCAGAGCAGGCCGATGCCGCCCTGCGATTCGAGGATGCCGTTGTTCACCACGAAGCCGCCGGATCCAGCCATCTGCCAGCCGGCGAGGTCGCCCGTGAAGATTGGCTTGAACTGCTTCCCGAGTTGTGGCTGCAACCGCTGCACGATCGCCTGCGCCGTCTTCCTCGCCAGCACGAGCCCGGTCAGACTCGGATTAGCCGACCCACACGTCGGAAAGAGCGCGGGTCCGGCAACGTAGGCATTGTCCACGTGCTGGAATCGCCCATCGCCATCCGAGACCGCGCCCGCCTCTCCCATCCAGCGGGTGCCGGACTCGTGATGGGTCGTGCCGATCTTGTCGCGCGCCGTGCCGAGCGGGGGAGGCGTCGCGTTCCACTTCCCACCGTACCAGTACTCGATTTTCGTGGGACCCTTCGCGATTGCCGCTGCGACCTTCAGCGCCTGCTGCTCCATGGCAGTCCAGAAGGTGTGGTCTTGAGGCGTCGGAACGAGGTTGACCCAGGCCGGTCGCGCGCCGAACCGATCGAGTTGATCCGGAACGCCCAACGCGAGGTTCATCCAGCTCTTGGCAGGATCGCCCGCGGCTGCGTCCTTGTGGCCTTGCATCTCGCCGATTCCCCGCAGAGTAATCACGATCCAGTTCTTGTCCTGGTTCGCCTTGATGTCGCCGAGCAGGTCGATGTCCGGAATCGCCGTGAAGAGATTTGCTTCGCTATCGTTGCCTTCGACCGCCGCAGCCGTGACCTGGAAGTGAAAGCGGCGTCCGTTTTGCTCGCCGCGAACGATAAGGGCAGCTGTCTCCAGATCCGTGAACGTCTTCGGGAGGCCCGCGAAGACGCTCCGCTTCACCCTCACGGTCGTATTAGTGCGCAGGTGGGCCATCAGATTGGCGCCCATGTTCGGCGTCGCGAACGATTCGAGCGCAAGCCTCGTCGACTCGATCGTCGATGCCCCGAGCACATACATCGCCTTCGCCGATACGACGGGGGCTGAAAGCGTACGCGGCGTGCCGTTCACGGACAGATCGAGACCTGTGATCTTGCCGCCGCTCGTCCACAGCCGCGTCACGTGCGCGCGCGGTAGCAGCATCAGCCGGCGCCGGGAGTCGTCGTTGAGCGTCCAGCGGCGTCTGACGTCCTCGCGGATCGCATCGATGAGGAGGGTCGCGCTGGAGTACTTGTCGAACCCGAACAGACCCGACTCCGGTCCTTGACCTTGCACCGCGAGCGGAGCCTCCTTGACTTGGTACTGTGGCAAGGCCGCCTGGAATGCACCGAGCAGCTCGTTGAACAATGCGCCCGAGATGTAGTCGGTCGTGGGGGTGACCCCGATCTCGCGTTCGACGACGTCGTAGTTGGTGCGCAGATAGTCGGCGACGGCAGGCGGCCAGTTCGCGAGGTCCGCATCCGTCAGGCGCGGCGACCAGCCGCCCCAGAAGAGGGAGCGGCCGCCAGGGCAATACGCGAGTCCGGGGAAAGACTGGTTGCTGTGCCAAGGAGTGCCCCAGACGATATTGCGCGGCCCGGGATCCTGCGCGTTCGTCGGCACTGCAACGTCGGCCGCGGCACCGAGTCCGATGTGCGGCAGGTTCTGGACGTGAGTCGAAGCGAGAAATGCGCCCGCCTCGAGCACGAGGATCCGTAGGTTTGTCGCCTCGCCGAATCGATACAGCTTCTCCGCACACGCGCCGCCGAACATGCCCGCCCCGATCACGACGGCGTCGAACGGTGCTCCGCCATTGTTCACGACTTCGTCCCAGGTGCTGCACACGAACCTCCCGAACAAGTCGTGCGAGAACTCGGTTTCCTGGATGTCCACCTTTGCGGATGCGTCCGCATTCAGCCGAGGCAGCATGGCAGCTCCCGTCGTGGTTCGTTGTGGCGACCTAAATCGCGTCCTCACGTCCGAAGGCGCGAACTTCCCCTGCGCCTGCTTGCTCCTGTTTGCCTCGCCGGTCAACCGCCAGGAATCTGGCCAGCCAGGCCAGATAGCGAGCCGTCTTGCGCCTCGAGTACGGACGTGAGGCGGACGCACGCAAAGGGGACTCGTCCAACCTGGCGTACGAGCAAGCGGGCGATCGTTTCCGTTGGCATTCGCGCCGACCGGTCGTGGGTGCGGTCGACTTACACGCATGTTATTTGGTCTGACATGAATGGGTCTGGCTTCGGGTCCAAGGTCGTGCTGGACCTGACCGGCATCACCTACCGGCAGTTGGACTACTGGGCTCGAACTCGCTTGGCGGAGCCTCGATCCGGCAGGCAACCGGCCCCGGCTCACGCCGCGTGTATTCGTTCGAGGACCTGGTGGCACTCCGGGTCGTCGCGCGGCTCCTTGACGCCGGCCTGTCGCTCCAGGCGGTGCGGCGCGCTGTCGAATATCTGCAGACACACAGAGAGCGGCCCCTAACGACCCTCGGCCTCATCGCAAAGGGAAACCGCGTCTTCGCTCTGACGGAAGACGCGACGAAGATGATCGAGGCGACCGCCCAAGGGCAAGTCGTCATTGCGATCGACGTCGAGCCGATCGTGAAGCACCTGCAGGCAGACGTCACCGAGTTGAGCGCCGTGCGCAAGATCGACGTGCGAGCGCGCGGCCGCGCCTACCAAGCGGTGCTCACTCCCGATCTCGAGGCAGGAGGTTACGCCATCGAGGTGCCGGAACTGCCCGGCTGCATCACCGAGGCGGACACGCTTCCCGAAGCGAGGCGCATGGCGCGCGAAGCAATCGAGGCATGGCTCGATGTTGCCGTGCCTAATGGCGTTCGCAGGCGCGCTCACGCGAGGTAGCGAGCGACACGAGTGGGCCGGATGGCCAGCAGCGTCGCACTCAGGAGGATCCAAGGGTGCTCGTGCGCCTCGGCTGGTCCGTCGGATCGCGCGAGCGGAACGAGCCACCACCTCCTGACCAAGGCGGGTCGCCAGCCCATCACTGTTCCCGTCAAGAAGGGCAGGACTCTGAAGGAAGGCACGGCGCGCGCGATCCTGCGCCAAGCGGGGGTCTCCGAGGACGACTTCTTCGATGTCTACTGAACCCAACTCATCAGAGCCGTTCCTGCGCGGTCGCCACCGCGACCTCAACATTCGCGGGGCGTTCTTGCATCTCGCTTCGGACGCCGCGATCATTCTGGGTGTGTTCATCGCCGGCGCAGTCAGAAGGGCGCTCGAGCCGTTGATGACCGCACCGATGGTGGCGACCCACATCATCGTCCTGGCTGCGACAGCTGAGCGCCCTCCCCGGGACCACGTGCGCCGAGCTCTGGCGCCGTCCTTAGGAGGGGTGACGAACGCGGACGACGAGCTTGCCCACCGCCTGGTTGTTCTCCATGGTGGCGTGCGCCTCCTGGATCTGCTCCAGCTCGTAAATCTGATGAATGGGCACCGAGAATCTTCCGGCGGCGATCGCGTCGAGGTAGCGCTGAAGCACGGCCTGCGGCAGGTCGCCGGCGTCGCCGCCGTAGCCGGTGAGACGCACGCCACTGGGGATGTAGCCGATGGGGTAGAAGTCCGGCACGATCCACTGGTTCGAGACCATCCCGGTGGAGCAGACGGTGCCGTGGACTCGGGTGGCCCGCAGCGAGTCCTTCAGCGTGGGCGTGCCGACCAGCTCGAGAGTGGCGTCGACGCCCTGGGGAAACAGTGCGCGCACCTGCGGCGCGATCTCGCCGCCGTCGAGGATCGGGTGGTCGATTCCGCGCTCCGCCAGCGAAGCGAGTCGCTCACGCCGGCGAGTGGTGGCGAGAACCGTCGCCCCCAT
>Ga0099794_10000514_pt1 | contig 12966 bp, 8 predicted proteins | sample Rivendell_Oct201_10_FD_77320 | JGI IMG/M metagenome (GOLD analysis project Ga0099794, IMG submission 77320) | Vadose zone soil microbial communities from the Eel River Critical Zone Observatory, Northern California, USA -... | ecosystem: Host-associated > Plants > Roots > Rhizosphere > Soil ... | reverse complement strand
GCAGCCTGGTCGACCGTGCGACGCGCAACCAGGATGAGCGAGTCGGTGACCCGATCGCTATAGAAGGAATAGTTGCCACCGGGGCCGACGCTGGCGCTATGGAAGAGCGGATAGAGGAAATTGTCCGCATCCGGATAGTCGGCCCACCAATCGAGCACCGCCATGTCGGTGTCGCCCTTGCGCACCGCCTCGCGCATGCTGGAAGCGTCGCGCGAGACGATCTCGATGCGGATTCCTACCGCGGTGAGCTGCGCCTGAATTGCCTGGGCGACCCTTCCGAGCTCCACATTCGTGCCCGACCGCCACAGCTGGAGCGCAAAGCCGTTTTCGTAGCCTGCGGCGCGCAGCAGGCGGCGTGCTTCGGTCGTGTCGAAGGAGTAGGGCTGCCGGCTGGCGTCGCTTCCGCCCAACGCGGGAGGGATCGAGCCCGCCGCAGCGACGCCGCGGCCGTTCCACACGGTGCGGAGGATCTCGGGCACGTTGACCGCGTGATTGATCGCGCGCCGCACGTTGGGATCGCGTAGCGGACCGCGGCGGTTATTGAGCGCGACGTAGACATCGCGGAGCGCCGGCTTGCGCTTCAGCCAGCCCGGGTGCTCCTGCTCCCATTTCGCCGTCTCCCCGAAGGGGATCTCGGCGACGGAGATTCGTGCCGCAAGGAACTCAGCCGCGCGTGTGAGCGGCTCGGGAACGATACGAACGGTGAGTGATTCACTCAGCGGCGCTCCGCCCCAGTAGCTCGGATTCCTCGCAAAGCGCAGATAGTCGTCGTGTTGCCACGCGACGAAGCGCCACGGCCCTGTGCCCACGGGCTGTTGGCCGAAGTCGGCGGGAACCGACGACGGCACGACCGACGCAACGGGCATCGCGAGGAATTTGGGAAAAATGGCCAGCGGTTCGGTCAGCGTGAATGCCACGGCCGTATCGCCCAGGACCTCGATGCCGCGCACGTCCCGCGCGCGCCCGTCCGCAAAGTCTCCGGCTCCCGCGATCGGCAGCAACGGCCACACCCGCCCGCCGTGCGTCTGGGGGTTGAGGACGCGCAGGAAGGAGCGCTTGACGTCGGCGGCGACAAGGGGATGCCCGTCGTGAAAGCTGACACCCGGGCGGACATGGAAGACGTACGTTTGTCCCTTGCGATCTGCCGTCCAGTGGTCGGATAAGCCGGGGAGCAGCCGGCCATCGGCGTCGAACTGGGTGAGCCCGTCGAACAGCAGCGTCACCATCTCGCCCGTAGGTACGTCAGTGGAGAGCGCCGGGTCGAGCGAGCGGGGATCGTATGTCTCGTAGTAGACGGGCCCCCGGGCCTGATCTCCGCCGCCCGACTGACTGCGACAGGCGGCGAGAATACACAGGAACAGGGCGCTCTTCGCGGTGTCGAAAAGGTTGACAGTGCGGAGCAAGTGTCGCAACATAGCCGACATTGGCAAACCACGTCAATTGCGCGTCATACCCTGCCTGTTGCTCGCCGCCGTGGCGGCGACAACCGTCCTCACCGCTCAAGAACCGGAGCGGGTAGTTCGGGGCCTGTCGTTCGTCGGTAACCGAGCGCTCGACGACTACACGCTGGAGAGCGCTATCGCCACCACAAAATCGAGCTGGTGGGCCCGCAGCCAGTTCGTGCGCTGGCTTGGGTTGGGCGAGAAGCGCTACTTCAACGAGGTCGAATTCCGGCGCGACGTGGTCCGCCTGATTCTGCTCTACCGCCAGAGCGGCTACATGAACGCGGTCGTCGACACGTCGGTGCGGCGCACGGCGCGCGACGTGTATGCCACGTTCCGGATTCATGAGGGCGACCCGGTACGCGTCGCCCGGCTCGATGTGCGAGGTCTGGACGGCATCTTCGACGTCGAGAAACTGAAACGCGACCTGCCGCTCCAAGTCGGAGATCCTTTCAATCGCTTTTTCATGCAGGCATCGGCCGATACGATTGTGGCGCGGCTGCGCACCAATGGATTCCCGTACGCCGAGGTGCTGCGAAACTTCGATTCGGAAGCGGGAATCCTGAAGGCAGAAGTCGAGTTCGATGCGCAACCGGGGCCGCGGATGCGCATCGGCGAGGTGCTGATCCACGGGCTCCGCGACGTGGATACGGGTACCGTGCGTCGCGTCATGTCGGTGCGGCCCGGGAACTCATTCAACCAGGAAGCCTTGTACCAGACGCAGCGCGACCTCTACGGGATGGGTGTGTTCAGCTCGGTCAACGTCGTGCTGCTGGATTCCGTGGCGCCCCAGGAGACGGTGCAGCGCGACTCCACGGTGCGTACCCTGATCCAGGTGCAGGAAGGTCCTGCCCACCAGGTGCGCGCAGGCTTCGGGTACGCCACGGTGGAGTGCTTCCGGGTGCAGAGCGGCTGGACGGCGCATGACTTCCTGGGCGGCGCGCGCACGCTCGATCTGTCGGCGCGGTTGTCGAAGCTGGGCGCGGGCACGCCCGAGCACACGACGGGATTCAAGCAGTTCTGTAACCCATTCGCCGGCACGTGGACGTTCGACACGCTCAACTACACGTTCGGCATTACGCTGCGACAGCCGGCGTTTCTATCGCGCTCGCACGTCGCCACGGTGGGTTTCGTGGCGGAGCGGCGCTCCGAGTTCGGGATCTACACCCGCGAGGCGATCGGCGGAAACGCCGATCTCACGTTGAACACCCGCGGGCGGCTCCCGGTCACACTCGGATACTCGTATGCCGTCGGGCGGACACTCGCGGCGGATGGGATCTACTGCAGTCTGTTCCGGCTCTGCGACGAGGTGAGCCGCAAATTTCTCCGCGACCGGCGGCAGTTCGGCGCGGTGACGATCAGTGTCGTGCGCGATCGGGTCAACAGCGTCCTCGATCCATCGGAGGGCAGTATCACGACCGCGACGCTCCTGCACTCGTCCCACGTCGTCGGCTCGCAGGCGCCCTACGAATTCAACCGGGGAGAGATCGAGGTCGCGAAATACTACCCGATCAGCCGGCGCAGCGTGTTCGCCTGGCGCCTGCGCGGCGGGACGATCTTGCCGCGCAACATTCAGCTCGGCGGGCAGACCGTTGCCTACGTGCCACCAGATCAGCGCTTCTACGGCGGCGGGCCGAACTCGGTGCGCGGCTACGGGCGCAACGAGCTGGGACCGCGCGTTTACGTCCTACACGACACCACGAGCCGCAATGCGATCGACTCCGCGGCCACCGCGCAGGCGGGTGAGAAGGTATTTCGCGGCGTCAGCGCGGCGCCCACCGGCGGCAACACCGCGATCATCCTGAATGCTGAGCTGCGCATTCCCTCGCCGATCTTCACGCAGCGCATGCGGCTGGGGCTGTTCGTGGATGCGGGACAGGTCTGGGAGCGCGGCGAGGAGCTCGTGACGATTCGGGGAATGCGGGTCACGCCGGGTGCCGGGGTGCGGTTCGCGACTCCCCTCGGGCCGGTGCGGATCGACGCCGCGTACAACGGCTATCCGGCGGAGCGCGGTCCGCTGCTCTTCGTCAACGATTCCACCGGCACGGTGACGCAGATCCGGCCATCGTACCCGCCGCTGCGCGCCCAAAGGTCATTCTGGCAGAAGGTCGTGGTGCAGGTTGCCGTCGGGCAGGCTTTCTAGATGCGCCGCTCGCTGGGTGTCGCGCTCTGGTCGCTGGCGGGACTGCTCGCCTGCTTCCTCGGCGCGCTCAACGCGCTCGTCGGGACGCACGCTGGTCGCACACTGCTGGCGCGCGTGGCGAGCTCGGTGGTCGAAGGCGCGGTGTCGGGCTCGATCGAGGTCGGCGAGGTGCGCGGCTCGCTGTTCACCGGTGTCGTGCTCACCGACGTACGGCTGCTCGATCCCGATTCGACTCTGGTCGCCTTCCTGCCGCGGGCCGAGCTGGGCTACAACCCGATCGACTTCGCCGCCGGCCGCGTCGTGTTCATGGAAGTGCGGCTCGATCGACCGGTCATCAACATCGTGCAGCACGCCAACGGGAGGACGAACTTCGACGAGCTGTTGCGCCTCGGTGAAAAAGACACCGTCACGGTGAAGCCGCTCGGTCCCGCGGGACCGCGCTCACTCATTCTGCTCCGCAACGTGCAGATCCAGGACGGCTCGCTGACGCTGCGACTGCAAAAGCACGGCGAAATCAGCAGCGCCAACGAGGAAATCGAGTATTCCGGTGAAGACGGCCGCTACCGCGTCCGCCGGTTCGAGCATCTCAATGCCCGGCTGGCGGCGATGCGCATCCAGGCGCCGCGCGAAAAGGGCATCCGCATCGACGTGTTGCGGCTCGCGACCGAGAGCAGCGACCCGAAGGTGTCCATCGCCGACGTGGTCGGCCGGGTGACGATCGACGGGCACACGCTCGACGTGGATCTGTCGCGCGTGCGCTTCCCCGCCACCCAGTTCAGCGCGCGCGGCACGGTACAATGGCCGCGCGACACGCTGCTCTGGAACCTCGTCATGCGCGCCGACTCGGCGACGCTGACCGACATCCGGTTCCTCGATCCACGGTTTCCCGAGAACGCGGTGCTGCACGGCGGCGTGACGCTTGCCTCACATGGGGGTCGCCTGCTCGAGATCCAACTGCGGCCGCTCGACCTCACGTTTGGTCAAGGCCGGCTCACCGGACACGTCACCGCGTTCAGCGCCGCCGACTCCGGACTCGTGGCGCTGCGCCAGGGCGACCTGGTCGCGCACGATCTCTCCCTCGATTTCCCACGAGTCTACATCGGCGCGCTGCCGTTCTACGGGCGACTGACCGGACAGACGATCGTCGACGGGCCGATGAGCGCGCTCAAGATCGAGACCGCATGGTCGTTCCGGGATTCGCTCCTCCCGAAATGGCCGGAATCCCAGATCCACGGGAAGGGAGAAATCAATCTCGCTGGGAGAGACCTCGCGTTTCAGCCGTTCGCCGTGGAGGCGGGCCGCATCGACATCGGCACGGTGCGGCGGCTGGTGCCGGGCTTCAATCTCCAGGGCGAGCTCGACGCCAGCGGCACGCTCACCGGCACGCTCAAGAATGCGATGTTCAGCGGAACGTTGCGGCATCACGACGCCGATCGGCCGGCGAGCGTCCTCCGCGGCGTCGTGGGGCTCGATGTCCGTACGGACGTGTTGGGCGTGTTCGCCGATGTGCGCGCCGATTCGCTGTCGCTCGACGGCCTGACCGGCCGCATCACCGCATTCCCGCTGCGGGGCACACTCTCTGGTACGATCCGCATGAACGGCGACCTTACAGGCGTCGAGACGCATGCCGACCTCGCGATGCTGGGCGGTGGAGGTGCGGTGCGCGGCGATGGGACGCTGCTCCTCGGGGCTCGGGAGGCGCACCCCGGATTCGGCGCCCGCGGCTTCACGCTGCATGCTCAAGACCTCAACCTGCAGCGCTGGCTGACCCGCGCCGGCGCGCCGCCGTCACGGCTTACGTTCACCGCCACCGGAACCGTCGCGGCGGACAGCGTCACGAAGCCCATCGGCCAGCTCTCCGTGATGCTGGCCCCGTCGTTGTTCGCCGGCACGATCATCGACAGCGGCGCCACCAAGTTCCGGTTCGCGGAAGGGCGGCTGTATGTGGACTCGGTGCGGCTGCAGCAACCGGGGCTGTTTACGAGCGGCCGCGGATCCCTGGGATGGCAACGGCCTGACAACGGCACCCTGACAGTCGATTTCGACGCCGACAGCCTCAGCGTGCTCGATTCACTCGCGACCTGGTTCGCCGGCCCAAACGTGGCCACCGCGTCGAGCGAGACGAAACTCAAGGGCTCCGCCCGGGTGCGGCTGACGCTGGACGGCGCGCTCGACTCGCTGTCCATCGGCGGCGACGCCCGCGTCCTGGACCTGCAGTGGCGTGGATGGCGGATGCCAAAAGGCGAGGGCACGATCGCGTATCAGCCGGGGCCGGTCCCGCGCTTCGACATCGACGCGAGCATCGATTCGCTCGGTTACGGGCGATTCGGGTTCGGCGCCGCCGCCGCCCATGCGCGCGGCACGCGCGACTCGCTCACCTGGTTTGCGCGCTCGCGCGTGGGCGACCTGGGAGCGTTCCTGGCAGGCGGCCGCTACGCTCGGCCAGGCGAGCGTGGTACGCAGCACGCCGTCGTGGACTCGCTCGCCCTGCTGCTGCCGAGCGGTGTGTGGTTTCTCGAGCGCCCGACGGCGCTGGCATTCGGCGATTCCATGCTGCACGTGGATTCGGCATCGCTCAAGAATTCCGCTGGTGCGGGTCGCCTCACCGCAAGCGGCGATCTGCCGACCCGGGGTCCGATCAATGCTCGCGTCTCCCTGGACAGCTTCCCACTCACCGGCATCTACGCGCTCATGGAGAGCGACACGGTGGGCGTCGCGGGCGCCGTCACCGCCACGGTCGCGGCCGGCGGCACGCGTGCGAACCCGTCGTACAGCGGGTCGTTCGCATTCTCGAACGCGTCGTTCGGCTCGTTCCGCGCGCCGTTCATGGACGGGATCGTCGACTATGGCAGCCGCAGGCTGAACGGCGAGGTACACTTGTGGCGGTCGGGCCAGCAGGTCTTGAACGTCACGGCCCACCTTCCCCTAGACCTGGCGCTCGTTCCCGTCGCCAATCGCCAGCTGCCGGACACACTCTCCGTGCAGGCGCGCGCCGACAGTGTCGATCTCGGGGTGCTGGCGGCGGTCACGACGACCGTGCAGCAGGTCGAAGGTGTGTTCACGGCCGACCTCGGCATCGGCGGCACGTGGGAGGCGCCGAGGTTGCGTGGCGGGCTCCAGATCGGCGATGCGGCCGCCACGATCCCCGCGCTGAGTGTGCGCTACACCAATCTGAACGGCAGCCTGTCGCTGCGGGGCGACACGATCCGCGTGGACAGCATCACCGCAACGAGTGAACGCGGCCACGCGGAGCTGACCGGGTTCATGCGGCTTGAGCGGCTCACCAAGCCGGTGCTCGCGCTGAACATCACGACGTCAGAGTTCAAGGCGCTGGATCTGCGCGGTTATCTCGCCCTTACCGCGAGCGGTCGCGTGGCCCTGACGGGCCCTGTGTTCGGCGCGACGCTCACGGGGCGCGGCACCGTCACGGAGGGCGTGCTGCACTTTGCCGATCTCGTCAACAAGCGCGTCGTGAACCTCGACGAACCGTGGGTGCAAGATCTCATCGACACGTCGCTGATCCGCACGCAGCGGCTCGGCCCGGAGTTCCAGAGCCTCTTCTTCGACAGCTTGCAGGTCAGAAACCTGCAGCTGACGATGGGCGAGGATGTGTGGCTGCGGTCGAACGAAGCGAACATCCAGCTGTCGGGCTCGGTCGCGGTCAACAAGGTTCGCAACAACTACATCCTGAGCGGCACGCTGCAGGCACCGCGCGGCACGTACCGGCTGATCATCGGGCCGGTGACGCGCGAGTTCGTCGTCAGGCGTGGGACGGTGCAGTACTTCGGCACGCCCGATCTCGATGCGGCGCTCGATATCGAAGCGAGCCACGTGGTGCATCCGTTACCGGGGCCGGGGCAGCCGCCGGAGATCACGGTGCTCGCCCACATCGGTGGCACACTGCGGTTGCCGCGGCTGCGGCTCGCGGCGGAGCACGCCGATTACTCGCAGGCCGAGCTGCTCTCGTATCTGATCAGCGGCAAGCCGTCGTTCGAGCTGAGCGGCGGGCAGGGCGCCTATGTCCGCGGCGTCGCGGCGTCGCTGCTTGCGGGTGAGCTGGAGCGCACGGTGGTGTCGGATCTGGGCGTGCCGCTCGACTACTTCGAGATTCGCCCCGGTGATCCGAACAACCCGTTCTCCGGCGCGCAGCTCGCGGCGGGATGGGCGATCGGGGCCAAGACGTTCCTCGTGCTCAACGCGGGCTTCTGCCAGGGCAACCGCCAAACGTCGCGGTTCACGAACAGCCTCGGCGCCACGCTGCAGTTCCGGTTCAGTCCGGAGTGGCGCACCGAGGCGAGCTTTGAGCCGGTGCGCAACTGCGCCGTCGGCGACCTTTACGTCAATACGACGACCATCCCGCGCCAGGTCGGCTTCGACGTCTTCTGGGAGCGGCGCTACTAGATGACGCGCGCGCTACTGATCACCAATCCTTTCGCGGCGCGCGCCGACGCCCGGGCCGTCACGGCGATCCTTCAGATCCTGGGTCGTGGTGGCTGGAACGTGGATCTCCGAACCATCACCGGTCCCGGCGACGCCCGCCGCATCGCCGAGGAGTCGCTCAGCGAAGGACTCGACATCCTGGTGAGCCATGGCGGCGACGGGACTGCGATGCAGATCGCGGCCGGGATCGCGGGGTCGGGAATCGCGCTGGGCGTCGTGCCCGGCGGCACGGGGAACGTGCTCGCGGGCAACCTGCGGCTCCCGCGCTCGACGACCGGGGCGGCGCGGGCGTTGCTGAAGGCCCGCGCGCAAGCGATCGATCTCGGCGTCGTGCAGCGTTCGGACGGCGCGCACTATTTCGCCGTCGCCGCGGGAACGGGATTCGACGCCGCATTAATGGCCGCGACCGGCCGACAGGAGAAGCGCCGGTGGAAGCTCGCTGCTTACCTGGCGCGGGCGGCTCTCACGCTGCCCTCGGTGCGCAGTGCCCCGCATCGGGTCACCGTGGACGGCACCCTGCACGAACTCCGCGCGGCCATGCTCCTGGTGCTGAACTGCGGCAAGCTGCCGCCGGGGTTTCTCAATCTGCGCCACAATCTCGCCCCCGATGACGGCTGGCTTGATGTCGTCGCGCTCGAAGCGGACGGTGCGTTTCAGGGCGCGAGCGCGGTGATCGAGCTGCTGCTCGGAAACGGCAAGAGCGAGGGGAAAGGACGGCGTGTCTGGTGGGCCCGTGGACGCTCGGTACGCGTCGAGGTGCCTGATGATGCGCCGCGGCCGGTGCAGCTCGACGGTGAGCTGACGGGCGAGACGCCGTTTGAAGCGCGGCTGCTGCCGGGGGCGCTCACAGTGTTGGTCGGACCCGCATTCAAGGCTCATCATGGCTGATACGCTGCTGCTTGTGGACGATGACGCGAGCGTGCTGCGCGCCATCGGCGACTACTTCGAGCGCATCGGCTACGAGGTCTGGCGCGACGGCACCGGCGAGCAGGCGTTGGAGACGTTCCACCGCGTGCGTCCCGACGTCGTGCTCCTCGACCTACATCTCCCCGACTCGAGCGGGCTTGTCGTGCTCGAGCGGCTGCGGCGGGAAGGTGCGGCGGTGATTCTGCTGACGGGCCAGGGCGACATCGAGACTGCCGTGAAAGCGATGCAGCTCGGCGCCGAAAACTTTCTCACCAAACCCGTCGACATGACGCATCTGGCGGCCGCGATCGCGCGCGTCGCCGAGAAGGTGCGCCTGTCGCGGCAAAACGCCCGGCTCAGGGCGCTCGATCACGAAGCCGAGGGCATCGGCTCGCTGGGCGTCTCGCCCGCGATGCAGGCGCTGGCGCGCCAGATCGAGCTGCTGTCGGCGAGCGAGCGGTCGACCGTTTTGTTGCAGGGCGAGAGCGGGACGGGGAAGGGGTGGGTCGCACGCGTGATTCACAATCTCTCGCCCCGCTCCAGCGGGCCCTTCGTCGAGGTCAACTGCGCCGGCCTGTCCGCGACGTTCCTCGATTCTGAATTGTTCGGACACGAGAAGGGCGCGTATACCGACGCGAAAGAACGGAAGGTGGGCCTGTTCGAGCTGGCCGATCACGGCACGATCTTCCTGGACGAGATCGGCGAGCTGTCGCCGGAGCTCCAGCCGAAGCTGCTCAAGGTCCTGGAGACGAAGAAATTTCGCCGGCTGGGCGGCACCCGCGAGCTGAGTGTGGATGTGCGTCTGATTGCGGCGACGAACCGCGATCTCGTGCGGGAAGTCGAGGGGGGGCGGTTCCGCGAAGATCTGTATTACCGGCTGAACGTCATGCCGCTCATGCTCCCGCCGGTGCGCGACCGCTCGCGGGAGGATCGGCTCGACCTGATCAGGCGCATCATCTCCGACTTGAAGACGCAGCTGCCGGGGTGTCCGAGCGAATGCACCACGGACGTGCTGGATCGGTTGTTATCGGCCGCGTGGCCGGGGAACGTGCGCGAGATGCGCAACGTGCTCGAGCGATCGATGATTCTGGGACGCGGCCAGGCGACGATCGGGATCGAGCAGCTGCCGCCCGATCTACGGCAGCGCGCCACGACCGACCGGCGTTACCTGGCGCAGTCGCTGTCGGAGGTGGAGCGGCACCACATCGAGCGCACGCTGCGGCATCACGGCGGGAACCGCACGCGGGCCGCGCTCGAGCTGGGGATTTCGCGCGCCACCCTGATCAACAAGATCAAGGCCTACAGCCTGAACCTCTAAGCCACAAGGATCGCGATTGCCGACAGGATCGCGATCACTCCAAATCCCACTCCCGGGCGCGGCCCGAAGTATTTGAATCCGAGCAGCGACGTCAGCGCCATGCTCGCAACGACCGCCCAGGCGACCGGCAGCACGGCGTGAATTTGGGTCGCGTCGAGGCCTCCCAGCACCCATAGCACGACGATCGGGACGAGTAAAGCCGCGCTCACGCACAGTCCATTCCCGAGCCAGAAGGCGAACCACGTCGTATGTGCGCCTTGCCATTTGAAGTGCACAGACTTCATGTCCGCAAAGACGCGATCGGCCTCAGGTCCAGCCGTCGGGCCGCGGCGCGCGGTTCCCAGCATCCCCCCGAACGTGTGGCCGAGTGTCGCCAAGAGCAGAAGCGCGGCGCTGATGCGATACAGCATCGATCGCTCCTTGAAGAAGTGGTATCTTGAGGTCATGGAGAAACCGAAACTCAAAGAACACGACGGCATGCAGTGCCGGTCCTGCGGGAATGAAGAGCGGGCGTCCGAAGGCTATCCCTGCGCGGACTGCGGCACCTTCATCTGTCTGATCTGTACGTTCCGCGGCGTCACGCGCTGCAAGGCGTGCGAGGCAAAAGCCAAAGCCGCGAAAGCCTAGGCCCCCGCTCTCCGGCGCTTCAATTCCAGCGCGAGCTCTTCGCGCGGCGCGCCGAGCTCCTTCGCCAGCTTGCTCAGCGCCGCTTCGGTGCCCTCCCAGTCGCGAGCCGCCGCCAACGCGTCGAGTGCTACTTCTTCGATGGCCACTGACCGCTCTTCGAGTTCGCGCGTCCGCACCGCGACCTCGCGCGCCAGCCACTGTTCCAGCTCGCGCCGGTCCACTTCCAGCTGGCGCTGCCGCAATGCATGCTGCAACGACAACTCCAGCTCCTCGAGATCGACGGGCTTGATGAGATAGTCGTACGCGCCGAGCTTGAGGCACTCGATCGCGGTGCGCGGCTCGTCGATCGCCGTGAGCATGAGGACCGCGAGATCGGGGTCCTGGGCGAGCACTTTCGGGAGCAGCTCCACGCCGCTGGTTTCCGGCATCCGGATGTCGCACAGCATCGCGTGCGGATGGTGCGCCGGGAGCAGCTGCAGCGCCTCTTTCGCGTTCGACGCCGCTTGCACGTCATAGCCCAGGCGAGTCAAAAACCGAGTCAGCGCCTGCCGGATGCCGTCTTCATCGTCCACCACCAGCACGCTCGTGCGATCCCCGGCAGCGGGGGGGGGCACTTTGGGAGATGTCATGGCCGTCAACGTTGCCGACGTTATCTTGGCGCGTCAATGAGCACATCACGCACGAATCTCGCGGCGGTCCCCGGCATTACCGTCGGGCATACAACCATCGAAGCGCACGGCACCGGCTGCACGGTGGTGCTCGCGCCGGAAACAGGGATGCGGGCCGCGGTCTGCGTGCGCGGCCGCGCCACCGGAACGCGCGAGCTCGACGTGATGGATCCGCGCCACCTCGTCGAGCGCATCGACGCGATCCTCTTGACCGGCGGCTCCGCGTTGGGGCTCGGCGTTGCGGACGGCGTGATGCGCTGGCTGCGCGAGCGTGGGCGCGGCCTTCCCGTGGGCGACATGGGTACGATCCCGATCGTTCCATCCGCGGTGATCTTCGACCTCGGCAATGCCGGAAAGCCCCTCGGCTGGCCCAGTCCCGATGACGCCTACCGCGCCTGTAACAACGCGACCGGCGACTACGCCGAGGGATTGGTGGGCGTGGGGCGCGGCGCCACATGCGGGAAAGCGGCGGGAATCGAGAAGATGGTCCCGGCGGGGATTGGGTCTTGGGCGGCCAAGTTTGGTGACGTGATTGTATCGGCGCTGGTGGTCGTGAATGCCGTCGGAGATGTGAGAAACGCGCGTGGGGAGATAATTGCCGGCACCGTCGACAGCCTGCAGTACTTGGCCGCCGGTGGCGCGCCGCTCGGCGACCCGGAACGCCTGAATCGCAACACGACCCTCGCGGTAATCGCCACGAATGCGGACCTGGACCGGGTGCAGCTACAGGCGCTCGCGCAGTCAGGCAGCGATGCGCTCGCGCGGCGCATCACGCCGTACGGCACGTTGTTCGATGGCGACGTGATCTTCGCGGTCAGCACCGCCACCACAAAGCCGAAGTCCCCGATGCAGGTCGACGCGATTGCCGCCCTCGTCGTGCCCGAGGCGGTCGAGCGCGCGGTTCGCCATGGATAAGATCGAACGGGCGGTCGACGACATCCGGCGCAAATGGGTGCCCGACGGACGGCTCGGTGTGTTCGAGATCTCGCTTCTGCCGAAAGGTGTGGCCGGAGTGACGTCCAGCCGCGACGCGCGTGATGCGCTGCGCCGCCTCGCGGGTGACGAGGGACTCGTCGAAAAAGTGGAGTTCATCCCGGACGGCGTCGTCGCACCCGCCGCGATCGTCACCGCCGCGCTCGCGCCGCTGCTCGGCGAGCCGAAGGTCTCCGCGCCCCGCGTCAGCGAGGTCCTGCACGGCGAGGTCCTCGACGTGCTGGAGCAGCGCGACGACTGGCTGCGCGTGCGCGCGCCCGACGGCTACATCGCCTGGCTCAACGCGGGATACGTCGCGACGGGTCCGGCGGATTGGGCCGAAGACTGGGCTGAACGTGCAACAGCCCGCTCGCTCAGCGCCGACATTCTGACGACGGACGGGCGGCGCAGATTGCCGACGGGCGCGCGCGTTGCGCTGCGCCGCGGCGT
>Ga0099794_10000511_pt1 | contig 13018 bp, 8 predicted proteins | sample Rivendell_Oct201_10_FD_77320 | JGI IMG/M metagenome (GOLD analysis project Ga0099794, IMG submission 77320) | Vadose zone soil microbial communities from the Eel River Critical Zone Observatory, Northern California, USA -... | ecosystem: Host-associated > Plants > Roots > Rhizosphere > Soil ... | reverse complement strand
GCCTTCTTCCACCAGTTGCTTTCGGACCCGGTAAACCATCGAAATGCTGGTGTCCAAAGCCTTGATGATCCGGCTGTCGCTCCAACCTGCACCGGCTTCCGAGACATCGGCCTTCAACAATATCCGGGCCTTTAGCATGCGCTGTGCCGGGCTCTTTCCTTTCCGAACAAGCGCCTCCAGCCGCTCGCGTTCCTCGCCGCTCAGCCGCACGACATACTTCTTTACCGAAATCTCCTTCACAGCCATGATCGTCTCCGTCGCCCGCGTTGCGACGGAATCGAATCACAAAACCCTTCTCCGTTCAAATTAATTGAAGCGACCGACTAGCACGGGTCTGCATACTCTCAAAAAGCGGACGTCACAGCCGGTTCCTGACCCGTCCTGTAGTGCCGGAAGCTGACCTGCACCACGTCCCGATTCGATAGCAGCTTCCTGAGGCACCCGTCGCAAGGGTCACTAGACAAACCATGTCTCGACACGCTCAGATAGATTTGTTTAAGTGCCGCCATGACTGAATTTCGAAGCACGGGCTCACTTCTGAGCTTTGAACCAGAGGCCGTCCGCGCCTTTGAGCATGCCGGCTGGCAACGGGCCGCTTGTAGCTATGGAAACAGCTTTGCTCATGCGACTGCGCCCTACATTGCACCGTTGCTGGAAGCCGCTGAAATTTCGCCCGGTCAAGATGTCCTCGACGTGGCGTGCGGGCCAGGCCATCTCGCCGCTGCTGCGGCGGCACGCGGCGCCGCCGCGCACGGCGTCGACTTTTCGGCCGAGATGGTTGGTATTGCCCGTAGAGCCCATCCTGAAGTCGTTGTGACCGAAGGCAACGCCGAGGACCTGCCGTATCCCGACAGCACATTTCATGCAGTCGTATCAAGCTTCGGAATCCATCACGTTCCTCGGCCGGAACTAGCGCTTGCCGAGTGCAAGCGCGTGCTCAAGCCGGGCGCACGCATAGCCTTCACGGTATGGGCTACACCTGAGGAAAACACCGCCTGGTCGCTAGTGTTCGACGCGGTCGCTCGGCACGGCAGCCGTTCAGCCTTAGAGACTCCGACGCCGGGAGCGCTGAACCGAATTGATCAATGCGTACGGGTCCTCGAAGCGGCGGCTTTTGCTGACAGTTCAGCAGAGATAGTTCGCTCTGAGTGGTTGCTTCGGGACGGGCGCGCGTTGCTCGCAGCGCTCTCGGCCGGCACAGTGCGAATGGCAGCGCTCATCGCAGCGCAAGAACCATCAACGCTTGCCGCCATTGCGGATGACATCGATAGTCGGGCCGAACATTTCCGCCGCGACGAGACTCTCGCAATTCCGATTGCAGCGGTACTAGCTCGGGGTCGCAAGACTGCAGGCTGACGAAAAAGGAAGGCTTAGACATCTTAGGTGTCTGGGATCATTCTCGAGGTAGTCAGCCAACGTTGCTTGCAGATTGATGTCCGTTCAGACCAGAATGCGACTGAAATGCTGTGTTGCCGCGAAATGGACGAAGGGCCATTTTCTTCCGTCGCTTTTCATTTGAAGCTTCCGTCGAACGATCCCAGCGATCCCTCCAAACTTAAATCGGTCCCGGTGGGGAAGCATTATTGCACTCTGATCCAGCCTCTGCTGATAGGCTCGTGAGAGTAACGCCCTAGCGTCGTCGGAGCGGTCAAGCTCTTCGAGAATGAAGCGAATGTACAAGATGACAGTAAGGCGCTTCGGCGCCTTACCCTCACACCCTCAACCGCCAAACTCAAACCTTGTGTGGGATCAATCAATTGCAGGCAACGTGTCGTTGGCGTGACAGATCGGGAATTCGGGTCGCGCTTCCATGGCAATTCTGCTATGGTTCGCTGAAGTGCCGTGTTGGGCGCGGCCGCCAAGGCCGTCGTGAACCTTCCTGCGGCCTCATGGCCGGGCGTTGCGATGCTGATGCAAAGGACAACATCCAACGAATCCTCCGAGATCCGGACACCGTCGCTCCCTCCTGTGGAGCGGGCCCGAGGCTCGCAGGATGGTGAACGGAAGATTGTGACCGTTCTGTTTGCCGACATTGCGAGCTCGACGGCGTTGATTGATGACCGCGATGCGGAGGACGCTCGCCGGATTCTGAAACCGACCATCGACGCTATGACCGACATCGTCCGACACTATGAGGGGGTTACCCGGGAAGAAGGCGACGGCATCATGGCCAGCTTCGGGGCGCCCATTGCTCTTGAAGATCACGCCCTTAGGGCCTGCTACGCCGCCCTCGACATGCAAGAGGCATCGCGCATTCGAGCCGCTGAGATTCGGCGTGAGTTCGGAATGCTTTTTGAAGTCCGGATCGGGATCAATTCTGGTCCGGTCGTTGTTACCGTCAAGCACCAGGGAGAAGACTTCATCGACTTGCGCCTTGATGGCGTCCCGCTGCATATTGCGAAGAGAGTGGAGTCGCTTGCGGCGCCTGGTACGATCCTGCTGACACGCGACACCCTGGCTCTGGCAAAAGGGTTCGTTCGAATAAAGGCTATTGGGTCGGTGCCGCTGAGGGGCATTTCCGGCCCGGTTGAGGTTTACGAACTCGAAGGCGTCAACACCCGTAACCGGATGCATGCGCTCGCCGCACGTGGACTCTCAACATTTGTTGGGCGTGAGCACGAAATTGAGAGTCTAAGTCGGGCTGCGACACGCACAACGGCGGGACACGGACACGTAGTTGCACTCGTTGGCGATGCCGGCGTCGGCAAGTCTCGAATTTTCTTGGAGTTTACTCGTTCTCTCGCGGCACAAGGCTGGCTCATTCTGGAGGGGGAATCGGTATCATACGACAAGGCGACATCGTATCTTCCGCTGATCGATCTCCTGAGACGATATTTCCAGATCCAAGACCGCGACACCGAACAGCAAGCTCGCGAACGCGTCGGCAGAAAATTGTTAGCTCTAGGTGATGAGAAACTGCTCGCCCAGCTCCCGCTTTTGACTGGAGCATTAGGTATCTCGGTGAGTGATGACGGCTGGGCAAACATCCATCCTTTCGAACGTCAGACCCTGATATTTGACGCGTTCAAAAGACTTCTTATCCGCGAGTCGCAAGACCAGCCGTTGTGTCTGGTGATCGAGGACATGCACTGGATTGATACGGAAACCCAGACGTTCCTGGAAATGCTTTTGGAGAACATTTCCACGGCAAGAATTCTGTTGCTCGTGAATTATCGTCCAGAATACGAAGATCGGTGGACTGAAAAAAACTACTTTTCGCAGTTGCGCATCGATCCGCTTGCCGCGGTCAACGCTGACGAACTGCTCGACGCGCTGCTTGGTTCTGGCGTGGATCTTCTCCCGATCAAGAAAAGATTGATTGAAGCTTCACAGGGCAACCCTTTGTTCCTCGAGGAGTGTGTGCGAACTCTGACCGAAAGTGGTGTGTTGGATCGAGCCTCCGGCCAGGTGCGTTCGGTGGAATCCCTCCCCGCCGACTTCATTCCTGGGACGATTGGAGCGCTGCTGGCAGCGCGCATCGATCGCCTACCGCCGGAACTTAAGGAAGTACTCCAGTGCGCCGCGGTGATCGGAAACGATATCAAAGAGGCGCTTCTCGAAGCCGTGAGTGGGATCGCACAACCTGATCTCCGGCGTGCAGTTCACGATTTGCGAGCCGCGGAATTCCTATACGAGAAAACGTCGTTTCCAGAAACGGAATATGCCTTTAAGCACACCATGACACGAGAGGTTGCCTACACGAGCCTGTTACGAGAGCGAAGGGCGATCTTGCATGCACGCGCGGCTCGCTCACTCGAAGCGCTTGCGGCTGAACGCCCCGATGAACAGGTCGAACGGCTGGCTGATCACGCGGAAAAAGGTGCAATCTGGGATAAAGCAATCGAATATCTGCAGCGTTCGGGCCTTAAGGCGTACTCGCTTTATGCAAACGCGGATGCCGCGCGTTTTTTCGAGCGTGCATTGACCGTCCTGAAGAAGTTACCGGAAACTCCTGACAATCTCAGACAGGCCGTGGATCTTCGCTTCGAGCTCCGCAACTCTCTGCTGCCGAGCTACGACACCGATCGGATCGTGCGCACTCTGGATGAGCTTGACCCCATTCTCGAACGCCTCGGAGACAAACAGCGCAGCGCGCAATACGCGGCATTCCGATGCAATCACCATTTCCTGATCGGCCAACAGCGTCGTGCCATCGAATTTGGTCAGACCGGAGTCCACCTTGCGCGCGAATGCGGCGACCGGGTGGTGCTGGGTCAATCACTCTTCCGTCTCGCGCAGAGCTTCCACGCCCTCGGCGAATATCGGCAAGCGATCTCGCTGCTCGAGCAAGGCCTCGAATTTAACGCCAATGAACTCCGTCACGACCGTCACAATTTGAATATAATTCCCTCCGTACTGAACCGTACTTGGCTGGCGATTGCTCTGGTCGAATGTGGCGATTTCGGCGCCGGCATGAAGCACGCAAGGTGCGCGCTCGAAGTCGCCGAGCGCGCTGAGCATCAATTGAGCGAGTTTTTGGGCTGGCTTTCAATCGGCTACATACTCTCTCATAAAGGCGAGATCGCGGGAGCGGTGGGTGCCCTGGAACGCGGTCTCGACCTAAGCGATCGCTGGCCGTTCCGAGTTTGGCGCATTCGTCTCGTGTCTGACCTTGGTGTTGCCTATGCCCGTTTGGGCCGTGTGGAAAAGGGGCTTCAACTCGCTGAACAGGCAGTCAGCGATGGTCATAAGATGCAATTAATAGCGGACAAGCCAAGATTGTTGATCCGTCTCGGACAGGTGTCCCTCATAGCGCGCCAGATTGACACAGCTCTCACGCTTGGAAAGCAAGCAGCTGCAATTGCGGTGGTGCAGAAAGCAAAGGGAGATGAGGCATGGGCACGATTCCTGATCGGCCGTGCCTATTTGGCGGCGTCTGAGCCGGACCTCGATGAATCAGAGAAACAGCTCGAAACTGCCCTTCGCCTTGCCTCGGCATGTGAAGCTCGCCCGCTGGCTGCTTTTTGCAACACGGCGCTTTCTGGGATCTATGCCCGACGCGGCGATCAGGTCGGGGCGAGGGAGGTTGATGCCGTTGCGACTGCAACCTACCGAGAGCTCGGCATGCAACCACTCACGCTGGATACGACGCTTTGAAACGGGCTCGACCGCCGCGTGAGGCGAAGCGCATTTATGAACTTCGGCGGTGTAAAAGCGTGCGGTAGTCTGGCCAAAGATCCTCGAACGCAGCCCGTTGTGAAGCAGCTAACTCTGGGGAGGCGAGCCATGCCGAACGAGCGCTCCTTGGACGCGAGCCCGTGCGTCCCTTTTTCCACCCTTCCTCACCTATTGGAACATCAGGCACAGCGTATTCCCGACTCGCCGGCGATTCTTGCTCCAGGACGCGCTCCACTGATCTACAGCCGTCTGTATCAGCACGTCGAAAGATCGGGGCGCGCATTGCGGGGTATGGGGATAGGCCGTCGCGACCGGATCGTTGTGGTACTACCGAATGGTCCGGAGTTGGCGGTAACGATTCTCGCCGTCTCGGCGAGTGCAGTCTGTGCGCCGCTGAATCCGGCCTTCGGGATCGAAGAGCTGACGGGATATTTCGCCGATCTGCACCCTCGTGCACTGATCACGCAGGCGGGAATTGAATCGCCTGCGCGCCGTGCCGCGTTTTCTCATGGCATCCCCGTCATCGAACTTCTGATCGCATCTGAGGCAGAGGCTGGTCTCTTTACCATCTCAGGAGACCAAGGTAGTGCTCCGTCCGAGGAACCGGTCAGCGCCACCGACACGGCGGTGCTGCTGCCCACATCAGGCACAACGTCGCGCCCCAAGATCGTGCAGCAGAGCCACGCCGGCATTTGCGGATCGGCCTACGCGCATAGTGCTGCACTGGCTCTGAAAGAAACTGATCGATGCTTGAATGTTCTACCATTATTTCATGGGCATGGTCTCCATGCCACACTGGTTGCCTCACTCGCGGGGGGCGCGAGCGTCGTATGTACCCCTGGATTTGATGCCAATCGCTTCTCTGGGTGGCTGGCGACGTTTCGACCGACGTGGTACTCCGCAGTGCCGACAATACACCAAGCAATTCTAACTAAGGTACAGCATGACCGTGAGCGACTAGCCAACAGTGGGCTACGCTTCATCCGCTCCTCGTCAGCTCCTCTGCCGCCTCGCATGTTCGCGGAACTCGAGCGGACTTTCGACAGTCCTGTGATCGAGTGGTACGGGATGACAGAGGTTACCTCCTCACCCATTGCATGCAATCCGCTGCCGCCATACGAGCGCAAAGCGGGTTCGGTCGGGCTGCCAACCGTCTTGGACGTCTCGATCATGGACGAACGAGGGGCTTTGCTGCCTAGCGGCCAGACCGGTCAAGTCGTCGTCCGGGGCCCTACCGTCATGGTGGGCTACGAGGAGAATCCAGCGGCGACCGAGGCCGCGTTTACCGGCAATTGGTTCAAGACAGGAGATCTTGGTTACTTCGACAACGATGGGTACCTGTTTCTTGTGGGCCGCACACGCGAGATTATCAATCGTGGCGGCGAGAAAATTGCCCCCCAGGAAGTCGACGAGGTGCTGCTAGACCATCCAGCTGTTGCAGAGGCCGTGACCTTTGCCGTCCCCCACGCTACGCTTGGCGAGGACGTTGCGTCGGCCGTCGTGCTACGGTCCAACGCTGTGGCGACGCCGAACGCCATTCGTCGGTTCGCCATCGGGCGGCTCGCCGACTTCAAGATCCCGCGCCAGGTTGTCATCGTCACGGAGATGCCGAAAGGCCCTACCGGCAAAGTGAAGCGCGTCGACTTGGCGGCGAAGCTAGGATTCGAAAATGCCGGGGTCGTGCCGCGGATCTTCCTTGCGCCGCGAACGTTTCTCGAGAAAACGCTCGCCGGCATTTGGGCGACCGTCCTGCAAATCGAACAGGTCGGTATCGATGACAACTTCTTCGCGCTCGGTGGAGACTCTCTTCTTGCAACCGAAATTCTCGCTCACATACATAACACGCTGCTCATCGACGTCGAAGTCTCCTGTATTTTCGAGGCGCCGACCGTTTCGGAGATGGCTCGGCATCTCGAGATGTTAATTGGTTCTGGCCAAGCACAGCGGCTTTCTTCGGCCATTCCGCGCTCAATCCGAGAAAGTTGGCCACTGGCCTCGATCGCCCAGGAACGCCTATGCGCGCTTCAACGTGCGCTGCCCGACGTACCTTTCTTAAATATCCCTTACGCACTAAGACTGACTTCTTCATTCGAAGTGGCGATCCTGGAACGGAGCATCAACGAAATCGTGCGGCGCCACGAAATTCTCCGCACGACCTTCGACATCGAGCAAGGCCGTCACGTGCAGGTCATTGCGCCACAGTTGACCGTGCCCCTGAGGTTCGAGGACCTGCACGGATTGCCAGAATCCAAAAAAGAGACCGCCGGACAGCGTATTATTCAGGAGGAGGCGCTTCACTCCTTTGACCTCGCGCGAGGTCCTCTCTTACGCGCTCGCTTGCTGAGGCTGGCCGAGCGGGAACACGTCTTGCTCATCAGCCTTCACCAATCTATCTGCGACGGTTGGTCGCTCGGCGTGCTTGTTGGGGAGCTTACAGCCCTATATGACGCCTTTTCCGTCGGACAGCAGACGCCACTTGCGCCTCTCCCGATTCAGTACACGGACTTTGCGTGCTGGCAACGTCAATGGAGGTCATTTCCTGAGATCCGTGCGCAGCTCGCATACTGGCGTGAGCAAATGCACGATCCTTTGCCGGAGATAAAGCTTGCCTCCGCCCGGCCGAGAGGGACAATCGACGACTTGCGCACCGCCCGGCGTGAAGTGACATTGCCGACGAGGCTGTCGGAGGCGCTAAGACGCTTTTGCCAAGAAGAAGGCGGCACCTTGTTCATGGCCCTCATCGCCGCTTTCAAAACACTGTTGCATCTCTACGTGGCTGAGGAGGACGTGCGCGTGGCAACGCTGGTTGCCAATCGCAACCGACCGGGCAGCGAGCACCTCATCGGCCCGCTGGTCAATACGGTGATCCTCCGGACGAATCTGGGTGGCGATCCCAGCCCTCGCGAGGTCATGCGCCGCGTTCGCGCGACAGCCCTCGCGGCCTTCGCTCACCAGGAACTTCCTTTCGAAGAACTCGTCGAGACGCTCGAGAAAGAGCGGGGCCTCAAGCCAGAGACGCTATCTAATATAATGATTTGGCTACAAAATGCCGCGTTGCGCCCGATTGCGAGTTCCGGACACGAGCTCGCTTTCGAGGAGGCCAATCCGAGTATGCTACTGCCCCTGATGACGATAACGAAATTCGATGTTATCTTGATGCTGCGGGAAACTGGCCGTGACCTGATGGGATGCTGTGTCTACAAGCCACACCTGTTCCGCGCCGGGACGATCGATCGCCTTCTTCGCGATTTCCGAAAGGTGCTTGAACTGATGATGACGGAGCCCGAACGACCAATCTCGAAAATCCGCCTCAGTCCTTGGAATCCATGAATACGCTAGTGTGATTTTTTCTTGAAGTAACCGTGAACGCGAATTCTCAGGGGTACATCATATGTGCAGAATAATCGACATATTCACGGCCGATGAGTTAAAGAAGCTCAGCAAGACACAGCGCGACATCCTTGAAAAGTACGGTAAGCTTGTTGTGCTGACTAGTCCGGCGATCCGAAACATAATTAAAAAGGATCCAAAGGTCCGCAAGAAACTAAAAGGGTTGCTGGACCCCGCACGCAAGCGGTTGACGCGCGTATGAGCTCATCGACGCCACTCGACGACAACAGGAATATTAAGCCGCGCGATCGATGGTGTAATTAAGCAACTGCTCCAGTATTTCGATGCTGTCTCCGGCGAAATGGCCCGTCGATTATCGAAGAGTAGTCGATCGACTAGGCCTGTTACCGTCGTTTCCTCGTGCGCTTCCTCTTCTTCGTTTCAGGTTTGGCCGCATCGATCAGAGCCGCAGTCAAATCCATCTGCGCCTTGAGCAATGCACGCTGATAGAGCGACGCTTGCAGGTCATTGGCCTGTGCCGCCAAGCGGATGAACAGAGCGAATTCCCGGACTGTCTTGGCCTCATCTGGAGTCATCTTCCTGTTGTGGCTCATCCAATATGCTCCGCAATATATTCCTCGATCTCAGTCTCCATCGACCGGATCAATTCTGTGATGGCCAGCTTTGAGTCGGTCGAACCGGCGCTGGCTGGCCGGATATCGCGGCAATGGCCTGTCCGTTCGTGGCGCGCACTCTGCCCGATTAAGGCTCTGCGTGGACAATCTCATCCTCACGAACGGTCGCGCTCGCCAGCGTTCACTCCGTCTTAATACCGACCGCCTGAATCACCCTGCGCCACTTCTCAGTATACTCGACGACGAATTGACCGAACTCGACAGGTGATCCTGCAAAGGGCTCCGCGCCCAGATCCGCGAGCCGTGCCTTGAATGCGGGATCATCAAGCGCCGCGTTCACCTCCTTGTTGAGGATTGCGATGATCTCCGGCGACGTGTTTGCGGGAGCACCGATCCCATCCCAACTGCTCGCGTCGTAACCCGGCACAGAATCGCCGATCGGCGGAACATCCGGCAAAGCGGTCAGGCGCCTGGCGGTCGTTACTCCAAGCGGCCTCAACTTGCCCGTCCTGATGTGCTCAATCGACGAAATCACAACGTCAAACATAACCTGCACCTGGCCGCTAATGAGATCGAGCAGCGCAGGCCCCGAGCCGCGATAGTTCACTGTGACCAGCTCGACCCCGGTCATCAGCTTGAACAACTCGCCATAAAGATGCGGTGCGCTTCCTACGCCGCCTGCAGCCATGTTGATCTTTCCGGGATTGGCCTTGGCGTAGGCGATAAATTCGCCAACTGTCGTAACCGGTACCGAAGGATGAACTTCCATCACGCCGCCCGCGCGTCTGACACCTGCAACCGGGACGATGTCGCGCACGAAATTGAATTTGAGATTGTCGTACAGTGAAGCGTTCCAGGCGTTGGACGCTGAAACTTCTAGCAGGGTGTAGCCGTCTTGAGGCGCCTGCACGACCGTCTGCGCGGCGAGATTGCTACCAGCGCCTGGCTGATTCACGACGATGAATTGCTGACCGAGGCGTTCCGACAACCATTGCGCGATCAGCCGTGCACTGGTGTCGAGTGGGCCACCCGCTGCATAGCCGACGAGCAAGTGCACTGGCCGCGTTGGATACGTTTGAGCCATGGCGATGCGCACCATGCTCAGCGGCGCGACAGCACCCGCCAGTTGAAGAAAAGTTCGACGGAGAAGTTTCATTGAATTCTCCCAGCGAGCTGCGCGCACCCTTGGACGTTGTCAATATCTAGGCGATGGCGCCCGAAATTGCCAATTTAAATGATCGAATTTGCGCTTGTGACGCAGTGAACGACCCGTGAGTCGTGGCGGCGATCGATCTGCGCGACGAATTGCAGCGGTGTTTCGGTGTAGCGCGCCATAAGCTTTCGGTTGTGAGAATCTAGTCAGGCGCGGCTACTCGCGGGTCAGGCTCGGGTTGCGTTCGCAAATCAGATGCTATGGAATATCGACATCTGCTGTCGGCTCAACAACGGACGTCCAACATGCGAACCGCAGCTGCCGCCTGGGTTAAGAGCGGACAATTGTTCACGTTTTCCAGATCTCTTTTTCGGCAATGCCGAGGCGCCGCGCGGCACTCTTCGGCTCATTCCATCCAAAAATGAATTGTCCCGTGCAATTCGTACTTGTCGTTCGGAATCACCCGGTGATCTGAAAATTGGAACTTGATGTAAGAACCCCTTCCCCTGGGCGCGATATAGAATGAGTATATGCTTATGTCATCCACGCGGGCTTCGTTGTGGAATAGCGCCAGTTCCATTGATTGAAATGCCAAGCGGGCTTTTAGGTCTGCTTCAAATACCAGCGATCCGGGCTCTAGCTTGCCCTTGGAGACGAAACGTTCGGTAATGGTGTCTGCTGGAATTTCACTCATCGGCCTGTAACCTCCCGCTGCTCATGTGAAGTCAGATACTCGCTGCCTTGTCAGCATGCAGCACGGCCACGAGGCCGATCTAAGATGCTTTGAGCCTGGGGCGTTTCTAACGGACGACCGGTGCCAATTATTGCCCCGAGCTGGTCGGATACCGCGAGCGTTGAGAGCACTGGCAATCTCGCTCAGGGTAGCCGCGCCGGCTTTTTGAATCGCGTGGACCCAGGGCATTAGGTTTCTGGCAAATTCATTCGCTATATGCACCTGTGTATTGCGCCCGATTGCGCCAGCAATACAAAGATTTGTCGGGTTACCCAGTGGTTTGCCGCATTCTAACTCCGCAAACCCATGCATGATATACGGCGATGGCTGGGATGTGATGAGTTTCGCAACGACAACGTTTCAATTTCCAATCCAGCTCAGGCAAACACAAGGCAATGCTACCGTAGGACTCAACGCTCGCAACCTCGAGGCCCTTAATGCGGTCCCAGCAGGTCGCACCTGGGCTCCTTCCGCGCAGGCGTAGACGCTGAGGATGAGCCCGTTCCAGTCGCGGTTCTCGCGCTTATGGTTCTGCGGCGCCATCAGGAAGGCGAGCGGCACTTCGAAGGCGTCGTCGACCTCGTCGGGGTTCAGCCGAAGCGAAAAGCCGGGCGGCATTTGTTAGACGAGGTCATTCAAGCGGTCACCCCGAAATCGATTTTCCTATCCCTCACCGAGTTCTGCGAGTTTCCTTCGAGAGGATTCCGTTTCGGGATCGTGCTCTCCGAGAATCCGCCGACGAACATCGAGAACGATTTGATAAGTGCCGCGCGCCCCGTCTGGATATCCCATCGCAAGGAGCGTCACCAAACGTCGTCATTACACGAAGCGTCACAGGATCGTCATCTCCGAGAAGCTGACGACTGGTCTGCACCAGTTTATCGATCAGTTCTTTGGCTTCGGACGTCTCACGCTCTGCAAGCAGCGCTTGCACGCGCTCGTTGGCGCGCTCGATCTCTGAGGCTTTCGGATTGTCGGCTCCAAACTGCCGACGCCGCTCGGCTGCCTCTACTTGGCTCTGAATGTCCAACGCACGACGGACGGCACCCTCCTGGCTGGATCGATTGAACATCAGATGACTCGCGAGCGCCTCGGCCGCTTCGATTGTGAGTGGATGATCGGGCCCGAGCGCGAGACGGCGTCCCGCCAGGACACGCTCGAACCAGGACGTTGCCGTAGTCGGATCCGACTTCTGTATGAGCGCTGCTCCAATCGCGCGCGTGGTCAGCGTCTCGAGGTGATCGCGGCCGAGCGCGGACTCCTGCACGCGAAGGATTTCGCTCAAGGCGACAAGTCCCCGGCCTTCACCCATGCGCAGCCATCGTAATGCAGCCAATCGCGCAGCACGCAAGGTGTCCGGATGCTCGTGGCCCAGGACCTCATCGCGGACAGGAACGATGTGATTCAAAAATTTCGCTGCGTCACTAATGCGGCCGTCGTCCAATGTGATCTCTGCAAGACGCTCCATAGAGCTCAACGTATCCGGATGTCTCGAGCCAAGCGCCTGCAGTCGGACCTCGAGCACGTGACGGTGATGTTGTTCCGCACCGCTGCGATCGTTGGCGCGGTAATGACCGTGATAAAGAGCGTCCGCAAGCCCCGTTTCCGCCTTCAATGTAGCCGCATCGTCGGGCCCCAAAAGCTTGCGGCTCGTTTCCCATTGACGACCGAACGTCCGGCGAGCCATTGCGTAATCGCCTCTGGATGCCTGATAGCGACCGAGTGCGCCCAATAAGGGCAGCGCTTCGCTGTCGTCGGCGGACCTTGAGATTTGGAGCGCGTGGGCCAGGTTATAGACGTCAATGGCTTGAGGCGGTCGTAGCGAAGCGTGATCCAGTACGTCCACCAGCGCGTTTATCGCGCTCAGACGAATACGCGAGCTTGCGTCGCTTCTGCTCTTCGGCCTCCGCACGCGCGCTACCAGCACATGCACTTGCCAGCAACCAGCCGGCGAATCGACTCGAGACGCCAGCGACAATGACGCGGCTGCATCGAGGGCGCGAGCAGCCAGGTCCGCCGCGGTGCGCGCGTCGACACCCTTCGCCCGCT
>Ga0099794_10000510_pt1 | contig 13022 bp, 8 predicted proteins | sample Rivendell_Oct201_10_FD_77320 | JGI IMG/M metagenome (GOLD analysis project Ga0099794, IMG submission 77320) | Vadose zone soil microbial communities from the Eel River Critical Zone Observatory, Northern California, USA -... | ecosystem: Host-associated > Plants > Roots > Rhizosphere > Soil ... | reverse complement strand
TACCCGTTGTCGCTGGTCTCGGCGAGCGCCGTATAAGCCTCGGCGCTGAGCAGCACTGAATAGGGCCCGTCGACGCCGACGAGGCGCAACTGGTTCAAGGCCTGTGCGATGGCGTCGGGATAGTGACGGACGTCGGCGGGCAGCCTCATGATCGGGTTGCTGGTGCCCTGCCGGATGCCGCCGATGCCCGCCGCGGGATAGCCCTCGAAGATGGCGCGGTCCTCGGCATAGGCAATCTTTTGCGCGGCGTCCTTCGCCGGTTGCCAGTCGGAGTCGTTCGCACCCCGTTCCACGTCATCGATCTGCTGACGATTGAGCTCGAACGGAACCCGCAACTCGACCAGCGCCTTGACCTCGCGCTGCCTCGCAAGGATGCCCTTGCCGGGCTCCGCAATCGTCTTGAGGTGGCCGGTGCCGACGGCGGAAAGGCCGACACCACCCGGCCCCTGGACGTCGACCACGCGCCGCCCGGCGAGGTAGCGCTTAAGCGTGCGCGTCGTCTCCTCTTCGATATCTGCCCACGCTGCATCGGAAATCGGGGCGAGCTCGCGGTGAAGATTATTCATAGCGCTTTTCTCCTTTGAGGGAGCCTAGTGCGAGCGAGCCGTCGGGCGCCCCAGGCCCCGGAGTTTCAGGCTCGAGCGTTGATTGCGGATCGCGTATCGCCGCTGCAGGGTCGTCGTTCACGGATTCCAGGAATGTCGCGGATGGCACGAAGAACAGGGTTCCGGTCACCGCCCGGCTGAAGTCGAGCAGTCGATCATAGTTGCCGGGCGGGCGGCCGACGAACATGTTCTCGATCATCTGCTCGGTCACCCGTGGCGTGCGGCAATAGCCGATGAAGTAGGTGCCGAATTCGCCGCTGCCGGCTCGGCCGAAGGGCATGTTGTCGCGTACGATCTGAAACTCTTTGCCATTCTCGGTGATCGTGGTGAGGGCGTTGTGCGCCGAGGTCGGTTTTATCGAGTCGTCCAATTCGACGTCGGACAGCTTGGTGCGGCCGATGATGCGCTCCTGCGCCTCCGTGGACAGCGCGTTCCATCCGTCCAGGTCGTGGAGATATTTCTGCACGATCACGTAGCTGCCGCCGACGAACGCGGCATCCTCCTCGCCAATGATCGCGGCGTCGATCACTGCCTCGCCACGAGGATTCTCGGTGCCGTCGACGAATCCCAGGAGGTCGCGGTCGTCGAAGTAACGAAAGCCGTGGACCTCGTCGACCGTCGACACCGCGTCGCCCAGGCGCGCCATGATCTGCGTCGCCATCTCGAAGCAAAGGTCCATCCGCTTGGCGCGGATGTGGAACAGCAGGTCCCCCGGCGTGGAAACCGCGTGGCGCGGTCCGGCCCGGATCTCCCGGAACGGGTGGAGTTCGGCTGGGCGTGGGTCCCCGAACAGTTTGTCCCAGGCGTCGGACCCGATCCCCATCACGCAGGAAAGGCGGGCTTCGAGGTCGCGAAATTCCACCGCCCGAATCAACGCCGGGAGGTCCGCACAAAACGACCGCACGGCCGCCCGATTGGCCGACCCCGGGTTTATGGTCACGACCAGGAAAACCGCCGCGCGGGTGAGCGGTGCCGATACGGGCTGTGCAACGACCATAGCGTCAATCTACGAGAAGTCTTCCGAATCGGCATTCCGCGGACGCGGCCCGAGGGCTCCGCGCGATTTTGCATCAAAACTGAAAGATTCCAACCCCATTCCCACCCGTCGAACGTGCAACGTGGATCGCGTCTCTGAAGCCAAGTTGGCGACGAGGCAGAAAGCCAAGTTCGATGATCGCTTCATCGTCGAGGTATTTCGGAAGATCGCCTTGGGCGGGCGCGCTAGAACGTGAGGCCGGTGCGGAAGACTTCGATCGCATAGAAGGCGAGTTCCGCGTCGAGGCAGCGCTGAATGTTGCCGGCCTTGCGGAAGCCATGCTGCTCGCCCGAGAACAGGAAATATCCGACCGGATTGCCTTTGCGCCGCAGCGCCTCAACCATACTTTCCGCCTGGTTGGGCGGCACGACGGCGTCCTCTTCCCCCTGGAAGAAGATCACCGGCTTCGCGAGCCGATCCGCGTGATAAAGCGGCGAGCGCTCGCGATAGCGCGCCTCCTCTTGCGGATATGGTCCGATCAGCCAGTCGAGATAGCGTGACTCGAATTTATGGGTGTCGCGCGCGAGCGCGGCGATGTCGCTCACGCCGTAATAGCTGGCCCCGCCTTGAAAGAAGTCGCGGAAGGTCAGCGCCGCCAAGGTCGTGTAGCCGCCGGCGCTGCCGCCGCTGATGACGCATCGTTTGCCGTCGACCCGCCCTTGCGCTGCGAGAAAGCGCGCGCCGGCGACGCAATCGTCGACGTCGATCACGCCCCAGTTGAGCTGCAGACGGTCGCGGTAGGCGCGGCCGAATCCGGTGCTTCCGCGGTAGTTCACGTCGAGCACGGCAATGCCGCGGCTGGTCCAATATTGAACGCCCAAATTGAGCGTGCTCGAGGCGGCCGACGTCGGCCCGCCGTGGCACTTGACGAGAAGCGGAGGCCGCTCCTGCGTTCCCTGCGCATAGTCGGGATTGCGCGGCGAATAGAACAGGCCGAAGGCCGTTTCCCCGCCGGTGGTCGGGCATTCCACGCTTTCGACCCGCGTGAGGTAGTCGCCGAGATTGAGGTCGGCGCGATCGAGAATGTCGGTCGCCTTCTTCAGCACGGAGTGCCGAGCGGACGCGAGATCGAGGGCAACGATGCTGGCGGGGTGATCGGGCGCACCGGCGCGAAACACCGCGCGATCGCCCACAGCGCGCATCGAACCGAATTCTGTGAACGGCGTCGCGACCGGCGTGAGCCTTTCATTCGCCAGATCCAGCACGGCGAGGCGGCCGAGCCCCCCTTGGGAATAGGCGCACACGATCCGCTTCGGCCCGGCGAAAACGTAGGTCGACATGCCGAGCAACCATTGCGGCAATCCAAACTCCGCCGCCATCGGCGCTAGCGCCCGCATCGCGCGCGTTGCGAGATCGAGCGAATAAAGATTCCACCAACCGGAGCGATCCGACACGAGCGCGATCTGCGCGCCGTCCGGCGACCATTCCGGTTGGAAGATCGATTCCATCGCTCCGCCGGCGATTTGTTCGAACTTGCTGATTGCGCCATTTTGAGCGACCTCGCCCAGATAGAGCCGCGTGCCGTTCCACGGCATGTTGGGATGATCCCAGGCGAGCCAAGCGAGCCAGCGTCCATCCGGCGAGAGCCGCGGCGAGGCATAGAAATCGTGCCCGCTCGCGAGCACGTGTCCGCTCCCGCCGCCGTCGCCGAGATCGACGGCGACGATGGCATTGACCGGCTCGCCGTCGACGGTGTGATCCTCGCGCACGCCGATCCAGCGGCGACGGCGCTGATCGATCACCCCGTCGGCGTAGCGCCACTGCCGCCCGCGCCCCGGCGGCTCGGGCGTGAGCGGTCGCGGCTCGGATACGCCTGGTATCTGCCGATAGAGGCGGCCGTCGGCGAAATTGGAGAAATAGACCGTCCCGTTGTGCACGGTCCATGATCCGCCACCGTATTCGTGCACGCGGGTGCGCGCATTGTAGGGCGGCGGGGTGACATCGGTGGGCTGGCCGTCTGCGCCGGCGCACACCACGACGTTGCGACCCTGTTCTTGCGGGCGTCCTTCCAGCCAATAGACGTATCCGCCGTCGAGCCACACCTCCGACAAGGAGATGGATTGCACGACGATGAGCTCCGATGTGATCGGCGATTTCCAGGAGCCATAGCGCGCAATCTTGGTCGAGTGGGACGGCATAGCAGCGTTGCACTCCATCGGTCTCAGTGCGGGAGCTGCCTGCTGGCGCCCCGCTATCATTTGCCCCTGGGCCAATAAGTGCGGGGGCAAGCAACGCCCGCACGAAGAAACATTTCCGTAAATTAGACGCGCGTTTCCATAAATTATACGTATTGTGTACCCGTGTGCCGCTATTACGAGAAGGACTTTTGCAACGCCGCCGGTTTCGCTCCCAGTGATGCACATCGGGATGGATCGGCCCGCAATCGCCGCTGCATCGCTTGTTATGGGCGATAGGCTCGCCGCCGCAACAGAGGGCAATACCGACCTTCGAACAGGCTGGACGCGATTTCAAAAAACTGCTGATTACGACAGAATAGCCAATCGCGTCCCATCTGGCGGCAATGATTCGATGGCCGAGGCTTAAAAGGAGCTTGGTTATCGCAGTTGTCCCTATCCGCCACGGCTAGCAGGCGTCACTGGCTGGCTCGGCGACACAAGACACGTGCCTCGTTGGAACTGTGGTGACGACTGCGAGCGAGCCAATCACCCCCCATGACGGACAGCGCAAGAACAGCTTTGTCGCCGTCCGTAACCCGCGTGGAGGCATTCGGAAAGGAAGACTATTTCGCTCGCAAGGCTCGTGGGCCTGTGATCTGGTTCGAAGTGGAGGATTTTCTTCGATATCTTGATCATTTTCGCAATCCCAGCGGCGTCCAGCGGGTTCAATTCGAGATTTATCGTGGAACCAAGACACTCGACGGGATTTCCGACCGCGTAAGATTTTGTCGGCTCAGCATCTACAGCAAACGACTCCTCACGGTTAGCTTCGACGCAATCCGTTCCGCATACTTGAACCCGCCTGGCAGTATCGCTCCGTGGAAGACATTTTGGGAGCCGGCGATATTTTGGCGAGAATTCCCCAGATCTTTCCCAGTGATCATGCGGCACCCGCGCTTTTTCTTTTCCATCCTCAAAGTTGCGGCGCGCGATGTCGTCGCCACATGGCTCCGGACGAACCCGTTTGAGCGGTTCGTGCGCCCCGGCGATGTGGTCGTATCACTCGGCGCCGGTTGGGGGATTCCCAACTACATGAAGTACTTTGCTGAAGCGAAGCGGCGTTATGGAGTAAAGTTCGCCATCATGGTTCACGATCTCATTCCAATCAAATACGAATCTTTTGTCGAGCCACATCACACGGCTCAATTTCGCGATTGGCTTCGAGCTGCAATACCGGTCGCGGACATCGTGTTCACCAACTCAAAGCATACACGAACTGCGCTTATTACGTTTGCTGCAGAGTCCGGTTGGCGATTACCTCGCGTCGTGGCCTTGGAGATGGGATCGGGTTTCGGCGACCGACTCACGGCTGGTGAGCAAGCAATGGTCAGCCTTCCTTCACGCTATGTCTTGTTCGTTTCCACCATCGAAGTTAGAAAGAATCATCGGCTGCTCGTCAGAGTATGGCAACGACTGTTGCAGCGGCACGGCGCTAACCTTGTACCGAACTTGGTTTTCGTTGGGAAGGTCGGCTGGTTGGTCGACGGCTTGTTGGCGGATCTCGAGGCGAGCGGGTATCTAAATGGTAAGGTCATCCTGCTGCCAAGCTTATCCGATGCCGAGTTGCAGCAAGCTTATCGTTCGTGCTTATTCACGGTCTTTCCGAGTCTCTGCGAGGGTTGGGGATTGCCGATTGTGGAAAGCTTGGCGCACGGGAAGTTCTGCGTAGCCTCCAACCACGCATCGATCCCGGAAGCGGGTGGTGACCTTATCGATTATTTCGATCCCCTGAACGAAGATGATGCATTGGCAAAGATCGAACGGCCGCTCATCGATCCAGGTTACCTCGCCACGCGAGAGGCGAAACTTCGGGCCGAATACCGTCCCCGAACGTGGGCGGACTGTGTTCATGCGCTGATTGGAGCGCTCGATCAAACCGTAGCGCAGGACTCGGAAACCGCCTCACAGCTCACGCAGCGGGCTTCTCGATAGAGAAATTCCGTCTTCACCCACCAGGGGACGCCAGCAACCTTTGCCGGCATCTCGCTAGCGGGCGACCGCCACCGACCGACTAGCGTCAGCCGGGCCATCGTCGCCATCATCAATGTCAGTGGTCGCCGGTGACTCCACGACGCTCGGGAGCCCAATAGCTTCGCGCAGCTCCGCCCGCCGCATCTGATAATAACTCGAGCGGACAAAGCTGTAGAAATCGAGGGAATTGTCTTCGGCCGTCTTCAATTGTCCCAGCCGGTCGGCCGCATCCAGGCTTGTGGTGCCGGCGGTCACCGCTACTTGCGTGGTCGCCAAGGCGACCTGCGTTCCGATCAGCCAGCCTAGCGGATTGGCGGCCATATCCACGACCGATCCGACCGCATCGCGCAGCGTCGCGGGGCCCAAATAGGGCTGCATCACGTAGGGACCCTCGCTGACCCCCCAGACGAACAGAGTCTGGCCGAAATCGCCGCTCTGCTGCGCAGTCCCCTGGCGGCCTGCCACGTCAAATAGCCCGGCCATTCCGACAGTTGTGTTGAGTACAAAGCGGGAGGTCGTGCGTGCCGCCGCGTCGAAACGCAATTGCAGCACATTATTTACCAAGATGCGTGGCTCCTTCAAATTCGAATTCAGGTCATGCAACCTGTCGTGGACGGGTCCCGGTATGGCCGCTCTTACGGCTTCGGATACCGGTCCCAGTATTTGTTGATTGGTCGCCAGCATTTGGCGATTTGCTTGCTCGTTTGGATCGCTGACCGGCAGCGACGCGTCTCGGGGCACACCTGCGCATGCGCTCACGAGTAGCGCCGATACCCACGCGGCCGTCCACTTGCTCCATGATCGAGCGCGACGCATCGACTTTGTTCCTGGCGCCGATGACTGGTTTGGCACGACGCGAAAGGCATCAACCCGGGTGCATGCCCCCTGGCGCGCCGCGTCAATCCAATCAGAGTTAGGTTAACAGCTGATCTTCGGGATGACTGTTGCTTTTTTGCCGCAGTTTCGCATTTTGCGCTGACCCCGCTTCGTCAAGCGAGGCGCTTCTGCCGTTGCGTCGCCATCAGAGCCGGCTGGAAGATGACTGCGGCCGCCAGGGTCGTCAGGAGCGACAGCGCCATCAGCTTGCCCATGCTCGACGTACCCGGGTGATGTGAGAAACACAGGCTGCCGAAAGCGATGGCCGTTGTGCAGGCGCTGAAGAGAATGGCGCGCGTTAGGCTCGATTGCAGGAAGTTCGTCTCCCCCGAGCGCCAAGCAATGATGTAGTAGATCTTGAAGGCGACCCCGACGCCCAGCAGCAGCGGAAGTGCAATGATGTTGGCAAAATTCAACCGCAACCCGACGAGTACGCAGATCTCGAGCGTAATGACGATAGCAACGAGCAGAGGCACCAGGGTCAGCGCAACGTCGATCCACCGGCGCAGCGCGACAAACAGGATCAGCGCAATCAGCAGCAACGACAAGATGCCGGCCTGAAGGAATGCCTTTACGACGGTTGTGGCGGCCTCGATCATGAAGACAGGCGTGCCGACGGCCTCCGGTGCGACGCTGTGAACGGCCGTAACGAAGCGGCGCAAGACGGCATTGTCGTTGCCATCGCCTTTCGGCATCACCTCGATCCGAAACCGGCCGTCAGTGGACATCCAGGCCTTCTTCAGCTCCGGCGGAAGAGTTTCGATGCTCACTCGTTCGGCGTCGAGCAGATGTCTCGCTTGGCGTAGCGTAGTCCTTAACGGCGCGATCAGAGCGTGTTGGGCCTCGTCCAGGGCGGCCGACGGCGCGTTAACCAAGGGCTCCAACACGCTTGCCAGGCGGCGCGCCTGCACAGCGGCAGAACCATCTAGGTCACGCACCACGTCGTTGAGCTCAACGCTCGCCAGGCGGCGCGTTGCGGCAGGGCTATCAAGGTCACGGGCCACGTCGGAGAGCTCAAGGACCAGCTTGGCGATCGCTGCCCGGGTATCTGCCGCCGTTGGCTCGGCGTCGACATGGTCAGGGCTCAGCGTATTTTGCAGAAAAAAGCTCGCATCCTCGATCAGAGCGAGCTTGGCGTCTTGTTCCTCGGGAACGAAACTTTGCAGCGTCAACACCCGGCCGACCTCCGGCAACTGGCGCAGCTTCTCCGCGGTGGCTGAGGCTTGGGCGAGATCGCTTTTGAGCACATCGATCGTGTTCGGGCTGGTGTCGGGAACTTTCATCAGGTCGAGCAACGTCACGACCGATTCAGCATCCTGTGCCCGCAGGTTGAGCGGATTGAAGTCGAAGCGCAAACCTGCGAGCAGCGGCAAACCGAGGATAGTCGCGGCCAGCGTCGTTCCGACGATCCAGTTGCGCCGCTTTTCCAGAAAGCGATCCAGAAACGCCAGCGCGGCAAAGCCGATCGGCTTCTGCTCGGCGGGTGGTTTGAGCACCGTGAGCAAGGCCGGAAGCAGGGTTAATGTCGTCGCGAGCGCGATGATGATGCCGATTCCGGCGATCAGGCCAAGCTCGGAAAGACCGCGATACGCGGTCGGCAGGAACGAGAAGAACGCGGTCGTGATCGAAGCAGCTGCGAGCAGGAGCGGCGTCGCCATCCCGCGTGCCGTCCCCACAAGTGCAGGCTCGAGGTCACGGGACGCATGCCGCTCGGATCGATAGCGGACGCAGAACTGGATGCCGAAATCAACGCCGAGACCGACGAAGAGAACAGCGAACGCAATCGAAATGAGGTTCAGCGCTCCCACCGTCCATAGGCCGATAGCGGCTGTGTAGAGCAGTCCGCAGACGAGAGTCACGAGGACAGCGAGGATGATGCGTGCCTTCCTCAGCGCGAGCCACAACACCAAGCCGACGAGAAGCAAAGTAATGACGCCGTTGAGGGCGGCGCCGTCGGCGACCGTGGCAAACTCCTCGTCGGAAAGGACGGCCGATCCGGTGAGACGCACCTTGACTCCTCGCTCGGGCGTGAGCCCGAGCGAGGACGTCACTTCGCGTATTACTGCCGTTGCTTTGCCTCCGGGTTGCAGATCACCGAAATCGAGGACCGGCTCGATGTTCACGAAGCGACGAAGCTCCGAGAGCTTGGGCGGCCGGCCGGCGATCAGTTCACGCCAGGAGAACGCAGGGGTCTTGCCTTGCGCCAGGAGTTCGAATGCATCAGCAAGCGCAGCGAAAGCCGGCTCGAGATCTTCCAGCTTTGCTTTCCCCAGGCGCACACCCTCGAGCGACTGAGACAGCGTACGAAAAACACCGCGTAGCGTCGGATCGGCGGCCAGCGTTCCGAGGAAGGGTTGGGCAGAGATCAGGTCTGCGGTGCTGTGCTGCACCTCGTCCAGACCGAGTAAGAGGATGCCATCCCGTTCGAAGAACTCGCCGCCATCGGGTCGACTGACGCTGCGGATCGCGTCCGGCCGCGACGCAAGCCCATGAACCAGCGCCTCGGCGGCATCATCGGCGGCCTCCGGTGTGCTCGCATCGATGACCGCGATGATCTGGTCGATCCGTTGCGGAAAGGCATCATGCAGCATCCTCTCCTGTTGGCGCCATGGCAGCGAGCTGGACAGGAGCTCTTTGCTGTCCGTGATGATGGCGAAATGGCGCGTGAAATAGGTCGCCGAGACGACTGCCAGGAGCAGGAAGGTCAGGATCGTCGGCCACGCATAGCGACTCGACAGCCGCACGAGGCACGTGATCACGGCTACGGTTACATTGCGCGCGCGCATGGGAATTCTGCCGGCGCCATCTGCCGGCGCAGGCAAAATGACGGCCGATACGCGGCTCACGACGCGATGGAAAACGCCTTGCAACTCGTTCATTTGACGCTGCGCGGGCCCCCTGCCACTCGCTTACAAACATGACCCCAAGATGAAGGCCAACTTTTGTTCCCACCCGCCATCACGTTGCCGTAATCTCGCCCGATCTCTAAATCCGCTTTTGCGAAACGATCTGCGGCCGATTGCGGCAATAAAAATGTTAAATACGGCTGGTCACGGCGAAAACCTCACCGCACGAGGGGAAACATTTACACCGAAGGATTTCGAGCTCGGCCTGAGTTCCGCGATGGCCTGGTTAATGGCAGTGGTCTTGATGGTGTTGGGCCTCCTCCCATTGCGAGCCCAGACGCCGAGCGCCGCCGTCGCGAAAATCCAAACCTACTATCAGCAACTGATGCCGACGATCCAGCAGGCTGCCCGGCTCAGCGTGCGCGAGCGCGATAAACGCTTTTCGCCGGTGTTTGCCGCGGTGTTCGATATCCCGACGATGACGCGTCTGGCCGTGGGTCCGGCCTGGAAAAGTTTCTCTGCAGAACAGCAGGCAACGCTCCGGGACGCCTTCGCCCGGTTCATCGTTGCCCAATATGCAAGCCAGATAAAGGATTATTCCGGCGAAAGCTTCGTCGTCGATCCGCAGACGACACCAGAATCGCGTGGTGGCGGCGAGATCGTCAAAACGAAGCTGCTGCAGCCGGGCGGTCGCACCGTCAATATAAATTACCTGGTCCGCGGCGAGCGGGTGGTCGACATCTATCTCAACGGGACCATCAGCGATCTCGCCATGCGGCGCGACGAATTCGCCTCCGTCGTTGCGGCAGGCGGTGCCGACGCCTTGATCAAAAGATTGCGGGATCGAACCGACGATCTACTTGGCAAGTAATGTTTCGGGCCCCCACTGGCAACTCGGCTCAAGTTAAGGAGCAAGTGACGGCGGCCGATGTTTGGGTCTCGCGGCGGGAAATCGGCCGTCTGGCCGCCCAACTCCGGCGGTAAAAATTGCCCGATGTCCTTAACTCTGATCGCAATGCTGGCGGCGGCTCTCGGAATAGCTGGGGTAGTTCTGTGGGCCTATTGGCCCTGGCGATGAAGCCGCCATCCAATGAACCGATGACCGTCACGTGCGTCGCGCAGCGCGCGGCGCAATGCGAACATTGGACGGCAAGGTTGGCCGGCTGAGTCGGAAACTGGGAGCCGCGATCGATTGCTCCGGGCCGCTTCGGGCCCTGCGCCGGAACGGCGAATTCCGGTACATTACATTTTAAGGCGCTGCGCTAACGCAGGCGGCGCCGAGCCGACGACCCAATCCCGAATAGGCAAGGCATGGCCGAGCACATCGACGGACCGCTTTATTACGAGACGATGGGCAAGAGCGGCCCGGTTATGGCCTTCGTGCATCCAAACCCGATGGACCAGTCGTGCTGGATCTTCCAGATGGCACAGATGTCCACCTGGTATCGCTGCGTCGCCATCGATCTGCCGGGCTACGGGAGGTCGCCGAAGGCACGCGCTGGGCTCACCATGCAGGACATCGCACAGGCCTGCTGGGAGGCGATCGACGATGCCTATCCCGGCGAGCGCGCCATCCTGGTCGGCTGCTCCATCGGCTCGTCGATGCTGATCTGGATGCACAACCACTGCTCGCAGCGGACCGCGGCGCTGATCATGTGCGGCACCGGCTACAACCCGAAGAAGGAGTTCATTCCGCCGCGCATCGAGGCTTATAAGGAACGCGGCATCGGCTACCGTCGGGGTTACACCTTTGAGGACTTCAGCCCCGCTTTCCGCTCGACGCCGATGGCCCATTTCTTCGCCGACCTGTTCGCCGATCGCAACGTGTTCGGCGATGTCGACACCATCATCACCCAGTTCCAGGCGTATCAGCAGCCCGAGCCCGAGGGCCATCACGCCAAGGTTGCCTGTCCAGCCATCATCATCACCGGTAGCGAGGACAACACGCACCGGACCGCTTTCGCGCTGCAGAAGCGCATCGCCGACTGCGAACTGAAGATCCTCTACGGCGCCGGCCATGCCTGCCAAATCGAGCAACCTGCGCTGTTCAACCGCTACATGATCGAATTTCTGACCACCCACAGCCTGTTCCCAGAAACGGCACGCCGGGGCTAAGCTGGCAAGGTGCCTCCGATGCGAGCATTCGTGCAGCGCCGTGAACTCCTGCTCGGTCTTGCCGCGCTGCCCGTGGCAGCGCGCATCGCCGTCGCCGAGACGTATCCCTCGCGTGCGGTCCGCATCCTGGTCGCCACGTCCGCCGGCGGCGGCACCGACCTCGTCGCGCGCTTCATCGCGCAATGGCTGACCGAGCGGCTCGGGCAATCCTTCTTCGTCGAGAACCGGCCCGGTGGCGGCAACAACATCGGCACCGAGATGGCGGCGCGTTCGCCCGCGGACGGCTATACGCTGTTCATGGCGAACACCGTCAACACCATCAACAATTCGCTTTATCAGAAGCTCAACTACAACTTCATCGCCGACTTCGTGCCGGTCGCGAACGTCATGGGCACGCCGCTGCTCGTTCTCGTGCGTCCGTCGGTAGCGGCAAAAAATGCGGCCGAACTGATCGCGCTCGCCAAGGCCAACCCGGGCAAGCTCAACCTCGCCTCGGGCGGCGTCGGTTCGACCGGTCACATGTCCGCTGAGTTGTTCCAGATGATGGCCGGCATCAAGTTCACCCATGTGCCGTATCGCGGCGAGGCGCCCGCGCTCACCGATCTGATCGCCGGCCAGGCGCAGTTGATGGTTTCGACCACCGGCTCCTCGCTGCAGTACGCCAGGGCGGGCACGGTGCGCTCGCTCGCGACGACGACCGACGACCCTGTCGCCGACCTAGCCGATGTGCCGCCGCTGTCGAAGACGGTGCCGGGCTATCGGGCCGACGCCTGGAGCGGCCTCTGCGCGCCGAGAGGAACGCCTTCGGAGATCATCACCTTGCTCAACAAGGAGGTGAACCTCGCGATGGCCGATCCGAAGATCAAGGAGCGCATCGCCAGCCTCGGCGGTGTCGCGCTGCCCGGCTCGCCGGAGGACTACGGCCGAACGATCGCGACCGACACCGAGAAGTGGGCCAAGGTCGTGCAGTTCTCCGGCGCGCACGTGAATTGAATCCCTCTTGTGCTCCGGGGCGGCGAGTTCCACACGAAACACGATTGAAACCATTTTTTGCCTTCGACGAAACCATATTCCGTTTCCGCGTTTGAACCCTCCTTCTCAGCAGGTGACCAATGGGTGACGGGTGGCTGAGTAGGAACAGCAATGAAAAGATGCGCCCAATGTCAGGGAAAACTCGGATTAGGTGTCCGCTCCCGTAATTTGTGGAACGGACGCTGGTGGGTTCACGTTCGCTATTGTTCGAGCCGCTGCGAGGCTCGCCATGAGCTGGACCGACGCGAACGCCAAATGTCGCTGGTGGATACCTTCCCGTCTCGCAGCAGCCCGCAGAGCTGAATGAGACCAAAACGGCCCTCGACGGCGACTGCGGTTGTCGGGAAGAACGGCGCCGCTCGCC
>Ga0099794_10000509_pt1 | contig 13045 bp, 12 predicted proteins | sample Rivendell_Oct201_10_FD_77320 | JGI IMG/M metagenome (GOLD analysis project Ga0099794, IMG submission 77320) | Vadose zone soil microbial communities from the Eel River Critical Zone Observatory, Northern California, USA -... | ecosystem: Host-associated > Plants > Roots > Rhizosphere > Soil ... | reverse complement strand
GGCGCCGACTGAATTCCGATTTCGCCAGTCGTCAAGTCCGGAAAAATCTCTTGATCGTCATTCAGCTTCAAATCCACTGCTCCCTTATTTCCGAAACCGGGCACGCGTGCCCCTGTCTTCGCATCCAGGCAAATCAATTGATATCCGGGCGTCACATACAAAATCCTCTCTTCTTTTCCGTCCGACCAATACGCCAACCCGCGCCCGGAAAGCTGCCGCGGCGCCGCGCCTCCGCGTGCCCCCTCATGCTCGCCATGAACCCACAACAACTCGCCCGTAACCGCATCCAGCGCAATCGCTGCGCGCCGCGATCCTGCCGTCGCATACACCACGCCGTTCACCATCAGCGGCGTGCCCTCCAGCTTGTACTCCGGCCGGTTCCCGAAATTGTCCGTCTTGATCCGCCAGGCAATCTCTAAATCGCTGAAGTTCGCCGCATTGATCTGCTCCAGCGGCCGGTACCGCGTCCCCGCCAAATCCGCAGCATAGCTGGGCCACTCCGTATCCTTAGCCTTCCACTGCGCCCAAGCCACGATGGGCAGCACTGCCAACACGCTCCCCATCACGCACAAACGCACGAAACCTTTTATGTCCCATTGAAACATTCTGACCCTCCCCCAGAATTCCCCGCCAAACCAAAACTACGGCGGTGTCATCCTGAGGCTACCCGACGAGGGTAGCCGAAGGACCTCAACCGATCGCCGTCGAACACGTACTGTGTCTCCGCCCCCTCACCCCATCCGCTTAATCTCTTCCAGCGCCTCCTTGATCTTCGCCTTCTGCTCCTCGGTCACATCCGAGTTCGGCGGCCGCTGATAAAACTGCCGCGTCCCCATCTGCAAGCTCAGCGCATACTTCATCGGCCCATACTCATCGACGCCGCCCGCCCGTAGCAGTTTCAGCGCCGCATTCAGCTTCGCAATCGGCTCGTCGATGTCCTTCCCCGCGCGCTTCGCTGCAAACACCGCCGCAATCTGCTTGGTGAAGTTATTGCCCTCCGCCAAAATCGCGCCCATCCCATGCTCCAGCGCGTACTTCAAATTCACATCCGTCCCCGTGCGCATATTCAGTCGCGGGAATTCTGCCACGAAACGGTGATACACCTCGGGATCGCTCACCGAATCCTTGATTCCCGCCAGATTGGGATAGTGCTCCAGGCTATGCAGCAGCTCATGCGAAATCGGCACGCCGCTCGCAAACGGGATGTGATACAGGTTGATCGGAATTTTCACCTGCTCGAAGATCATCGAATAATATTTCGTCAGCGCCTCTTGCCCCACACGCTTGTAATAAAACGGCGGCACAATCAACAGTCCGTCCGCGCCGTGCTCTTCTGCGTGCTTCGAGAGCTCGATCGTCTCCGGAAAATTCGACGTGCCCGGCCCCACGATGATGTTCAAGCCATTCCGGTTCTTGAGCGCCGTCTCCGCAACCTTCTTCCGCTCGGCAAACGAAAACGAAGGAAACTCCCCGGTTGTTCCGAGCACCACTACGCCATCCGCGCCCTGCGCCTTCAAATACGCCAGCAAATCCTTGTACAGCTCGGGATCAAAATTCAGGTTTTTGTCGCACGGCGTGGACACTGCCACCCAAAACAGCATCTTCTCGCCCGCAGGTGCCGCCGAATCCGCGTTGCCGCGTTCGGCATCGTCCCTATTCTTCGTAACTGTCTCAGCCGTTATCGCGTCTCCGCCAAATGCCGCGCGCCCGGCCACGCCCAAAGCCGCCGCCGCTCCCACCGACCCCAGGAAACTCCGCCGTGTCTGCATCTTCCCCTCCGCAATTCGCCGGAAGTCTAAGCCACTCACCCCCAATTCACAATCCTTCGCCGCCTGCCCTGACTCCCACCTGAACGTACCTCGCGCCTAGCAAGGATTCCTCGTTCCAGTACCTTCGGATGGTTGACGCGTTGTTACCTCCAAGCGTAAGTTGACCTTTTTCTAGGACGTACCGCGTGCCGCCTAACTTCCACTGGCTCACGGAAATAATATCGACGCTGCGTCTGCGCCATAAGCCTCTTAGTCTCGACTTGCATTACGTGACCGCGTGGACAGATAGCTTACATTACGAGGCCGCGTGGACAGACAGTTGGAGTCACCGTCGCTGCCGTCATCAACACCAGACGCTCATAGAAGCGGCCAAGTGCGCAATGCCCAATGGTGCGGGATGGTATGTGTTCGCGGTTAACGGGGGAACGCCCCGACAATTAACCGACGCAGAGGATAAGATCGTGGACGAGTTCCGGTTCGGGACCCAGGACTTGGGATGTCACTGACTTTGGATGGGCTGTCTCTTCTGCAGCATCCTTAGAATCCAATATCCCGCCACGCCCGCTGCCAGGTGTTTCAGTGTGTGCCCGCTCACAATGTGCCCGAACGAGAAAATTTGATGGTCCGCGAGTTCCGTGATTTTGGCCAGAGCATAAAGGAAAAAAACAACTGCTAAGTCGGAACCACGCGTGTACCGCGGCGGCAGCAACAACGCGACCGGCAAAATCAGCACCGCATACACCTGTACCGCGGAAAAGAAGCGCAGATCTCCTGTGCCATGAAGCACGCTGACGCGCCACAGCAGGACGCTTGCAATTCCTACGGCGGTGAGAACCGGAAGCAGCCATAGTCCTGCGCGGACGCTGATGCGCTCGGCAATCACTGCCGCCGCGAGCGGCATGAATATCATCGTCATGGGCAAGCGATCCCAGACCAGACGCGCATTGTCCGGGGCAAGGTGATAGTAAGAAGAACCGAAGGCGGTGAGCAGCAGTCCGAAGAACAGCACTAAGTAGGGCCAGCGCTCACGCGGATCGACAAACTTTGCGCCGCTCGGCTTTCTGCCCAGCCAAAGCAATCCCCACAAGCCCGCTATGGCGAATAGCAGGTTGGAGGCCACGTCTCCAAAGTGCGGAATGCCCAGCCACACGCGCTTATCGGCGAAGTCATGGTAGGACGGTGGCAAGTCAAAGCGCGGGGCCAAGAACGCGGCCGCTCCCACAATGAGCGTGAACGCCAGCAATAACCAAATACCGGTCCGCCGCGAAATCAATGCACACTCGATTCGCGATGAGTATAGGCTAAAAACGAGGCCCCGACGCTCTAAACGCCTTTTTACGCTCTGTCCACTAGTTCCGAGTGCCCCTTCATCCAGGCACGGTTCACCTGGGTGTGGCGTGAGCTGGTACTGGGTTCAAAAAAGCGCCCATGTCAGTAGACCTCTGCATGTATCCCCAGAAGGGCATCGCCGCCTGCAGCCAAAAAGGATGCGGAGGCTTCCCTGCATAACTGGTGAGATTTGTGCAAGAGGCCGGTAAATTCAGCCCGGGTTCGAAGCGCCTCGAACCACGGGTCACGCACCATTGCGGGATAGCAGAAAAAGCCATTGTCTATTGCGCGTGACAGTGTTTCCAAGGCTTCAGCTACTTGACCCAGGTAACTGAGCCGTCGCGCCAAATAATACATCCCCTCCGGATCGCGGAAGGTGGCTTTCCTTAGCTCCTCGCTTGCTTCCAGACTCTCCTCGCGCTTGGTCTCCAGGAGCGCGCGTAGTGAGGTCAGATACAGCCTTCCGAGACGCGGCGGCTTGATTTGTTCTCTTTGGCGGAGAGTGGAAATTGCTTCGTCTGTCCGCCCAAGGAGTGCGAGCGTCAGCCCCAAACAGTATCCGAAATCACTCCCAGAGGATTCAAGCGCCCGCTGATAGTCGCCCAACATGAAGTATGTATGATTGACGCTGGTTGGGACCAGCGGGTCTAGGCGCCGGGCCTCCTGATGTGCCGCAAGCGCTGCTTGCAAGAGCCCGCAGTAACGGCACACGTGAGCAAGCCCGGCAAAGAGTTCAGCATCGCTTCTTCGCTGGTGGGCGCGGTCCAAGAGCCGCTTCATTGCATCGAGCGATCGGCCTTGGTCGACTTGAAGATTCGTATAGAGATTGTGCGCCAGTGTCAAATTGGGATTCAGCCGCAGGGCCGTCTGAAAGGCTTCATCGGCTGCGCGCAGCCCCTCGACGGAACCTTGGTTGTACTTGTCCCAAAGCCAGCGGGCGCGGCCAAGTCTCGCCCATGCTGGCGCATACAAAGCGTCGAGGCTCAAGCAACGCTCATACAGCTCAATCGCGGTGGTTAGATTTTCCCATTGTCGGCTGAACTCGTTCGCTTGCAAATAGAGGTGATAGACGGTGGGGCTGGCCGGGCGGTCTTGTTGCAGCGACTGATGCTCTTGCACGGTCAGCGACGGCAGGATGGATTCCACGACGCGGCGCACCAGATCATCGTGGAGTTCGAGGAGTTCCCGCGTCGTCGCTTGCGAGGAGTGCGACCAGATTAACGTTCCGCTCGGCACCTCGACGAGCTGCGTTGTAATCCGCAGTTGATCGCCCACATTGAGCAGCGCTCCCGTCAACACCACGTCGACTTCCGCTTCCCTGGCGATTCTTTGCAAGTCGAGTGCATCCGCCGAAAATCGGGAGGCCACGATGGAGGAGCGTACAACCAGGTTTTTCAGACCAGCAAGGGAAACCGTTATCGCCTCTGGCAGGCTGTACGCCAAAAACTGCATCTCCTCGCTCGGCCGCAGCATGCGAAATGGCAGGACAATGAGTCGCTGCAGAGCGTGCACGCGGGCTTTCTTCTCGATCCCATCCATCTCTAGTGTGGTTCGCAGCTCCGCCGCCATCGCTTCTGCGTTTGGGTATCGGTCTTGAGGATCGCGTGCCAGCGCGCGATGTACAATTCGTCCCATCACCGAAATCGCGGGCGAGCCGCTTAGCTCCGGTGGAGATCCATGCAAAACGGAATCCGCGATTTCGCCGAAGGATTCGCCCGTAAACGGCGGCTGGCCCGTCAGCATTTCGAAAAAAATTGCTCCAAGCGAAAAAAGATCCGAGCGCGCATCAACTGCTTGGCACCGGAACTGTTCTGGGGACGCATACCTCGGCGTACCCAGGAAGATTCCCGGATTGGTAGCGTCCGGAAGTGTTGCAGCCGTCTCTTCCGGAAAGTTCAGCGCAACGTGCTTCGCGATGCCAAAGTCCAGCAGTTTTGTTCCACTGCCGGACAGCATGATGTTGCTGGGCTTTAGATCCCGGTGGACGATTCCGATTTTATGAAAGGCTTCCAGCGCGGAAAGGGTGGCCAGCACGATCTGGGCGGCTTCCTGAGCGGGCAAAGGCCCGCGCTCAATGCGTCGCGTGAGCGATTCCCCGTCAATGAACTCCATGACCAAAACCAGACGATCTTGCTCTTCGGCAACGTCGTAGATCCGGCACGCGTTTGGATGGGCGACTTGCGCAGCGGCGCGCGCCTCTTGCCAAAAGCGGCGGCGGGAAGGGGCCGAATCGAATTCGCGGATGACCTTCAACGCGACGACGCGCTTCAGGCGCTGGTCCTCCGCTTTGTACACAACACCCATCCCGCCTTCGCCTACCTTTGAAAGGACGCGGTAAGGGCCGACGCGTTCGGGAATCTCATGCATGGGACACTAGCGCGATTTTTGTCCCTAGCATACCCAACTCACCTGTTTCTCACCACCCCGCTGTTCGGGCTCAGAAACTGCTTAGGCGTCACGATTCAATTCGAGCCACCACGCGATGACTCCCGGATTGTCGGCAACCTTTCCCGAACCCCCTGACCGGCTCAAGGAGCCGGCTCGAGACCGACTCGATCATTGACCGTAGATCGAACCCTCTGCTTACAGCCAAGATAGCGTTCGGTGGTCTGAACCGAAAAGTGTCCCAAGAATCCGAGACCTGATCCCCGGGAAAGCAAGTGCAATTCTTAAGATGGCTTAGGAATACTCTCTTGCGGTCGCAGGTAGAAAAGCAGTGCCGCCAACACCAACCGCGCGATAGACCGCCCCCAAATCAGGTAGCTCGGATAAAGTTGTCGCATGTCCAGTGTGTAAAGAGACCATAACGGTGTAAAGGCCAGTATGCAGAGACCGACAGTTAATGCGTCTAGAATGCCCACGTTTCGCGCAGGATCGCGATAGGCGAAGAACAGCATCACGCTGAGCATGAGAATGAGCCCGCCCATCTCTTTCGTTACCAGCAGCAGCAAGGTTGATACCTCCGACTCGGGAGGCCGCAGAAAAAGGCGCATCACCATCGGCCTGCTGCTGAAAATGAGAATTAACCCTCCGACCGCCGTGAATAGCGAGAAGATACCCAGAATGACTCGCAAAACCCGATAGGGTGGTTTTGACATGGGATGAGCCCCCTTTCGTTAAATAGACGTTATAGACCGGTGCACCGGCAAAATATAGCCTATGCTGCTCTCCGCCGTTCGAACGGTTACCTATAAAGTTATCTATTGACAAGGTAAAGCCAATCGTGGTAGGTTGCCTTGTGACGCTCGCTTTCCAGCCTCGTCTCATTGGCGCAGCCGTTCCAGGTTGCCGGTCTCCGCGTCGTCTCCGCGTGCAAATCTTTGGGACCCGCCCATACGTTTCCCATTGCGTACTAGCGCAGAAACGCTTCTCCGTAAGCGTGGCTTTTCGCTTTTACTCGCCACTCGTCACTCGCCACTCGCCACTTCTTTTAAGTCCTTTGCTTGCCACTCTTACGCACTCATGCTCCCGCAAGTCCTTTGTTTGCCACTCTTACGAAAACACCCGGGATGGCATACCCAACACACTCTCATAAGAGACGAAAAATGAACGAACAATCCGCTAAGTCCAATGTTTTCAAGAAACCCCTCACTGACCCGACCCGCTGCCAACACTCTTTTCCCTCCGGGCGCCGTTGCCGCATGCCCGTCTCCGATCTTCACGCCGGCCTTTGCGCTCACCACTTCCGCGAGCGCCTCGTCCGCGAGGAAGCCGACCTCAGTACTGCTCTCGTCGGTGAACTAAAAAAATTTGAAACCGCCGGCGAGGTCAACGACGTGCTCTCTCGCCTCCTCATTCTCGTATCCCAGGACCGCGTTTCCCCTCGCCGCGCTGCGGTCATGGCTTACATTTGCAACCTCCTCCTCCGCAGTGTCCCCAAGCCGGAGAACGAGCCACCTGAAATTATCTTCGACGCTCCTCGCCCCGAACGTAGCTACCCCGACGAACCGCAACCGTCTAGCACGCACGATCAGGTCAACGCAAGAACCTGACCCCCCGCAGCGCTGCAATCCGCACCGGCTGGCCCCGCCTAGCATGAGCACCTCTCACCCCATCTTGCGCACCCGCCGACCGGTAACATACACTGTCAGTGTCGATTGCATACCGCCCTGCCAGCCTGGCTTGAAGTTCCCACCTCACGCCGTCCGGTTGGCTTCGCCGCATGCGGGTGGCTGCGGTTCACAAGCGGTGACTCGTTATCGGCAACGGCTTTTACGCGCTATCTGCGGCGCACGCTGGCCTTCTCGCAGAAGGAGCACCGTGGGGACTCCACTCGAAAATTGGGTTGAAGACGCCGCCCGGCTCACCAAGCCCGACCGCGTCGTGTATTGCGACGGGTCCTCGGAAGAAGACGAGCGCATCATCGCCGAAATGCTCCGCGCAGGCGATTCCGAGACGCTCAACGAAAAAACCTACCCAAACTGTTACCTGCATCGCAGCAGTCCCAATGACGTCGCCCGCACCGAACACCTCACCTTCATCTGCACCCCTGAAAAAGAGGATGCGGGTCCCACCAACAACTGGATGGATCCCGGTGCCGCCAAGTACAAAATCGGTGCGCTCTTCGATGGCGCCATGCGGGGCCGCACCATGTACGTCGTGCCCTACATCATGGGCCCCGTGAATTCCCCAATCAGCAAGGCTGGCGTGGAGGTCACCGACAGTCCCTACGTCGTCGCCAATATGCGCATTATGTCGCGCATGGGCAAAGTCGCCCTGGACCGCATCGGCTCTTCTTCCGATTTCGTTCCCGGCTTGCACTCCCTCGGCGATCTGGATCCCATGCGCCGCTACATCGCGCATTTTCCGCAGGAAAAGCTGATCTGGAGCGTGGGTTCCGGCTACGGTGGCAACGCCCTGCTGGGCAAGAAATGTTTTGCGTTGCGCATCGCCAGCTACCTGGCGCGCGAGCAAGGCTGGATGGCCGAGCACATGCTCATCCTCGGCCTCGAATCGCCCGGCGGCAAAGTCACCTATATGGGCGCGGCTTTCCCCAGCGCCTGCGGCAAGACCAATCTGGCCATGATGGTTTCCGCTCTGCAGGATCAGGGCTATCGCGTCTGGACCGTCGGCGATGACATCGCCTGGATGAAAATCGCAGACGACGGCTATCTGCACGCCATCAATCCGGAAGCCGGCTTCTTCGGCGTCGCGCCCGGCACCGGCATGCTCACGAATCCCAACGTAATGGGTGCGCTGCACAAAAACACCATCTTCACGAATGTCGCGATGACGCCGGACCGCGAACCCTGGTGGGAAGGCATCGGCAGCCCGCCGCCTGCCGGGCTGATCAACTGGAAAAACGAAAAGTGGGACTCCTCAAAAGGGCCTGCGGCTCATGCCAATGCTCGCTACACCGTCCCTGCGCGACAATCTCCCTCCATTTCGCCGCAGTGGGAGGCGCCGGAAGGTGTGCCCATTTCCGCGTTCATTTTTGGCGGCCGCCGCGCGCGCGTCGCACCTCTGGTCTTTGAATCCTTTGATTGGCAGCACGGCGTCTTCGTCGGCGCCAATATGGCGAGCGAAACTACTGCGGCGGCGACCGGAAACGTGGGCATAGTTCGCCGCGATCCCATGGCAATGCTGCCGTTCTGCGGCTACAACATGGCCGACTATTTCCGCTACTGGCTGGAAATGGGCAAACGCATCCCGCACCCGCCCAAAATCTTCCATGTGAATTGGTTCCGCCGCGACGCCGACGGAAAATTTTTGTGGCCCGGCTACGGCGAAAATGTCCGCGTGCTGAAGTGGATCTTGGAACGCGTCGAAGGCCGCGGCGCCGCCGAAGAGACTGCCGTGGGCTTCGTGCCCACGCGCAACGCACTCACACTCGATGGCCTGCAAATCTCATCTGAAGCCGTTGAAGAACTTCTGAGTGTGAATCCCGAAGACTGGGAAGACGATCTCGCCGACAGCAAACAGTTCTTCGGTAAATTCGGCAGCCGTCTTCCCCGGGAACTCCGCGAGGAGCACGAAAAACTTTCGCGCCGCCTCAGCACCAAAGGCGCCTCACTGGCGCGCTCCGGCTAAGCCGCAATTCTCGCATGCAAGAGGGCTCCGCTCCGTTTTTTTGTGGGCACTCAAACTGAGGCTAGAGAATAGATTGGATTTCTGCGTCGATGACAACATGCGTGGCCGGGAAACCGTTGATCGAAAAAGGCGTGCCGGCGTCCTGCGAGAAATGGAAGAAACGGGAGATGTGATAGTCCTCGTCGTAGCCGGAGAAAAGCCGTTCGGTCTCCGCAGTAGAAAGCGTAAACGACGAAAGAGCCACGGGAATCCCAAAGCTGGCCGCAGCGGAAAGATAGCGATCGACCAATTCGCGCAGCGTCATCATCGGTGCGTGGCGAGTTGCTTCGGAGGACATGGCATCGTCGGCCGGCAGATTTTCTGAAAGAAGTGTACACCCAAAGAGTCCGATGGTCGGCGGCGCGAAGGCGCTGCGCGGCTGGCGACGCTGAGTAGGATTCGATATGATGGTGGCATCGAATCCAAACTGATCGGAGGAAGAACATGGCGATAGGAGTGGGACAAACGGCGCCGGATTTCGCGTTGCAGAACCAGGACAAGAAGGAAGTGAAGCTTTCCGATTTCGCGGGCAAGAAAAACGTGGTGCTGGTGTGGTATCCGTTGGACTGGAGCCCGACGTGCACGAATGAGCACGCCTGCTTCGTCAACGACATGCGTTCGTTCGATCAGCTCGATGCGGAAGTGCTGGGCGTCAGCGTGGACAGCACGTGGTCGCACAAAGCGTATGCCGACAAGATGGGCATCAAATATTCGCTGCTGGCGGACTTTCATCCCAAGGGCGCGATGAGCGAAAAATACGGCGTGTATCTGGCCGACAAGGGCATCACCGGGCGCGCCATCGCCATCGTGAACAAGCAAGGCAAAGTGGCATGGTTCAAGAGTTACGACATTCCTGTCGTGCCGGACCTTAAGGAAGTGGCTTCCGCGCTGAGCCAAGTGAAAGCTGCTACGGCTTAAGCGGCGACTTATTTCCCTGGGGCGCAGCACGCTGCGCCCTCACGCAGTCGCAATCGCCGCCCGCAGCATTGGACTAACCACCCAAAGCGCCAGAACCAGCAGGCCGCCAGCAATCAAAGCAAAGCGCATCGGGTTCGGCCGCAGCGCGGAATACGCCGCCGCCACTCCCGGCACGACGACGAAGAACCAGCGTCCTCCGAGCACCGTCCAACGGAAATAATCCGCCGGCAGCAATGCGGATAGCCACTGCAGCGCGGCCGCCACCGGCAATCCCGGAAATCTCAGAATATAACTGAGCGTCACGCAGGCCAGCAGAAACACTGCCAAGAGATCCTTTTTCGCCGGATTCGTTGGATTCGAAGCGAGGTCCTGGGCAGAGGGACCGGCCGCGGCAACCTCAAACGGTGGCGGTTCTTCCGGCAAAAGCCGGGCCCATGCGTACGCCAAAGGCGGCGCCGCGGCGATTAGCAACGCGGCAAGCGCCAGCAGCGCCAGGCGATGATCGATTAAACCGGTCGCGAACATGTTTCGAGAGCGGCAGTGCGATTCACGCTGCCCAATTTACTTTGCGCTGAAATCGTTGCGCACGACAGCGCCATTCTTCATCACAAACTTCACGGATTCCAGCACGCGAACGTCGGAGAGCGGATCGCCGCTCACCGCAATGATGTCGGCGTAGTGGTCGGTCTCGAGCGCACCCACTTTGCCGGACCAGCCAATCAGATCGGCGGCGCGAATCGTGGCGGCTTGAATCGCATCGATCGGCTTCATGCCCCACTCCACCATTTTCGCGAATTGCCTGGCGTTGTCGCCGTGCGGGTAGACGCCAGAGTCAGTGCCGAAAGCCATTTTCGCGCCGGATTGAAAGGCGTGGCGGAAATTCTCGCGCTGCAGGCGCCCGATTTTCTTTTCCTTTTCGATGGATTCCGGAAGCATGCCGGCCTTCGCGCCTTCCTGCAGGATGAAATCATCGTTGTAAATGTCGAACACCAGGTACGTGCCGTGCTGCTTCGCGAGCGCAATGCCTTCGTCGTCGATCAAGCTGCTGTGCTCGATCGTATCGATGCCGGCACGAATCGCGTCTTTAATCGATTGTGTCCCGTGCGCGTGCGCGGCCACCTTGCGTCCCAGCTTGTGCGCTTCCTCGGCGATGGCCTGCATCTCCTCGAGCGTGTATTGCGGCGTCCCTGGCTGGTCGCCTTTGCTCAACACCCCGCCTGATGCGCAAATCTTGATCAGATCCGCACCGTATTTGACCGTCTCGCGAACTTTGGCGCGTGCGGCCCACGGGCCGTCGGCCACGCCCTCCGCTTTGTGGTGATATTCGAACGGCAGAAGATTGTTGTCGCAGTGGCCTCCGGTGATCCCCAACGGCGGGCCGGAAACGAGCATGTGCGGCCCTTCGATATCGCTGGCGTCGATGCCGTCTCGCAGAGCCACATCGGTGTAGCCGCTCGCGCCCACGTTGCGTACCGTGGTGAAGCCCGCGCGCACCGTAAGCCGCGCATTCTTGGCGCCGGTAATCGCCTCGCGCGGAATGGAAATGCCGAGTCGTTGATAGCCGTGGTTGGTGGGATCTCCGGTGAGGTGCGTGTGCACATCGATCAAACCCGGAAGGCACGTGGCGCTCGACAAATCGGTCGTTGCGGCTCCCCCGGGCGCCGAAGCGGAAGCCGCCGGACCCACCGCGGTAATCGTCCCATTCGCGTCGAACACGATCACCTGATCCGTGAGCATTCGCCCGGTCCGCACATCCAGAAGCTTGCCGCAGCGCACTGCCCCCGGAGCCGCAAAACCTGACGGTGCAGCTACGGCGATAGCGATCGCGAATGACAGTATCAGCAGAATCCTGCTCATCAATCCTCCCTCAGTTCTTATAGGTCTAACCGAAGTCTTGCAGCATACATCTAGACGCAAGCCTTTGGAAAACTGAAGCACGCAATCGCGCATGCGCCCCTAGATACTCATTTGGCGGTGTTGTTGGTCGCTGGCGTTGCTGATTCGGCGAAGGAGCGAATCAGCAGGACCAGCTCCCAGCGCTGGTCCTCGCTCAGTTTATTTTTGAACACGGGCATGGGCTTCTTGCCTTCGCTGATTTTGTAAAATAGCTCGCCGTCTGTGGCCTCACTCATGCGCTTGGCGTCCGTAAAATCCATGGGCGCAGGATCGTAGCGGCTCGCATCGCGGCCGTCCCCTTTGCCGGTGTCGCCGTGGCAGTGCGCGCATTTGTCTGCATACACTTCGTGCGCCGACTTCAGCGCCGGCGCCGTGGCCTGCAGAGGATTCTTCAGTTGCTTCGCTTCTTCGGGGACCGGCCAGGACCACGGAGCATTGTTGAACGCGGAATAGACAATCGCCGCGGCAACGATCGCGAGCACGAGCAAGAACATCGCCCTGGGCAGCGTGCGATTCCGTTTTGTCGCGGTGGCCATGGCGCGCAGAAAAGTTTCGCACATTCGCACGCCGCGGCACAAAAGTGCGCAGCGCCGGTCTAACCGCGGAAGATGAACCAGAGGAGTTCGCCGTTGAAGAAAAGGATTATCCCGGCCACGGCCCAGGCCACAATCTTCGTCACCCGCGAGTTCACCAGGGTGCCCATCTTCGCGCGGTCGCCGGTGAACTGAATCAGCGGAATCATGGCAAACGGCAACTGAAAGCTAAGAATCACCTGGCTGAGAACGATCAGCGCGGTGACTTTGCCCTCGCCCGCAACGCCGATCACCAGAACCGCAGGAGTGATGGCCAGCGCACGCGTAATCAACCGGCGCACCCACGGCTTGAGGCGAATATTCAGGAAGCCTTCCATCACGATCTGGCCAGCCAGCGTCCCGGTGAGGGTGGAGTTTTGCCCGGAAGCCAGCAGGGCGCACGCAAAAACGGTGCTGGCCAGGCTCACGCCAAGTACCGGGCTCAGCAGTTTGTAAGCATCGGAAATTTCCGCGACGTTGTGCAGCCCGCGG
>Ga0099794_10000507_pt1 | contig 13063 bp, 13 predicted proteins | sample Rivendell_Oct201_10_FD_77320 | JGI IMG/M metagenome (GOLD analysis project Ga0099794, IMG submission 77320) | Vadose zone soil microbial communities from the Eel River Critical Zone Observatory, Northern California, USA -... | ecosystem: Host-associated > Plants > Roots > Rhizosphere > Soil ... | reverse complement strand
GTCCTCGGTGAGGCCGGAGCTGGCGGTGACGGTGATGCTCTGCCGCAGCCCGGTCTGCACGTCGAGCGCGGAGACGGAGACGATGCCGTCCGCGCTGATGTCGAAGATGACGTCGATGTCCACTTCGCCGCGCTTGGCCTTGCGCAGCCCGGTCATCATGAACTCGCCGAGGAGCTCGTTCTGCGCGGCGATCTCGCTCTCGCCCTGCAGCACGGTGATCTTCGCCGAGGTCTGATCGTCCTTCACCGTGGTGAAGACGTGGTGGGCGCTGGTGGGCACCGTGGTGTTCTTGGGGATGATGCTCTGGAAGAAGCCGCCGGCGATGGCGATGCCCAGGGAATGCGGCGTCACGTCGAGGAGCAGCATCTCCTGCTCCTGGTGCAAGAGCATCGCGCCCTGGATGGCGGCCCCCAGCGCCACCGCCTCGTCGGGGTTCACCGCCTTGGAAGGCTCCCGCCCGAACATCTGCCGCACCCGCGCCTGGATGAGCGGCATGCGCGTCTGGCCGCCCACCAGCAGCACGTCGCCGAGCTGGGTGGGCTTCACCTTCGCCTCGGCCATCACCTGCTCGCAGACGCCCAGGCAGCGGTCGATCAGGTCGCGGGTGATCGCCTCCAGCTGCGGCCGGGCGAGCGTCACTTGCAGGTGCAGCGGCCCGGCGCCCTGCGCGGTGGCGATGAACGGCAGGTTGATCTCCATCTGCTGCGTGCTGGACAGCTCGCACTTGGCCTTCTCGGCCGCGTCCCGCAGCCGCTGCAGGGACATCTTGTCCTTGCGCAGGTCGATGCCGTGCTTCTCCAGGAAGGGCTGCGCCAGCCAGTCGACGATGCGGTTGTCGAAGTCGTCCCCGCCCAGCAGCGAGTCGCCGCCGGTCGCCTCGACCTCGAACACGCCCTTGTACATGTGGAGGACGGTGAAATCGAAGGTGCCGCCGCCGAGGTCGAAGACGCAGATCTGCTTCTCGCCGATCTGCTTGCCGAACCCGTACGCCAGCGACGCGCTGGTCGGCTCGTTGATGATGCGGATCACGTCCAGGCCGGCGATGCGGCCGGCGTCCTTGGTCGCGTTGCGCTGCGAATCGTTGAAGTAGGCCGGGACGGTGATCACCGCCTTGCTCACCGGCTGGCCGAGGAACGCCTCGGCGTCGAGGCGCAGCTCGGCGAGCACCATCGCGCTGATCTCGGGCGGCGAGCAGGTCGAGTCCCCGAGCTGGATGAGCAGGTCGTCGCGCTCCTTGTCGTGCGGCACCACCGTGTAGGGCAGGCGCGCCAGCGCCTCCTGCGTGGAGCGGGACGACCACTTGCGCCCCATCAGCCGCTTGACGCTGATCACCGTGCGCTCGGCATTGGTGACCGCCTGGCGGCGGGCGAGGGCGCCGACCAGCCGCTTCCCGTTCTTGGCGATGGCGACGACCGACGGGGTCAGCCGGTACCCGCTGCGATTGGGGATCACCAGGGGCGTGCCCGACTGCACCGTCGCGACGACGGAGTTGGTGGTGCCCAGATCGATGCCGATGACCGGTTCCGCCATGGCTCACACGCGCTTGAGCAGCGCGCGCGCCTCCTTGTGGTCGGTCTTGGCCTGCAGGACGCGGGTCAGCTCGGCGCGCGCCTTCACCTTGAGCCCGAGGGTCACGAAGGCGCTCGCCAGGAGGAAGCGCGTCTCCACGTCGTCGGGCGCGATCTCGACCGCCCGCGCCGCGAAGGTGCTCGCCTGCTGGTGATCGCCCAGCGCGGTGGCGCACCTGGCAGCCGCGGCCGCGGCGACGGCGTTGGTGGGATCCATCTGGAACGACTGCGCGTACGTCTTCAGCGCCGCGGGGAGGTCCCCTTTCTCCTCCTGCTCCCGGGCCCCCTTGAGCGCGAGCTGCGAGCGGGATCGGGCCGCCTCGCGCTCCAGCTCGGTGAGCTTCTGCGCGATCTCGGTGCGGCGTGGATCGAGCTCGCGAGCCGCCTTGAGCGCGGCGATCGCCTGGGCGCGCTCTCCGTTCAGCGCCAGCTCGAGCGCCTCCTCGTACAGCTTGTGGGCCACGCCGATGCGCGCGAATCCCTTGGTGCGCAGCAGCCGCTCGCGGCCCTCGTGCTGGCGCCTGTCCTGCTCCTCGCGGCTGAGCGCGCGCCGGTCCATCGCCTCGCGCTCGCGCTGGGACAGCCGCTTCTTGAGCACCTGGTCGTACGCCGTGCGCGCGTCCTCGTCGGACAGCACCTGGTACGCGGCGGAGAGCTTCTGGAAAGCGCGCGAGAGCATCGGCCCGAACTCGCCCACGTTCTTGCGGAACCAGGCGTCGGGATGGTAGCGGCGCGATCGGTCGAGGTACGCGCGGCGGATCGTGCCGCCTTCGGCGTCGGGAGTGACGCCCAGCAGATCGTACAAGGAGATGTCGCGCCCGACGGCCTCGAAGGTCCGGAGCTCGTTCTGCAGTTCAGGGGGGAGGTCCGTGCCTCCGCTGGCTGGGGTCGGAAGGGTAGCCATGATCCTCCGGCCGAGCGGCCGCGATACTGAACAGTATCGTACCGGTGTCAGCGCACAAAGCCAGGATCAGGCCTGTGCGATGGCCTGCGCGAGCAGCTTCGTTGCCTCGTGGATCTCGCCCTCCGACACTGTGAGCGGAGGTGCGAGACGCAGCACCCGATCGCCGATCGCGTTCACCAAGAGCCCCAGCTCGCGCGCCTTGGCGACCACCTTGGGCGCGAGGTCCTCCGCGAGCAGCACGCCGCGCAGGAGGCCCAGGCCGCGCTCTCCCGCGGCGCGGGGGGTCGCCTGCGGCAGCGCGGCCAGGCGCGCCTGCAGCACTTCCGAGACGCGGCGGACGTGGTCGAGGAGCCCACCTTCGAGCAGATCCACCACCGCGCAGGCGGCGGCGGTCGCCACCGGGTTGCCGCCGAAGGTGCTCGCGTGCGTCCCCGGCGTGAAGACCTTCGCCAGCTGGTCCTTCGCGAGCAGCGCGCCCAGCGGCAATCCACCCGCGATGCCCTTGGCCAGGCTCATCGCGTCGGGCTCGATCCCGAAGTGCTGGTGGGCGAACATCTTGCCCGTGCGGCCCATCCCGGTCTGCACCTCGTCGAGCAGCATCAGCGTGCCGCGCCTGGTGCACAGCTCGCGCACCGCCTTGAGGTAGCCGGCCGGCGCGGTGATCACCCCGGCCTCGCCCTGCAGCGGCTCGAGCAGGACCGCGCAGGTCTTCCCGGTGACGGCCTCCTCGATCTGCTTCACGTCGCCGTAGTCGACGAAGCGGAAGCCCGCCGGGAGCGGCCCGAAGCCCTGCTGGTACTTCGGCTGTCCCGTCGCCGCCAAGGAGCCCATCGTGCGCCCGTGGAAGGAGCCGTTCATGCAGACGATCTCGATGCGCTCCGGGTGCCCGCTGTCCACGTGCCAGCGCCGGGCGAGCTTGATCATCGCCTCGTTCGCCTCGGTGCCGCTGTTGCAGAAGAAGGCGCGGTCCGCGAAGCACAGCCGCGTCAGCTTCTCGGCCAGGCGGACCTGCGGCTCGGTGAAGTAGAGGTTCGACGCGTGCCAGAGGAGCTTCGTCTGCTCCAGCACCGCCTCGCGCACCCGTGGGTTGGCGTGGCCGACCGAGACGGTGGCGATGCCGCCGATGAAGTCGAGGTACTTCTTGCCGTCGGCGTCCCACACCGCCGTCCCTTCGCCGCGCACCAGCGCGATGGGCTGCGTCCGGTAGTTCTGGAAGAGCACCTTCTGCGCGCGGTCGGTCAGCTCGCGATTCGTCATGAGCTCATTCTATCCGTTGCGGGACCGGGCGCGAGAAGGAGAACGCCGCCGCCTCAGGAGCGGCGGGTGGTGCGGACGTACTCGATCAGGTTGTCGAGGTAGCTCTCGATCGGCGGGCAGCGGATGCCGGTCCCGTCGAGGATCTCCAGCGTGTGCCGGCTGGAATAGAAGGCGAGATGGTTGACGTAGGCGATGGCGGCGCGCTGCTCGCGCGTCAACCGCTCCAGGCCGGGCAGCTTGAGCAGCGCATCCGTCAGCTTGTACCCGAGCGACAGGCGAGGCAGCTTCTTCCCGCTGCGTTGGGCGATCGTCTCGTACACGCGGCGCGCGCTGGACGGGTTCGGATCGACCAGGTGGAAGGTGCGTCCGACGGCGCGAGGGTCCTTGTGGATCGCCGCGGAGGCGTCCACCACGTAGTCGATGGGCACGGCATTGAGCGGCGCGATGCCGTCGCCCGGGAGAGGCACCGGGACTTGCAGGGGGCTGGTGACCAGCAGGATGGCCAAGGCATACGGGCCCTCGAACCGATCGATCTCGCCCGTTTTCGTGTCGCCCACCACGATCGAGGGCCTCAGCACGGTGGCGGGGATCTGCCCCATCGCGCGCCGGACCAGGAGCTCGGCCTCGAACTTCGACTCCTCGTAGGGGTTGCGGAAGGCCTGCCCGTAAGCGAGCTCGTCCTCGGCGATCACTCCCACCCGGTCGCCGGAGACGAACACGGTGGAGAGGTGGGTGAAGCGCCGGAGCTTGCGGCAGTCGATGCCCAGCTCCAGCACCGCCTGCGTGCCGGTCAGGTTCACGCGCCGCATCTCCTCGCGCGGCGAGCTGAGCGTGCTCTGCTCGGCGGCGTGGAGGACGTCGGTGACCCCGGTGGTCAGCTCGCGGTACTCGGAGGTGGAGAGCCCCAGGTGCATGGCCGAGGCGTCGCCCACCAGCACTTCCATCGCGCCCTGGGCGAACTCGCGCGCCGCGCTGGCGTCGTTCTCCTGCACCAGCAGCGAGACCTGCGCGCCCCCCGCGTGCAGCCTCAGCGCCATGCGCCGGGCGAGCAGCTTGGGGAAGCCGGTGATGAGGACGTGGTCCATCACCCGCCTCGCTGCCAGCCGGCGCGCAGGGTGTCCAGCACGCGCGCGACCTGCGCGCGCAGCAGCTCAGGCGCGCCGGTGTTCTCGATGACGAAGTCGGCCACCTTCGCCTTCTCGTGCGCCGGGAGCTGGGCGGCGATCCGGGCGCGCGCTTCAGGCTCGGCCATGCCGTCCCGCAGCGCGAGCCTGCGCACCTGCTCCTCGAGGGGCGCGGTGACCACGATCAGCCCGTCGAGGCCATGGTGCAGCCCGTTCTCGACGATCAGCGCCGCCTCGTAGAGCGCGAGCGGCTGCCCGCGCGCGGCGAGGCGATCGAGGCGGGCCCGCACTTCCCTGCCGATCAGCGGGTGGAGGATGGCGTTGAGCGCGGCCCTCTCTTGCGCATCGGCGAAGACGCGGCCGGCGAGCGCCTTCCGGTCCAGCTCGCCCTGCGGGGTGAGCACGCCGGGGAAGCGCGCCACCACTTCGGCGAGGCCCGGGGTGCCGGGCGCCACCACTTCGCGGGCGACCTGGTCGGCGTCGATCACCGGCACGCCCCGTTCCGCGAAGAGCCGGGCGACCGTGCTCTTGCCGGTTCCGATGTTGCCGGTGAGACCGAACACGCGCATCGGACTCAGTCTACAGCCGCCGCCGATGGGGCGGCGCTGTGCCTTCCGAAGCGCGGCGGCGAACCGCCGCGTTGCGCCACCGTAGACCCGCTGATACGTTCCGCACCCCCTCGATGCGTCTCGCCTTCGCCGCCGCCCTCTTCGCCCTGGCCGCGCCCGCCCTGGCCTCCGATCTGGTCGGTCCGGAGAGCTGCCGCGCCTGCCATGCCGAGGCATACCGCATCTGGTCGCAGAGCCCGCACGCCCGGGCGGTCGATTCCTTGACGCCCGACCAGCGCCGCTCGGCTTTGTGCCTGTCGTGCCACTCGCGGGACGAGCAGCGGTCGAATCCCGCCGATCCCGTCGCCGGGGTCTCCTGCGAGAGCTGCCACGGCGGCGGCCGCTACTACCAGCCGGTGGTGGTGATGCGCGACCGGGAGCTGGCGCGGCTGTTCGGCATGCAGGACGCGGCCGCGACCTGCGTCTCTTGCCACGGGCCGGGGTCTCCGTCCGCGCAGCCCTTCGACCTCAAGGCGGCGCTGCAGCGGATCGATCACTGGACGGCCGAGCGTGCGAAGAGGCAGCCGGGCGCGCAGGCGAGGGCAAAGGGCACGCAGCTCGCCGCATGGCTGCGCGCGCGGCGATGAGCGAGACGCTGGTCCAGGCCGGTCCAGCTCCCGGCGCGGTGAGCGAGGTCGCGCAGCTCCCGCCCGAGGAGTCGCACGCCGCCGTCGAGCAGGTGTTCCGGTTCTTCTGCTCGCTCCGGCTCACCCTGGCAAATCTACTCTTGCTCTTCCTGGCCATGATCGCCGGGACGTTCGTCAATCCGCAGAACGACTCGCTGCTGAACATCGAGCGCGCCTTCGCGAACCGGCCGGTAGTCCTCGGCGCCTACCGGTGGCTCGAGCTCTACGATCTGTTCCACAGCTGGTGGTTCACCCTGCTCCTGGTCTCGCTGGCCCTGAACCTCATCGCCTGTTCCGTCGAGCGGCTCCCGCGCATCTGGTACCTGGTGCGCTACCCGGAGACGCGCCTCGACCACGTGGTCGGGCTGCGCTTCCGCATCGCCGCGACGCCCACGCGGCTGTCGAGCGAGGCCGTCGCGGAGCAGCTCCGGGGGCGCAAGTACAGCGTCCGCGCGGCGGAAGGGGGCGTGTTCGCCGAGAAGGGCAGGTACGCCCGCTTCGGAGTCTGGGTGGTCCACCTCTCTCTGTTGCTCATCCTGAGCGGCGGCATCATGGGCCGGCTCACCGCCTTCGAGGGCGTGGCCAACGTGCCGCAGGGAGGCGGCCAGGCGGACGCGTTCATCGAGCGGCGCCCCGACGGCACCCAGTTCCGGCACAAGCTCGTCGACCAGGACCGCCGGCCGTTCCTGGTCCGCTGCGAAGACTTCCGCCTCAAGGAGTTCGAGCCGGGGCGGCCCAAGGCGTTCGAGTCCGACCTGCGCGTCTTTCGCAGGCTGCCCGACGGCAGCGCGGGCGAGGAGCTGGCCCGCGAGACGATCACCGTCAACCACCCGCTGCGCTTTGGCGGGCTGACCTTCTACCAGGCCAGCTACCAGCAATTGGAGCAGGGCATGCGCGCCCGCGTGAAGATCGTCGACAAGGCCACGGGCGCGGAGATGGAGCGCCTGGCGGTCGCGGGGGAGCCGATCGAGGCAGCCGATGGGCTCAGCTACCGACTCGTGGACCACCAGGAGGATTTCTCCGGCCTGGGCCCCGCGGTGCAGGTCCTGCGCGCGGAGGAGCCGCCGGGATCGCGTCCCGAGGTCGGGCCCGACGGCAGGACGCGGCCGTCGAAGCTCGCGAAGGTCACCTCGTTCTGGATCTTCGCGAAGAAGCCCGACTTCGACCGCGACAACCGCGACGACCGGTTCGCGCTCCGCTTCGAGCGCCTGACGCCGTTCTACGCCACCGGCCTGCAGATCGCTCGCGATCCCTCGACGCCCGTCGTCTACACCGGCTGCTTCCTGCTCTTCCTCGGCATCGGCATCGCCTTCTACACTTCGCACAAGCGGGTCTGGGCCCAGGTGCGCGACGGCAAGCTCGCGATGGGCGGCGCCGCGCACCGCAACGCGGAGGCCTTCGGCCGCGAGTTCGACGAGCTGTGCGAGAGGCTGGGCGTCCCGGGCCGCGGCGGGGGCGAGCGGGCGGCGGCGTGATCGTCCTCGAGGCCGATTTCGTGAAGTCGGCCACCGCGCCCGAGCAGTGGCCGCCGGCAGACCGTCCCGAGGCCGCCTTCTGCGGGCGCAGCAACGTGGGCAAGTCGAGCTGCCTCAATGCGCTGACCAACCGCCGGCAGCTGGCACGCGTCTCCCGCACGCCCGGGCGCACGCGGCTGCTCAACTTCTTCGACGTTGCCGTGGCCGAGCGCACCCGCTCGGGCGGCCGGGGGCCCGAGCACCGGCTGCGCCTTGTGGACTTGCCCGGCTACGGGTTCGCCTCCGGCCCGCGCGAGGAACGCGAGCAGTGGAAGGCGATGATCGAGCGCTACCTCACCGGGCGCGAGACGCTGCGCGCGCTGGTAGTCATCGTCGACGGCCACCTGGGCGCGCAGCCCAGCGACGTCGAGATGGTGCGCTGGGGCCAGTCTTTGGGGAAGCGAATCCTGGTGGTCGCCACCAAGCTCGACAAGCTGGGCCGCACCCGCCGCTCAGCCCAGCTGCAGAAGACCGCGGCCACGCTCGGCGTACCGCCCGACCAGGTGATCGGCTTCTCCGCCAAGGAGAAGTTCGGAGTCGACGAGCTCTGGCGCGAGCTCGTCGCATCTTGACCAAAAGAAGGTTCTTCGCCCTTCTAGCCTCTCAGGTCACGGGCATCTGGGAGCGGTTCGGGCTCCCGAAGGCCCCCTCGTTCTGCTGCAGGTCCTGCGCCCTGCGCCGGACCTTGTCGCCCAGCTCGTTGCGCAGTTCGTCGCCCGACTTGGGGGCGAACGCCAGGCCGATGCCGGCGCCGACCAGGCAACCGAGCACGAAGATGCCGAGGCTGCCCAGCGTCGTCGCAAGCGCGCTGCGGCGCTCCTGCAGCCCGATGGATTCCAGCACGTCGTCGCGATCGATGTCTTGCAGGTACTTGAGCGCCTTCAGGCCGCTCTTCTTGAGATTCATGTCGGGCCTCCTGCGGTCGAGAGAAGATTTGTTGTCCGCTTCCGCACGCAATCTGCGCACGCCCGCCGCACGATGCTGTGCGGCGCAAGGGTGCCCGCTAGACCGCGCCGCTTCCGGACGAGCGGCCGCTCTCGTCGGAGCCCGCCAAAGCGCCGATCTGGCTCTTGATGAGGGGGACCAGCGCCAGGCGCATGCCGATCTTGATGAGCCGTCCGGTGACCGGCGAGAACAGGCCGCCGCCGAGCACGTACCCGACACCCAGGGCAGCGAACACCATGCCGATCGGGTGGCGCTCCACGCGCCCGCGCAGGTCGAGCGAGCGGCTCAGGTTCTCCATCGATCCCGACACCGCGCTGCCGAACGCACGAGCTTCTTCCACGGCCCGTTTCGCATGCTCGAACACTTCGCCGTCCCCGCCCTTTCCGGCCGCGCCCCGGTAGTCCGTGTCGATCGCCACGTCGTCCTCCTTGCGCCTCAACGCGAGACGATCTTCCCGATCACGTATCCGAGCGCCAGCGCGCCCGCGAGGCAGACGAGGGGGCGCTCGCGGATGAACTCGGAAGCCTGGTCGAGCGCCTGGTCCACGGCCACTTTCGTCTGCTCCATGATCCGCTGCGCGTCCTGCGCGCTGAGATCGCCCAGCATCCCCGCGCCGAAACCGTTTCCTGACTTCTCCACATCGACCATTGGGTGCCCTCCAACGGCGCGCGGATGGTGCCGAACCGATCCTCGAGGCCGCGCCTGCCGGCCAACCTAGGCACCGCGTCCGCCCGCCGCTACTGCGCCGGGACGGCCGCCTGCCGTGCGGAAGCGAACGCAGGTTGGCGGGGGAGCAGATCGAGCCAGAGGGGCAGGTGATCGCTCGCGATTCGCGCCTCGCGATCGTCCAGCACGCCGGAGGCGAGCACCTCGATCCCGCCATCCACGTACGCGCGATCCAGGCGGAGCAGCGGCAGGCGCGCCGGCCAGGTGGCGCGCCGCGCGCCCGCCAGGTACGCCGCGTCGCGCAGTGAACGCCGGAGCAACCGCGCGATCGGCCCCGGCACCGGGAACCACATGTTGAAGTCGCCGCACACCACCAACGGCGCGGTGAGCGCGGCGTCCCGCAGCAGGTCGGCCGAGAGCAGCATGCCCGCCTGGCGCCTGCGCTCGCCTCCGGAGAGTCCCAGGTGCAGGTTGAAGAGGTGCAGGGTGCCGCCGTTGATCTCTAGATCCGCGCGCAGGCAGCCGCGCGGCTCGCGTCCCCGCACCGACAGGTCGTAGTTCTTGACCCGCACGATGGGGTACCGGGAGAGCACGGCGTTTCCGTACGGCCGCCCCGCCAGGACCAGCGTCGGGCCGTAGGCCACGTACCAGCCGAGCAATTTGCCGAGGTGGGCCGCCTGGTCGGCGACCTCGTGCGTGCGGTCCTCTCCGTCGTGCGCGCGATGCGGCTCGCCGACTTCCTGCAATGCCGCCGCGTCGCAGCGCGCGCTCTCGAGCACGCGTGCGACGCGGCCCAGGTCCCTCCGCCCGTCGCGTCCCACGCCGCCGTGGATGTTCCAGCTCACGACTCTCATGGGGGTTACCGGCTGGCGGCGCGGCGCGCCTCGCCCGGGCGCTCGGCGAACAGCGTCCGCGCCCGGAAGAAGGCATGCAGGTCACGGGGCCGGACGACCTGCGCGAACGGCGCCTCGCCCAACTCCGCGGGATGGACCACGAACGTCTCCAACTCGTCGGCGGCCAGCCCGCCGTGGGATCCGAACTCCCAGGGGTAGGCGACCGTCTGCCCGGCGCCGGCCCCGATCAAGACCACGTCGCCCGCGCTGCGCAGCCCGAGCAGGTCCTTGCAGTACGTCGCGGCCAGCGGATGGCCGATCAGGCGCGAAACCTCGGCCGCGTCGGAAAGGCGGCAGAGATCGAACCGGCGGCCGTTGCGCAGGGCGAGGGGACCGTGGGCGCCGCGCACCAGCGCCACTCCGACCACCGGACTGTGGGCGCAGCGCTCGAGGAACCCGGGATGGCGCATGCGAAGCTCGGGCTCCAGGCACGGCTCCGTCGCCTCCGTCGAGTACACGTGGGCGATGTCGCCCGCCGGAACGACCAGGAGCGGCCCGTCGGCTCGGGTGCCCTCGGGCTGCGCCGCGTCCAGCGCCTTGGCGGTGTGCCGGGCCCAGCCGAGCGCCACTTTCCCCAGCGCGCCGGGCAGGCTGCGCGCCAGCGCCCGCAGCCAGCGCGCGTGCGCCGCGGCCGCCGCCGCATCCCCGCCGCCCGCGCCACCGAAGGCCACGGGCCGCAGGTGCTCGCTCCGCGACGGAGTGTCGGACAGCAGGTGCTCGCCGAGGGACTCGCCGACGATCTGCTCCGCCGGCCGGGTGGCCGCCTGGCCGTGATCGCTGAAGAGATAGACCTCGTAGTTCAGCTCGGGCACGGCGTCGACGGCCGCCAGGATGCGGCCGAGCGCGCGGTCCAGCTCGAACAGCTTGAGCATCGCCATCCGGCTGTAGGGCCCGCGCCGGTGGGCATACTCGTCGTACCCGATGAAGCAGGCGTAGACGATGGGAGTGCCGCGCGCGACGTCGATCACCGTCGCGTTGGCGGCGAACTCGGAAAAGAGGCACTCGGTCAGCACGCGGTGGAAGAGGAACTGCGGCTCGTGCTGGAGGGATCCGACGTGCGAGGCCCAGCGCGCCGTCTCCACCATCCCGCTCGCCACGTCCACCAGCAGCGCTCCGCCGATGCGGCCCGCGGTGGCGACGTGCACCAGCGCCGCCGCCGAGAGATCGCGCAGGAGCGACGCGGCGGGCGCGCCCTCGTCCCAGCCGAAATCCTCCGGAGTGAGCATCTCGAAGATGCCCGAGAGCGCCCAGCGGCGGGGTGCGCCCCCGGAGAAGATCGAGCAATACACCGAGCCGCCCGAAAGCAAGGGATCGCCGCGCCGGTGCAGCTCCTCCTCCAGCCTGCGGGCGTCCTCGGAGGAGTCCATCCGCACTGCGCAGCGGCGGCGCTTGTCGTACCAGGTGTATCCGGGGATGTCGCCCTCGCAGCCGTACAGCAGGCCGGCCTGGAACGCGGGAGTCGAGGTGGGCGCGCCCGCGCGGCAGGACGAGACGCCGTAGCGCCCGGAGTCGAGCAGCTGGGCCACGTTCGGGACGTAGCCCTCGCGCAGCGCCGCGTCGAGCTGCGAGCGGCCCACTCCGTCGAGGTGCAAGAGGAGCAGGCGCCGTCCCGACGGGAGAGGCGAGCACGCCTTCCTCCCTCCGGCGGCGATGGGCCGCAGCACCTCGCGCACGAGCGACCTGACGGCGCGCGACCGCACGCCGTCGGGGCCGCCCCAATTCCATCTGCCTGCGACACGTCCCATGGCGTCCGCGGTGTGGCGCCGCCGGATCTGCTGGCGGCTAGGCCGTCCGGCGCGCGATCAGGATGCGCACCAGCGCGACGGGGGTCTCCAGGACGCGCCCGACCAGGTGCGCGCCGGCCCGCACCGGCCACAGGGCCAACCCCACTGCGCGCCCGGTGAGCCGGACCGCGCCCTTCAAGGGCGCCGGCATCTGATCCAGCCGCTGCTCCGCTTTCGCCCGCAGGGCCTCGAGCAGCTCAGGTCCGCGCCGGCGAATCAGATCGATCCCTTCGCGCACGCTCGTCGGGACCTCGATGGGCGGCCGCTCCTGCGCGTGCTCCGCGCCCGCCTGCCCACCCTGCGCGGATTCGGCCCCGGATGGGCCGGCCACGCCGGAGACCGCCTCGAGCTGCTCCGCCATTCCCTGGACGACTTCCTTCTCCAGCGCCTCGTGATCGCGCCGGATGCGCTCCTCCTCGACGGTGCGCGACTGCGCGCGGTCCGGCTCCGCCTGACCGACGAAGTCGTGGTGCGGCGTCGTCTTGCGCGACAGCACTTCGTCCGCTTTCGTCCTGTGGCCCCGCTTGCCGGTGGCCTTGGCCATGCCGCTCCTCCGCTGGCTGTAAGTTCCGGAAGAAGCTATGGATTCACCCCCCGGCCTCGCAACGCGGCGCGTTGCATGGCGCCGCATCTGAACGCCGGTTCCGGTGGCCGGGCGGATTCGTGCAGTGTCGACGGGGTGTTCGGCTATGCTCCCGCCGATGCCGCTCGAATTCGCCGGCGCCACCGACGTCGGGCGCAAGCGAGACCACAACGAAGACGCATTGCTCCTCTTGCCGCGGTTCCAGCTGGCGGTGGTCTGCGACGGGATGGGCGGGCACCAGGCGGGCGAGGTGGCGAGCGGCATCGGCGTGGAGACCGTCCGCCGCTTCTTCGAGATCGCGCAGGATCCGGAGGCCACCTGGCCCTTCCCCTACGACCGGCGGCACGGCGAGCCCTGGAACCTCCTCAACGTAGCCGCGCAGTGGGCCAACCAGCGCATCCGCGAGGCGGGCGAAGCGGACAGCGGCACCCGCCGCGGCCTCGGGACCACCTTCGTGAGCCTCCTGGTCCGCGGCGCCACCGCGCACTTCGGTTGGGTAGGCGACAGCCGTGGCTATTTCTGGCGGCGGGGCGAGCTGCACCCGACGACCAGCGATCATTCCCTGCTGAACGAGCTGGTCAAGACGGGCCG
>Ga0099794_10000504_pt1 | contig 13079 bp, 12 predicted proteins | sample Rivendell_Oct201_10_FD_77320 | JGI IMG/M metagenome (GOLD analysis project Ga0099794, IMG submission 77320) | Vadose zone soil microbial communities from the Eel River Critical Zone Observatory, Northern California, USA -... | ecosystem: Host-associated > Plants > Roots > Rhizosphere > Soil ... | reverse complement strand
GAGGGAGGACTGGTCTATCTGCCCCAGGTCGGCGCGCGCTTCCCCCAGGTGATGCTGCACCACGCCTGTACCCATCCGATGGAGATGATGCAGGCGACTGTAGACATCGTCGGCGGCGGCGTGCTGGCCCGGTTCCCCGGGCTACGCGTGGGCTTTCTGGAGGGCAACTGCTCCTGGGTGCCCTTCCTCCTCTGGCGCCTCGACGAGCACTACGAGTGGCGCCGGGAGTGGGATGCGCCCAACTTCACGATGACCCCGACCGAGTACTTCAAGCGCCAGTGCTACGTTTCGGTCGACTGCGACGAGGAGCCGGCGAAGTATGCGGTCGACTGGCTACGGGAGGGGAACATCGTCTTCTCTACCGACTACCCGCATGCCGACGCCAAATATCCCGAGGCGTCGGAGCGCTTTTTGAAGCTTCCGCTGTCCGATTCGGCCAAGCGCAAGATCATGTGGGACAACTGCGCGCGGCTGTACGGGATGGATTTAGGCGCCGGGTAATGAGCTGAAGTCCATCGCCTCTTGCAAGGCGCCCTTCAGGTCCTTCGGCTCCTCGATCAAGAAGCCCTTGCCGCCGAAAGCCTCCTGCCACCTCCTCGCCCGTCGATCGGCGGGACCGTCACGCTGAACTCAACGCTAGCAGCTGATTCCTGGGTGATTCCTGGGTAAACGAAAGGGGCTAGCGACGTCCGCTAACCCCAGCCGTCAATGGTTGGGAGATGTCCCCGTCCCTGTTGAACTTGAGAACTGAGTAGCGGCGGCTCCCTGATCGGCGTGAGAATCGCGTCGACCAAGACAAACGGTCCCCAACGCTGGGACCAAGGAGCCACCGATGCCTAAGAACGTCGCTTCTTCGCGACGACGAATTGCATCGAGAATCTGATCGGCACGCTGCGGCACGTCACGCGGAACATCAAGCGCCGGCGCGATGGCGACATGCGGCAGCGGTGGATCGGGCTCGGCCTGGTCCGCAGCGCCGAGCGATGCCAAGCCTCGGTGCTGACTGAGCGAGTCCGGACGTCGAGAAGCCCTCGGCAGGGCGTCAGCAAGCCAAAGTTGCGGCGCGGTGGGATCATTGACGAAGGAGCACACCAACGAGCGGAGGAAGTCCCCATGAACACCCCCGAGGCTGCTCACGGGACCAAGGCGCGGTGCGAGCGGTACGCGACGATCCTGCTCATCGTAGCGACGGCGCTCGCGGGGTGTTCGGCGATGCAAAAACCCTTAGCCGGCACGGTCGCCATTAATGAACCGATTGCCCAGCCGGTGTGGAAGGTTGGAAACGAGTGGGCGTACCGATACAAAACCCCGTCGGGAACCGGGACCTTTGTCTGGCGCCTGGATCGTATGGAAACCCTAGCGAACGAGCCGCACTACGTCATCACAGCCGGCACCCGTGAGATCTTCTACCGCGTAGCAGACTTCGGGTTCACGAAGGAAGCCCTTGAAGGGAAGATTGTCCGCCAGATCTCTCCATCAACCTGGCGCCCTGTCGCATTTCCGTTGAGCGTCGGCCTGTCGTGGGACATGAAGTATCTGGAGACAAGGCCGACCGAGCAGCAGACGGAGAACGTCGAACGCCGGTGCGTGGCCGAGGCAGAAGAAGCCCTCACCGTGCCCGCCGGCACTTTCGCCACCATCCGGATCGTCTGCAAGAATATGCGGAACAATTCCTGGGTGATCACGGTGTGGTACTCACCGGAGGTCAATCACATGGTCAAGGATGAGTATCCGGTGAGGACGGGTGGGCGCGGGTCGCGTGAGCTGCTGATGTTCAGGCTGAAGTAACCCGCCATGGGGATCCTGTGATCGACCACCGCGGCCGGCTTCTCCTCGCGGCGCTCGGCTTCGCCGGGCTTCCCATGCTGTCGTATGATCGCGCCCTCTGGGCCCTGCGGTCCTGGCTCGACTCCTGGCCTGGGATCGGCGCGATCGCCACGGGCATGGCGCGCCAGGGCTACGATCTCCAGCTCACGCGGTACGACGAGAAGGGCTGGCGAGCCACCTTCTACGCGACCGGGATGGAGCACTCGATCACGAGCGCCACGGCCTCAGCGTGGGAACGCACGCCGTGGCATGCCGTCCAGGGCGCGGCGCGGGACGCGCTGCGACAGGCCACCGCGGGTGGCTAAACCGCGGCTCGATAAGAAGCCCGATCCGGCGTCGGCGCCGCCGACCACGCGCCGCGTCTTACTCTCGGACTCTCAGGGCCATCGCCGAGTCGCTCTGGTCGTTAACAAAGACGGCAGCCCTGGCTTCAGATTAATCGACTTCTAAAGAACTTTGCGATGAGGTGCTAACAGAGCCGTCGAACATCGCAGTCGGAAGGAGCTGAGCCTCCCGGCCCGCAGCGTTTCCTTGCGGCTCATCATGAATGTCTCCCATGTCTCCCGATAGACCGACAGCAAACCTGGCCCCGACCGCTTGACGACGCATGGCGGATCGGCGAGCATGGGCCGCTTCTACACCTGAGAACCCCACATCGAGGTCGGGTCATGCCGGGAGGGAAAAGCGATGACATGTGCGATGAGACAACTCGGTCTGGCGGCTCTCGCCGCTGGCGTCCTGACGCTGGCGCTGTCGAGCGATGCCTCGGCCCAGCGCAAGCTCAGCTTCGCTTATGACCAGCCGGTGACGACGGCTTACGGCATCGCCGCGAACCTATTCGACGAAAAGCTGAAGGCGCTGAGCGGCGGCAAGCTCAGCATCAATCAGTTCCCCGGCGCGCAATTGGGCACCGAGCCGCAGACGCTGCAGAAGCTGCGCGCGGGTGACATCGACTTCGTCATCACGGCAACCGCGAACGCAGCCAGCGTGGCGCCGCAAGCCGGCGTGTTCTCACTGCACTTCATCTTCCGCGATGAGGACCATCTGTCCAAGGCGCTGGCCGACAAGGCGGTGTCCGACGCCTTCCGCGCCATGATCAAGGACTCGACGCAGGGCGCCCAGGTCATCGGCCTGATCACCATGGGCTTCCGTAACATGTACAGCAAAAAGGAGATCAGCAAGGTCGAGGACATCAAGGGCATGAAGGTCCGCGTGCAGGCGACCAAGACCGAGGACACGCACTTCCCGGCCTATGGCGCGCAGACCGTGCACATGCCCTTCGGCGAGGTCTACGTGTCGCTCCAGACCGGAGTGGTGAACGTGGCCGAGAACGGCATCAACGTGTACGAGCAGAACAAGCATTATGAAGTAGCGCCGGTGCTGAACATCACCCAGCACGAGGCCAACAACAACTGCATCTGGGTCAGCGACAAGGCCTGGAACAGCTTCAGCGCCGAAGAGAAGAAGTGGGTCCAGGAGGCCGCCGACGAAGTGAGCCGCCGCGAGCCCGCCATGGCCTTCAAGCTCGAGTCGGATTCGGCCGCGAAGCTTCAGAAGATCGGCGTGAAGGTCAACACCAAGGTCGACAAGTCCGGCTTCATGAAGGCCGCCGCGCCCATCCAGGACCAGCTGGCCACGGAGCTGGGGCCCCATGCAGTCAAGATCCTGGGTCTCGTCCGCGCGGTGAAGTAGGCCCACCGATGTGACGGGGGGCGGCGGCGCACGTGGCCGGCGTTACGGATTTTGCCGCAAGCAGAGCGCTGATCCTCCAGCGCCACCGCCACCTGAAATGGAAATGGCTGGACCCGCTAGAGGCCGGCTTGATGGTCCTGTGCGGGGTGTGCATCGGCAGCTTCACCCTGTGCGTCTTTCTCGACGTGGTGACGCGTACCATCGGCCACCCGTGGCTGTGGCTGCAGCAGGCAACCACGGCATTCTTCGCCTGGGGCGTGTTCATCGGCATTGCCGCCGCCATCCGGCGCAACGACCATATCTACCTGGCCGAGATCACCAAGCGTATGACCGGCAACAAACGCTGGGCGATCGAGACCTTCAACCGACTCGTTGTGCTGATCGTGGCCGGATTCATGGTCTGGTTCGGCTACAAGAACGCAATGCTGGACCTGGGCAGCTTCCGAATGCCCTGGCTCATTCCCCTGACCGTCTATACGGGCGTTGTGCCGATCTCGGGTGTCCTGGTGATGCTTTTCTGCGTCGAGCAGATGGTCAATGGATGGCAAAAGGGCTTCGAGGGTCCCGAGGACGATGAATTCCTGCCGGAGCCTGTGGAATGAGCTCCGGCATGATCCTGGTCGTGATGGGAGGCCTGTTCCTGCTGTTGGGCTACATGGGCGTGCCGGTGGCGTTCGCGATCATCGCGGGCGTGCTGGTAGCGACGGCGTTCACCCCGATCAGCTTCCAGTCGATGGTCGGCCAGTTGTTCCACGGCATCGACTCCGAGACGCTCCTGGCCATCCCCTTCTTCCTCCTCGTCGGCGAGCTGATGTCGTCGGCGAACGTGGTTTATCGCATGATCGCCCTCGCCCAGGCGCTGGTGGGGCACTTGCGCGGCGGGCTGGCCCAGGTCGTCACCCTGTTCAGCATGTTCTTCGCCGGCATCTCGGGCTCCTCGGCCGCCGACGTCGCGGTGCTGAGCCGCACCGTGGCGCCCGAGATGGACAAGGAGCGCTACGACCGCGCCTTCACGGCGGCGCTGATCGCCTCAGCCTCGACCATGGCCAACCTGATCCCGCCGTCGATCATGGCGGTGGTCTACGGCGCCACCGGCAACGTGTCGATCGGCGGTTTGTTCCTGGCCGGTGTGGTGCCGGGCGTGATGATCGGCGTGGGCCTGATGATCTACAGCTATTTCTTCGGGCCCACGGGCACGATGAAGAAGCGCGCTGGCCTCGTGGACATCTTTGTGGCGGCGCGCGGCTCGGTGCTCCCGATGGTGATCCCGGTCATCATCATGGGGGGCATCCTGACCGGCTGGTTCACGCCGACCGAGGCCGGCATGGCCGCGGCGGCCTACATCCTGCTGGTGCTCATCCCGGTGCTGAATCCTCGCCACATCCGCCGCCTGCCGGGCGACTTCATGTACACCGGCCTGCTGTACTCCCTGCCGCTTGCGGCGGTGGCCGCCGCCTCGGCCTTTGGCTGGATGCTGGCCTACTTGCGCGGTCCCGACACGGTGGCCGAGTACATCAGCTACTACGCGGGCACCGACCCGAGGATGATCATGCTCCTCCTGGTCATACTGTTCGTGATCCTCGGCGACTTCATCGATGCGATCCCGGCCATCATCATCTTCATGCCCATCATCAACAAGCTGACGCAGGTGGGCAACATCAACCCCGTGCACATGGGCGTGGTCATCATCACCACGCTGGTGTTCGGACTGATCACGCCACCCTACGGGCTCTCGCTGCTGATCGCGTCGAAATTCGTCGGCGTGCCGTTCTACCGCGCGATGTTCCGATCACTCCCTCTCTACATCGTGTTCTTCATCACCATCGCCTTCACGGTGCTGTTCCCCGACGTGGTGCTGTGGCTGCCGAAGCAGCTCCTGCCGCAATCGGTCGGCTGTTTCCCCAACCCCAGCGGAGCCGGCTGGATCTGCCCCAAGTAGATGCGCTCTGACAGGCTCGGCGTGTCAGCCCGCCTCCTCTCTAGTGGGGTCCCACACCCGAATCAGGCTCAGATGGCACGCCACGTCAACCGTCGTCTCTTCAATAAGGCGCAATTCCTCGCGATTCACCTTGCTCTCTTCTACTGGGGTATCAGGCATACCGTTGTCGTCCGCACAGCGACGGATTCCTGGGTGATTCCTGGGTAAACGAAAGGGGCTAGCGGCTGCTGCGTCCGCTAACCCCTTTAGCCGTTGCTGGTTGCCGATGTCTCGAGAGGCCCGTTGAATTTCCAGCCAGCATCGGTCGGATAGAAGTAGTGGGGAGAGATGAAGACCTCGAACCGATGCTGCGTCGCAGCTTGAAAGATCCGCTCGATATTCTCGACGGTCTTGTTCTCCCTGACGCGCTCGCCGACCGACGCCCACGCGGCGCCTCTCCTGCTCAATACCTCATTCTGCGGGTCGATGAAGACCACTGCGGTGTCGTTCCGGTTGATTTGCATCGTGGTCTCCTTGTTCTCATCAGGTCTTTAGGAAGGCTAAGAGATCGGCGTTGACCTGGTCCTTGAGCGTCGTGCACATGCCGTGCGGTGCACCCTTGTAGACAATGAGCGTCGCATGCTTGACCAGCTTGGACGACAACATCGCGGACGCTCCGATAGGGACTATCTGGTCATCGTCGCCGTGAAGGATTAGCGTCGGCACGTCAATTCTCTTCAGATCCTCGGTGAGGTCCGTTTCCGAAAACGCCTTGATGCAGAAGTAGGAGGCTGGGAAGCCGGCCATCATCCCCTGGAGCCAGAATGACTCGCGCACGCCTTCCGAGATCTTCGCGCCCGGCCTGTTATAGCCGTAGAAGGGCAGGCTAAGATCCTTCCAGAACTGCGAGCGGTCGGCGACAACGTTGGCACGGAGCTGATTGAACACGTCGATTGGCAAGCCGCCGGGATTGGCGGCCGTCTTGAGCATCAGTGGCGGGATGGCGCCGATCAGTACAGCCTTGCCAACGCGCTTCGTGCCGTGGCGGCCGATGTAGCGAGCGACCTCGCCGCCCCCTGTGGAGTGGCCGACATGGAACGCGTTCTTCAGATCGAGCGCTTCGACGAGCGCCGCGAGGTCGTCGGCGTACGTGTCCAGGTCGTTGCCATGCCACGGCTGGTTCGAGCGACCGTGGCCACGGCGATCATGGGCGATGCACCGGTAGCCGCGGGACGTCAGAAAGAACATCTGGTCCTCAAAGGCGTCCGCGCTCAACGGCCAGCCATGGCTGAAGACCACGGGCTGGCCCGTTCCCCAGTCCTTGTAGTAAATCTCGGTACCGTCTGTCGTCGTGATTGTGCTCATCGATAGCTCCCTTCACGCGGTCGAGGATTGGAGGTGTCAGTTCCGTGCCACATATTTGCCGAGGAACTTTCGCATCAGCTTCGCGATGGTCTCGCCGTCCGTTTCCAAGGCGAAGTGGCCCGCGTCGATCAGGTGGTATTCCAACGTCTTCAGATCGCGCCTGTACGGCTCGGCCCCGGCGGGCGGAAAGATCTGGTCGTTCTTCGCCCAGGCGATCAACATCGGCGGCTGATGCTTGCGGAAATACTCCTGCCATTTCGGATACAGGAGTGGGTTGCTGCCGTAGCTGAGAAACAGGTCGAGTTGGATTTCGTCGTTCCCCTTGCGGTCGAGCAGGAACTGGTCCTCGGCCGCCCCGTCCGGGCTGACAAGTTCCGGGTTCCTCACGCCGGTCACGTACTGCCACTTGGTCGCTTTGTAGGTGAGCAGCCCGCGAAGGGCGTCACGCTTCTCCTTGCTGTCCGGGTTCCTCCAGTACTCCTTGATGGGCTTCCAGAAGTCGTTGTCGAGTCCCTCGTCGTAGGCGTTGCCGTTCTGGACCACGATGGCGGTGATCCGCTCCGGGTGCTTGGCGGCAAGTCGGTAGCCGACCGGGGCTCCGTAGTCCTGCACGTAGAGAGCGTATTTCTTCAGCCCGAGTTGCTCGGTGAACTCGTCGATCACCTTCGCCAGGTTGTCGAATGTGTAAGCGAACTTGTCCCGCGGCGGCATCGAGCTGTGCCCGTAACCGGGGTAATCCGGCGCGACGACATGGTACTGGTCTGCCAGCGCGGGGATCAGGTTGCGGAACATCTGCGAACTGGTCGGAAAGCCGTGCAACAGCAGCACCGTCGGTGCGTCCTTCGACCCGGCCTCGCGGTAGAAGATGTCCAGGGCGCCAAGCTTTGCGCTTGTGTACAAGACTCTCACTTCGTCCGATTGGGCATTCGGGCGTACGGCTACAGGTTGTTGGGCAGCCGCGAAATTGGTCAGGCCAACCGTGAAGACCGCGGCCGCGAACAGAGAGAGGGCCAGAGTGATGTTCGTCGTGCGACTCATCATCGTGTCTCCTGGTAGGTCGGGTTCATGTTGTATCGCCGGCCGCTACCCCATGGCCAACAGAGCATGCTTCGCGCCACCGTACATGTGCGCGGCAGAGCCGTACTAAGTCGCTGAATCCGTACGGAAACTTGCTGGAGGAGTGGCTGGCCCTGCAGGAGCGGATGAGGGAACCGGGCTGCCAATATGTTGGTAGATGCCCAAGGATCACCACGACGAGGCCCGAGTTTGCTGGAGGGAGGATGCCGCATCGAGTGACCTGCCTCAGATTGCGACACCGCACCCCGCTGACCGCGTGGCTCGCGCCGGCGCAATTTACTCGACGATGAAGCGATTCGGCCTCGACGCTGACCCCACGGTAGACTTTGCCGAACTCTTGAGAGGAGCACGCGCGTGCGACCGAAAGATTCTGCGCCGCCTGCGGGGTGCAAGCTGAGCCGATGCCGAACCGAGAATGCTGGATGAAGCTCCGACGCATCACGGATTGGCTGCAAGGTCAGCGCGCCGCGATCAGGCTGGCGCTGCGCACAATGCTTGCCGGGCTGATCACCTTCACCCTGGCGCATCTCTTGGAACTGCCGCAAGGCTATTGGGCCGTGCTCACATCGGTCATCGTCATGCAGGCGAGCGTCGGCGGCTCGCTGAAGGCGGGCCTCGACCGGATGCTCGGCACCGTCGCCGGCGCAATCTGGGGCGTGAGCGTGACGCTCGCGATCCCCCATCACGACACGCTGACGCTCGGCCTGACCTTGGCAGTAGCCCTCACGCCCTTGGCGCTGGTGGCCGCGCTCAAGCCGAACTATCGAGTGGCGCCGGTGACGGCCATCATCGTGCTGCTGAGCACGACCGGAGTCCAACTCGGCCCCGTGCGCTATGCGATCGACCGGGTTTTGGAGATTGGACTCGGGTGCCTGGTCGGCTTTGCCGTCTCGCTTCTAGTCCTGCCCGCCCGCGCCCACGGGCTCCTGGCCGAGGCGGCCGAGGAGGTCATCCTGGCGCTGCGCGATCTCCTGGAGCTTCTGCTCCAGGAGACGACACGAAGTCCCGATGGCACTGCCCTCGCCGCGACCCATCTGAGACTGAGTCAAGCGCTGAGCCGCGTGGAAGGCCTCGTCGATGAGGTGAAACGCGAGCGAGCCAATCGGCTGACCGACACACCTGATGCCGAGCCGTTCGCGCGCAACTTGAGGCGCCTTCGCCACGATCTCACCGCCATCGGCCGTACTGTGACAGAGCCCCTGCCCCAGCCCGCGCGCCAGTATCTGGAGGAAGCGATGGGCGACCTGAGGCTCGCAATCTCGGACTATCTGGTGGGTTCCGCTGCTTCCATCCGCGGGCGTCGGGTGCCGCCGTCCCTCGAGTCCGTCCACAAAGCCCTGCTGGCGTTTCGTGACTCCATGGACCGACTGCGCCAGTCAGGCACATTGCGGGACCTGGGCATCGATGAGGTGGAACAGGTTTTCAGCCTTGCCTTCGCGGTCCAACAGTTACGCGGTGACCTCGGCGACCTCGCGGATCGGGTCGCCGAGCACGCGAAATCCTCGAACACCAGTCAGTCCGGGTAGCAGGAATCTATCTCTTGGCAGGCGCAACCGCTTTCATCGTCGAGGACTCTCGAGAGCACGCGTGCCGTAGCCGGACGTGAACGAGGTCCAAAGAATCCGGAGGACTGGTGAGCCTCAGTCCCTTGGTCGTTCGTTGAAGACATGCCGCGAGGCGACCCATATCGATGAGCGCGACGGTCGGATCCTCAACGCGAGCCTCGGCGACTGTCTAGTTCCCGTGAGTGCCGATATCCCCCGGTTCGAAGCGGTATCGCGAGTACGGAGGCGGACTAGCCGTCACAGGGCTTCCTCCACGGCGCGGACGATCGCCTCGAGCATAACCTCGCGGGGAAACGCGTTATGGTCGATGAGTATCGCCTCGGGCGCCAGCCTCGCGCGCGTGATCGGCATCGCGATCGCCCAGTGATCGGCGCGTACGAAGCCGAGCAGCGTGCCACCGGGGATGACGGTGTCGGTGAAGATCACCTGGCCGTCGTTGCGCCCGTCGATTTGCGCAAGGTCGCGGTGGGAGGGTCGCAGGAGGGTTGAGGTCTCCTCCGAGGCGACGATTCCACCCACGGAAAAGTAGCGCACGGCGGCAGGCAGCGGAGCACGTGCGAGGGCGGCCAGACGCGTCGAGCGTCTCAAGCTCTGCACCGCCTGAAGGTCGCGGGGCTCGCAGCTCGGTAGACCGAGAAGGACGAGCAGCGGGGCGTAGATGGCAGGGATCGCGTCGGCCACGGGTGAGCCAGCGACCACCCCAGCCAGGCTCACGAGCGCGGCGACGCGCGGCACGATCTCCGGATGGGCCACCAGGGCTTCGAGCGAATCGGCGGTCCCCTTCGAGTATCCGATAAGGAGCACACGCTCGCCGGACTCGAGCTTCATCGCCATGAGCGCGTCCCGGATCTGACGGGCGTTGTGCGCGGTGCCGGACAACCCACTCACGTGAATCACGGCGGTGCTGTAGCCGTGCTGACGAAGATGCGCGAGGCCGTCGGAGAGCGGGCTCATGATCCAGATGACGCACTCGTTCAAAATCCCTGGGACCACGACGATGCGGAGCGCCCGCCGAGGGCCCGCGAGGGCGACTGGCTGGCCGGTTCCCTCCGGCTCGCCGGTCAGGCGAACGAGAGCCTCGTTACACGGGCGGTCGTCGGGTAGCGACCGCCCGTGATCGGCGCGGATGGCGCAGTAGATCTCCCGGAACCGCCCGCGGCCATCGGTGACGCCGGCGAGCGACGCGGGAGCCAGGATCAGCGGTGGCGTGTCGAGGGAGAAGGGCACGAGCGGAGGGCGGTAGCAGCCGGCGGCGGCGCCGACGGCGAACACCAAAGCGAGGACGTCCGGGACGCGCAGTGCCAAGCGCGTTCAAGAGCCCCGGAAGGAAAGGTGGGTGAGGCGACAGAACGGCCGTGATCGTTCCGCGGCGACGGACCCGCACGTCAGGATTTTCATGGCTCCTCGCCCCCCCTCCCAGATACAGCTCCTTGCCCCTGATACAGCGTGGACAACAAGGTCGTCAAGAGCCGGCGCCGCGCGCCATCACTCCGCCGCGTTTCGGCGGTTTCTGCCTCGCCGGAATCCAGTCGGCTCAACTGGCCTTGTGCCACCAGCTCGCCGTGTACAGGAGGACGGCGCCCCGGCCCAACCTTCGCACGACGGATCACCTCTTCTGGGTCGGGCTGGCCAGGGTCTGGACCGGGTGGCGGCAGTCCCTCGTGATCGTAACCCCGGCTACCGTTCTGCGCTGGCAGCGGCGCCGTTTCCGCGAGCACTCCATCGCGCCAAGTTCACAAACGTCGGTGATGGGATCGTAGACACGACGACGGCCAGCAGAAGAAGAGCGGCGACCCAGTACGTAGCGGCCCCCCTTGAATAGATGACGGCGCCGGTCCCCTGGAGTAGACTTACACGTCAGGGAACGAAGAGGATTTCTTGGACGCGACGAACCCGGTCACGAGGATCGCGATGCTGATTATGTGCGGCGCCCTGGTCGCGCCCGCGTTTGCTCAGGAACCAGCCCAACCCAACATCCTTCTCCAAATGACCCCGCCGTTGCAGTCGGTTCCGATCGATTCGATCACGCGGGATGACATTCGGGACCGCCCGGCCCCACCCCGCGCTGACCAACTCCGAGACACCGTTCGGTTCACCGTCGGTGTGGGCGACCCGCGATGTTTCCCCGGCGAGGACGGGCTCGGCCCGGGGCGCACCAGCGGAACTCGCAGACGGTCGCGCTAGCCTCAGCCTCGCGGAACTCATCGCCGTTCGGTTTGGGCGCGCGCCTGCTCGATCTGCGCGATGAGTCCGCGGCCCCGCGGGTCCTGTGGTGTGAGATCTGCGAATAGCCGGGCGTAGGTCAGCGCGCGCCCGAACTGCCGCTGCTGCAGGTAGAGGACGGCGAGGGCGTAGGCGATCCCTGGATCGCCCCGGTCGAGACCGTGCGCCCTGAGCCACACAGCCTCGGCGTCGCGATGTCGGCCCAGCTGCTGGAGCATCACGCCGTAGTTGTAGCGCACGCGAGCGCGACCGGGCAGGAGCCGAGCGGCTTCCCGCAGCACGTCGGCGGCCTCCGGGACGCGGCCGGCGTCGGCGAGCAGCAGCCCGAGCGCGTAGTGCAGCTCCCCCTGCCCTGGCGTCCGCGTGATCCCCTCGCGCAGTGTTCGCTCGGCGTCGGCGTTCCGCCTCATCGCGTTGTAGAGCCTGGCGAGGTTGATCCGGCCCGGAAAGAAGTCCGGGTCCATCCGGAGCGCCGCCTGATACCCGCGCTCGGCCAGATCTCGCTCGCCGAGGTCCTCGTACACGCCGGCCAGGTTCAGTTGCGCCGACGGCATGTCGGCCATTGCCTGGTGGGCGTCCTTGAGCTCGGCCAGCGCGGCGTCGAACGCCCGGCCTTGGGGGGCGTCGAACAGTTCGGCCGGCACGGTGGCCAGGACCCGGGCCGCCTCGATGCGCACCGCCCGGATGGCGTCTTGGAGTAACGGCGCGGCGGTGGCGAACCGCTCCCGGGGTGGCAGCCGTTCCAGTCCGCTGACCGCCGCGCCGCGCACGACAGGATCCTCGTCCTTCGTCGCCCTGATCGCCGCCGTGGCAGCGGTCGGGCCATACCCGCGCAGCAGATCCAGCGCAGTCGCACGCACGATAGCGGGCTGGTCGGTGTTGCCCGCGAGCGCCACGAGCTTGGACTCGGCGGCGCGCGCGCCCGTCCGCCCGGCGGCCATCACTTCTGCGTAGTGATTGCGCTGTTGCGGCGCTGGTCCCCACCACTTCTCCACCGCGGCGGCCGCCCATCGAGAGGAGCGGTCCCTGTGGCAGCCGTTGCAGGCATTGGGCGTGCCGAGCTTCGCCGAGAGGTCCGGACGTGGAATGCGCAGGCTGTGATCCCGGCGCGCGTGCACCACCATGTAGTTCTTGGAGGGCATGTGGCAGCCGACACACCGCGCGCCGGCCGAGTCGGGCGCATGAAAGTGATGCGCGGCAGAGTCGTAAGGCTTCACGGGCATGGTGGGGAAGCGGGGGGCCGGTTGCCCGCCATGGCATCGCGTGCACAGGCCATCGTCCGCGGCTCTCAGCTTGCCGCTGTGCGGGTCGTGGCAGTCGGTGCAGCGCACGCCGCGCTGGTACATCCGGCTCTGCCGGAACGAGCCGTACTCGTACACCTCGGCGAGCTGCTGGCCGTCAGCGTAATAGAG
>Ga0099794_10000502_pt1 | contig 13104 bp, 6 predicted proteins | sample Rivendell_Oct201_10_FD_77320 | JGI IMG/M metagenome (GOLD analysis project Ga0099794, IMG submission 77320) | Vadose zone soil microbial communities from the Eel River Critical Zone Observatory, Northern California, USA -... | ecosystem: Host-associated > Plants > Roots > Rhizosphere > Soil ... | reverse complement strand
TATGAGTTCGCGGCCTCACGGTCGCACAACATCGGCGGCCAGGATTTTGCCACGACGAACTTTAACGGCAATCAGTCGGCGGACCTCGCTGTGAACCAGGGTAATCCTTTCCGCCCAAATTTCATCGCGCTGGATAACAGCAATCTCTATGATCCTGCGCAGTATCAATTGACGAACAGTTCGTTCACCAACTATATCGCCACGCAGCTTAATTTTCAGGGAGCGGCATCGGTGGCCCGGAGCTATAATGCGCACTCACACTTCGGAACCTTCGAGCTTGGCATAAAAGTTCGTAACTCTCACTCCACCCAAAACGAAAACGATCGAGTCCTCGATTTTACGGGCAACAATCCCATTACGCTGACTTCCGTCCTTGGCACGTACACCAATCCGAGTTATTACGACCGTTCCTTCCAAATCGGGTCGCTTGCCTATGGGCCAGCTTCCGATTACGGCAAGATTACGCAGGCTGTCGTTGCCAATCCGGCCCAATTTTCGCTGGATCAGGCAACCAGCTTCCGGCGCAGTCAGCGCGCCTTCTTCGACGCCAACGAACGAATTTACGCGGGCTACGCGCAGAACGTGATCTCCCTGGGCAAGTTCCGCCTCCAAACTGGTGTCCGCTTCGAGGGAACCAACACCGGCTTCCTGACCCATCAGCTCGATGGTACGGTGCTGGACTCAAATGGCAACCCTACGATTAGGCCAGTCAATCAGAACTCCAGCTATCTGGATGTTTTGCCCAGCGTGCAAGTCCAGTATATGCTCGGGAAAAATACGAACCTTCGCGGGAACTACAGCCAGGGCATCTCCAGGCCCAATCTTGTCGACTTGGTCCCCACCAGCGTGGTTGATCCCAATCAAGCCGGGAGAGGCACCGTAACCGTCGGCAATGCTAACCTTAAGCCAACCAAGGCCAACAATTACGATGTCCTGATCGAACACTTCTTCCAGCCGCTTGGCATCCTTCAGGGCGGGTACTTTTACAAACAGTTGTCGGACCCCATCTATTCAACTACGTCGATTATTGGACCGGGACTGCCAAATGCCAATTTCTTCCTGCAACAGTCGATCAACGGACCTGGCGCCCATATCCAGGGCTTCGAGGCCTCTTGGGAACAGCGTTTTTCCTTCCTCCCCGGATTTTTGAATGGATTCGGGGTTGCCGCGAACTACAGCTACACGCAATCGCGGGTCAGTTTTCCGTCCACCTTTAATGGCGGACGGACGGATAACGCACCTTTGCAGCGCCAGGCCCCCAATACCTGGAACTTCAACCTGACGTACGACAAGTCGCGCCTGTCCGTGCGCTTCGCCATCAGCCACAACGACGCCAACATCGCTTCTTACGCTTTCTCGCGAAACTCCACGCCCAACGACCCGGTCCTCGGGTTGAGGGGTCCCGGCGGCGATCAGTATTTTTACGCCCACACCCAGTATGATATTCAGGGTAGCTATCGCATCCACAAGGGATTCCAGTTCGTGGCTTCCGGCCTGAACCTTACTAACGAGGTTTTTGGCTTCTACGTGGGCAGCCCGATCTACCCCATCCAGCGCGAATTTTATAAGCCCACGGTTTCATTCGGCTTCCGCTGGACTTCGTCGCCGGAGTAGACCCTTGAGTGGCGCTCCTGGCATTCAGCGAACCAGGCTCAGCTGAACACCCCAACGCGCGGGACGCGATCGAATTCCGATCGCGTCCAGCGCGAAGTTTCAAGCCAAGAATGTTTCGCTTGACAAATCGTATCTGTATGGTACAGTACTCCTCAGGTCATACCTCGACATCCTTTGGAGTGCGGCAGCTTGCTGCCGCTTTTCTTTCATTCGCGCTACTTGCCGTCACGCACCGGCGAATCCGTCCCCTTTGGAATCAATCACTTACGAATTGCAGATTATTTAACTCCTTTGTTTTGAAATTCATGCGTGCAATGGGGGTGGTGGGGTCCTTCAGAATCTCGACTTCCTAATTTCCGATGCCCTATCCCCTATTCCATTTATTTTCATACGGTTGCGCACTCTTTTGCACTTTTTTGCACGTAGAAAAAACTCAACTCCCTTGTTTTCAATTGTTTCCGCACTCCTTGTCAAAAAACAGGGGGGTGGGGTGCCCCTCTAGAAAACCTCCAAGGGGTTCTGGTGGCCCAAGAGCGGCTATTCTTGACCCGCTGACCGGCCTTCTTGCCGAATGTCGAATCTTTCGGGATGATTTAAGCTGTGTTTAGGTTGCGAGTCGTACCTTCTACAAGCATCGGCATTCATGGATTGCGAGGTTTCGCGTGAAGTCAGCTCTCAGCGTGTCGATTCTTGTAATCGGATGCTTCATTTTCGGCTTTCCTTGGGAGCGTGCAAAATCCTCAAGCGCACCTCCCGCCAACGATCAAGCTGCAATCCTCGTCGGAGCGGGTGATATCGCCGACTGCAAGGATCTTTCCGGCGCGGAAGCCACCGCCAAGCTCCTTGACCAGCTCCCCGGCACCGTCATGGCCGTCGGCGACCTCGCCTATCCGGACGGCAGCAAAGAAAATTTCACCTGCTACGACAAGACTTGGGGCCGCGTAAAATCTCGCACCCGGCCCGCCCCGGGCAATCACGAGTTTCATGCCGCTGGTGCGACCCCTTATTTCGACTATTTCGGAGCCGCAGCCGGTGACCCGAAGACCGGCTACTACAGCTACGAACTCGGAACGTGGCACATCGTCGTGCTGAACAGCGAGTGCAGCGACGTCGGCGGCTGCGAAGCCGGCTCGCCCCAGGAAAAATGGCTGCGCGCCGATCTCGCCGCGCATCCCGCCGCCTGCACGCTCGCCTACTGGCACAGGCCGCTCTTCAGCTCCGACAGCGCCCACGGCAACGATCCGACCGTAAAGCCGCTCTTCCAGGCGCTTTACGAAGCCAACGCCGATGTCGCGGTCACCGGCCACGACCACGATTACGAGCGCTTCGCCCCGCAAACGCCTGATGGCACTGCCGATCCCGCTCGCGGCATTCGCGAATTCGTCGTTGGCACTGGCGGCAAGAATCACCGCCCGTTCGGCTCGCCAAAGCCCAACAGCGAATTGCGCGATGCCTCAGCCTTCGGCGTCTTGAAGCTCACGCTCAAGCCTGGCGCCTACGAGTGGCAATTTATTCCTGAAGCGGGGAAGAGCTTCACAGATTCCGGCAGCGGCGCCTGTCACTAAATTCGGAAATTTTCTGCGGACGCAAACCAGCGGTTGCTCCCTTCCTCCGCGGTTCTCGTGCTCGTTTTGGTTTTGTGGCAAAGTAATGTGCGATGGCTGCACCCGAGAACTCCAGCGCCGCTGGGCGAATCGCTTTCACTTATCCGAGTTTCGTTCATTTTCAGCTGGCGCGTTTTTTTATCGTCCTTGCCGGGGAGATGCAGTCGGTCGCGGTCGGCTGGCAAGTCTATGAAATCACGAAGAGGCCGCTGGATCTCGGCCTCGTCGGCCTGGCACAGTTTCTCCCGGGCATTCTTTTGTTCCTCGTCGCTGGCCACGCCGCGGATCGCTACGATCGGCGCAGGCTGATCGTGTCTTGCTATTCCGGATCCGCCATTTGCGCGGGCTCCTTGCTCTATCTCACGTTACGCGGAGTCCACTCCGTCTACCCGATCTATGCCGTGCTCGTCCTATTAGGTGTCATCCGCTCTTTCAGCGGACCGGTGAGCCGCTCACTCCTGCCGCAGTTAGTCGCTGAAAAGGATTTCGTCAACGCCGTCGCCTGGGCCTCGAGCGCCCATCAGTGCGCCGTCGTCCTCGGCCCTTCGTTGGGAGGGATCGTCTATGCGGTTTCTCGCGGCCCGGCTGCCGTCTACGCGCTCTCCTTCATTGCCGCGGCTGCCGCTGCTCTCTCTGCCTTGCAAATCAAGGTGCAATCGATAGCGCGCGCTCCTGAGCCCATGAATTGGAAAACCATGCTCGCGGGCTTGCACTACATTCGGCGCGAAAAACTGATCCTGGGTTCGATTTCCCTGGACCTTTTTGCCGTTCTTCTGGGAGGCGCTGTCGCGCTCCTTCCGGTCTACGCCAGGGAAATCTTGGAAACCGGTCCTTGGGCCCTGGGGATTCTTCGCAGCGCTCCGGCCGCGGGTGCTGCGGCCATGGCGATTGTCATCGCGCACAAGCCTTTGGGGCGCCGTGCGGGATCGACCATGCTGTGGTGCGTAGCCGGATTCGGCATCGCCACCATAATTTTCGGACTCTCTCGAAGCCTGTTGGTTTCCCTGATCGCGCTCTTTCTCGTCGGCGCGACGGACATGGTTAGCGTCATCGTTCGCCAGACGCTCATTCAAGTTGGCACGCCCGACGAAATGCGCGGCCGCGTAAACGCCGTGGACGTGATTTTTATCGGCGCTTCCAACGAACTCGGTCAGTTTGAATCCGGTCTCACTGCGCAATGGTTCGGCGCCGTGCGCGCCGTGGTCTTAGGCGGCGTGGGCACGCTCGTCGTGACTGGCTTGTGGGCGTGGTGTTTTCCCGAGTTGCGTCGTGCCGGGGACCGCTCTAAACCAGCCGCCTAGTCCGGCGAATTCGGCTTATTTCTTCTTCGCCGGCGCGGCGCTGCTCGATGGCATCGCCATCGACATCGGCGTTGTTGCGCCCGCCGCAAGTTCCTTCTTCACGGACTCTGAAATCTTGTCGGAATTTTTTACCAGCACGGCCACCTGCCAGATCTGCGTTTCCGTCAACTGGCCCTTGAATCTCGGCATCCCCGTCAATCGAATCCCGTTTTCCACTTTCCAGTAGGACTCCCACGCGTCGTCGTCCGTCACGCCAACGCCATGAAAGAGTTGCGGTGGCTCGGGATACATTCCCATCGCGATTGCGCCTTTGGGCTCACCGGGAAGCCCATGGCACGCGGCGCACTGTTCCTTATAAATCTTTGCGCCGGCTACCAGGTTAGCTTCATCCGCCGGTACCTGGGGCTCCGGGTGCGGCAGCTTATCCAGATAAGCATTCAGTCCCAGCCGCGCGAACGTCTTTTCAAATGGGAGCGGTGGTGCCGAAGTGGCTACCGGGGCGCGTCCCGAAGAGACGAAGTAGTAGCCGCCTCCCGCTATCAGCAGCAATGCCAGCAAAATCCCCAGGATCAAGCCCTTGACCATGTCGTTTTTCTCTCCTAGCCGTCCGCATTCTCAGCCCCATCTTCCGGAGCCTTTAAGTTCCGCGACAGTCTACTTTCTCCCGGCCATTTCTGCACCCCTCAATTTGCCAGGATTTCGAGAACTCCTATGCTGGCCTGACCACCCGGAAGCCCCGGCTAGCGTCCCTGGTGACCTCAGAGCCCAAAGTAACCAAACGGCTCCAAAAGCCGTCTTAATTAGAGCTAGACTATAATTTCCCGGAAGGCTCTACGCACCATCCGGAGCGGCCCCTAGCGTCATTTTGCGAATGTCCTGTCTGGGACAGACTCGCTCGCACAACCGTGGTACATAACAGGAGCGACCGAATGGGACAACTCAACTCCATAGACCTCCCCGAGCAGCGCACCCACGGCTCGACGGTAGTAGTGTCTTCAAAGAGCCGCTGGTGGCTCTGGGTACTCGCTCTTGCCGTTATCGCCCTTGGTGGCTGGTATTATTACAACTCACGGAACGGCAGCCCGGTAGCCGACGCCGCTTCGCCCGGAGCTGCCAGCAAGGGCAAAGGAGGTTCCGGCGCAGGCAATCTGGTTGTGCCGGTTGTCGTTGCCACCGCGCAGCGCGGCGACCTGCCCGTTTACTTCAATGGTCTTGGCACCGTCACCGCCTTCAACACCGTCACGGTTCGCAGTCGCGTGGACGGTCAGCTCGTCAGTGTTGCGTTCAAGGAAGGTCAGTTCGTCCACCAAGGAGACCTTCTCGCGCAGATCGATCCGCGTCCCTTTCAGGTCATGCTTGAACAGGCGCTGGGTCAACTCGCCAAGGACCAGGCCCAGCGCAGAGACGCGGAAGTAAATCACGAAAGATTCAAGCTTCTTTTCAAGGAAGGCGTCATTCCCCAACAGCAGCTTGACACGCAGGCCGCACTGGTCGGCCAGTTTGATGGGGCCATCGAGTCTGATCAGAGCCAGATCGACAACGCTAAACTCCAGCTCACTTATTCCCGCATCACTGCGCCGATCAGCGGACGCATTGGCCTGCGTCTTGTGGATGCCGGCAACATTGTGCATGCCACTGACTCCAACGGACTCCTTGTCATCACCCAGCTCCAGCCTATCTCGGTGATTTTCAGCCTGCCACAGGATCAACTCCCACAGGTGAACGCCAAGCTCCGTTCCGGCGTTCAGCTTGTCGTCGATGCCTATGACCGCGACGACGCCGCCAAAATCGCCAGCGGTATACTCCAGACCATCGACAATCAGATTGACCTGACCACTGGAACTTACAAGCTCAAATCCATGTTTGCCAACGCGGACAACTCCCTCTTTCCCAATCAATTTGTAAACGTCCACCTTCTCGTCGACACTAAGCACAATCTCACCATCATTCCCGTTGCTGCCATTCAGCGCGGCCCCCAGGGTACTTACCTTTATGCCGTCGCTAAAGATCCTGCTACCAAGGACACGATTGCAAAAATTTATTCCGTCACCATCACGCAGATTACCGGCGACAGTGTTGGCTTGAGCGCTGGTTTGAATCCCGGTGATGTTGTGGTCATCGATGGCCTGGACAAACTGCAGGATGGGAGCAGGATTAATCCCAGCCCCCCGTCCGGCGCGAATGGCGCGGGTCGCGGCTCTAAGTTTCCGTCTCCCGCCCAAGGTGCGCCACAAAACGGAAGTCCATCGAAGAGCCAGGCCGGAGGATCCCCGCGATGAGTCCGTCACGGCCGTTCATTCTGCGGCCGGTCGCCACCACCCTCCTGATGGTTGGTGTCCTCCTGGTGGGCTGGGTCGCCTTCCGCCAATTGCCCATCTCTGCCTTGCCGCAGGTTGATTACCCCACGATTCAGGTGCAAACGTTCTATCCCGGCGCCAGTCCGGATGTCATGGCTTCCTCGGTCACCGCGCCCCTCGAGCGCCAGTTCGGCCAGATCCCCGGCCTGAATCAGATGACGTCCACAAGCTCCTTTGGTAGCTCGCTCATCACTCTCCAATTCGGTCTGGACTTGAGCATCGACGTTGCCGAGCAAGGGGTTCAGGCCGCCATCAATGGCGCTGCAAACTTACTGCCCCAGGGCCTTCCCAACCCGCCGATCTACAGCAAGGTCAATCCCGCTGACGCGCCAATCATGACCCTCGCGCTCACTTCAACCTCTCTCCCGCTCTCCAAGGTCGAGGACCTCGCCGACACCACTCTCGCCCAAAAGATTTCTCAGCTTTCCGGAGTCGGGCTCGTCAGCATTAGCGGCGGCCAGCGCCCCGCCGTGCGCATTCAAGCCAATCCCACTGCCCTGGCTTCTAATGGCCTCAGTCTCGAAGATCTCCGTATCGCCCTTGGCCAGGCCAATGTCGATCAGGCCAAAGGCACCTTTGATGGATTGCATCAGGCTTACACCATCGGCGCGAACGATCAGCTTATTTCCAGTGACAGCTACCGCCCGCTGATCATTGCCTACCGCAATGGCGCGCCCGTGCGGCTGACCGACGTCGCCACCGTCGTCGACGGCGTGGAAAACGCCAAGCAGGCTGCCTGGGCCAATCTGAATCCTGCGGTCATTCTCAATATTCAGCGCCAGCCCGGCGCGAACATCATCGCCGTGGTTGATCGGGTGAAAAACCTTCTCCCGCAACTTCAGGCCGCGCTCCCCGCTGCTGTTAAGGTGGACATTCTCACGGACCGCACCACCACCATTCGCGCTTCCGTCGAGGATGTGCAGTTCACGCTGGTGCTCACCGTCGCGCTCGTCGTGATGGTCATTTTTCTTTTTCTCCGCAGCGTTCGCGCCACCATTATTCCCAGCGTTGCCGTGCCTCTTTCTCTCATCGGCACCTTCGCGGTGATGTATCTGCTTGGTTACAGCCTCAACAACCTCTCTCTCATGGCGCTGACCATCTCGACCGGGTTCGTCGTCGACGACGCCATCGTCATGATCGAAAACATCAGCCGTTACATCGAAGAGGGCGAATCGCCGCTCCAGGCCGCGCTCAAGGGTTCCGAGCAAATCGGTTTCACCATCGTTTCTCTCACCGTGTCGCTCATCGCCGTGCTCATTCCTCTTCTCTTCATGGGCGATATCGTTGGCCGTCTCTTCCGTGAATTTGCCGTCACCCTGGCCGTCACCATCCTCGTCTCCGCGTTTGTTTCCCTGACGCTGACTCCGATGATGTGCGCCAAGCTCCTCCGCCAGCACAAAAAAGACCAGGAGGGCTGGTTCTATCGCAAGTCCGAGGATGCTTTTAACTCCGCCATCGCATTCTATGGCCGCACCTTGCAGTTTGTTCTGCGTTTCCGCACCACCACGCTCCTCGTCACCGTCGCCACTCTTGTCGGCACCATTCTTCTCTATATCTACGTTCCCAAGGGATTTTTCCCGGTGCAGGATACTGGCGTCATTCTGGGCGTTTCCGAGGGTCCGCAAGACGGTTCATTCGCGGCCATGGCCCAGCGCCAGCGGGATCTGGCCGCGGTCATCCTCAATGACCCCGCCGTCGAAAGCCTTTCCTCGTTCATCGGCATCGATGGCACAAACACCACGCTCAACAGCGGCCGCATCCAGATCAATCTCAAGCCGCTCGCGCAACGCAAAATCAGCGCTTCCGATGTTATCCGCCGCCTCCAGCCCGAACTCGCCAAAGTCGATGGAGTTTCGCTCTTCCTCCAGCCCGTGCAGGATCTGACCGTCGAAGATCGTGTAAGCCGCACCCAATTTCAGTACAGCCTGGAAGATGTTGATCCCAAGGAACTCTCCTACTGGACGTCTCGCTTCATCGATAAATTGAAAACACTGCCCGAGCTGCGCGATGTCGCCAGCGACCAGTTGAACCAGGGCCTCGTCGCCGCTCTTACCATCGACCGCGACTCCGCTTCGCGGCTCGGCATTCTGCCCGCCGATATTGACAACACGCTTTACGACGCTTTCGGCCAGCGCCTGGTCTCCACCATCTTCACTCAATTGAATCAATATCACGTCGTCTTGGAAGTGGATCCGCAGTTCCAGCAGGACCCCGATTCGCTGAAATACATTTACGTAAAATCCTCCAACGGTTCCCAGGTTCCCCTCAGCGCCTTCACGCGCTTCGAGCCCGCCTCCGCCGCCCTGGCGCTCAACCATCAGGGCCAGTTTCCCGTCGTCACTCTCTCGTTCAACCTTGCTTCCAATATCTCGCTCGGCGACGCCGTCAACTCCATCAACCGCGTCAAGCAGGATCTGAACATGCCACCCAGCATCCAGGCCACTTTTCAGGGCACCGCGGCGGCCTTCCTCAACTCCCTTGCCAATGAGCCGATCCTCATCCTGGCGGCAGTGATCACCGTTTACATTGTTCTCGGCGTCTTGTACGAGAGCTACATTCACCCCATCACGATTATTTCCACCCTTCCGTCCGCCGGTGTCGGCGCTATCCTTGCTCTTCTAGTCTGCCGCACGGATTTCAGCGTTATCGCCCTCATCGGTATGATCCTTCTCATCGGCATCGTCAAGAAAAACGCCATCATGATGATCGACTTCGCTCTCGAGGCCGAGCGTAAGGAAGGCAAGGCGCCCCTGGACGCCATCTACGAAGCCTGTCTCCTGCGCTTTCGCCCCATCATGATGACTACCATGGCCGCGCTGCTCGGCGGTTTGCCGCTCGCGCTCGGCACTGGCGTCGGTTCAGAATTGCGGCGCCCCCTGGGCATCACCATCGTCGGCGGCCTGATTGTCAGCCAGTTGCTTACCCTCTACACCACGCCGGTGGTTTACCTCGCATTTGACTGGCTCGCGCGCCGCTTCTCCTTCCACTTCGGCAATCCCGTCGAGGAGCCCGCGCAAGGAACCGCTTCTGGAGATTGACCGGTGAATTTTTCTTCCAACTTTTCAGCGCCTTTCATCCGACGGCCCGTCGCCACGTCGCTGATCACTTTCGCCATTCTTCTCTCGGGAGTCGTGGCCTTCCGATTTTTGCCGGTTGCTCCGCTCCCGCAAGTCGATTTTCCAACCATCTCCGTCGGCGCCAACCTGCCCGGAGCAAGCCCGGAGACCATGGCCTCCGCTGTCGCCACGCCCTTGGAGCGCCAGTTCGGCCGCATTGCCGGCGTCACGCAGATGACTTCCTCGAGCGGCCTCGGCTCCACGGGCATTACTCTCCAGTTCGATCTCAATCGCGACATCAACGCGGCCGCGCGCGACGTTCAGGCTGCCATCAACGCCGCTCGCAGCCAGCTCCCCGCCGATCTTCCCGGCCAGCCCACCTATCGCAAGGTCAATCCCGCGGATGCTCCCATCATGCTGCTGGCGCTGACCTCGGATAACATTCCCCCCCCGCAAATCTACGACGCGGCTGATTCCATCCTCGCCCAGAAGCTCGCGCAGGTCCAAGGCGTCGGCCAGGTATTTACCTGGGGCAGCTCGCGCCCTGCCGTGCGCGTCGAAGCGAACCCTGATCTGCTGAATAGCTACGGAATCAGTTTGGAAACGGTCCGCAAGTCGCTCCAGGCTGCCAACGCAAACCTGGCGAAGGGCGCCCTCTCCGATCCCAAGAAAACCTGGGCCGTTTCCGATACCGACCAGCTTTTCAAGGCCTACGAATATCAGCCGCTGATTGTCGCTGGACACGTGGGCGCTCCCGTGCGCTTGCGTGATGTCGCTGAGGTGATTGATTCCGTCGAAGATTCGCGCAATTTGGGACTCTCTGGCGGGAAGCCATCCGTGCTGCTCGCTATCTTTCGCCAGCCCGGCGCTAACATGATCGAGACGGTGGACCGCATCACCGCCCTCCTTCCGCAGCTCCGCGCTTCCATCTCTCCCTCCCTGCAGCTGAACGTTGCAGTCGACCGCACCACCACCATTCGCGCTTCGGTCCATGATGTGGAAGTCGCCCTCATCATCTCCATCATCCTTGTGATTTTCGTGGTCTTTGCATTTCTCCGGAATGTCTGGGCCACCATCATTCCCAGCGTCGCCGTGCCGCTCTCCCTCATCGGCACTTTCGGCGTGATGTATCTGTGCCACTACAGCCTGGACAATCTCTCACTCATGGCCCTCACCATTTCCACGGGCTTCGTTGTGGACGATGCCATCGTGGTCATCGAGAACATCGCTCGTCACATCGAAGGAGGCATGGAACCCTTCGCTGCCGCCATGAAGGGCGCCAGCGAAATCGGCTTCACCGTTCTCTCGATGAGCACTTCGCTCGTCGCTGTCTTTATCCCGATTCTAATGATGGGCGGCATCGTTGGCCGTCTCTTCCGCGAGTTTGCTGTCGTTCTCAGCGTGGCCATCGCCGTCTCTCTTTTCGTTTCTCTTACTACCACCCCTATGATGTGCGCCCGCTTCCTCCGCCACGAATCGGGCAAACACAACAGGATTTACCGTTTTTCCGAAAACGCCTTCAACCGTCTTCTCCGGACTTACGATTTCTCTTTGCGCTGGGTTCTTCGCCATCAGTTCGTCATCTTGCTGGTCGCCATGGGCACGGTTTGCTTGAGCGTCTATCTCTTCATCCGGACGCCCAAAGGTTTCTTCCCGCAGCAGGACACCGGCCGCATCAATGGCAGCATCATTGGCGATCAGGATCTCTCTTTTACCGCCATGTCGAAAAAGATGCGCATATTTACCGACATTGTTGCGCAAGACCCTGCCGTTGACACCGTGATTTCTTTCACTGGGGGCGGCAGCGGTGGCAGCACGGCTCGGTTGTTCTCTCAGCTCAAACCGCTCAATGAGCGGAAACTTAGCGCCGACCAGGTGATCGCTCGCATTCGCTCCAAGACGAGTGGAATCCCAGGCGCCACATTGTACTTACAAGCTGTTCAGGACCTCAGCGTCGGCGGCCGCGGCAGCGCCGCGCAATATCAATACACCCTGCAGGCCGATAATCTCACCGATCTCACTCATTGGGCTCCGGTTCTTCAGCAGCGCCTGGCTAAAATTCCCGAGCTGCGCGACGTCAATTCCGACCAGCAAATGCACGGCCTCGAAAGCGCCATCGTCATCGATCGCGACACCGCCGGCCGTCTGGGTGTTGCTGTGCTGGACATTGACAACACGCTGAGCGACGCGTTCGGCCAGCGCCAGGTCTCCAACATCTACAAAGGCATCAACCAGTATCACGTCGTTATGGAAGTCGCGCCCGAATTCCAGCCTGGTCCGGACGCCCTCAAGTCGGTTTACGTTCCTTCAAGTTCCGGGAAACTTGTCCCGCTCAGTGCCTTTGCCCATTACGAGCACTCCAACACCGCGCTCTCCGTCAACCACCAGGGCATCTTCCCGGCCATCACTCTTTCGTTCAATCTCGCGCCGGGCGCTTCTCTTGGCCCTGCCGTCCAGCACATTGAGCAAGCTCGTCGCGAACTCGGCGTGCCCAACACCGTTCACGCCACGTTTCAAGGCACCGCGCAGGCTTTTCAGGATTCGCTCTCCAATCAACCGGTGCTAATCATCACCGCTCTCGCTGCCGTTTACATCGTTCTCGGCATCCTCTACGAAAGCTTTATTCATCCCATCACGATCCTCTCCACGATCCCTTCTGCTGGAATCGGCGCGCTCCTCGCCATCCAGCTCATCAAGTCCGATCTCAACATCATCGCGCTCATCGGCATCATCCTCTTGATCGGCATCGTCAAGAAAAATGCCATTCTCATGATCGATTTTGCCGTTCAAGTGGAAAGGGAAGAGGGATTGTCGCCCGTCGAAGCGATCTACAAGGCCTGCTTGTTGCGCTTCCGTCCAATTCTGATGACCACCATGGCCGCGCTGCTCGGGGCCATGCCTCTCGCGCTCGGCGCGGGTGTCGGCTCCGAACTGCGCCGCCCGTTGGGCATCACCATCGTCGGAGGCCTCATTCTCAGCCAGATGCTCACGCTCTTCACCACGCCTGTCGTGTACATCTACATGGACCGCCTGCAGTCCTGGATCCGCGGCGTGCGCTCTCACGCCGCCGCACCTCTTCCCGCAACGCAGACGGACTGACCCGTCATACCCATCGAACGTGCCTCCGCCCTTCGATAGCTGCGGCTTCGTTTTTGCTTGCGAGGAAAATTAT